>Ga0265337_1001206_pt1 | contig 13155 bp, 12 predicted proteins | sample 42122metaG_FD_192441 | JGI IMG/M metagenome (GOLD analysis project Ga0265337, IMG submission 192441) | Rhizosphere microbial communities from Carex aquatilis grown in University of Washington, Seatle, WA, United States - 4-21-22 metaG | ecosystem: Host-associated > Plants > Roots > Rhizosphere >... | reverse complement strand
TTCCGGGGCGGCTCATCGCCGTCGAGGGGCTTGATGGCTCCGGGAAATCCACGCAGATTTATCTGCTCAAGCGCTGGCTCGAAGCCGAGGGCATCAAGGTTTATTTCAGCAGCTGGAACTCGTCCGAGCTGGTGAAATCCGCCACGAGCAAGGGCAAGAAGCGCGAGCTGCTCACGCCGACGACCTTCAGCCTCATCCATGCGACGGATTTTGCCGACCGCTACGAACGCCACCTGCTGCCACTACTGCGCGCGGGCTACATTGTGTTGTGCGACCGCTACATTTTCACGGCGTTCGCGCGCGACGTGACGCGCGGCTGCCCGCCGGACTGGGTGCGCGGCATTTACAATTTCGCGGCGCAACCTGACCTCACGTTCTTCTTCAAGGCGGATCTGGAGGTGTCGCTGAACCGCATTCTGGAAGGCCGGCCCAAGCTGAAGTTCTTTGAGGCGGGCATGGATTTACGATTGTCGAGTGACCCGTATGAAAGCTTCCGGATTTTTCAGGGCCGCATCCTGGAGCAATACATGGCGATGAGCGCCGAATTCAGCTTTATTGGGATGGACGCCAACCAGAACGTCGAGAAGCAACAGGTGCTGTTGCGCAAGGTCGTGGGCGAAAAAATTGATCTTTCGAAATTCAAGCGCCGCAGCCCGCTGCCGTTGCCGCCGGCCTTCCCGCTGGACCCGGCGAAGGAAGCTGAGGAGGACATGGCCGCATGAAAACCGATACCGTCCCGGCAAAAAAATGTCGCAAGTTCTTTGGCCACGGCATTCCGCGTGTCAAACTTGAAGAACTCGCGGGCAAACTGATCGTGGTCGAAGGCGCGGACGGATCCGGACGTTCGACGCAAATCGCGCGGCTTGTGGAATGGCTCGAAACCTGCGGCCACGCGACGGTGCAGGTGGGCCTGAAACGCTCCACGCTGGTCAGTTCCGAACTCGAAAAGGCGCAGGAAGGGAACATTTTGAGCCGGACGACATTGAGTTTGTTCTACGCGACCGATTTTGCCGACCAGTTGGAAAACATGATCCTGCCCGCGCTCAAGGCGGGTTTCATCGTGCTGGCCGACCGCTACATTTACACACTCATGGCGCGCGACCTGGTGCGCGGCATGGACGAGGCGTGGCTGAAGAATCTTTATGGCATCGCGCTGGAACCGGACGCGGTGTTTTATCTTTCCCTGGAACCGGAGGAACTGGTGCAACGCAATCTCTCCAAAAGCGCGGCGCTCGACTACTGGGAAAGCGGCATGGACCTCGGCCTGTCCCGCGACATGTTTGACAGTTTTGTGAAATATCAGGCCGCGGTGCAGGCCGCGTTCCGGCGTCTGCAAAAGACCTACGACTTCACCATTGTGGACGCCAACCGGTCGGTGGATTCCGTCACCAAGCAATTGCGCAAGGAAATCCGCGCGCTGCTGGACGGGGAATAAAATCAGACTCTCGGGGCGTTCGTGGGGGCGGCGGCAGGGGGATTGGCCGGCGGCCAGCCCGGCGGCGCGTTGGTCATGGCGCGAAGGCGTTCCAACACATCTTTCTGAAATTTCCCAGTTTCCGCTTCCGGCGCGTTGGTGGAATTGGCAGGACGGCGCGGCGGACGTTTCACCATCTCATCAAATTTACTCCGCTGTTCCGGCGTGAGTTGCTCGCGGATTTCCAGCCGGGCGTCCTGCATGGTCTTGTGCATCAGATTCTGGCTGTCGGTGATGATTTTTTGGATGGCCTCGTGCTGTTCCGGCGCGAGGCGCAATTCTGCATTGAGCCGCTGCAAAAATTGTTTGCTCAACATTTCCGGCAGGCGCGCTGGTTTGGGCGCTTGCTGGCCCTGGCCGTTGGTTTGTGAAATTGAATTTGAACTGCCGGAAGCCGCCGGTGTCTCCGGGCGGTGCGAGTTCTTGGGATGCGAATATTCAACGTGATTGACGAGCAGGCTGCCGGTCATCACACCCGCGCCATAAATCACAATCGTGGCCAGAATGACTTTCCAGGAGTTCACGGAGATTGATCGCCTTGGTCAATGGAAGCCAGCAGCGTGTTCTCAAATTCCTGCGAGAGGTCGGTGGAGTTCGTCGTGATTCTTGGGGTGAGCAGCGACCACGCGCCGCACAGCAGCGCGACCGCCACGCACGACACCGCCGCGCGCCAGAGTCCGCGCACCCACCCATCCAGGTATTGCGGCATGACGCGGGACGCGAGCAGCGCCGTCACGCGCTTCTCAAAGGCATACGGCACATGGTCGCCCGGCACGTTTGCACGGGCGGCGGCGGCCAATTTTTTTTGCAGTTCAGCGAGATTCATACGCACTCCATTTTTTAAGACGCGGCCTCGCCGCATTGGGTTACAGTCATAGATATTTGTCCTTTGCCATTTTTGCGAGAATCTTCCGCATCTCGGCGCGCGCGCGGAAGGCGCGGACCTTCACCAGCGGCACCGACCAGCCGGTGAGCGCGGAAATTTCCTTCACCGAACGGTCTTCAATCTCCAGCAACGTGATGACCAGACGCGCCGGCGGCGAAAGGCGTTCCAGCACGCGTCCAATGAGCAGCCTGGCCGCCTCCGCGTTTTCACTCGCGGTTTCCGGTGCCGTGACGAAGCGCTCCAGCCAGTCGTTTTCCGGCTCGCTCAAATCCGAGAACGACGACTCGCGGTTGCGCTGGTGGCCACGCAAAAAATCGTAGCACGTCCGCACCGTCATCCGCATCAGCCAGTGCTCGAACGGCGCCTCGCCCCGGAAGCTTTTGAGCTTCTCAAAGGCCTTGAGCCAGACTTCCTGGGCGATGTCCTCAACCTCGCTCTCACGGCGCGCGTAGCGGCGGGCGGTCGAGAAGACGCGCGGCGAGTATTTCTGAACTAATGGCTCGAAACTGGCGCGGTCGCCTTGCAGCACCGCGGCAATCAACTCCGCTTCGGTTCGTTCCATCGCACGCGAGTCTGCCAGACATTTTTCCGCGGCTAAAGCCAAAAGCCGGCCCGGCATTTTTGTCACGAGGGATTATTTCACCACGGGCAGATCATTCGTGTCGCGCGGCAGAGGCGGGGGCAGCTCCAGGTGTTTTTCCGGCGCGGATTCCGCCGCCGGCCTGGATTGCGGCTGAAACTGGCCGGGCTGGAAATTCTTTAATTGTTGGAGCTGTTGCGCCGACAGCGGCGGCTGCATTTGCGAGAGCGCCCGGGCATAAATCACGGCCAGCTCCGCCTCCGCCCCGGCTGATGCCTCCGCGCTCTGGCGGACGAGGTTCTCGTCGAATTTCCCGCCGACCGCCGCGTCAAGCAGGGCGCGGCGCGACGCGCGCAGTTTTTCCTCCAGCGGCGGCATTTTATCGCGCTGCGATTCGAGGGCGGCGCGCAGCGACCGGCGCTGTTCCTCGGTGAGCACGCGGTTGAGCGCGGGGAAAAACCGCTCGCCCGCCGCGAAGGCCTGCGGACGCTGCGGCTGATTTTGAGCCGGGGCAATCGCCGCGCAGAAAACGGCGAAGCTGATGGACACGAGAACTTTCATTTTCTTCATGGCCTCATTTCAGACGAAACACCGGCGCGGCCAGTTACACTGTCCTGCCGTTCGGATAAAATGCAAAGGCGCGCGGAGCCGGGAGGCCGGTGGGAATCAAAAGAGAAACGTGCGTGCCTGGCGGCGGCATTTTGAACTTTCCATTCCCCGCCGCATCAAGGTCCCGTGATGCCCAGCGCCAATTCCAGTTCGCGTGAGAATTGTGTGACGGCTTCGGCGATTTTGTGCGGTTTTTCCGTCAGCCCGCTCCACAACCGTTCGGCGGTTTCCGGCTTGCGGCGGATGATTTCTGCGGTGGCAACCACCAGCGCGAGGTTGTTGTTCACGTCATGGCGCAGGGTGGCGAGTTTTCTTTTCAACTCGTCAATCTGTTCGACGTTCAGTGTGACGGGCTGGTTGGGCAGCGGCATGGTAAGATAATCGCGCAAGTCCGGGCAAAATCAAGCGGGTTTCGCCGGAGCAACGGGTGAAAGGTAGGGCGCGTCACTCCGTGCGCGCCGCCTTTGTGGATGGCTAATCGGCGGGCAGAGGACTGCCCGCCCTACCATCAAATGGAAACACAAACCGGCAAATCGCGAATTACGCCAAACATCAAACTTGACCTTGCCCGCAGGCAGGCGAATGCTGACGACATGAAATGGATAGCAACCCGTTTGCTTCCTCTAACACTCAAAGCCATCAAACAGGATAGGCTGTAAACCGAGCCGCCCATTATCTGTTGGGCATCACTACACGCTGTGAGCATTATTCGCAAAGACAAAAACGTCACGGCATCGGCTCTGTTTGGCGTCGCTGGCATCCAGATTGCCATCGCAGGCATCGATTGGTTTCTTCACGGCGGACAGTTTGACCGGTTTGGCTGGATCGATTGGCTCATCACGTTCAGCGGAGCTATCTACATCGCGTTAGGCATTGCTGCTTGCTGGAGTCGTCTCCCGGCGGCCTTTATCGGCAGCGTGCTTTACGCGGCGTTTTTTGTGGGGATTTCGGACTTGTTGATTGTCTTCAAGATTCCCGTCGTGATTCTTCTATTGGTCGCTGTGGTGTCGGCACTGAAGCGTCCGCCGGCAGAGACATGAGTTTGACTATGACCGTGATGCCTAATATGAGGATAGGCTGCACCGCCTGATTCCCACTCGCACTCAATCCTCATCCACGGCCTTCACCGCCCATTCGGGATAGGGCGTTTGCGAACCTTTCATCGCGCGCCAGAGGATGCGGTTGAACACGTCCTCCGGGCATTGGTCCTCCTTGTCCAGCGGCAGCTTCGCGGAAACGATGGCGTCCTTGCGCAGTTGCGCATCGGAAATCTGTCGCGCCGGCCTGTTCATTTCATCCAGTGGCACGTTGTTGGTCACGGCGTCGAACGCGGTGTAGTCCGGCGTGTTGGTGAAGCAATCGAACATCGGCGTGGCGGTGGCGTCCATCTGGTTCATCGGCGGCAAACCGAGCATCAACTCCATCGTCCGCAACACGCTCGTCTGGTTGTATTGCGTGTGAATCGCCGCACCGCGCCTGGTGAACGGGCTGATGACGTAAGCCGTCGTTCGGTAGCCGCTCACGTGGTCCCAGCCGTTCTGTGGATCGTCCTCAATCGCGAAAATGCACGTGTTCGTCCAGAATTTCGAGTGGCTCACGGCTTCAACGATTTGTCCGAACGCGAGGTCGTTGTCGGCAATCATCGCGGATGGTGTGGGGCAATTCGTCTTCGTCGCACTGGTGTGGTCGTTGGGCAGCCAGAGGATGATGAGACTCGCCAGGTTGTCTGCGGTTTCAAATTCCTTCAACTTGTCGCGGAAAATTTTCGAGCGGATTTGATCCGGCACGTTCAAATCCCAGCCGACGGTGTTGGTCACGAGAAATGGCCGCAGCGATTCAATGTCGGGCTCGCAGCCGATTTGGAGTTCGTCCGTGCCGTTGAGGAACTGGCGGTAATAATCCAGAAAATACGGTTTGTCGCGGCGCGAGCGGTTTTTCCAGCCCGAAGTTGATGTGGCGAATTCGCCAAAGTCCACGACGGATTTTCCGTGCGCGAGCGCGTCGTTCCAGATGAAACCGGAGGGCGAATACGCCAGCGCATCCTTCGTGTTCAACCCGTCGCCGCCGCTGGGATAACTACGCGGGAATCCCGCGAACTCGCGCTCCATGTAATCCGTCGTGATGCCCGTGTCGGTCCAATTGTGGCCGTCGGCGCTCACGTTGCCGCAGCAATACGTGTTGTCCAGCAGCACGAAGTCGTGGACGAATTTGTGCTCGTTCGGCGTCACACGCTCGCCGAACGCGCACAAATCCAGATTGCCGTCGCCGTTCGTCACGTCGCCGAGAACCTGGTCGTAAGTGCGGTTTTCCTTTATGATGTAAATCACGTGCTGAAAAACGCTGGGCTCACCGGCTCGTTCCGGCACGGGAACGGCCATTTGATTTTCGCGCGGCGGCAATTTCGCCTGTGCCAGCAGCGGGTAACGCAGGTTCGCCAGCGCAACCTGCGTGAATTTTTTCAACTCACTTTTTGTCGGCACGGATATCAGCGAGAGCGAACCGTCGTATTGATACGTGTTGAAGCCGGGGCCGCTGCCAAAACCTCGGCGCGGTCTGCCCATTTTGTTGCCGATGTGCTTGATGTTCGCGACGTAAATTTTTTTTGCGCGCGAATCAAATTGGATCCCACCCGGGAACCAACCCGCCGGAATCAGGCCGAGCATCTTTGAATTGCCCGGTCGAAATTGAAACAAAGCGACGGCGTTTTGCGCACCATTGCACACAAAGAGTGTCTTGCCCGATTTGTCGAACGCCAGCGCGTCCGGCTCCGCGCCGAACGGATCGCCCGGGTTTTGTCGCGCGCCAATTGTCTCCACGATTTTGTCCGCGCGCGTGTCAATGACGCTCAACGTGTCGCTGCCCGCGTTGGCGACAACGAGGAATCTGCCATTCGGCGAGAGCGCCATCGCGCAGGCGTGCAGGCCGGTCAACAATTCGGAGTTGGGAGTCCGCAGTTCGGAATTCAAATCAATCACCGACACCGAGCCCTCGCCGGCGATGGAGCGGTCGTCCACGCGCACCAGCGTGCCGCGTCCCGCCGGGCCGGTGACACTGTGCGCATCGGGCCGCCGGCCGCCCCAATTGCTGACATAAATTTTGTCTTTGCAAATCACAACGTCGAACGGCGCGACGCCAACATTCCACGTCCGCAAAACTTCGCCGCTTGCCGCGTCCATTTCGAGCAAGCGGTTGGAAAGATTCCCCGCGACGTAGATTTTTTTGCCGTCGCGCGAAATGGCGATACCGGTTGGAATTTCATTTGTCCGCTTCGGCGCGTAGGCGGGCGGTAACACGAGGGAAATCAGCGGAGAAACGTTGTTTGATTTGCCGACGGCAAAGACCTTGATGTCGCCGTTGACGTTCGCCATGTAAATGCGCGAGCCGTCCGGCGAAAACGCGATGCCGGTGAAGCTCAGCTGCGATTTTTTGTTCGCGTTGAGATTTTCCGAAGGTTCGTCCCCCACCGCTTTCGCCGCTGCCGTGTCCGTCGGGAACGGGACGCGCTGCAAAATTTCCGCCGTGGCCGGGTTGATGACGATGAGTTTGTTTGTCAGGCCAGAAGTCACGAGCAATTTGCCGTTGGAACTCAACGCCAGCGCGTTAGGACGGATGCCCGGCAGCTCAACCTGCGTTCCGGCGGGCGTGACGAGCTGGTTGACCGGTGTTTCAAGGCCGTTCGTCGTCGGGCCTACGGTTTTGGTCGTGGCGTCAAAATTCCCCGCCGCGCGCGCGGAATTGACAATCAAAAGCGCAAGCAGCCATGGCATGAAAGATTTTTGCTTCATTGGGCGGAAACACTAACGTCTCTGAATTTGCTTTCAATCGGAAAATTTCGCGTGCCACCCGGTCGCAAACTAAACGATTGCTTGTCGTTCGCGAAGAATCCGATTAACAATTCCGCCGCGCATGATTCCCGGCCTGCTTCAAATTTTCCGTCCCGCGCCGCCCGCGCCGGTCACGCTCACCGACCCGGCGGAAATCGCGGCCAAATACCGCCGCTGGCAGACGCGCGTCCTTTTTTTCTCCATCATCGGCTACGCCACGTTTTATTTCGTGCGGAAGAATTTCAGCGTCGTCCAGCCGCTCATTGGCGCCGACCTCCACATCACGAAGCAGGGCCTTGGTTTGATCCTCACGTTGCATGGCGTGATTTACGGCATCTCCAAGTTTCTCAACGGTTTTCTGGCTGACCGCGCGAATGCCTGCGTCTTCATGGCCACGGCCCTGATTGCCTCGGCGCTCCTCAACGTCTGGTTCGGGTTGAGTTCGACCCTGTCGGTTTTGATTGTCATCTGGATGCTCAACGGCTGGTTTCAAGGCATGGGTTTCCCGCCGTGCGCGCGATTGATGGCCAACTGGTTTCCCCCGAAACAACTCGCCACCAAATTCTCCATCTGGAACTCGTCGCACAATATCGGCAGCATTCTCATCGTCCTGCTTTGCGGATTTCTGGTCGGCGGAACTCTTTTCGCGCCCGACTGGCGGCTCTGTTTTTTTGTCCCGGCGGGCATTGCCATGGTCATCGCTGTCCTGCTCTGGTTCATGCTGCCCGACACGCCGCCGTCCGTCGGCTTGCCGGAATTTGAAGGCACGCACGTTGACATGCCGGAAACGGAATCGGGCGAAGACTTCAAGGCCTTTGTGTTCCGTCAGGTGTTTTGCAACAAATATATCTGGCTGCTATCACTCGCGAATTTTTTCGTCTATACGATCCGCTACGCCGTGTTCGACTGGGGAACCACCATCATGCTGGAGGCCAAGCACACGCAGATCGCCGATTCCAAATGGATGCTGGCGGGATTTGAAGTCTTCGGGTTTGCCGGCGCGATGTTTGGCGGCTGGTTTTCCGACCGTTTTCTGGGGGGACGCACGGTGCGCGCCTGCGTCGTTTACATGGCGCTCGCCGGTGTTTCAGTCCTGCTTTTCTGGAAAGTTCCCGAGCAATCCAAGCTGTTGACCACCGGCCTGCTTTGCGCCATCGGATTTTTTGTCTATGGCCCGCAATGCCTGCTGGCCATCGCCTGCGCGAACCTCGCCACCAAGCGCGCCGCGGCCACCGCCGTCGGACTGACCAGCATTTTCGGCTATGCCAGCACCGTGCTTTCCGGCTGGGGATTGGGATACGTCGTCCAACATTACGGCTGGAACGCGGGCTTTGCCGGATTGATTGCCTGTGCGGCAATTGGAACACTTCTGTTCATCGCCGCGTGGCCGGCGAAAGCCAGCGGTTACAAATCCTGAAAAAATCAAGCCACTGCCGGATCGAGCCGCTTGTCCGGCGCGAGATAATTGCGGACGTAATCTTTCACCGCCTCTTCGAGTGAAGTGACCGGCGTTTTGTAACCGGCGGCGCGCAAACGCGAAATGTCCGCCTGGGTGAAGTATTGATATTTGTCGCGGATGGTTTCGGGCATTTCGATGAATTCGATTTTCGGCTTTTTGTCCAGCGCGGCGAAAACTGAATTTGCCAGATCAATCCACGTCCGCGCCTTGCCGCTGCCGATGTTGAAGAGGCCACCGGCCTTTTTGTTCGCAGCCAGATGCAGGGTCATCGCCACGGCGTCCTTCACGTAAAGAAAATCGCGCTTCTGTTCGCCGTCGGCAAAATTTTTCAGGTAGCTCTTGAACAGCCGGATGACACCCTCATTTTTCACCTGCGCGAAACTTTTGTGGACGAGCGAACACATGTCGCCCTTGTGGTCCTCGTTCGGGCCGAAGACATTGAAGTATTTCAGCCCGACGATTTTTTTCAGGAACCCGGCGCGTTTGGCGTGCAGGTCGAACAGGTGCTTCGAGTAGCCATACATATTCAACGGCCGCAGCGTGTCGAGCTTCGCATCGTCGTCCTCCATGCCCGCCGAGCCGTCGCCGTAAGTCGCGGCAGACGACGCATAGACGAACCGGACATTTTTCGCCAGCGACCAATCGGCAAGGTCGCGGGTGAATTCAAAATTGTTGCGGTAGAGAAAACCCGCGTCGCGTTCAGTCGTGGATGAACACGCGCCCAAGTGCAGCACCAGATGGAATTTCCCCAGCTTGCCGCCCTGCAACCGCGCCAACAGCGCATCGGCATCCACGAATTCGGCGAAACGCAGCGGGGCGAGATTGCGCCACTTCTCATCGGTGCCAAGCCGGTCGCAAACCACGATGTCGTCACAGCCGCGCCGGTTCAACGCCCAGACGAGCGCGCTGCCGATGAACCCCGCGCCGCCGGTGACGAGCACCCGCGCATCGGAAAAATCATTGGGCTTCATAGGTTGCATCCAGCATGACGGGAACCGGGCGCAAATTCAAGCCAATGGTGCGGCCACAAAAGCGGGGCAAGGCTGGTATTGAATCAAACTGCCTTTTATTGGCTGCGATGCCGGAGGGAGGCAAGCTGCCCAATGTGGAATTGTTAAGGACTGCTTTCCTGGAACGTGCGCCGGCTATTCCTTCTCCTGGGGGAGAAGGTCAGGATGAAGGCTGGCTGAAAACACAAAATTAGATTAAACGACCGTCCTCACCCCGGCCCTCTCCTCCGAGGAGAGGGGGAGATGACGAGGACGATTCAAATCTTTACTGGTTCACGTGAACCACCGTTGCTGGCGGGAAGCCGTTGAAATAGGTCGAAGAGGCGTGGCTGTAAGCACCGATTTGTTCGCTGTAAAGCAGGTCGCCCAGTTGCAGGTCGCCCGGAAGATTTTCCGCCATGGAAACCACGTCCAGCGCGTCGCACGTCGGCCCGAACACCGAGCAAATCTCCGTCGGGCCGCGCTTGAACGATTTCAAATGATAGTGGCAATGGTCAAAAATGACGCCGGAGAATGTGTGATAGACGCCGTCGTCAATGTAGTAACAAAGTTTGCCGTCGCGCGCGGCCTTGCCGATGATTTTTGAAACGGCGGTCGCAGCGGTGGCGCACAGAAACCGGCCCGGCTCGGCGAGGATCTGGATGTTTTTCGGAAAGAGGCGGTCGAGCTCGCGGTTGATGACCTTGGCCAGTTCGCGGAATGGTTTCACGGTCGCGTCATACGGCGCGGGGAATCCACCGCCGATGTCGAGCAGGTTCATCTTCGTGTAACCGCGGTCCTTCGCCTCCTTGAAAATGTTCGCGGCGAGTTCGATGGCGGCGACGTAGTTCCCAAAATTCGTCGTCTGGCTGCCGACGTGGAAGCTGATGCCCTCCACTGTCAGGCCAGCCTTGTCCGCCTCCAAAATCAAATCCACGGCTTCGCCGGGCGCGGCGCCGAATTTCGACGACAGCTCAACCATCGCCCCGGTGTTGGGCACCCGCAGCCGCAACGCGAGGCCGGCCTGCGGGGCGTGTTTCTTGATTTTGCGGATTTCCTCGCGGTTGTCGTAGGTGACCAGCGGCTTGTAGGGGTTCAACTCCTGCAACGTTTCGTTGGCTTTGATGGGATTGGCGTAGATGATTTTGTCCCAAATCCAGTCCTGCCGCTGCTTGTCCGGCATGTCCTTGATATACTCGTGGACGATGCGGAATTCCGGCATCGAGGCCACGTCGAAGCTCGCGCCGGCCTCGAACAGCGTCTTGACGATGGCGGGATCGGGATTGGCCTTGACGGCGTAGTAGGCCTGGACGCGCGGCAGATATTTTTTGAAGGTCGCGTAGCTGCGGCGAATCTCGTCGTGATCCACCACAAACAGCGGCGTGCCGTGCTGCTCGGCCAGTTTCTTCAGTGTGCGGCGTGGGACCATTTCAACCTCCGTTGGTGACGAGAAAATTCTTGAACTGCCACGGGTCGCTCAAATCAAGGTCCGGATGGTTGTGGCCGTTGAACGCGTCCACGCGGTGCTTCAACGGCGTCCAGTCCGATGGCTTGGAAATCCATTTGCCCAGATACGGCTTGGAAATTTTCAAAATGTAATCGTGCGGCAAATCGTCGGGCACGCAGACGCCGCGCGCCGGATTTTCAATCATCCACATGACCGCTGCGACGACCGAGATGGCCACCTGCATCGTCGTCGCGTTCTGGTGCGGCACGAGCTGTCGCGATTCCCCGATGCTCAAGTCGCTGCCAATCCACCACGAATTGTAGCCGTGCCCCATCAACAGCGCGCCGAGGATGTCCGCGCCGCTGGTGATTTCGTCGTTCAGGATGCGCTGCTTTTCCTGAAGCTGGTAATTATAGCCGCGCAGTTCGTTGAGCGACGCGATGGCCACGTCCGCCGGGCAATAGGCGTAGTGGACCGTCGGACGATAAATCGCCCGGCCGTTTTCCCAGACCGTCAGCCGGTCGGAAATCGTGAACGCCTCGCCGTGCCGCACGACCATGCCCTGGATGCAATAATCCGGCACCCACGACGTGACCCAGGTGTTAATGCCCATTTGCGCGAGGCAAATCTGGTTGCACGGTCCGTCGGCGTGCTCGAACGCCAGCGGCGGCAATTCCTTCTCGTGCGTGCCCCAGCCCATCTCGGCGGTCGTCGTGCCTTCCTCTCGGAAACCCTCGACGCTCCAGGTGTTGACGAATTCGTCCACCTCCTTCGGCTTGTTCGTGATTTGCGTGTCGCGTTCGCTGCAATGAATCACCTTCACGCCAAGCTTCTGCGCGAGGCGGTTGAATTTTCGATCGGCGATCAACTGCTGGATTTCCTCGGCGGCTTTGCCGGTGATTTTTTTGTCCTTGATGGAACGATTGCCGATGTCAATCAGCCCCTGCTTCGTGAAATGTGAAATGAGTCCGGGATTCGCGCCGTGTTCCAGCACCGCCGTCGGGCCGGGCTTCGCCCACTTGCCAACTAGCCGCCGCAGATTCATGTGCCGCCAGTAAAGCGTCATTTTCTGCGGCGATGCGCCCTTGGAGTTCTCATACGGATCCCACAATTCCACCGACGTGTTGATATACAGCACGCCGCGGTCATGGCACCACTGGAGGATTTCGCAGCAGTCAATGTTCCACGCGAGATCAATCAGGATGTCGCCGGCGGAAAGGTATTTGCCCAGCAGTGCGCCCATATTTTCGCGCGTCACCCGCTTGCGCGCGAACTTCACACCGCGCTTCAGCCATGGCGACAAGACGCCACGCCGATCCTCGAAATCCATGACCGTGATGTTTTTGGCCGGCGTTTTAAGGTGCTTGACGAGGATGGGCAGCGCGCATTGCGCGACGGCGCCGTAACCGACGAACAGGATTTTGTTTTTGAATTCGAGCATGGCAAATAATTTTAGCGCGGCACTTTGTCCGAAAATTTTTGGGGTTACAAGGATTTATTCATCATTCGAATTTCGCCGGCAGAGCTGAAAATCTTCAGACGCCAAAAATCTCCCGGAGTGAACGGAAAACCGCGCCGGGAACCTCAATCCGGCGAATTAAAAAATCTACCGCACCGCCACCAAATCCGGCTGGGCCAGCGAGAGTCCGCCTTGGAGATTTTTATCAAATTGGGCGCGGACGATGACATTGTTCGTGCAGGTGGTGTTGTTGATCCGGAAGGCCGCGCCGCCGCAATCGCTGGCCGTCAGGCTGGTGAACGAATTTTGCGCGCACTCGGTCCGGGGAACCGGCTCCCAGCCGCGCGGTGTCTGCTGCTCGGCGTGCGCCATGAACACGCCGTAGTGGCGGCTGCTTCGGATGGAGATGTTGCAAAATTGATTGCCGC
>Ga0265337_1001203_pt1 | contig 13169 bp, 7 predicted proteins | sample 42122metaG_FD_192441 | JGI IMG/M metagenome (GOLD analysis project Ga0265337, IMG submission 192441) | Rhizosphere microbial communities from Carex aquatilis grown in University of Washington, Seatle, WA, United States - 4-21-22 metaG | ecosystem: Host-associated > Plants > Roots > Rhizosphere >... | reverse complement strand
GAACGCGAACGCGAGGGGGAAACGGGGAAGGGGGGCGCGAACGCGAGGGGGAAACGGGGAAGGGGGGCGCGAACGCAAACGCATAGCGGGTGGAGGTGGCGGTTACCCGTTCGCGCTCGCGTTGCGCGTTGCGCGCTCGCGTTGCGCGTTGCGCGCTCGCGTTGCCCTTCGCGCTCGCGCTCGCGTTTCGCGCACTCTCGCTCGGCGACTTGGCCTTTGCCGCCCACGTCGCCTAGTTCGCCCCCCAAAAAATGAAATCTGCTTCAGATGGTTTGCCGGAGCGCGAGCTGGCGGAAGGTGCCTTCGACGCGCATGAGCTCGTTGAAGTTGCCCATCTGGACGACGCGCCCGCGCTCGAGGACGATGATCTTGTCGGCGTGTTCGATGGTGCTCAGACGGTGCGCGATGACGATGCGGGTGACGCGGAGCGCTTCGAGGCTTTTGCTGACCTGGAACTGAGTCATGTTGTCGAGCGCGCTGGTCGCTTCGTCGAAGAAGAGGATCTTCGGCTCGGACGCGAGCGCGCGGGCGATGAGCAGACGCTGGCGCTGGCCGCCGGACAAGGTTCCGCCGCCCTGCGCGATGACGGTGTGCATGCCCATCGGCATGGCTTCGATGTCTTTGTCGAACGCGGCGCCGCGGGCGGCGCGCCACGCTTCGTCGATGCCGAGACCGGTGTTGCCGACGATGTTCGTGAAGATGTCGCCGGCCATGACGCGGCTGTTCTGGAGCACGACGCCGGTTTGCTGGCGCACCGAGCGCACGTCGAGCTGCGACAGCGCCTGGCCGTCGTAGAAGACGCCGCCTTCGCTGCACTCTTCGAATCCGAGCAAGATGCGCAGCAGCGTCGATTTGCCCGAGCCCGACGGGCCGACGATGGCGACGAATTGGTTCGCCTCGATGCGGAAGCTCACGTCGTCCACGATGAGCGGACCCGCGGTTTCGTACCGAAACGAGACGTGGGTGAGCTCGAGGGCGCCGCGGATCGTGGTGCGAACGTCGCTTTTTCCCTGACTCTCGACGGGGTGCACGAGGATGGGTTTCGCGCGTTCGTACATCGGGACGACGCTGAGCGAGTGGAGCGCGGTCTCGATGACGTCGAGGATCGCGGCCAAGAAGACGCCGAACGCCGAGCTGAACGCGAGAAATTGGCCGGTGCTCAGCTTTTGACCGCCTTCGCCGGAGAGCATCCAGAAGAGCACCATGCTGCACGCGATGGGAAACGAGCCCTGGAAGACTGCGACGCGAAGGTTGACGCGCTCGGCGCCGAGATCGGCGTCGCGCCGCCGGGCGAACAGTTTCGCCCACACGCCGAACGCGCGGTTTTCGGAGCCGGTGACGCGCAGCTTGGCGATGCCGCCGAGGAGCTGCAGCAAGAGACCGCCGATCTTGCCGTCGAGCTCGGCGACGCGACGCTGTCGTTGCAAGCCGGCGTACGCGGCCATTCCTGCGACGGAGCCGGCGACCACGACGAGCAGGGTCGCGGCGAGAGCGAGCTTCGGGTCGATGATGAACAGGAGTCCGAAGTTCCAGATCGAAAAGAGGCCGCTCAAGAGCACCGAGAGCGTCGCTCCCGCGAGCACCTCGCGAATGTGTCCGATGCCGGCGGCGCGCGCCGCCAGATCTCCGGCCGAGTAGTTCCTGAAGAACGGAAGCGGCAGATTCAAGAGCCGATCCCACACCGCGGCTTCGAGCGTTGCGTCCATCCGCGTTTGCGCCCGGACGAGGCAGAACCCGCGCGCCAGATCGAACAGCAGGAGACCGCCGTACACGCCGACGAGCACCAAGGTGAGCTCGCGCAAGAGTCCACGCTCCGCGCCGGGGATGATGCGGTCGAAGACCTGCGACGTCAGAAGGGGGATCAGCGTTCCGACCGAGCCCGTCGCCATGCCGACCCCGAGCGCGAACACGACGTCTCGGCGCGCGCGCCGGCTCGAAAAGCGCAAGACTTCGAGCGGCCCGACCGGGCGATTCGGCATCGGCGCGTAAAATTGATACGCCTGAGGGTGGAGCGTATTGGCGAGCTCCGCGGTGAGTTTCTGCGCGTGCTGGCGGCGTGAGTCATGGACGAAGTAACCGCGCCCGGTCGGCAAGAGCGCGACGGGAAACAACGTGTCTTCGCCCTCGAGCAGAAAGCAGAGGAGCGGCCCGCTGTCGTTGTTGCTCCAGCCCTTTTCGAGGAGTACGCCGCGGGTTCGAACGCCGGTGAGCCGCGAGAGCGCCGCTTGCATTTGAGATAGCGTGGGGCCGAGCGGTTTGACGATCCGCGGCGCGTCGATCTCGAGAAAACTCGCGATGGTGCGGCACGCGCGCTCGAACGGTTCGGAGCCGGCGGCGGTCTCCTCTTCGATGCGCTCCCCGCGCCCGATGGCGGCGAGTAGGGCGAGCGACTCGCCGACGAACCGCTGTTCGGTATGCCGGCTCGCCCGGTCGCGCTTCAGCCGGGTCGCGGCGAGCGTCGCGCGCCGCCTGGCGACCACCGAAATGACGAACGCGTAGAAGCTGTCGGCGAAGCCCGCGCCGCCACTCGCGCGCAGGAGCTCGGTGGTTTTCCAGATTCGAAGATGGCCCGCTTCGGGGACGGCCCACGCTTGCTCGGTGAGTGGCCAACACTCGGCGAGGGTGCGGAACTTCTTCAGTTCCATGCCGTAATAGAGCCCGGGTGGCTTTGCCGGAGCGACCCAGGCCACGCCTTCCTTGGCGCGGATCGATTGCGTGCCGTCGACGTCGCATTCTTCGCCGGCGGACAGCGCGAGCCCACGCGTGGGCACCGGCGCAGCCGGCAACGTGCCGACGAGCAGCGAGAGCCACGAATCGAAGAGCAACCCGACGATGCGCTCGCCTTCGGGATCGCCGGCGAGGCGAAACAGGAGCGCGGTCGGGATGCGCCACACGATGCTGCCGCTGACTCCCGAGAGCACGAGTACCGTGGCGTCTTCGCGCGCGACCGGTTGGAGCCCGAAGAGCAACTGTCCAGGCTGGCAGACGGCGACGTGCTCGCGCCGACCCACCGGCGCGCCGCCGAGATAGCCGACGCAAAACAGCTGATGATGCTCCGACAACGTGACGTACGCGCACGACGGATCATCGAGCATCAGCGGGCGATCGCCCTGGACGGGCACTTCTTCGCAGCCCGCGCCGAGGCGCTGCTTGAGCCAGGCAATGCTTTCGAAAGACACGCTCATCGGGAGGTCAGCCTGCGGTGATGAGCTCGCGATACGTGCCTGCCAACCGGAGGAGCTCCTCGTGCGAACCTCGCTGAACGACCCGGCCGCGCTCGAGCACGATGATCTCGTCGGAGTCGCGGATGGTGCTCAGACGATGCGCGACGATGAGGCAGCTGCAACCCCGCCGGCGCAGGTTTTCGTCGACCATCCGTTCGGTCTCCGTGTCCAGCGCGCTGGTCGCTTCGTCGAGCACGATGAGCGCCGGCTGCCGCACGAGCGCGCGCGCGAGCTCGAGGCGCTGCCGTTGACCGCCGCTGAAGTTGAAGCCGCCCTCGGTCACGCGAGCGTCGTAGCCGCCCTGCAAGCGCGAGACGTCCTCGTGGATGCAGGCGTCCTTGGCGGCTTGTACGACGTCCGCTTCGGGGATCGTGTCGTCCCACATCGTCAGATTTTCGCGCACGGTACCCTCGAAGAGCGCGATGTCTTGGTCGACCATGGCGACCGACGACGTGAGCGCGGCGCGGGGTAGATCTTCGCGGAGCGCGTCGTCGAAGAGGATCCGCCCGGACCAGGGCTTGTAGAGACCGCAGACGAGCTTCGCGATCGTGGATTTGCCGCTGCCGGTGCCGCCGACGAGCGCGATTCGCTGTCCCGGGGCGATGTGCAGGCTCAGATCTTCGACGAGCGGCGGCGAGAACGGCAAATACCCGAAAGTGATTCCCGAAAGCTCGAGCTCGCCGGTCAAGCGCTGCGAGACGCCGGTCGCCGTGCGCCACGCCGCGGCGGGGAATCGAAACAAGTCGCTCGGCGGCATCCGTGATTCGGGCCCCTCGGTTCCCGCGTTCGGCGCTTCTTGAGTCGGCGCGGGCGGAGGTACGGGGTCGACGACCTCGCCGTCGCGTTCGTGGCCGAGCACGTCGTCGAGCCGTTCGACGTTGCCGCGGAGCTGTTGCAGCGCGGCCCCCGCTTGCGCGAGCCGCTCGACCGGCTGAACGAAGCTCGCCATCAAGCTCTGGAACGCCACCAGGGTCCCGATGCTCAGGTGGCCGTTCATGATCCGGAGCGCGCCGATTGAAAGGACGAGGAGCGAGTTCGTTCGCGAGAGCGCGGTCGTCGCGACGAGGATCACCTGTTCGCGGCGCGAGAGGGCTTGCTGCGCGCCGACGAGCTTCGCTTGATGGCCCGCCCATTGCCCGAAAAATTCGTTCTCCGAACCGGTCGCCTTGATCGTCTCGATCATCTGCAACCCGCCGGACGCCACGCCGACCAGCTTGCCGGCGTGCTGCCCGACGCTTCGACTCAGATCGGTTCGCGCGCGTGCCGCGGCTTGCAGGAGGATCAGATGGAGGGCGACGGTGCCGAAGCCGATCAACGTGAGGATCGGATCGAGGTACGCCATGAAGACGGCGTAGAAAACGACGAGCAGGAGATCGAGCAAGACCGCGGAGAGCCGTCCGGAGAGGAGACCCGCGACGTCGTCGTTCAGGTGCACCCTGCCGGCGAGATCGCCCGGTGAACGCGCGAAATAGAAGCCCACGGGAAGCCGGAGCGCGTGCCACATGAACGTGCTCGACATGCTCACGCCGAGCTTCATGAGCAGCTTCAGAAGATACGTACGCTGAAGTGCGGTGAGCGCCGCGCGAAGGATCCCGGCGAGCGCCATGCCGATGAGGAGCGACTTGAGCCAGTCGTGTTTGCCGCCGACGAGAATTTCGTCGACGAACACCATGCTGAACACGGGCACGACGAGGCCCGGCAGGACGAGCCCGAAGCCGGCGAGCGCGACGAATGCGAGCGCCCCGTGCGACCCTTTGAGGCGCTTCAAGAGCGACGGCAAGAGCCACGGCCGCCGCCCCTTCGGCTTGAACTCGGCCGTGGGCCTCAACGTGAGCACGACACCGGTAAACGAATGGTCGAATTCTTCGGCGGTGACCGTGCGCGGTCCGCTCGCCGGATCGTTCAAGAAGACCTTGTCTCCCTTGAAGCCCTCGACGACGAGGAAGTGATTGAAGTTCCAGTGCGCGATCACCGGCATTTCCATGCCGCGCACTTCGTCGGGCTCCTTGCGGAAACCGCGCGCCTCGAGGCCGTAGACGCGCGCCGCCTTCATGACGTTGCTCGCCTTGCTGCCGTCGCGCGAGACGCCGCACTCTTCGCGGAGGGTGGAGAGCGGCACGAACGTGCCGAAGTACTCGAGCACGATCCCGAGCGCCGTGGCGCCGCACTCGGTCGCCTCCATTTGGAGCCGAGTCGGCGTGCGCGCCCGGCGTTGCTTCACCGGAGTCGGAGCTTCGGGTTCCGCCACGATTCAGCCGCCGTAGTCCAGACTCGGGAACACGAGCGCGATGGGGCGCTGGGTGCGGGTCGTGACGTACGCCGCGCAGCGCGTGCCGCTCGTCAGGATGAGGTCGGGTCCCGCGCCGGACGACCACTTGTAGCCGCTCGGCGTATTCGGAGCCGGTTTCAGTTCGGCGCGCACGGCGATCGGCGTCCCCGCGGTGTCCGAGAGGAAGGCGTCGACGAGCTGGTCGTTGTGAAGCACGTGCATCATGCCCTGCCGCGTCGACGGAAAGCTCTCGACCGAGCGCACCTTGCCGAGCATCACGCCGTAGCGCTCTTTACGAACGATGCTCGGTGCGAGCTCCACTTCCATGCCGGGTCGCACCATTTTTCCCTCGCGCGAGTCCACGTAGAGGAGTGCCTCGAGCGAACCCTTTTCGCCGGCGCGTTCGATGCTGACGATCGGCAACCCCGGCGTGACGAGATCGCCGACCATGGCGCGCACCTCGACGACGCGTCCCTCGTGAGTCGTCATGATCTGACTGCTCTGCTCGAGCTTCTCTTTGAGCAGGCTGATTTGTCGCTCGGTTTCCTGGGTCTGCATGGTTTGACCCATGAGCATCGCTTCGTTCACGCGCTCCGCCGAGAAGCTGTCCACTTCGAGGCGTTGCTGATTGGCGCGCATGCCGTCGACGGCGACCTGCGTCGAGCGGAGCGCGTCGCGCGTCGCCTGGAGCGACTCGTTGGTCACCAGGCCCTTCGCGTACAACCCCGACTGCGTGACGAGCTTCTCCTCGAGCTCGTGCGACCGTTGCTCGTTCTGTAGAATCGACGCTTCGAGATTCTGGCGTTCCTTCGAGGCCTCGTTCGCGCGCAGGCTCTGATCGCGGTTACCGGCGGCCTTCGAGCTCTCGAAGTTGGCCTTCAGCTCGACGAGCTTCGACTGGAGGCCGTTCAATTGCTCGTTGAGCTCCGGTTGCGCGACCTTCGCGACGAGTTGCCCTTTGGTGACGTAATCGCCGACGTCCACGTCGACCGACACGATTTGTCCGGCGCCGATCGCGACGACATCTGCGAGGCCGCCCGCGTGCATCAAGATGCCGCTCGCCTCGATCTTGGTCGGCACGTGTCCGAACACGCCCCAGACGAGCGCGGTCACGATCAAGACGCCCGAGCCGACCAGGGCGAACCACCCTTTCGCGTCGGTCACCTGCATCAACGTGTGGAGTTGCTCCGGTGACGCGAGCCGGTCGAGCACCGCTTGCCGGAATACCTTGTTCGCTTCCATGCGCGCGCTCCTCGCCCTTCAGTTCAGGAGGCCCGCGACCGCGGGCGGCGCGGCGTCCGGTACGCTCGGGAGCGCGCCGGTCTCGAGCTTGAGCTTCGTCAGAGCCGTCGCGTAGCGGAGGTGATTCGCGGTCTCGGTCAGTTCGGCCTGGACCAAGAGCTCTTCGGTGATGAGCGTGTCGAGCACAGTGCCCACGCCGGCCTTCATCTTGTCGTGCTCGTCGGTGACGGCTTCCTGATACCGCTGGACGGCCTGCGACGACGCCTCGAGCGCCGCGGCGGACAACCGGAGATCATCGAGCGCGCCCTGAACGTCGGTCGGGACGCGCCGGTCGAGGTCCAGGTTGGCGATGCGCGCCTGATCGAGCTGCGCGCGTTGGAGATCGCGCGCCGCGCGCGCCGCCGTGTTGTTGAACGGAAGGTCGACGCTGAGCCCGACGCCCGCGTTCACGCCGGGCACGTTGTTCCCGAGCGAAGCGAAATAGTTGCCCACGCCGTCCTTCTCGAGGCCTCCCGTGTATCCGATCGATCCTTGCAGATCGAGCTCCGGCAGCGTGTTCCAGTCGGCGCCGCGAAGGAGTGCCGCCGCAGAAGCGACCTGCTCTCTGGCCGCTTTCAGGTCACTCCGGTTCTGCCGCGCCTGGCCGACCATCGACACGACGTCCGAAGGCGGAAGCCGCGGCACGGGGAGCGTATCGACCGGCTGCCAGTACGCGAGCCGTTCCGCGCCGAGCCCCATCGCGGTGCGAAGAGCGTACATCGCCTGGAGCTGGTCGTCTTGAGCGCCGACGAGGGCGTTCGTCCGCGTCGCGAGGTTGCCCTCCAATTGATGCAGATCCGCCCGCGGCCTCTGGTTCGATTCGACCAGGATGCGGGTCTCTTCGACCATTTGGTGCGAAGCGTCCTGTGCGGTGGTCAGGAGCGCGACGTTCTTCGTCGCGGCCACCCAGGCGAAGTACGCCGAGGCGGTGTCGAAGACGCGCTCTTGAGCGGTTTCGGCGACGGCGTGCACGGCGGCTCGCTCTGCACGCCTTGCACCTTCGACGGCGCTCGCTGCACCGACGGTGCCCGCGCCGCGAAGGAGCTTCTGGACGACGGTGAGTCCCACGTTTGCCATTTGCTGTGTCGCGTTCCCGGCGAGCCCCGGGACGACGACCGAATTCGCGGCGCGCTGGTACACACGCTGGATCCCCACCGTCGGCGACACGTTCATGCCCCACGGCGTCGCGGCGTTGGCGCCCACGTTGAGGCTCGTGGTGTCGGTGATCAGCGCCGTTTCGTTCGGCACGAGACGCTGCCCAGGTAACACCGGCGACGCTTCGCGGTTCTGATTGAAGCTCGCGTTGAATACGGGATCGAACGGTGCTCGCGCGATGCCGACCTCCGCCGTTTGCGTCGCGAGCGCGGCGCGCGCCGCTGCGATCGTCGGATTCATCCGCAGGGTCGTCTGCACCGCGTCGAGCAGGGTCAACGGCGCGGTGGCTGCCGCAACGCCGCCCCAACGCGGCAGCGGATCGACGAGCGGCGGCTCGGCGACCGGTTGCGTGAGTGGCGGCGGCGGCGGCGGTGGAGGGGGCGGCGCGCCGCGCGGCGCGCGCTGCGCGAGGGCCAGGCCAGTGAGCAGGGTGCTGATGCTCGCGGCGGCGAGCCCGAGCGCGGCGGAAAGTCTTCCCATGCTCCCCGTTTCTATCAGGATTTTCTTCCGACTCGGTAGCGTTCTCGGCGCGCGGTCAGCCATCGAGAAGTTGTCGGCTGAGATCGCTGAACCTTGCTCCCGCGCGGTCCAGATTGTCGAGCACCGCGTCGTCGAGTTCGTCGTCGCTGCATCCGTCGGAGCCGCCTTTTTGTGCAGTAGCTTTGCGGACGCGGTCGGAGAGAAACGTTGCAACGGCCTTGTAAAACCGCGCCGCGAACGCGACGTTTTGCTCGAGGCCGCGCGCGAGCTCGGTCTTCGGAATCGCGCACACGACGACGTCGGTCATCGCCACGACGGTCGCGTTCGGCGGATGTGCGTCGATGAACGACATCTCGCCCACGATCTCTCCGGCGCCGAGGCGCGCGATCTGCCGTCGATCTGGGCCTTGAGTGACGGCGAGCTCGCCCTCGAGGACGATGTATAGCGTCTCGACCGGAACCCCTTCACGGATGAGCACCGTCGCTGCGGGCAAGCGTCGCCGTTTGCCGTGTCGGCCGATCCAATCGACGTCCGTGTCGTGCAGTTGGCCGAAGATGAAGAGCACTTTGCGCATCGAATCCTCCGGTCTCGGCCGAGCGAGGGGGTTCTTCGGGAAGGCAGTCGAACCCACATGGCACCGACGCGATGCCCGCAGATTCGTCTCGACGAAACCGCTACCGTAACAGGCGCCGCGCAGTCCTTCACGATTTTTTTGGTGAGACGCTTCGATGGTTTTAGAAAACGTACCGAGAGTGCGAGAGATCTCTCCGCAAGACCTTCATCGGAAATGGATCTTGCCGGGGCGCCCCGTCATCGTCACCGATCTGTACGAAACCGCGCCGCTTCAGACCGAAGGCGTCACGACGTTAGCCTCGGCACACGAACGGATCGGTGATGTCGAGGTCGAAATCCAACCGAATTATCTCGCGTTCCTCGAGACGGGACGTCGCGGAGAACGGCGATCCATGCCGCTTCGCGGTTATCTCGATCACGTGGCTTTGCACCCGGACACGCGCGATCTGTGCGTGGAGTTTCCGACGCCCGACGCGCTCCGCACGCTGCTTCCCGCACCGGCGCACGCGAAGCGGGGGGACCGGGAAGACGTCGTCTCCGCGACGTTCGTCGCGAATCGCGGAAACTTCAATCACCTCCACTACGACGACGACCAGCGCGCCGTGCTCCTCTATCAGGTGTTCGGGACGAAGCGATTTTCCATCATCCCCGCCCGGCGTTTGCCGGCGCTCGACGCGTTCGTCGTGTTCGATCGGGCCATTCGCGAACGTGTGGCGTCGGTGCCCGCGCGCGACGCCAACGGCAGAATCTATTTCGAGACGTTCCCCGACGAAGCCACGAAAGAGTCCTTCTTGTCGTCAGTCGGCGCGAGCGACTGCCTGGTGCACGCCGGCGAAACCTTGCTCATGCCCGCGCTCTACTGGCACTACGTCGAATATACGGACACGTCGCTGTCCGTCACGTATCGATTGCCACGCAACCGCGTGAACCGCGCACTGGCCGCGCTGTTTCCCGCCCCGTCCCTGGTCGTGCAGATCGTCGGCGCCGAGCTCGTCGACGAGGAACGGTTTCGTAGCGAACACCCGGAGCTTCACGCCGAGCTCACGACGCTCCTCGGCACGCTTCCGCCGTCGTCCGCCGCAGCGCTCGCCGATATTCGGGACACGGTGTTCGGTTTCCTGGCCCGTGCGTTCGAGAAGGTGTGCGGGCAATCTCTCGAAAGCGTCCTCGTCGAGCGCGAGCTTCACCGCCGCGCGCTCCTTCGCTGAACCCGCCGGTCACGAAGACCGAGCCGACGAACGTTGACGCTCGGGTCTCGCGCCCGGCATTCTTCTCCGATGCGTCTTCCGTCGAACGCGGCGCTCTCCGTGCGCCCGGGCCTCGATCTCGCCGACGTCGATGGAACGCTCGGGCTCGTTCGGGGTGCGATTGGGGGTTCACCCTACACGGTGGTGCGCGGCGATGTCGCTCGCCTCGGGGCGATCCTCGAGGCCGTTCGGACCGAAGCCGTCGTCGAGCGAATCGTCGTCGCGCTCGCGCCGAGGTTTTCGGAGTCGAGCGTCGTCGAGACCCTCGAACAGCTGTTCGCTGCAGGTTTCGTCGTTCCGACGGACGGCGAACCGGCGTCGCGAACCCCGGTCATCGTCGTGGGCGGCGGGGGTCTCGCGCTCGCCGTCGCCGCCGCACTCGGCAATGACGCTGCGATCGACGTGCACCTCGTCGATGCCCTCGAAGACGCCGCGTTCGCGACGTCGCCCGTCGCGACCGCGCTCGTGGTGACGGCGCTCGAAGACGCGACGTACGCGGAAATCGACGCGCTCGGCGCAGCGGCGTCCGGTCGCGGTGTTCCGGTGTTGTTCGTGACGTACGAGGCGGCCTCCGTACTGGTCGGACCGCTGTTTGCACCGGGGACGCGCGGTGGGTTCGTCGAGTCGCGACGCGAGCTCCTCCGCGAAACGGATCCGGACGCGCCCGACGTCGCGTCCTCGACGCTACCGACGCTCCGGACCGGGACGGTGCCCACTGCCGAGCCGGCGGGCCGCGCGGTCCTCGCTCGCGCCGCCCGCGCCGTGGTCGCCGAGGTCCAACGCCTGCTCGCGCCGTCGAGTTCGCCGAAATACCTCGCGAGCGTCGTCGTCTTTCCGAGCGCCGGCGGCGAAGCCGTTCATGCGCTGCCGTGGCCGATGACGACGGACAGCGTGCTCGACGGCGCGAGCGCGAGGGGGGCCCGCGATTTGCGCCTCGACGCCGACGTGATCCACGCGCGCGCCGCCAATCTCGAAGAGCGCGGCGACCGCCCACTCCCGACGACGATCCGCACCGTGGGGATCGTCGGCGGAGGCACGGCGGGGTATCTCACCGCGCTCGCGCTCCGGGCGAAGCGACCCGAGCTCGACGTGACGCTGATCGAGTCGTCGAAGATCCCGGTCATCGGCGTGGGCGAAGCGACCACGGCGCTCTTGGTGTGGTTTCTCCACCGTTATCTCGGTCTCGACGTGGTCGATTTCTACGCGCGCGTCCGGCCGACGTGGAAGCTCGGGATCCGATTCGAGTGGGGGCTCCCTGGGGACTACCATTTCAATTCGCCGTTCCAGTTCGGCAAATTGCTCGAGTCGGTGGTCTACGACCGCGACGTGAATCGTAGCTGTCTGGCGTCGCGACTCATGAGCGACAACACGACGCCGATCATTCGAACCCCGGACGGCGGCCATCGCTCGCTCATGGGCGAAGTGCCGTACGCGTACCACCTCGATAACCAGCGGTTCGTGCGTTACCTCGGCGAAGAAGCGAAGCGCGCCGGCGTCCGTCACCTCGACGCGGTCGTCACCGAGGCCGTCCCGTCCGCGGACCGCCGGAGCATCGAGCATCTTCGCACCGACGACGGTCGCTCGCTTCGGTACGATCTGTTCGTCGATTGCACCGGGTTCCGTTCGCTCCTCATGGGCAAAGCGCTCGGTTCGCCGTTCGTGAGCTACGCCTCGAGTCTCTACGCGGACACCGCCGTCGTGGCCGACGTGCCGAATCGCGGCCTCGTGCGACCGCACACCGTGGCCGAGACGATGAACCACGGCTGGTGCTGGAACATCCCGATGGAGGACGAAGATCACCGCGGCTACGTCTTCTCGTCGGCCTTCGCCAGCGTCAGCGACGCCACCGCCGAAATGCGCGCCAAAAATCCCGGCATGGGAGACACCCGGACGATCCCCTTCGTGTCGGGAAGACGAGAGGATTTCTGGCGCGGCAACTGCGTCGCGATCGGCAATTCGTTCGCGTTCGTGGAGCCGCTTCAATCGACGGCGATCCACATGGTGATCGTCGAGATCCAGAAGCTGCTCAGCGCGTTTCCGCGCGAACCCGGGCTCTTCGCCGCGCAACCCCTCGCGACGAAGGAGGTCGTCGAAGTGTGGGACGCCTTGCGGTGGTTTCTCGCGGCGCACTACCGATTCAATCGGCGTCTCGACACGCCGTTCTGGGAGCATTGCCGCACGACCGCGAACGTGACCGGCATCGAACCGCTCATCGAGCTCTACCGCGAGCGCGCGCCGATCGGATCGACGGCGCATCGGTTCAAGGAGCTCGACCTGTCGACGTTCGGCGTCTATCGCTACGACCTCTTGTTCATGGGAATGGGCCTCGACGCGACGTACGCGCAGCCGCTCGACGACGAAGCGACCTGGCGCCGCACCATGGCCGCGGTCGAACGCGTCGCGGCGCGCGCCCTCTCGCACGGTTCGGCGCTCGAGGTGCTCCGAAACGATCCGTCGATGCTCCGCCGTCACGCGCGCGAGATCTGAATCGGTCGGCGATCGGCCGCCCGCAGTCAGCCGCCGAGCGCAGCGATCATCGTCCACGCGAAGCGCGCGTGGGCGTCGCGATCGAGCCCGTGACGATGACCATGGAACAAAACGACGTCGGCGACGATGGACCGAAGGCCCGCGGTGAGCCCGCCGGTCTCCCAGAGCGCACGCAGGGCACCGGACAGCGCCGTGTTCGCGGCGTCGTAGGCGGCGAGGAGTGAACGCTCGTCGTCGCTCGCAAGGAGCCGCGTCGCTTCGTCATCGAAGGCGTCGAGAGGTGCGTCGGGCCGCACGACCCCGAGCGACGCGGCGTAATGTCGAAACACGTCGCGCGCTTCCGCGCGGTCTCCGAGGGCCGACCCCGCGAGTCCGAGCGCGACCGACGCGCAGAACCGCTCCGTCGCCAGCGTCGCCTTGCCCGCTTCGCGGAGTCGGTCGACCGCGAGCCAG
>Ga0265337_1001198_pt1 | contig 13185 bp, 11 predicted proteins | sample 42122metaG_FD_192441 | JGI IMG/M metagenome (GOLD analysis project Ga0265337, IMG submission 192441) | Rhizosphere microbial communities from Carex aquatilis grown in University of Washington, Seatle, WA, United States - 4-21-22 metaG | ecosystem: Host-associated > Plants > Roots > Rhizosphere >... | reverse complement strand
CCTCTTCGACCTCCACAAATCCGGCGAAACGCTCCAACTGGCCGTCGGTCATGCTCGCCAGAATCTTTACCCGGCGCAGCGCCCGGGGATCAACCCCCCGGGGGGTTGTCATCGCCGACGCGCCGGACGAGGCGCCGTGCGGCTTCGACTGGAAGAACATTTGCAGCTCGGGCACGTCGGCAGCTTTCTGCCAGGAAGAGTTTTGGGCGGCGTAAATCCACGTGTCGGCTGTCACGCGCTCGTCCTTGACCCAGGACACGAGGGCGGGCAGCTCCACTGGGCCGTATGCGGTCTGGTCTATCCCCCAGACGATAAAGCCCGAGTCAGTTGAAATAGCAGCCATGGCTAGAGGCTTCTATACCACAAACCGGGCCACAAACCAAGCCTTAAAATTGTCGTAAGTTGTACGGACAGCGCGGCAGCCCTTCCCGCGGGCTCAGAACTTGTAGCTCACATTGGCCAGCAGGATGAAGCTATCCTTCTTTGTTGGGGCGGCCCCAGCCGCTTCCCCGCCGTACGCGGGACTGCCGGAGGCGGCGTGGTCCCAGCGAAATTCGATCCGGCTCAAAACGTTCTTCCAGAGGTCGTACTGGAGGGTGCCCGTGGCCGCAACGACCTTGCTGGCGCCCAAGATGGGGATGTTTGCGGCGGTCAGGGCGTCGCTGGTGGCGTATTCCCCGCGGGCGTGGAGGCTGAGCTTTTCCGTCGCCTGATAGGAGGCATACAGAGCCACTGCATTGGCGTAATTGGCACCACTCAGGGACTGAGCGCTTAGGCCGGCGTAGTCGTAAGCGGCGCCCACCTTCAAGCCTTTAATGGGAGTGTTGAGACTGCCGCCCACATACCAACTGGTCTGGTCGGCACCGAAACCGGTGTTGGCACCGGCGTTAGCGCTGGAGTTATAGCCGTTGATGATGCAGCCGGTCAGCGTTGCGCCCGCCAGAAAACCCCAGCTCTTCGGCACGGTCAAGGTCAGGGATCCCAGGTAGGTCTTGTACGACTCGGCCCTGGCCGGGAAGGCGCGCTCGTTGATTCTTGGGCCAAACGTGTCGGCCACCCCGACGATCGCGGAGAGGGCTTCGCTAATCTGGTAGGCGGCCTGGATGCCGGTATGGGTCGGCGGCTCTATGGTATATCCGTAGGACCGCGTGAAGTTGGGGTTGTTGATGGATTCAGTCACCTCGTAGCCGATGATGGTATCCCAAACGCCGATCTTGAAATCCAAACCGTTGCCGACGGGCGCGTGCAGGGCCACATAGGCCTGCTTGACGCCCAGGTCGGCCAGGTTGCCGGTGGACTGGGTGGCCAGCGCATTGGCATCCGGACCGAAGAGCAAATCCACTTTATATCCGGCGCCCCAGTCTTCCTTGAGGTCGGCGGGCTTATCCAGCGTGAGCTTGACGACGTTGAGGTTGAAGCCGTCGGCTTTGCCGCCGCTGAAGGCGTACGGGGGCGTATTGGCGTTGCCGGTGCCGAGGTTCCATTGAGCGGAGGTGTCCACATAACCGCTCAGGGTTGTCGGAGCCACCTCGGTCAAGAGCGCGCTTGGCTTCTCGTCAGCCCAAGCCGCTGCCGGCAGACTAACCATCCCGGCGCCCGCCAGAACCGCAGTCCATGCATTATGGCTCATAAAGGAAAAACCCCTTCCGATTCTCTCGGAAGGGGTGCCGTAAGGCTGGTTCTAAGTCAGCTTAGAACTTGTAGATGACGTTGGCAGCCAACAGGACGGAGTTCTTTTCGGCGGGTGTGCCCCCCACCGTACCGCCGAACAGATTGTTCCCACTCGCGGAATGATCCCAGCGGACTTCGAAACGGCTGATGACATTCTTCCACAGGTCATATTGGACAGTGGCTGTGAGCGCCACAACTTCAGCCCTATCCTTGGTTGGCGTAGCGGCGAAGAGCGCTCCACGAAATAGGCCGTCCGCTACCTTGTCCTTGAAGTACTCCGCGCGAGCATGGAAGCTGAGCTTCTCGGTAGCCTGATAAGAGAGATAGCCGGCCAACGACCATATGTCGTTGTTGAGCGGATGGATGTCGATGTAGTCAAACGAACCCCCCAAACGGAGACCTGTCACCGGCGTGGCCACCGTCGCGCCAAGGTAGTAACTGGTCACCGTAGCGGGATTAGGCGATAAGCCACCGAGGCTCACATCGGCGAACCCGTTCACGGCACCGGCGTACAGGGTTGAGCCCGACAGGAATCCCATACTATCCGGGGCGGTTAGGGCTATTGAACCCATGTACGCCTTGTAAGATTCAGCTTCCGTTCGAGGTCCGTAGGGTGCTACATTGACCGGCGCAAAGGCGCGGTCATTAATTGTCGAATTCCAAGTGTCTGCTACTCCAACCGAGGCGCTCAAACAGTCGCAGAAGCGGTAGCTGGCTAACAGACCCGTCATCGTTTGCGGCTCAATCGAGTGGCCGTACGACCGGGTGAAGTTGGGGTTATTGCCGGCCTCGATGGATTCATACCCAATGATGCTGTCAAAGACACCCATCTTGAGGTCGAGTCCCGTGCCCACCGGGGCGCGCAACGCGACATAGGCCTGGCGGATGCCGAAGTCACTGGATCCACCATTTGCAAAGGCCGACGTGGTCCCGAGTGTGTTGGCATCCGGCCCAAACCAAAAGTCAGCCCGATACCCAGCGGCCCAGTCCTGTTCATCCAGCGGCTTGTCGATTCTGAGTTGGATGACATCCAGGTTGAATCCGTCGGCCTTGTTCGCACCATTGAACTTGTAAGGCGGCAGATTGGCGTTACCCGTGCCGGGGTTCCATTCCGCCGACGTATCCACGTACCCGCTGATGGTCGTGGAAGAGAGCGCGGTCATAACCGGACTGGCCTTCTCTTCGGCGTTGACAGCGGATGCAAAGCTGACCACCCCGAGAGCGGCCAGAGCTACTGTCCATTTATTATACTTCATTCGTTCCTCCGATGTTGATCGTATGTTTATTATATAACTATGCATTTCACGGGGTAAAACCGGTTTACCCCCGCACCAGAACCGGTGCACTTTCGGCAATAATTAGGGTATGGCCGCCGGTTTGACAACACCTTTTTTCACTATTTTTACCCCCTGTTTCAGCTCATTTCTGCGCAACCACTGTCCCGGATCGGGGCAGCGTCGAGCGCGCCAAATCCGCCCGTCGCCTCGTTCAGCGGTTGCGCCTCAGCCTTTTCCGGGGCCTGGCATTCAGGATAGCAGCCGCTTGCGCCAACGGGCCTCAACCCCTGGCGTCCATCATTCGCCCGGTTGGAACAAAGACTGCTTTGCAGAAGAGAGCAAATGTCTGGCAAAGCATCCATAACCGGTCATGGCCTTGCAAGGGCACGGACTGGCCAACAATGAATCGACTCTAATCATGGCTTCGTTCCTTTATGTGGCACGGGAAACGGCTTCCGGCCGGGAGATCCGCAGTTCCGTTGATGCGGCCAGCGAGTCGGCGGCCATCTCGGCCCTGCTCAACCGCAACATGCTGGTCCTCTCGATCCAGGAGAAGGTCGGCAAGCAAGGCAAGACCAGCGGCGGGCGCGTGGCCCTGTCCGAGCTCGTCATGTTTACGCGGCAACTGGCGACGATGATCGATGCCGGCCTGGCCATGGTGCAGTCGTTGCAGGCGCTGGCCGACCAAACCTCCAACAAAGTCATGCGCGACGTGATTCGCGACATCTGCGCGCGGGTTGAAAACGGCGACAGTTTCTCCGAGGCGCTGCAAAAGCACCCCAAGACCTTTAACCGGCTCTACATTTGCATGGTCGCCGCGGGCGAACAAGGCGGCTTGCTGGCCGAAATCCTCGCCCGCCTGGCGACCTACCTGGAAAATACCGCCCGGCTGCGCAAAAAGGTCAAATCCGCCATGATGTACCCGACCGTCGTGACGGTGGTGGCGATCCTGATCACGATATTCCTGCTGGTCAAGGTGGTGCCGGTCTTCGGCGAAATCTTCTCGAGCTTTAACGCCAAGCTGCCGGCGCCAACGATGTACCTGGTCATGATCAGCAACTTCGTAAAGAGTTATATCGTCTTCCTGGCGTTGGCCGCCGGTGGCGGTGTCTATGGCTGGCTCTATTTTATCAAGACCCCCGGAGGCCGGCTCTTCTGGGACACGAACCGCATCCGGTTGCCGATCTTCGGTGTCATCGCCCACAAGATCTGCCTGGCCCGGTTTACGCGCACGCTGGCTTCGCTGGTGCGCAGCGGCGTGCCGATCCTGGAGGTGCTGCAAATCGTTTCCCAGACGGTGGGCAACATGGTCATGGAAAAGGCGATCAAGACCGCCGCGGGGGATATTGAGCGCGGCGAGAGCATTTCCGCCGCCCTGGGCAAGCATCCGGTATTCCCCATCATGATCATACGCATGGTGACCGCCGGGGAACAAACCGGCAAGATTGACAACATGCTGGAGCGCATTGCGGACTTCCTGGATGAGGAGATCGAGACGACCCTTTCGGGTCTGACCTCGATGATCGAGCCGATTCTAATCGTGTTCCTCGGCGTGGTGGTCGGTGGCATGGTCATCTGCATGTTCCTGCCCATCTTCAAGCTGCCCGAAATCGTCAGCGGCAAGTAACTCGCTTCACGGTCGCGGATGATACTTGCGGTGAACGTCCCTTAGCCGAGTCGCGGCCACGTGGGTATAAACCTCGGTCGTGCTGATGCTGGCATGGCCCAGCAACTCCTGGATGACGCGCAAGTCGGCGCCGTGATCGAGGAGATGGGTCGCGAAGCTGTGCCGCAGCATGTGCGGAGTGACGTTGCGGGGGATGCCGGCGCGGCGAACGCGCTGTTTCACGCGCAACCAGAGAGTCACTGGCGCAAATGCGGTGCCGCGTCGGGTGAGGAAAACGTTAGCGGTAGAACGGGGGGTCACCAGCTTGGGCCGGCCCACAGCGAGGTAGCGCTCCAAAGCGGCGACGGCTTTGCTCCCAACCGGGACAACACGCTCCTTGTTGCCTTTGCCGACAACATTGATGAAGCCGGCGTCGAGGTGCAGGTGCTCCAGCCGGGCGTTACGCAATTCCGCCAACCGCAGGCCCGAGGCGTAAGCCAACTCCAGTATGGCCTGGTCGCACAGGTTCGCGGGCGTCTCCGGGGTCTCCGGCGTCAGGAGTTGGTCAATTTCCTGATTAGTGAGGGCTTTGGGCAGGCGTTTCCAGCGGCGCGGCAGGGACAGGTTCTCGGCGACATTGGCCGGCAGGAGCTTCTCGGTTTCCGCAAAGCGATACAAGGCCCGCAGGGCGGCAATCTCCAGGTAAAGGCTCTCGCTGCTGAGGCGGCGCGCGGACTCCTTGGGCTCGTTGGCCAGCGCCCGCTCACGCTCGTGCTGCAGGAAAGCCATCAGGTGGGGAAACTCAACCGACTTCCAGTCGGAAATCCCCTGCTTCTCCGCCCAGGCGACGAACTTGTTCAACAGCGCAGCGTAGGTTCGCTGCGTATGCTCCGCCTGGCCGCGCTCGTGACGGAGGTATTGGAGGAAGTCTTCGACCAGTTGATTCATCCGAGCTTCTGGCCGGTCAACAGCTCATAAGCCTCGAGATACTTCGCCTGCGTTCGGGCCACCACCTCGGGCGGCAAGGCGGGCGCGGGCGGGGTCTTGTTCCAATCCAGGGTCTCCAGGTAATCGCGGACAAACTGCTTGTCGAAGCTCGGCTGGCCCTGGCCAGGCTTATACTTGTCCGCCGGCCAGAACCGCGAGGAGTCGGGAGTCAGGATTTCATCAATCAGGATGAGCTGGCCGTCGAAGATGCCGAACTCGAACTTTGTATCGGCGATGATGATGCCGCGCAGGCGGGCGTAATCCCGCGCGTAACGGTAAAGCTTCACGGCCGCCGTCCGCGCTTTCTCCGCGATGTCCGCACCGACAATTTTCGCGGCCTGTTCAAACGAAATGTTCTCATCATGGCCCGACTCCGCCTTGGTGGCCGGGGTGAAAATGGGCACCGGCAACTCTGAGGATTCCTGCAAGCCGGGCGGGAGTTTGATGCCGCAGACCGTTTGGTGCTCGCGATACTCCTTCCAGCCGGAGCCGGCGAGGTAGCCGCGCACGACGCATTCGATGGCGAGCGGCTGGGCCTTCTTGACGATCATGGTCCGGCGCGCGAGCTGGGCCGCATAGGGCCGGAGGCTGGCCGGCAGGAGATCTTCCGGGCGCGAGAGCAGGTGGTTGGACTGAAAGGCTTTGGTGTGATCGAACCAGAAATAAGAGAGCTGGGTCAGCACCTCCCCTTTGCGCGGGATGCCGTTGGGCATGATGCAGTCAAAGGCGGATATCCGGTCCGTGGCCACAAAGAGCAAGCGGTCCCCCAGGTCAAATACTTCCCGCACTTTGCCGCTCTTGAGCTTGCGCACGCCGGGCAAATCGAGTTGGAGCAAGGTTTCATTCGCCATGCGGTTAAATATGAGAGGAGATTCCTCCGGCGCAAGGAACAAAGTGCGCCCCGGGCGAACGCCGAGCTCCCGGAGCGCCGGTCTCCGACCCGGCGCCCGGCCAGCTCGGGAAGCAGAGTTAGATAAGCTGCGGTGATCAAAAACGGCCCTCCGGAGGGGTTCTATGGTACCAGGGTATGTCCAGGGTGGTACCAGACCTCCCCCAGAGTGCCCCGAGGGACCTTTGGGGGAGGAGCTGTATTCAAGCAACTTATGGGTTATCAGCGGGGCGGGCGAAACAAAGGGCGACCGCGGGACGCGAATCGAGGTATTATAGACTGTGACAGTCAGCCGACCATTACCGGCGGCTCGCGGCGCTGGCAGCAACCCGCCCAACCGCTTCGAACACATCACCCTCGAACGGGACGCCGATTGGGATCCCGAGCAGGACCCGTCACCGCGTACCCTGTTCCTGCGCGACCGCAGCCGCACTATCATCGCCAGCAACGACAGCCCGGATATCGTTTTCGAGAACAGCATCAACCCCTATCGCGGCTGCGAGCACGGCTGTATTTATTGCTACGCCCGGCCCACGCATGAATACCTCGGCTTCTCCGCCGGCCTGGATTTCGAGACGAAGATCATGGTCAAAGAGGATGCTTCGCGGCTCCTGCGCGAAGAGCTGTCCGCCCCGGGCTGGATTCCCAAGGTCATTGCCTTGAGTGGGGTGACTGACCCCTACCAGCCGGTCGAGCGGCGGCTCAAGCTGACCCGGGGCTGCCTGGAGGTGCTCGCCGAATTCCGCAACCCCGTGACGATAGTGACCAAGAACAATCTCGTGACGCGCGACTTGGATTTGCTAGCCGAACTGGCGGGCTGCCGGGCGGTGGCCGTCTTCATCTCCATCACAACCCTCGATCCCGAGCTGCGGAAGATCATGGAACCGCGGACTTCGCCCCCGCAAGCGCGGCTGGCCACGATCGGCGTGCTGGCCAAGGCCGGGGTCCCCGCCGGCGTGCTGGTGTCGCCGGTGATCCCGGGGCTGACCGACCATGAGATGCCGGCAATCCTCGCCGCCGCGGCAGCAGCCGGGGCGAGCTTTGCAAGCCATGCCGCCCTCCGGCTGCCTTACGCGGTGGCGCCGCTTTTCGAGGAATGGCTCACCCGGCACCTGCCGGAGAAGAAGGACAAAGTACTGAGCCGCATCCGCTCCATCCGCGGCGGCAAGCTCAACGATTCACGCTTCGGGAAGCGCATGCGCGGTGAAGGCATCTTCGCGGAACAGATCTCGCAGATGTTCCACGTCGCCTGCCGCCGGGCGGGCGGCCTCGACCACGAGCCCGAGCTATCGACCGCCTCCTTCCGTCGCCCCGGCGGCGCGCAATTGGAATTGGGCCTGTCGGTGAAGGAGGGGGCAGTGAAAAGCTGAATGCGTTGGAGCAGCGCCCCTTCACCCCGCCGTCACCAATCACGTTTCACGCATCACGCATCACGCATCATTTCTTCCCCTTCTTCAATCCCTTCACCACTCCCCGCATCCACTCCACGCTCTTGCGCGTGTTCTCGTCGGAGCCGTGGCATTCGATGGATACCACGCCATCCCAACCGCCCTTGGTCAGGTATGCCATGCAGTTGCGGATATTGTCGGCGTTGACGCCGCCGCCGACGGGGACCTCGGAGCTGCCGATGCCGGTTTCCTCGCCGCGCACCGCCGCCGCCAGGGCGGGGCTGACGTCCTTGATATGGCAGTGGCTGACGTATTTGCGGAGGGCCTTGAGGTAGTCGAGCGGGTTATGGCCGGCGATGAAGGAGTTGCCGGTGTCGAAGTTGCAGCGCAGATACTCGGAATCGAAATGCTTGAATAGGTTCTGCATGAACTCGATGTCGTTGGTGTAGGGACCATGCGGTTCGACGTTGATGACCACCTTGTAATCCTCGGCCCACGACAGGCACTGGCGGTAATTGTCGCAGGTGATGCGGAAGATCTCCTTGCGCGTGAAGCCTGGGATCTCGGAGGCGCCGTCCACGGTATCGACGATCGGGCAGTCCAGCTCGGCGGCGAAGCGGATGGATTGGGTGACGTATTGGACGCCGTAGGCGGAGCCGTTGGGGCCCATCATAGGGTAGGCGCCGTCGATCTGCGAGACGCGAAGGCCGAGCTTGTCGAGGAAGCGGCGCAGGGCGCGAGGATTGGACTGGAGCGAGACCCCCGGGTCGTAGCCGAGGGCGGTGATGAAGTTCTGGCCGTGGATGGCGGCGAACTCGATGTGTTTGAGGCCGGTGGCGGCGATCTTCTGGCAGGCGCCTTCGAAGCCGACGCTGAGGGGACGATAATTGTCGGTGTGAATACCTATTTGAATCATGCCGCCCTTGTATGCCCGCGGCGGGAAAAGGTCAAGGGGGGGTGATTGCTCCGTCCGAATAACGTTGTGTTTGTATCCGGGCGGACTAGATTAGCGAGCATGGACACACCGTTCTTCCGCCGAATGTTCAGCCGCTCTGAAAAGCCCGCTGCAGTCGCCATTGAAACCACTGAAGCCAGGGCCGGCCACGGCGATGCGGAGGCGCAATTCAGCCTGGGGCTGAGGTTTGCCGGCGAAGGAGCAGCGCAGGACTATGCGCAAGCGGCGGTCTGGTATCTGAAGGCGGCGGACCAAAGCCATTCCCTGGCCCAGTTCAATCTTGGGATCATGTATGCTGCCGGTCAGGGTGTGCCCCGCGATGAAGCCAAATCAATGGGGTGGATGCAAAGCGCGGCGGCCCTTGGCGACGCTGGGGCCCAGCATCACATCGGCATGAAGCTCCATCGCGCCAGCCTCGAAGGGCTGCCAGAGAATGCGGCCGAGTCGAGGATCCAAGCCTATAAGTGGCTTCAGCTCGCGGCGGCGCAAGGCTACCGGAGTTCCGAGGCCTCGTGGGCGTTCGTGGCGCTGAACATGACCCGCGAGGATGTAGCGGACGGTGGCCGCCGCATCGCGGCGTTTGTTCCTGCCCACGCGATCAACCGCCTCACGCCCCCAGTTGCCGCTTGAGCTCGGCCAGCAGCCCATTGAAGTAGGCCGCTGATTTTGGCGTGGCGGTTACTGTGGAGTCAAAGTTCACCACCGTGGGCAGGGCGCTCTGGGTGGGGATGTCGAAATAGGGAAGCACGGCCCTGATCCCGCCTGCCGGGCCGGTGCGGGAATAGCAATCTGCGACGTGGATTTGTTTGGTCATCGTGACGCGATAGCCTAGTTTGGCCAGGAGCTCCTCATAGGAACTCGTGCCATGCACTCCGTCGCAGAGTGCCGCTTGGTCACGGGACAGGCTGTCGAAAATCGCTTTCAGCCCTTTGAAGGGTTCTAGACTTAGAATGCGCTCGAACCGTTGCTGCCTTGTTTCACCGACTGTGTTTACTGAAGGATCTGCCATATTGCTTCGGTTGCGGGTGGAAAGCCGAGCTCGGAGCGCGTGTCCGCGGCTGCACAACTCGACGCGCGTGTGGGATTCCGCGGAACGGAATCCCACTGCGATGACTAATCCACCCGGACGAATTAGTAGCGGGCACGCTGCCCGCCGCCGTAACCGCCGCCACCGGCCGGCCGGTCCTCACGCGGACGCGCCTCGTTCACGGTCAGGGCGCGGCCCTTCCAATCCTTGCCATTCAAGCCCAGGATGGCGGCCTTGGCGCCTTCTTCGGTGTTCATGGTGGCGAAAGCGAAACCGCGAGCGCGGCCGGTGCCTTTGTCCATGATCACGTTGATTTCGTTCACCGGGCCGTGCTGTGCCAGCATGTCCCGCAGATCGTTTTCCGTGACGTCGAAGGGAAGATTCCCCACGTATAGTTTAGTACTCATAATGATGTTCGTGTCTTAGACTGACTGCTCCTTCGAAGACTGTTCCCGGCCATCGGGTTTCAAATCATCATTGAAAGCAAATTCAACTGAGGATCTACCGGCCTTGAAATTGACTAGTTGCCTAAAAGCAAAGCAAATCTACACATAATGGCCGTAATGGCAAGAATTATTTCAAGTCACTCCAGCGCCGCCAGGCGGGTCGCTTCCTGTTCCCACTCGGGATTCAATTCCGTCAGGCGGTGCTGCACGTCCATCAGGTCGCGATTGATCTGCTGGGCGCGACCGGGCTGCTCGTAGGTTTCCTGCTTCTCCAGTTCGGCAACCAGCTCAGTCTGGCGGGCTTCGAGCTGTTGAATCTCCTTTTCCAGCCGATGCACGATCTGCTGCTGGGCCTTGCGCACGCGCGAGCGCGCCTGGCGATGCTCGGCTTCCAGCCGCTTCTGGTCCTTCTTCGAACTGACCGCCCCGCTTTCCTCAGAGCCCCGGCCTTTCTTGTTCTCGCTGGAGCCCCGGTTGGCCCCGTCTCTGCCCGCGGCCGTCAGCCCCGCCCGCTCGGACTCGGCCTTCGTCTTGTCCAGGTAATACTGGTAGCCGCCGGGGTAATGCGTCAGCCGTCCGGCGTTGACGTGGACGACATGGTTCGCCAGAGCGCGGATGAAATAGACGTCGTGGCTGATGAAGATGAGCGTGCCTTGGAACTGGTCGAGCGCATAGGCCAGCGCATCGACGCTCGACAGGTCCAAGTGCGTGGTCGGCTCGTCCATGAGCAGGAGATTCGGCGGGTCCAGCAGCAGCTTCACCAGCGCCAGCCGGCTTTTCTCGCCGCCGCTCAGCACCTCGACCTTCTTGAACACATCGTCGCCGCTGAAAAGGAAACAGCCCAGCAAGGTGCGCACGGATTGCTCGGTCAGGCGCTGCGGGGTGTCAAACGCCTCTTCGAGCACGGTGCGGTCCAAGTGCAGCATGTCCACGCGATACTGCGAGTAATAGCCGGCCTTGACGTTGTGGCCGAGCGTGCGCTCGCCCTCCTGCGGGGTGAGCACCCCCGCGAGAATCTTCAGCAGCGTCGATTTCCCCGCCCCGTTCGGCCCCACCAGCACGACGCGCTGCCCACGCTCCGCCTGAAAGCCCATGCCGTGATACACCACTTTCTCGCCGTAGGCGTGGTGGATATTCTCCAGCTTGATCACCTTGATCCCGCTGCGCTGCGGCTGGGGGAAGCGGAATTCCAGCTTGCGGTCGTCCCCCTCGGGCGCCTCGACCTTTTCCATGCGCTCGATCTGCTTGAGCTTGCTTTGGGCCTGGGCGGCCTTGGTGTTCTTGGCGCGGAAGCGGTTGACGAACTCCATCAGGCGCCCGATTTCGCGCTCCTGGTTTTTGTAGAGGGCCAATTGCTGCAGCTCGTAGGCCTCGCGTTGTTCGAGATACTCGTCGTAGCCGCCGCGGTAACGGATCAGCTTGCTCTGGCGAATCTCCACGATGCTCCCCACAAGCTGGTTCAGGAACTCGCGATCATGCGAGATGACGAGAATCGCCCCCGGGTAGCCCTTCAAATAGCCTTGGAACCAGAGCAGCGCTTCCAAGTCGAGATGGTTGGTCGGCTCGTCCAGCAGCAGCAGGTCCGGCTCTTGCGTCAGCAACCGGGCCAGGTGCGCCCGCATCACCCAGCCGCCGCTCATCTCGCGCGCGGGTCGCTCGAAATCCTGGTTGCGGAAGCTGAGGCCGGCAAGGATTTGGCTGGCCTTGGCTTCGAGCCGATAGCCGCCCAGCTCGTTGAACCGGTCGTGCACGTCGTCATGGACCTCCTCCGCGTGCACGGCCTCGATCGGGTGGTCGGCCTCCCACGCCTTGAGGATGCGGCGGAGCTTCGTGTATTCGGGCGTAATGGCCGTGGCCAGTTCGATGACCGTTTCGTCCGCCACCGGCGCGTTCTCTTGCGGCAGATAACCGATCGAGACGCCGCGTTCGGAGGTGATGGTGCCCATGTCGGCGGGTTCCTCGCCCAGGATGATCGAGAACAGGGTCGTCTTCCCGGCCCCGTTCGGGCCGACCAGCCCGATCCGGTCCTGGCGGTTTACCTGCAGCGTCGCGTCGGCGAACAACACCCGTTCACCGTACGCTTTGCTTATGCCGGACAGAGTCAACATGCGAATCCACAGCCTACAGTGATTTGGCGGGCAAATACAAGCGAAGGGAACGCCCGGTTCGGTGCGGCTCAACCTGTTGACTACCCGCCCGCCCGTCGCCATCATGCGGGCCGGCTTTTCAAAGGCCAACGATGACTGCCACCGAATACATCCACGGTTACTCAGAGCGCGAGCGCCAGCGGTTGCACGATCAGTCTCAGACGCTGGCGGACTTGCTGCACCACGACACTCTCTACCCTGCCGGCAGCCACGTGCTGGAGGCGGGCTGCGGCGTCGGCGCCCAAACCGTCATCCTCGCCAGGAACAATCCGCAGACCCGCTTCACCTCCATTGACGCTTCGCCCGTTTCCATTGAAGCCGCCCGGGCCGCCGTCGGGCGCGCGGGCTTCGGCAACGTCACCTTCCAGACGGCGGACATCTTCCGCTTGCCGTTCCCGGAGGCGAGCTTCGATCATGTCTTCGTCTGTTTTGTGCTCGAACACCTGCGCCAGCCGGTCGAAGCGCTGCGGCGGCTGGGGGCAGTGCTCAAGCCGGGCGGGACGCTGACCGTCATCGAAGGGGACCACGGCTCGACGTTCTTCCATCCGCGCAGTGACGCCGCGTGGCGGACCATCCAATGCCTCATCGACGCGCAAGCCGCCATCGGCGGCAACGCTCTCATCGGCCGCGAGCTGTTCCCGCTATTGCTCGATGCCGGGTTTCAAGAGGTCGCCGTGTCGCCACGCTTTGTTTATGTCGATGCGAGCCGGCCGGAGTGGGTCGAGGGATTCACGCGCAACACCTACATCGTGATGGTGGAGGGCGTGCGTGAGCAAGCGCTGGCCACGGGGC
>Ga0265337_1001195_pt1 | contig 13202 bp, 11 predicted proteins | sample 42122metaG_FD_192441 | JGI IMG/M metagenome (GOLD analysis project Ga0265337, IMG submission 192441) | Rhizosphere microbial communities from Carex aquatilis grown in University of Washington, Seatle, WA, United States - 4-21-22 metaG | ecosystem: Host-associated > Plants > Roots > Rhizosphere >... | reverse complement strand
GCGAAACGCTCGTCCTGCCGTACGATGGCGAGCCGCGCCCCCATCGGCAACGCGACCGCCGGCGGCAGCTTGATGTCCGGCCCGGGAAAGCCGAGCGTGCGCGGCACCGATACCTTGTGGGTCGGCGCCCGGCCCGTTTTACCGAGCGCATTGGCCGACAGCCAGCCGACATAACCGTCGGTCTCGATCTGGCCCCAGGCCCAGCCTTCGTCGGTCGTCTCGTAGACGATCACGCGCTCGCCCATGAGCGCCTGGGTGTCGAGTCGTGCCTCGTGCGACTGCGTGCGGCACAAGGCCACGATCGGCTCGACCACTTCATGGCGCACGCCTTCGACGAAACGCGCGGCCTCAACCTGGCCCTGCAGATATTTCGCCGCGATCTCGGGGCGGAACGGATTGATGCGGGGATCGAGCGCGACCATTTAGATTCTTTCGTGGCGCATGATCTTATCCGAAAACCGGTTCCCACTTTTCGGGATCATGCGCTGTATCGGTCGGCTAACAGCGCATAAAGCGCGCGCGCCGATTGCAGCTCGGCGCCTTCCGGGCGCCCGGGCTTGGCCGCCGGCGTCCAGGCGAAGATGTCGAGATGCAGCCAGGATTTGGCCGCGACGAACTTGCGCAGGAACAGCGCCGCGGTGATGGCGCCGCCCTGGCCGCCGCTGCTGACATTGTTGGTATCGGCTATCTTGGAATCGAGCATCGGCTCGTAGGGCCGCCACAGCGGCATGCGCCAAAGCGGATCGTTCTCGGAGGCCGCATAGCGCGCGAGCTCGCCGGCGAGCGCATCGTCGTCGGTGAAGAACGGCGGCACCTCGGGCCCGAGCGCGACGCGCGCGGCACCTGTGAGCGTGGCGAAATCGACGACCAGCGCCGGCTGGTCCTCGTCGGCGAGCGTGAGGGCGTCGGCCAGCACCAGCCGGCCCTCGGCGTCGGTATTGCCGATCTCGACGCTGATGCCTTTGCGCGATGTGTAGATGTCGCGCGGGCGGAAGCTGGTGCCCGAGATGGAATTCTCCACCGCCGGGATGATCACGCGCAGCCGCACCTTGAGCTTGCGCGCCATGATCATGTGAGCCAGCGCCAAGGCGGTGGCGCCGCCGGCCATGTCTTTCTTCATGTTGAGCATGCCGGTGTCGTTCTTGATATCGAGCCCGCCGGTGTCGAAGCACACGCCCTTGCCGACCAGGGTGATCTTCGGGTCGCCGTCCTTGCCCCAGGCGATGTCGATCAGCCGGGCGCTGCGCGCCGAGCCGGCGCCGACCGCGGCGACCAGCGGGAATTGCTTGGCGAGCGCATCGCCAGTGGTGACTGCAACGGTTGCGCCATGTTGCTTGGCGAGCGCGCGGGCGGCATCTTCCAGTTCGGCCGGGCCCATGTCGTTGGACGGCGTGTTGATAAGATCGCGCGCCAGCGTCACGCCCTCGATGATGCGACTGAGATCCTCGCCGTCCACTCCCTCAGGGAGCACCAGCCGTACGTTGCGCACCTCCGCCTTGCGGTAGCGGGTGAATCGATAGGCGCCGAGCGCGAAGGCCAGCGCCGCCAGCCGCGCGTCATGCGGTGCGTTGGCGAAACGGTAGGTGCCCGGCGGCAGAAGGGTGGACAATTGCCCGGGCCGGAACAGGTCTTTCACCGGCTCGTCGGCGTTTTCCAGGCCGAACAGCACGCCGGCCAGTTTTCCGTCAGCCGCCGGCACCGCGAGATAGCGCCCGGGTTTGGGCTCAAATCCGGCGGCGTGCAAGAATATGCGCTCGCGGTCGTCGACTATCTCGGTTGCTTTGTCGAACGTGGCGGCGGTGACGAACCGGATCGGCGCCGATGAATCGCCGGGGCTTGCGAAAATCGGATGCATGGTCACTCCGCGGCGTCGCGCAAGGAAGGCATAGTGGATGGTTTCGGCGCATAGCCGTCGCGCGTCTGCGGCAACTTCCAGCCCAGCATTTTCCCGGCCACCAGCGTGCGCAGCACCTGCGCGGTGCCGCCGCCGATGGTGAACATGCGCACGTCGCGCGCCATGCGCTCCAACGGCAGCTCGCGCGAATAGCCGCGCGCGCCGAAAAATTGCAGCGCGTCGTTGACGATTTTGATCGCGCTCTCGGAGGCGAAGATTTTCGCTTGCGCCGCCAGCATTGGATCGGGGAAGGCGCTGCCGTCCGGCCCGCGCGAGCGCGCCGCCGCGTACAGCATCAGCCGCGCCGCGGTGAGCTGGGTCCCCATGTCGGCCAGCATCCATTGCAGGCCCTGGAATTCACCGATCGGGCGGCCGAACTGCTCGCGCGTCTTCGCCCATGCAAGCGCATGATCGAGTGCGCCGGCGGCGATACCCATCGCCACGGTGCCGGCGCCGACGCGTTGGCTGTTATAGGCGTTCATCAGGTCGGCGAAGCCGCGGGCGAAACCGGACGGAGGCAGCACCGCCATGCTGGCCGGCACCTCGAGATTTTCGAACACCAATTCGCCTTCCGGCATGCCGCGCAGCCCCATGGTCTGCTCGCGCCGCGCCACGAGCAGGCCTTTCGCCAGTCCTTGGGCATCGTCGCGCACGGCCAGGAAGCCGCCGATGCCGAGCGCTTGTCCGCGCTCGTCGAACACGCGCGCAAAGATCAGATGCAGGCGGGAGACGCCGGCGCCGGTGATCCAGTGCTTCTTGCCGTTGATCACGTAGGTGTCGCCGCGCTTGTCGGCGCGCGTGGTCATGGCGAGCGCGTCGCTGCCGGCATCCGGCTCGGTGATGCAGATGGCCGGCTTGTCGCCCTCCAGCACCAGCCGCGCCGCCAGCTTTTTCTGCGCCTCGCTGCCATAGGCCATCACCGTCGAGATCGCGCCCATATTGGTCTCGACCACAATGCGCGCGGTGACCGTACAGGATTTCGCCATCTCCTCGATCACCAGCACGGCGTCGAGGAAGCTCGCGTCCTTTCCGCCGAGCGCTTTCGGCATGGTCATGCCGAGGAACCCGGCCTCGGCCAGCCCCTTCACGATGTCCCATGGGTATTGTTCGTCGCGGTCGATCGCCGCGGCGCGCGGGCGCACGACATCATGCGAGAAGGCGCGGGCGCGCTGCTGGAGCGCGATTTCGTCCTGGGAGAGGCCGATATCCATGGGGATCATCTTAAACCTGCAGGGACCGCCAGTTTACAAGTTAACCACTCGTTAGGGTTAACGTTTTATTGCTCGGGAAATGCCGCTGGAACGCCAGCCTCCGGAATCCCATGCGTCCTAAAACGGCCCGCGCCGCCCGCCTGCTTGCCTCGGCCGCTGTCGCGGCCGTGCTGGCTATGGCGGTGGCTGGGTGCGCGAGCAAAGGCAGCGACGAGATCACCGGCTCGATTGGCGCCGGCAATGCCCCGCGCAGCGATACCGAATGGCGGGCCTCGCTCGATGTCTGGGGCGCCCGCTATCGCGAAAAGCCCAACGACGCCGATGTGGCCATGGGCTACGCCCGGGCCCTGCGCGCCACCGACCAGCGCGCCCAGGCGGTCGCCGTCCTGGAGCAGGCCGCGATCCGCAATCCGCACAACATGCCGCTGCTCGGCGCCTATGGCCGCGCGCTGGCCGAGGCCGGCGACTACAACCAGGCGCTCGACGTGCTGAGCCGGGCGCACACGCCGGACAATCCGGACTGGCGTATCCTCAATGCGCAGGGCGCGGTGCTCGATCAACTGGGCCGCCACGCCGAGGCGCAGGGGCACTATTCGGCCGCCCTCAAAATCGTGCCGAACGACACATCGGTTTTGTCCAATCTCGGTCTGTCCTACGCGCTCACGAAGGACTTGAAACGCGCCGAGGCCACGCTGCGGCAGGCCGTGGCGCGGCCCGATGCGGCGCCGAAGGCGCGGCAGAATCTCGCGCTGGTGGTCGGCCTGCAGGGCCGCTTCGCGGAAGCCGAGAAGATCGCCAGCGCCGATCTGCCGCCGGACGAGGCCGCCGCCAATGTCACCTACCTGCGGCAGATGCTCGCGCAGCGCGGCGATTGGCCGAAAAAGAGCGGGCGGCAGTTCGTGCCCTCGCCCGACGCCGGGACCTGACCGCGAACTTCAAAAGCCTACAGTTTTGACGATTTGATCGCACCGCCGCGCCCGTCAGCGCAAGGCCATGACCTTGATCGCGGCCGGGCCGAGAATGACGATGAACAGCACCGGCAGGAAGAACAGGATCATCGGTACCGTCAGCTTCGGCGGTAGGCCGGCGGCCTTCTTCTCGGCTTCCGCCATGCGCATGTCGCGGTTTTCCTGCGCCATCACGCGCAGCATGTTCGCCAGCGGCGTGCCGTAACGCTCCGCTTGTTGCAACGCCATGCAAACCGATTTCACACCATCGAGATCCGTGCGCTTGGCGAGATTCTCGTAGGCCTGGCGGCGGTCCGGCAGATAGGACAGTTCGGCGGTGGTGAGCGTGAGTTCCTCGGCCAGCGCCACCGATTGCGAGCCGACTTCGTCGCTCACCTTTTTGAACGCAATCTCGATCGACATGCCGGATTCCACGCAGATCAACAGCAGATCGAGCGTGTCGGGAAAGGCGCGCCTGATCGACAATTGTCGGCGCGCGATCCGGTTCTTGAGGAACATCAGCGGCGCATGCATGCCGAGATAGGCGGCGGCAATGCACATGCCGAGCTTGACCATCGCCGGCTGTTGGAAATCGAGCACGACGAACAGGTAGACCGCGGCGAACAACGCGCTCGCCGCCGGCGTCACCATGCGGAAGAACAGATAGGTGATGTAAGGCGCCTGGCCGCGATAGCCGGCCTGCACCAGCTTGAGCCGCGCCTCTTCTTGCCCGACCCATTTTTTCAGATTGAAGCGGTTGACGATCGCTTGAATGGATTGCTTCGCCGAGGGGCGCAGATTGACCTTCTGTTGCACCTGCGCCATGCGCTCGCGTTCGCGCGCACGAATCTTCTCGCGCTCGACGGCGACCGCCTTCATGCGCTTATCGAGCGAATCGCCAACCAACATTGGCATGGTGAACGTCAAGACAGTAGCGATCGCGGCGATGGCGGCGCTCACCATCGCCATGGTCTTGACATTGAGCGAGTCGATCAAGAAATCGAGCATCGGTATCCTACATCCTTGCGAAACGCATGGTTTTTTCCGAAAACCGGTATCCGCATTTCGGGATCATGCGTTAGAAATCGAAATTGATCATTTTCTTCATCACCATCACACCCATCGACATCCACACGACGGAAGCGGCGAGCATCACGCGGCCGAGCGGCTCTGTCCACAACAGCGAGATGTAGTTCGGGCTGGTGATGTAGACCATCGTCATCACCGCGACCGGCAGTGCGCCGATGATGGAAGCCGAAGCTTTCGCTTCCATCGACATGGCCTGGATTTTGGCCTTCATCTTTTTGCGGTCGCGCAGCACGCGCGAAAGATTGCCGAGCGCTTCCGCGAGATTGCCGCCGGACCTCTGCTGGATCGCGATGACGATGCCGAAGAAATTCGCTTCCGGCACCGGCATCTGCTCGAAAAGCTTGCCGCAGGCGTCGCCCAGCGGCATGCCGATGGCTTGGGTTTCGACGATGGCGCGGAATTCGGATTTCACCGGCTCCGGCGAATCAATCGTGATCATCTTCAGGCAGTCGAGCAGCGGCAGGCCGGCCTTGACGCCGCGCACGATGATGTCGACCGCGTCCGGGAACGCATCGAGAAATTTGTTCTCGCGCCGCTTCTTCAAATAGGACAACAGCCAGCGCGGCAGACCGAACGAGCCGGCAATGCCGAGCGTGCCGGCGACGATGAGCCCACCGCCGGTGAACAGCCCGAGCAGGAACATCGCCGCGCCGATACCGGCCGAAAGAAGGAAGAATTGCCGCTTCGACCAGAACAAGCCGGCTTGCGCGAGGCGGACCGCGAGCGAAACGCGTTTGCTCTTCTTGTGGCGCTCGTCGAATTCCTTGAGCGTGGTTTCGATGATATCGCGGCGGGATTTCTGGTGCCCGCGCGTGGCGCGCGCCGCCGGCTCCGCCTTGGCGACGTTGGCCATACGCTGTTCGGCTTTGCGCTCGCCGGATAGGATCGGATAGACAAAAACCCACGCCACGCCGCCGAATGCGACGGACGCCAGAAAGAACAGGGCGATCGTTTGCATAATGCCCCCGGCTCAGGCCCGCATGGCGTCGTTGGCGGCTTCCGCGGCGTCGAGCGCGGTGGCCAGGCGCTTTTCCTCGCCGTAGTAGCGGGCGCGATCCCAGAAGCGCGGCCGGCCGATGCCGGTCGAGCGATGGCGGCCGAGGATATTGCCTTGCGCATCCTCGCCGGTCATGTCGAACACGAACAGGTCCTGGGTGATGATGACGTCGCCTTCCATCCCCATCACCTCGGTGATGTGGGTGATCTTGCGCGTGCCGTCGCGCAGGCGGGCGACCTGGATCACCACGTCGACCGAGGCGGTAATCATCTCGCGAATGGTGCGTGAGGGCAGCGAGAAGCCGCCCATGGTGATCATCGATTCCAGGCGCGAGAGCGCCTCGCGCGGATTGTTGGCGTGCAGCGTGCCCATCGAGCCGTCGTGGCCGGTGTTCATGGCCTGCAGCAGGTCGAACGCCTCGGGTCCGCGCACTTCGCCGACGATAATGCGTTCCGGCCGCATGCGCAGGCAGTTACGCACCAGGTCGCGCATGGTGACCTGGCCTTCGCCTTCCAGGTTGGGCGGCCGCGTTTCCAGACGCACCACGTGCGGCTGTTGCAGCTGCAATTCGGCGGCGTCTTCGCAGGTGATGATGCGCTCGTCGTCGTCGATGAACTGGGTGAGACAGTTGAGCAGCGTGGTCTTGCCGGAACCGGTGCCGCCGGACACCAGTGTGTTCACCCGGCTGCGGCCGATGATGCGGAGGATTTCCGCGCCCTGCTCGGTGATGGTGGCGAACTTGACCAACTGATCGAGCGTCAGCTTGTCTTTTTTGAATTTGCGGATGGTGAGCGCGGGACCATCGATCGCCAGCGGCGGCACGATGGCGTTGACGCGGGAGCCGTCCGGCAAGCGCGCGTCGCAGATCGGCGAGGATTCGTCGACCCGGCGGCCGATCTGGCTGACGATGCGCTGGCAGATATTGAGCAGCTGCTGATTGTCGCGGAAACGGATGCCGGTCCGTTGAATTTTGCCCTTGACTTCGATGTAGACCGTGCCGGAACCGTTCACCATGATGTCGGAGATGTCGTCGCGCGAGAGCAGCGGCTCGAGCGGGCCGAAACCGAGCACGTCGTTGCAGATATCGTCGAGCAGTTCTTCCTGCTCGGAGATCGACATCACGATGTTCTTGATCGCGATGATCTCGTTGACGATGTCGCGGATTTCCTCGCGCGCGCTATCGGCGTCGAGCCGCGCCAGCTGCGCCAGATCGATCGCCTCGATCAGCGCGCCGAAGATAATGCCCTTGACCTCGTAATAGGTTTCGGAGCGCCGGGAGTCGACCGAAGTGGGGATTGTGTTGATCGCCGAGGGTGCACGATTCGCGACCGGCGCCGAGATCAGCGGCGCGCCGAGCCCGTCCGACGGCATCGGCGCGCGGCCGGTTTCCATCGACGCGCCGGCGGCCGGCTTCGGCACCGTGCCCGATTGCGCTGCCGGCGCGGCATCCGGCGCCGCCGGCGCCGGGACTGCAACACGCGCTTCAGAAGTTCCACTACGCCTACCGAACACGAGTACGTTCTCCGAACGATTTCAGCTTGAGCGCTTCATCAGCTTGGCGAACAGGGGTGTCAGCAGGCCGCCGCGGGATCGTTTCGCCTCGGCGCGCCCGGTCAGCACCTGCGCCAATTGGCGGAACATCTCCGCCGTTTTATGGTTCGACGACACCTCGGCGATCATCTGGCCATTATTGGCGGCGGTCCCGAAAATCTGCGGCTCGAACGGGATCACCGCGAGCGGCTGGTCTTCCAGCGCCTTGGCGAAATCCGCCGGCGTGATCTCCGGCCGTTTCGGCACGCCGACCTGGTTGAGGCAGTAATACGGGTGGTGGTCGTTCGGCCGCGCGGCGCGCAGAAGATCGACCATGTTTTTGGCATTGCGCAGGTTGGCCAGATCGGGGCCGGCAACCAACAGGATCTCATCGGCGCCGACCAGCAGCCGCTTGGTCCAGCCGGACCATATGTGCGGAACATCGAGCACGACGCAGGGGATCGTGCTGCGCAGCGAATCGAGGATTGGATCGAACGCGTCGGCGCCGAAATCGTAGACCCGGTCGAGCGTCGCCGGCGCGGCCAGCAGGCTCAAATGATCGGTGCATTTGGACAGCAGGCGGTCGACGAAGGCGCTGTCGACGCGGTCGGGCGAGAACACCGCGTCGGCGATGCCTTGCGGCGGGTCCTGATTGTAGTCGAGGCCGGCGGTGCCAAAGGCAAGATCGAGATCGGTCACGACCGAATCGAGCGAGAGATCGCGCGCGATCGCCCAACCGACGTTATGCGCGACGGTGGAAGCGCCGACGCCGCCCTTGGCGCCGACCACGGCGATGATGCGGCCGACCGCCTTGGCATCGGGATGCGAGAACAGTCCACAGACCGCGCGTACGATGTCGATGGTGCCGATCGGCGCGATCAGATAGTCGCTCACGCCGCGCCGCGTCAGCTCGCGATAGAGCGTCACGTCGTTGACGCGGCCGATCACGATCACCCGCGTGCCGGCATCGCAGACCTCGGCGAGTTGATCAAGCCCGTGCAGGATTTCATCGGAATGGTTTTCCGATTCGATCATGATGACGTTCGGCGTCGGTGAGCTGCGATAGGCCTCGGCCGCGGCAGCAACGCCGCCCATCTGTATTTTTAAATGGGCCTTGCCGAGACGGCGGTCTTCGCCGGCGGCCTGCACGGCGGCGGCGGTTTCAACCGTCTCGCAGAAGGCCTGGATCGAGACCCGCGGCGCGGGTGCGATGTGTTCGTCGGCGGCGTTGTCGACCGCCGCCACCGGCATCGACTCTCTGTTAGCCACGACGACTTGAGATGAGTGTTTTATCATTTGCCGATATCGCTGATTTTAGCCTTGTCGTAATCGGGATAACTGCCGGAGGGGTTTTCACCCTTGCGGTACTTGTCGATCGCCACCGAGCGGCGCGGGCCATAGGCCGGCGCTTCGCCGCGCGGCTGCACCAGATCGGCGGGATTGTCGACCATGGCGGCGAGATTGCGCTGGCTGGCGCAGCCGAGATTCCAGTAGGGCTGGTTCTCGGTGTAGGCGTTATCCAGGCTTGTGCCGAGATCGTGAGGCCAACGGCCGCACGGGCCCGCCTCGGCGACGAGCTTGGAGTAGTTGATCTTGATGCTCGCAAGCGTGGAGCTCGACGACTTATAACTGCGCACATAGATGGCGTTGCGCGGCACTCCGGAGGCGGCGAAAATGGACTGCACCTCGCGCATCGAATCGGCGGCGGCGTGATCGATCAGCCCGCCGCGCGGAACATCCACGATGATGCCGCTGGTGGATTCGCTCCGCCAGAGTTGCGCGAACGAAAGCACGTCGGCGCGCTGGCTCGCGGTGAGCCCGCCGCGATTGCGGCCCAGGAAAATCTCGACGGTGCGATCGCGTTCCTTCAAGGTGATCGGATGGCGTTCGCGATAATCGTTGGGATAGACCTCTTGTTGCGCGACGCGTTGCGTGTAGCAGCCGGCCAATGAGGTGGCGAGACCGACGACCGCCAATACGCGCAGCGCCGTGGCGCTGCGGCGTTTGGCGATCATTGCGAGAAAGTCTGTCATCGATCGTCTCTCCATGCCGCTCAATCGAGAATGAATCCGTATCTGCCGTGGTATTCGCTCGGCGACGGCTCGGCCTTGCCGGCGGCGCCGTAAATGCGGTTCAGGCGCCCAAGCAGCGCGGTGGACTGATCGTTGGGATCGGCGAAGCCGTCGTCGGGCCGCGACAACTGCTTCTGCGCCACTGCGCGCACGACATAGGGCGTGACCAGTACCATCAACTCGGTCTGGTTATTGATGTAGTCGCGGCTCCGAAACAGGCTGCCGAGAACCGGCAGCTGCATCAGGCCGGGGACGCCGTTGATCTGCTGCTTGGTTTTCTCCTGGATCATGCCGGCCAAAGCCAACGATCCGCCGGACGGAATTTCGACGGTGGTCTCGGCGCGGCGGGTGCTGATCGAGGGAATGGTCAGCGTCTGGGTCGAACCGGGCACCGCCAGCGTCAACGCGTTATCGGTCGACAGGTCGGACACTTCGGTCATCACCTTGAGGCTGATGCGGCCTTCCGACAGCACCACCGGCGTGAAGACCAGGCTGACGCCGAACTTCTTGAAATCGACCTGCGCTTGGCAGATCGGTGGCGACTTGGTGGTGTCGCACGACAACCCGTTGGGGATCGGAAACTCGCCGCCGGCGACGAAGCTTGCGGTCTCGCCGGAGATCGCGGTCAGGTTCGGCTCGGCCAGCGTGCGCAACACGCCGGCGCGGTCCATCGCCCGCAGCGTCGCGGTGACGCTATTAAATTTGCCGGCGAACGCGGTGTTGCTGAGCGTCTGGCCGGTGGCGGAGAATGAATTTTGCGTGTTGAGATTCACCACGGCGGTGCCGTAATTGAAGCTGCCGCTGAGATCGACGCCGAGTTGTTTGATGACGTCGCGGCGCACTTCGGCAACCGTCACCTTAAGCATGACCTGGTCACGCCCGCGCACGGCGATGCCGTTGACGACCTTGGCGCCGTCGCCGCCGACCAGCCGCGAGGCGAGATCGTAGGCCTGCTGCGACTCGGCGGCGCTGGCGGCGCTGCCGGACAGCATGATGCCGTCGCCGACGCCTTCGATGCGGATGTCGGAGTCCGGCATCGTCTGCTTGAGCGCGGCGCGCACGCCGTTTAGATCGCGCGTGACGGCGATATCGAAGCCGGCGATCTGCTTACCGTCGGCGTCGAAGAAAAAGATGTTGGTTTGTCCGATCGTGACGCCGATCATGTAGACGCGGCGCGATGAGCGGATCACCGCGTTGGCAATCTTGGGGTCGGCGACCAGCACGTCCTTGATGTCGGCCGGCAGGTCAATGGCGACCGATTTGCCGATGCCGAGCGGAATGAAACGTGACGTCCCTTCGCTTGCCGCCACTTTGAGCACCGGCACGCGCGCGTCGGTCGCCAACACCGGGCCCGACAGCGCCAGGCCTGTGGCTATAACGAGTGCCGCCAGCGCGGCGGCGCGGATTGAAGTCCTTATCGCCATGTCCCCGTTTCCCCTCGCTCGATCATTTCGGTGTCGTCATTGTGCCTACGCCAAAACGGACGATGTTCACGCCGCTGCTGCGCTTGTTGTCGTCGGTTTGCGGCTCGTCACGGTTCGCGTCGGTGATGCTGCGCAGCGCCAGCGACAGCGTCCCGAGCTGCTGGGAAACCGCCAGCGTTTCGGTCTGGTTCGGCGTCAATTCGAGCGTCGCGGTCTTGCCGACCACGACCTTTTGGCCGTCTTTCTCCTGCACGTTCTGGTCAATCGCCAGCACGCGGACATTGGTGAGAACCGTTTCGCTGCTGTGCGAGTCGCCGCTACCGGCGGCTTTGTCGGCGTCGGTCTTGCGGCGCGTCAGAATGACGTCGACATGATCGTTCGGTAGAATGAATCCGCCGGCGCCGGTTTCCGGCGAAATCTGCGTTGATATGGCGCGCATGCCGGTCGGCAGGATCGCGGCCATGAAGCCGGAGCCTTTGGCGTTCACAAGCTTGGCCTCGCGGATCGGCTCGCCGCCGACGAACGGATAGCGCGCGATGGACCCCGACAGCGTATCGATGGCGTTAGGCCGATCGGACTTGCGGATGAAATTTCCAGTTGCCGCGCTGGCTGGCCATTCCTGCCATTGCACGTCGTCCGGCGAAACGGTTTGGCCCATGCTGATATCGGCTTTGGCCACCAGGACATCGACCGTGGCGATCTGGATCACCGGCGCGGTCTTGACCTGCGGCGGTTTTTCCGAGCGGCCAGCCAGCATGGCGGCAACACCACCCGCTGCGACGGCGACGGTCAGCACAACAAGACGCGCGGCTTTCATACGCTTCACTCTCACCGTGACATGACGGCCGGCTCGGCCGCGTAATCGACATGGCGGCCAGTGCGACCGCTTGCACCGGATTTCAACAGCTAAAGGTCAAGGTATGGTTAAGCAGCGGTATCTAAATCGAGTTAATATTGTCTTGCGCCGCGGGTTCGGACTTCAAATGCCGAACGCGGGCATCCAGCTGGTCTTGGGATAGACGGCGAGCGCCGCGGCTGCGAGCGCGATGCCATAGGGCACGCCGCCGCCGGCCTCATGCAAACGAAGGATCCATGGCTGGCGCTCCAGCACGTCCGGCAGCGGCAGCTTGCGAAACGAAAGCATCAGCAGCGCCAAGACGCCGCCGAACAGCGATGCATCGATCAGATAGTCGAGCAGAAAGTCGAAACCGAACCAAAGCGCCGTGGCGGCCGCTAGCTTGGCATCGCCGCCGCCGATCCAGCCCATTGAAAAAAAGCCGAAGGAAATCGTCAGCACCAGCGCGGCAGCGGCCAGATGCATGCCGACGGCGGCGAGGCTCATGCCGGTGACCAGCGCGAGCAGGAAGAAGCCGCCGGCAAGCGCCAGCGAGAGCCGGTTCGAGATGGTCATGGTCAGCAGATCGCTCGATGCCGCGAAAGCCATCAGGGCAGGGAACAGCAAAAGCCTGATAACATCGGTCAGCATGATCGTAATCCTTGCGCGTGAACCGGCTATGCGGGGTCAAACTACGCCGCGCAAGCTTGCGGTTCGGTTAGCGCGGGAAATCTTTATTGTACGTAAAGCATCCGCCGAAAGAGGCCGGTAAAAGCAAAAGGTCGTAATTCACATAAGCCTTTGTTTACCGCAACGCCCTAACTTATTGAGGAATAATAACTTGTACGAACAAGCATCACGCCCGGAGCGTTTCTCGGCCGAGCGGGCGTCCTTTGCCGATGAGAATGCTTCAAAGCACGGGAAGCGATCGGGGCGCAAACGTGACGATCTTCCAGGCGGGCACGAACGACGTGCGGAAAAACTCCCTCGTCAGCTTTTTTCGAACGTTTGAGCGGACCAAGCTCTACGATCTGCTGGCCGCCATGCCGTTGATTGCATGGTACGGATTTGCCTTGAGCCTGCAGCTGCCGCGCCTGGCGCATCAAATCGCATCGCTGGACCTGGCGACGGCGGATGCCGCCCTCCTTGCCGGCATTGCTTCGAATCTCGCCACTCAGTTATTTTTTGCGGTGTTGGCATTGT
>Ga0265337_1001194_pt1 | contig 13205 bp, 9 predicted proteins | sample 42122metaG_FD_192441 | JGI IMG/M metagenome (GOLD analysis project Ga0265337, IMG submission 192441) | Rhizosphere microbial communities from Carex aquatilis grown in University of Washington, Seatle, WA, United States - 4-21-22 metaG | ecosystem: Host-associated > Plants > Roots > Rhizosphere >... | reverse complement strand
TGAGCCCGCGAGATAGAGCCCGTGGATTGGCGTGCGCGCGTCCTGCCACTCCGGCTCGCCGAAGGGGCGGAAGCCCAGAACCTGATCGGGCGCTATCTCGCCGCCTTCGAGATCGCCACCGGTAAGACCGAGTTCGGTTTCGAGATCGGCTCCTGTGACGGTTTGGTGCGCGAGCACGAGCGAGGTGACGCCTGGCATCGCGCGCTCGGCGGCCGCGAGCGCCAGCGCCACGAGGCGGGACCGCTTTTCCTCGTTCCAGGGACCGTCGAACAATTGCGCCGGTATCGCGGAGAGGGTTGCCGTCATGGTCGCCTTGCCGATCGGCGCGAGTCGGGGATCGGCCAGCGACGGCACACGCAGCGTCACCAGCCCTGCTTCCGGCAACACGCCGGCGCGCCAGACATCGTGCGCCGATGACAGCGCTTCCATCGTGCCGATGACGTGGATGGGACCTGAGCCCGCGCCCGGCGGATCGCGGCCGAACGCGAAACAGGGACGCCCGTCGAGCGCAAACAGCACGCGGGCGCGAGCACCCGCCATGCGGAAGCGCCCCACGCGCTTGACCAGCGGATCGGGCAGCTCCTTCCAGTGGATCAGACCGAGCATGGTGCGCTTCAGATCGAGCGCGGAGACGATTGCCCTGGTCTCGACCTCTGCCGTGCCTGCGACCACGAGCGAGCTCACGCGTCCGTGCCGGATGTGGATGTCGGTGACCTCGGCGCCGCAGCGGAGCGTTACGCCCGAGGCTCGCGCCTCGGCCGCAAGAGCGGCGGCAAGCCGTCCCAATCCGGACGGCGGCTGTCCCGAGCCCCCGACACCCGGCGCAAGCGCGTGGAGCGCCGTTCCGGTCAGAAACGGAGAGACGGCACGGCCCGAAACCGCATCCGCCGCGAGATGGAGCCGAAGCGTGGAATCGCAAATATGCGTGCCGAGCAGTTCGTCGAGCGATGCGGCCAAAAACCCGGAATCCGGCCAAGCGGGCGAGCGATCATCGGCGTTGCGCGCTCCGAACCAGCGCCGCCGTTTCGGTGTCGCGATCAACGCGGCGCGATTTTCGATCGCCGCGCGCGCCGTCTCGATCTGGCGCCGGAATGCCGTGAGCCCAGGCAGCATAGCGGGCGGAACGCTCAACGCATTCAGCCCTTCGTCGGCGAAAAGCACACTCTCGCCGCTCGCCGAGAGGCAGACGGAGGCCCGAGAAGGCAGCAAAACCGCGCCGTGACGCGCAAGCTCCAGACTCCGGTAGAGCCGGTTCGGTATGGCAGCCAATTCGTCGGAATAGAGCGACGCGCGAAATCCCGGGTGGAATTCGCGCGAGCGCGCACGACCGCCCGGCGCTTCCGCTTTATCCAGCAGAAGCGTCTTAAGGCCCGCGCGTGCAAGCACGACGGCAGCGACGAGCCCCTCCGGTCCTGAACCCAGGACGGCGGCGTCGTAACGATCCATGTCCCCCTGACCGTGGGCGAATGCTACGCCCAAGGCTCCGCTACTAGCGATGTCTCCAGTTCAATCGGGAAAGTTAAGCCCAAATAGCAAGACGGGAAGGATGCTACAGCATCCTTCCCGTTATGTCGTTAACACGCCCGGTTGCCCGGACGTAATAGGCAGGACTTAGAGAACGCCGCGCTTGTGCTCACCGAGCACAACGCGCTTTGGTGCGAAAGCCTGCTTCAACACCGCGAACGCCTTGCGAGGTTCGGCATTGCCGCACATGAAAATATCGAACGCGGCATAACCGCGTTCGGGCCATGTATGAACGCTGATGTGGCTTTCGGCCAATACAGCGACGCCGCTCACGCCCCCGCCGGGCGTAAAGGTATGCAGGTGAATGTGGAGGAGGGTTGCTCCTGCCGCTTCCACTGCATCGATCATTGCCTGCTCAATGCGATCCTTGTCGTCGAGGCCTTCCGCCTCCCAAAGATCGATGATCAGGTGACTGCCCGCAAATACCAAACCGTTTTTCGTGACGAAGTGGTCCTTGCGATCCGCATCCCCTTCGGGAATAGGAACCGGGACGGTCCTCTCCGGAACGCGAACCTTTAAGGCTCTTGCTCCATTGATCGCCGCCACACCGAGTCCGAGTTGAGCCATCCTGGCACCTACCCTTCCAAAGTGGTGTTGACACCAAAGCGCGCCATTGCTGCCGCGCCAACCCAAGAAGAAAGCGGCGGGCGGAAGGTCGTTCCGCAGCACGCCGCTTTTGCCCCGGCTGACCGGGGCATGTGAAATATAGGGCGCTTGTCCCCCAGCGCAAGAAAATTTGGACCCTTGGGGCAAAATTTCTTTCGGTCCGATCGCCGCAGCGCTTCGAGCAGCGCTCGCACGAGCCGTTGCGATGGCCAAATACGGTAGACACTGACGCACGCGCGCCCTATAGGCGCTGGCCTGATGGGAAGATGCGGTGGGTGAAATGGCGGCAATGCGAAGCAAGATGTTCCGTGAACGGCTACACAAGGGCTATGCGCAAAGCATGGAGGTGACGGAAGTTCTAGCGGACGAGAAGAGCCGCTATCAAAAAATCAAGATTTTCGACACCGTGGCGAACGGGCGCGTCATGGTGCTCGACGACATCGTCCAGATCACGACGCGCGACGAATCCGCATACGCGGAAATGCTTACGCATCTGCCTCTGCTGGAACACGGAAAAGCGGAGCGGGTGATGATCGTCGGCGGCGGCGATCTCTCCATCGCGGACGAAGCGCTCAAGCACAAAGGCGTGAAGGAGGTCGTGCTGGTCGATATCGACGGGCGCGTGGTGGAACTCTGCCGCGAACATTTCGGCGCCATCAATGCGAAGGCGTTCCGCGACAAGCGGCTGTCGGTCGAGATTGCCGACGCGTTCGAATATCTCGGCCGCCCGGAATCGAAGAAGCGCTTCGACCTCATCGTCGCCGACCGGCCCGATCCCGTGGGTCCTGGCAAGGCGTTGTTCGGGGACAATTTTTACGCGCGCGTGCGCGATGCGCTGAAACCCGGCGGCTACGCAACCTTCCAGACGGGCGTGCCGTTCTATCAGCCTTGGGAGATCACCGAAGCGCTGAACGAGCTGAAGGCGTATTTCCCGCAGTCGGGACTCTATCTGACGGTGGTGCCGACCTATATCGGCGGCTTCATGGCGCTGTCCTGGGCGGGAACGGGAAAGACGCTCGGCACGCCCGCGGGCATCAGGCGCGCCGCCGCGCGCTATGCGGCTGCGAAGCTGCAGACGGATTATTACAACCCCGCCATCCACGCTGCTTCGTTTGCTTTTCCGGAATGGGTGAAGCGCCTCGTGCCGAAGCAACGCAAACGCTGAGCCTCAAGGCTGAATCCGCTGCCACAGCCGGCGGGCGGCTTCAGAGGGCGGGAGCTGGTCCTTGTCTCGGCTGACCAGCTCGTTCGCCTCGCGCATCTTCTCGACCGGAATCCGCCCGACCAGCGGCTGGAGAGCGGCGGCGAGCGCGGCATCGCCGCTCCGCTTGGGCGCGAGCAGCAGCACGGCGTCGTAAGGCGGGATCGCAGCCAGAGGATCGGCGAGCGTCACCAGATCGTATTCCGCGATTCTGCCGTCACTGGAAAAGGCGGTGATCGCGTCCACCTCGCCGTCAGCCACGGCCTTGTACATGAAAAGCGGTTGCATCTGGCGTTCCTCGCGGAAGGAAAGGCCATAGGCTTGGCGAACTTTCTGCCATTCGGGCCGGCCGAAGATTTCGTAATCGCCGCCGACGCTCATGCGGGCTGAAACGCGGGCGAGATCGGCGATCGTCTTGACGCCGAGGGAAGCCGCGCGATCGCGCCGCATCGCGAGCACATAGGCGTTCTCGAAGCCGAGCGGCCCCAGCACGCGTACGCCATGGTTCTGGTTCAGCCATGTGCCCATCTCGCGCAGCATCGCCTCGCGCGGCGGCGCATCGGTACGGTGCATGACATTGGTCCAGAGCGTGCCGGAATAATCGACATACGCGTCGACATCGCCTTCCACCAGCGCGTCGAAGATCACTGCCGAGCCCAGATCCTCGCGCGTGGCGGCGGAGAGACCGGCGGCGTCGAGCCGCTGCTCCATCAGTTCCGCGAGAATGTACTGCTCCGGAAAGCCCTTCGCGCCGATCACATATTGCGTCCGCGCGCCATGGAGCGGAATGAACGCGCCCGCCGCCATCAGCACGAGCAGCCCGGCGGACACCACGCCAAGCCGTCGATTGCCGCGCCGCGCGAAGAGCCGTTCGAACAGCGCAAGAAGCTGATCCGCAGCCAAGGCCAGCCCCGCCGCCGAAACGCAGCCGAACAGCACGAAAATCCAGTTCTGAGTTTGAAGCCCGGTGAAGATGTAATTGCCGAGGCTGGTCTGTCCGACCGGCGTGGAGAGCGTCGCCGTGCCGATCACGAGAACCGAGGCGGTGCGGATGCCGGCCATGATCACCGGCATGGCGAGCGGCAGCTCCACGCGAAAGAGCGACTGAGCCCGCGTCATGCCAACGCCCTGGGCCGCTTCCTTCACGGCCGGATCGACGCCTGAGAGCCCCGTCACCGTGTTCCGCAGGATCGGCAACATGCTGTAGAGCGTCAGCGCCAGCAGCGACGGCAGGAAGCCGAGCGCGGAGAATTGCACCCCCGTCAATGCCCGCGTCAGGAGCGAGAGCCCGAGCAGGAGCGGATAAAACAAGGCCAGCAGCGCAAGGCTGGGGATTGTCTGGACGATGCTCGCCGCCGTCAGCATGAACCAACGCAGCCGCGGCGACCGCGTGGAGAGGAGTGCGAGCGGCAGGCTGAGCGCCAAACCCAGTGACAGCGCGCTTAGGGAAAGCACCACATGGGCGCCCAGATATTCGGGCAGGTGCGCCAACGCGTCGGCAACACGCGGATCGAGCGCCACAATCATGGCGGACTGGCCCTTGCGGAAAGCGCGCTCACGCGCTCGGCCTGGCGGCGCGGCATGTCCATGAGGGCGCGAACGGATTCGTGCCTGGACCCCGCCAGCAACTCCTGCGTCGGACCGCATTCGATCAAGCTGCCGCTTTCCAGAACCGCCATGCGGTCGGACAGGAGCACCGCCTCCAATACATCGTGGGTAACCATCACGGTGGTGAGCTTCAGCCCATCGTGCAGCTCGCGGTAGTCGCGGGCGAGCACGTCGCGGGTGACGGGGTCCACCGCGCCGAAGGGCTCGTCCATCAGCACGATGGAGGGCCGCGCCGCCAGGGCCCGCGCGACCCCGACACGCTGAGCCTGGCCGCCGGAAAGGGTTGCGGGGAGGCGCGCCGCAAGCTCGCGCGGCAGGCGCACGAGGTCGAGCATCTCGGCCACCCGCGCGGACATGGCCGGCTTTTCCCAGCCGAGCAGGCGCAAGGTGACGGCGATGTTTTCCGCAACATCCATGTGAGGAAAGAGGCCCACCCCCTGGAACACATAGCCGATGCGCCGCCTGAGAAAGACAGGATCGGCGGCCGCGATGTCTTCGCCACCGACGACGATGCGCCCCCGCGTGGGTTCGATGAGGCGGTTGATGAGCTTGAGCAGCGTCGTCTTGCCGGAGCCCGAGGTCCCGATCAGCGCCAGGAATTCGCCACGCGCGACGCCGAGCGAGACGCCGCCGACGGCGAAGCTCGCTCCGCCGTCATAGGTCTTCCACGCGTCGGTGATCTCGATGGCCTGATGGTCGGCTTGCATGGCCCTGCTCTGGTGCGCGTCTCACGCGCGAAGCCTTGAGTTCGGCACGGAACCGGCCCTGGCGCAAGCTGGGGACAGCCCGGCGGGGACGCGCTATATGAAACCTGTACGGGGAGGCGGGCGTGGCGATCTTCAGCAGAGAAACGCGGACCGGTTATGCGCTGCTGGCGCCCACTATCGCGATGCTGCTGTTCGCGTTGGCGGCCCCGCTCGCCTTGCTCGCCGCCTACAGCGTCTGGACCCAGAACGCGCTTACGCTGGACACCCACCCGACGCTCGCCCAATACGCGGCCGTGGTGACGCGCGAAGGCTATCGCACGCTGTTCCTGCGTTCGATCGCGGTTTCGTCGATCGTGACGGCCGTGACGGTCGCCCTTGCCTACCCCATGGCCTATTTCGTGGCGTTCCGCGTGAGCCCCCGCGGCAAATTCATCTGGCTGCTGTTGCTGACGATCCCGTTCTGGACGAGCTATCTGCTGCGCGTGTTCGCCTGGAAGGTGATCTTGGGCTTCAACGGCGTGATCAATTCAAGCCTGATGGAGCTCAAGCTGATTTCGCAGCCGCTTGAGTTCCTGCTCTACAACCCGACGGCCGTTGTGGTGACGATGTCGCACGCCTATGCCGCGTTCGCGATTTTGCCGATCTATGTGTCGCTCGAAAAAATCGACCGCTCTCTGCTGGAAGCGGCGGCCGACCTCGGCGACGGGGCCTTCCGCCGGTTCATGCGCGTGACCTTGCCGCTGTCGCTGCCGGGCATCATCGGGGCAGCCGTCCTGATCTTCGTGCCCACCACGGGCGATTACGTGACGCCCTCGCTGGTCGGCGGTTCGGACGGCGTCATGATCGCCAATCTCATTCAGGTGCAGTTCGGCCGCGTGAACAATTGGCCGCTGGGCGCCGCGCTCGCCATCGTCAGCATGGCGCTGATCGGGGCGATTGCCGTGTTCGCGATTCAGGCGGCACGCTTTGCCGTGGCGAGGATCCGATGAGCCGTCGCGTTCCCGCCGTGCGACGCGCCTCATCCTTCGACGAGCTGAGGGTGAGGAAAGGAAGGAGCGCGTCATGCTGAGCCTGTCGAAGCATGGGGGGCGCGGGCGCGGCTTGATGGCGTACGCGCTTGCCTATCTCGCTTTCCTTTATATTCCCGTGCTGCTGCTGCCGCTGTTCTCGCTCAACGATTCGCTGTTCATCGCCTTCCCGCTGAAGGGTTTCACCACCAGGTGGTACGAGGCCCTCGCGGAAGACGAAGACATGCGCGCAGCCCTGATGAACACGCTGAAAGTGGGCGCATCGGCTTCCCTTGTTTCCACCCTGCTCGGTTTGCTTGCCGCCAAGGCGCTGACCAAGGCTCCGCTTCCCGGCCGCGGCCTCATTCTCGGCTTCGCCAATCTCTCGCTGTTCATTCCGGAAATCGTGATCGGAATTGCGCTCCTGATCCTGGTCACGACGGTGGGGATTCCGCTTTCGCTTTTCAGCATTGCGATCGGGCATGTGCTGATCTGCATTCCATTCGCCGTGCTGGTCCTGATGTCCCGCTTCGAGGGTTTCGATGCCAACCTTGAAGAGGCTTCGCGCGATCTTGGCGAAAACGCCTGGATGACGTTCTGGCGGGTGACGTTTCCCCTCGTCCTCCCCGGCATCGTGGCCAGCCTGATGCTCACCTTCATCGTTTCGTTCGACGACTTCATGATTGCGTTCTTTCTCTCCGGCACGGACACCACGCTGCCGGTCTATATCTTCGGCGAGCTGCGCTTTCCCTATAAGCTCCCCAACGTCCTCGCGCTCGGCACGAGCATCCTGATCGGTTCAGCCGCGTTGATCGCGGTGGCAGAATGGGTGCGGCGTCTGGGACCCGCCGGCGGCAGCGCCAACCGTCCGATCGGAGTGTGAGCGTGGCGGCCCCTTCCGATTTCCTCCGTATCGAGAATATCTCCAAAAGCTTTGGGGACACTATCGCGGTGGACGGCGTTACGCTGGGCATCGCGCGCGGCGAATTCTTCTCGCTCCTCGGGCCGTCCGGATGCGGCAAGACCACGCTTTTGCGCATGATCGGGGGGTTCGCGTATCCCGATTCCGGGGGCATCTCGCTGGACGGCGAGGACATCACCGCGCTTGCCCCCAACAAGCGCGCCACCAACATGGTCTTCCAATCCTATGCGATTTTTCCGCACCTGAATGTGCGCGACAACATCGCGTTCGGCTTGCGCAGCGAAGGCCTTGAGGCGGACGAACGCGAAGAGCGCGTGGCCCGCGCGCTCGCCATGATCCGGCTCGACGGCTATGGCGAGCGGCGCGCGCACGAGCTTTCGGGCGGCGAACGCCAGCGCGTGGCGCTGGCGCGCGCTCTGGTGAAACGGCCGAAAGTGCTGCTGCTGGATGAGCCGCTGGGCGCGCTCGACAAACGCCTGCGCGAGGCGATGCAGATCGAACTGCGGCAGCTTCAAAGAGAAGTGGGGATCACTTTCCTCTTCGTGACCCACGATCAGGAAGAGGCGCTCGCCATGTCCGATCGCGTGGCCGTGATGGAGAAGGGGCGCGTGCTGCAGGTGGCCGATCCCAAGACGCTGTACGAGCAGCCGCTCTCGCGCGCAGTCGCGGAATTCATCGGGACGATGAACCTCTTTGAAGGCCGGATGATCGACGCGGCTGGCGGCATCGCATCGGTGGAGACGGCGCTCGGACGAAACCGCGCGCCGCTTCGCGCAGGCGGGAAGTTCTGCGCGGGCGCGCGCGTGTGGCTCGCAATCCGGCCGGAGAAGCTGCTGTTGTCGCGCGATGCACCCGGATTTCAATCCGTACCCGGACGGGTCGTCGCTTCCGCCTATCTCGGCGATCGAAGCCAGTTCCAGGTCGCCATCGGCGGCCTGGATAGACCACTCATCGTTTCAGCGCCCAACACCAGCGGAATGGCGCGTTTCGAGATGGGCGATGACGTCCATGTGAGCTGGATGATAGACGGACCGGTGCTGCTGGAGCAGTAAGAGACGGCGCTATGTCATCAGGCGCTCGAAGATCGCGCGCACGCGGGCTTCGGCCTCGACGAGCCCGGCCTCGGCCGCCGAGAAATCCGGCGAGTCGCTCGCGCGCGCAAGCAGCGCCTTCAGCCCGCGCGTGGCGGATTCGGGCTTGAAGGGTCCATCCACCGCGATGCGCAGCACCTGGGTAAGCCCGTGTTCGAGCCGGGCGGCTGCGATCAGCGCTTCCGCCTCGCCCGCGTCGATGGCGCCCGCATTGCTCAGCTTGCGCAAGCTCATGATCGTATTCTGATCCAGGACGGCGGGCTGGTTGCGCGCGGCAATCAATTGCCAAATCTGCGCGATGAATTCGATGTCCACCAACCCGCCGGCCACGAACTTGATGTCCCATATGTCGCGCGCCGCAAATTGCGCCGCCAGTTTCTAGCGCATCGCGCGGGCATCGGCGAGGATCTCCGCAGGCTCGGCGCCTGATGCGGTCAGCGCAGAGCGAATGGCGGTTTCGACCTGCGCCCGGAATCCAGGCGCGCCCGAGAGCACGCGCGCGCGCGTCAGCGCCATGCGTTCCCAGGTCCAGGAGCGCGTGCGGTGATATTCGACGAAGGTATCGAACTTCACCGCCACCGGCCCCTGATTGCCCGACGGACGTAGCCGCATGTCCACGTCATAGAGCCGGCCTTCCGCCGTCATGGCGGTCAATGCGGCGATGAACCGGTGCGACGCGCGGGCGAAATAGGTCGACGGCGCAAGCGGCTTCCTGCCGTCCGAGGCGTGCGCGGCCTCGTCATGTGTGTAAATGAACACGAGGTCGAGATCGGACGTCGCCGTCATCTCGCGGCCGCCGAGTTTGCCCAGCGCCACCACTGCGAACGCGCCCCCCGGAACGAGGCCGTGGGCGGCCTCCATCTCGCGCTCCACGATCTCCTGCAATCCCGCGATCACCGCATCGGCCACGTCGGCGTAGGCGGGACCGGCCTCCTCTGCATCGCTCAACCCCTGGATCACCTGCACCCCGATGCGGAACATCTCTTCCTTGGCGAAGCGTCGCGCGGCGTCGAGGGCTGCCTCATAGCCCGACACGCGCGCGAGCTCGGTCGCGAAGCGGGCGCGCAATTCCGGCTGCGAAGGCGTTTCGGCCAGGAAGCCCGGAGCGATCAGCGCATCGAGCACGTCCGCATGTTTCCCGAGATAGTCGGCGAGACGCGGCGCGCTGCCCGCAATTTCGGCGATCAGGTCCAACAGCTTCGGATTGGCGAGCAGCATGGAGAACGCCTGCACGCCCGCCGGCAGACCGGAAAGGAAGCGGTCGAAATGGGTGAACGCAGAACGGGGGTCTGCCGTTTTCGCGAGCGCTTCCAGCAGCGACGGCATCAGTCTGGTCAGGAGTTCGCGCGCCCGTGCGCTGCGCGTGGCGCGGATGCGGCCGTGATGCCAGCCGCGGATGATCGCGGAAACATCGGCGGGGCGCTCAAAACCCATGCGCGCGAGATTGGCGACGGTTTCGGGATCTTCCTCGACGCCGGTAAAAACCAGACTTCCTGTTTGCGTTGCAAGCGGCGTTTCCCGCTCGAACAGCCTTGCGTAATGGCTCTGCACCAGGGTCAGCTTCGCGCGCAAGACGTCCTCGAACGAGGCCGTATCCTCGAAACCCGAAAAGCGCGCCACGTGATCGAGGCCATCCGGCTCCTTGGGCAGCGTATGGGTCTGCTGGTCGTCGATCATCTGCAATCGGTGCTCGATCCGGCGGAGGAACCGGTAGCTGTCCGACATGTCGCCCATCGCCTCTTGCGAAATATGCCCGCGGGCGCGCAGCGCCGCGAGCGCATCGAGCGTGGCCGGTGTACGCAGCGAGGGATCGCGTCCGCCCAGGATGAGCTGCTGGGTTTGCGCGAAGAACTCGATCTCGCGAATGCCGCCGCGGCCGAGCTTGATGTTGTGTCCGGCAACCGCCACCCGCCCGTGTCCGGCGTGGGTGTGAATCTGGCGCTTGATGGAATGGATGTCCTGAATGGCGGCGTAATCGAGATGCTTTCGCCACACGAAAGGCGCCATGTTCTTCAGAAACTGCGCGCCGGCTTCCCTGTCGCCCGCGCATTGGCGCGCCTTGATCCAGGCGGCGCGCTCCCAGTTCTGGCCCATGCTTTCGTAGTAGCCCTCGGCCGCCACCGTCGAGATCGCGACCTGGGTCGCGCCGGCATCGGGCCGCAGACGCAAATCGACGCGGAACACGTAGCCCTCGGCCGTCGTCTCCGCGAGGAGCTTGATCAGGCGCTTCACCAGATCGACCGCCGCGTCGCGCTTTTCGCCGTTCCGCGTGAAAGGAAACCGCAAATCGTCGTAGAACACGACGAGATCGACATCGCTGGAATAATTCAGCTCGAAGGCGCCCATCTTGCCCATGGCGAGCACCACGAGGCCGGTGCCCGCTTCCAGGGCTTCGGCCGGTGTTTCCGCAAGGCCCGCATTCTTCGCCGCATCACGCAGAAGAAAACGCAGAGCGCCCGTGACGCATTCATCGGCAAAGCGCGTCAGCGCGGCGGTCACATGGGAGAGATCGAAGCCCCCCGCGATGTCGGCAAGGGCAATGACGACCGCCGCGCGCCGTTTGGCGATTCGAAGCCGGCGCATGGCTTGGGCGGCATCGTTCTCGTCGTGGCCGACGGAGATCGCTTCTTCACCCAGCGTCCGCAGCACGTCTTCGACAGGCCGGTCGGGCAGCCCGGCAAGAAAACCGCCGCCCGCGAGGGTTGCTTTTTCCTTCAGCAGCGAACGGGCAAGGTAGGGGCTATTTCCGCTCGCGCTTTCGATCAGCGCCCGAAAGCCGGGATAGGCGCCAAGACCGGCCCCCTGTTCGTCCAATTCGGCAAGGGTGCGCGCCGCGCGTTCGGCATCGAACACGGGCGTGCGTTCCGTCGGGAAGTCGCGAAAGAACATCGGCATGGGCCTTTTCGGCCTACACCTTCGCGGCGGAAACGAAAAGACCCGCTGGGCGCGTCCGCGGGCGCCCTTCCGCGGCGGTGCGCGGTACGTGGCGTGGAATCAATGAACGGGTTCGGGAAGCTGTTCTGCACGCACCGGCGCCGGCTTCGGCGCACGCGGTTCCTCGGCGACGCGCTTGAACGAGATCACCGCACGCAATCCTGGATGATTGTCTTCGAACGAAAGATTTGCTTCGTGCATGCGCGCGACCGCCGCCACAAGGCTCAAACCCAAACCGGTGCCCGGCGAATTGCGGCTGCTCTCGAGGCGCACGAAGCGCTCGGTGACGCGGCTGCGGTCTTGCGGGGGAATGCCGGGACCGTTATCGGCAACGACCAGCGCCGGACCTTCGGATTGATTCTCCAGCGCCACCACCACGGTCCCGCCAGGCGGTGTGTATTTAATCGCGTTGTCGACCAGATTGGCGAGCGCCTGCGAGATGAGATTGAGGTTGCCGCGGATAAGGCCGGTGTCCGGCGCCTTGCGCACGATGAAGCGAAGCTGCTTTTCCTCCGCGAGCGGTCCGTAAAGCTCGCCGACGCCTTCGATCACATCGGCCAGGCCAAAATTGTGCATGGTCTCGCGCACGCTGCCGGCTTCGGCTTCGGCGATCAGCAGCAGCGCATTGAAGGTTCCGATCAGGCGATCGGTTTCCTGCACCGCCGCCTCGAAATCGCGCGCGGTGTCGGTATCGGGCGGCTGACGCATCGCGGACAGCTCAAGACGGTTGCGCAGCCGGTTCAGCGGCGAGCGCAGATCGTGCGCTACGTTGTCGGAGACTTCGCGCATCCCATGCAGCAGCCGCTCGATGCGATCGAGCATGCGGTTGAGATTGTCGGCGAGATCGTCGAGCTCGTCGCCTGCGCGCGTCATCGGAACGCGCCGCGAAAGATCGCCGCCCATGATCTGTCGGCTGGTGCGGTTGATGATGTCGAGGCGCGCGAGGAAGTTGTGACTGATGAAAAGGCCGCCCGCGAGCCCCAGCACCACCATCACGCCCGCCGCCCAATAGAGGGCGGTCTCGAACAGCCGGTCGAGGGCCCGGCGATCCTCGACGTCGCGGGCCACCAGCAGATAGAAGCCCTGCGGCACCATGATCACCTTGCCGCGGGCGCGACGGAGCTGCGTCGTGGTGCCGACGCGCCGCTCATAGGGGAATTCGAAAAAGCCCCCGCGGGTGGGCGTCGAGTTCATCTGCGGCCAGCCGTCCAGGCTTCCGGTGATCACGCGGCGGTTCTCGTTGGCGAGAAGATAGATGCCCTGCTCGCGGTGAACCGAGCGGTTGATGATGGCGTCCGTCAGGCTGGCGATGCCGCCCGTCGAGTATTGCTCCTGCAGGCCGGTGATCTCGGCCTCGATCGTGCCGTTGGTCTCGCGATCGAGAACCAGCGCCGTGTTCCAATACACGAAGCCCACCAGCGCGACAGCCGAAAGGGCAAAGATCGCGAGATAGATGGCGACGATCCGGAAAGCCTGAGTGCGAAGGATCTTAGGCGTGCGCACGGATCATATAACCCGCACCGCGAACGGTGTGCAGAAGCGGCGCCTCAAAGCCCTTGTCGATCTTGGCGCGCAGCCGGGAGATATGAACGTCGATGACATTGG
>Ga0265337_1001193_pt1 | contig 13213 bp, 10 predicted proteins | sample 42122metaG_FD_192441 | JGI IMG/M metagenome (GOLD analysis project Ga0265337, IMG submission 192441) | Rhizosphere microbial communities from Carex aquatilis grown in University of Washington, Seatle, WA, United States - 4-21-22 metaG | ecosystem: Host-associated > Plants > Roots > Rhizosphere >... | reverse complement strand
TCGCCAACAACCCGCGCATCCTCATCATGGACGAACCCTTCGCCGCGCTCGACGCGCAGACCCGCTGCCAGATGCAGGCGTACCTGCTCCAGATCTGGAAGAAGGTGGATGCCACGATTTTGTTCATCACCCATGACCTCGACGAGGCGGCGTATCTGGCCGACCGCATCCTGGTCATGGGCTCGAACCCGGGCCGCGTCGTCGAGTTCATCGAAAACCCGGTGCCGCGCCCGCGCACCGCTGCGCAGTTCATCACCCCGGAATTTCTGGCGCTCAAGAAACGCCTGGAGGAACACATTCATCCGCCCCTCGAGGAAGCGGCGGAAAAACTGCCCATGATCAAGTTGACCGAGGCCGGCGATGAAGTCGAATAAACATGAAAAGCCCGCCGCCCGATTCCTTCCGCCGCCGCGATTTGCCTGGCCGGAGGGACAACGTTGCGCCGCCATGCTGTGCTTTGATGTGGATGGCGAAACGACCGCGCTGTCCGAGGATCCCGCGCTGGCCCGGCGGCGCACCTTGATGTCGCAATGCGAATACGGTCCACGCATTGGCGTGCCGCGCCTGCTCGGGTTGTTGAAGCATCTTGAAATACCCGCGACCTTTTTTGTGCCCGCCTACATCGCGGAGCAGCATCCGCGCATGGTCGAGGCCATTGTCCAGTCCGGTCATGAAATCGGCCTGCACGGTTATTTGCATGAGAAGCTCGCCTGTTTGAGCGAGACGGAGGAGGAGGCCATTCTCGTGCGGAGCATTGAGATTTTGACGCGCATCGCCGGCACCCGGCCGTTTGGATTTCGCGCACCCTGGTTCGAGATCAATCCTTGGACGCCGGGATTGCTGGTCCGGAACAACATCGCGTATTGCGCGAGTGAGATGGGCGATGATGTGCCGTATTTTCATGGCAACGGGCTGGTGGAGCTCCCGGGGCAATGGATGCTGGAAGACTGGGAACAGTTTGCCTTCAACGCCGATCCGGCCTGGGGCTTTGTTCCGGAAAATTGCGCCAAGGTCTTCGACCTTTGGTGGCGTGAATTTGAGGCGATGCACGATTATGGTTGTTGTTTCGTGCTGACGTTGCATCCCTGGCTCAGCGGGCGGCCGTCCCGGGTGCAGTTACTCGAAAATCTGGTCGGCGCCATGCGGGAAAAGGGCGGCGTCTGGTTTGCGCGCGGACACGAGATTGCCCATTACGTTCGCACCCATCCGGAAGCGCGCCGGGAAATTGATTTTGATGTCGTTGCCACTTCAACCCCCACCAAATCATGAGTTCCACCGCCTTTGAATGGAAGCCGACGTTTGAGCCGCTCGCCTTCGCGCGGCAGCTCAGCACTCGCACCGCGCAACCGCCGCTGTCGCTGGCCGAAATCCAGCGCGGTATTTGTGATACCGCAGCGCACCCGCTCAACCGCGCCACCACGCTGCCCGCCCAGGCCTACACCAGCGAGGAATTCTTTGCCTGGGAACTGAATCACGTGCTGCGTCCGGGCTGGCAATGCGTGGCTCATGTTTCCCAGATTCCGGCGCCCGGCGATTTCCTGAATCTCGATCTGCTCGGCGAACCGCTCATCGTGGTGCATGGCAAGGATGATGCCATCCGGGTGCTGTCGCGCGTATGCCCGCACCGTTCGATGGACATCATGCCGGAAGGGTTTGGTTACGACGGCCACACGCCCGCCGGGGCGCGCGACGGCAAACCGGGTTGTGGCCGCACGCGACTTTTCCTCTGTCCGTATCATGCCTGGACTTTCGAACTCGACGGCCAGCTCAAGGCCTGTCCGGAAATGCAGGAAGCGGAGGCTTTTTGTCGCGACGATTTTTTTCTGAAACCATTTCGCAGCGAAATCTGGCAGGGGTTTGTCTTTGTCAATCTGGACAGCCACGCGCCGCCATTGGCTGCCGGGCTCACGGAAATGGCCACGGACCTGGCCGCCTTCCGTCTGGATGAACTGAAACTGGTCATCGCGCGCGAATGGGACTGCCCGTTCAACTGGAAGGTGCTCGTGGAAAATTTCATGGAGAGCTACCACCACCTCGGCATTCATCACAAAACCCTCCAGCCGATGATGCCCGCTCGTGACACCTGGACCGAACAGGAACGGCGTCACTATGTCCGGGCGCATCTGCCATACAAGGATTCCGTGCGTGAGGAATATCTGGCTTTCGAGGCGAAGGGTGATTTCTCCGCCGCGCTGCCGCCATTGCCGGGTTTGAATGGGGTGCAAAAATCCGAATGGGGATTGTTTCTCATTCATCCCACGTTCCTGCTGGCAACCGCGCCGGACCGCGTCATCTGGTACCGCTTGCAACCGCTGGGGCCGGATCGGCTCAAGCTGCTGACAACCACGCTTGTGGCGCCGGACGTGTTGAACCGCGAAAATTTTGAAACCCTCCGCCAGAACACCGTGAAGCAGCTCGTGGATTTTCATCTCGAAGACATGGAGGTCTGCACGGCGGTGCAGCGCGGCTTTTACGCCAGCGGCTGGCAGCCGGGCCGCCTGAGCCATCTTGAAATGACCATCTGGCTCTTCCACCGTTATCTGGCCGCGCGCATCCGCGGCATCTGGCCAACCGACGATTATGAACCTGCTCCCAGCCAGCGCCCTTGAATCCAACCAACCCCATCACGTTTTCGCTCGCCGGAAAGGCGGCGATTGTCACCGGCGGCTGTTCCGGCATCGGGCTGGCCATCGCCCGGAGGTTCCGCGAGCAGGGCGCGCCGGTGCTCATCGCGGATCGCCAACGTGACGGCGGACGCGTGGCGGACGAAATTGGCGCCGAATTCCAGCTCACGGACGTGTCCGTCGAAGCGGAGGTTGCGGCGGCATTTGCGGCAGCGAAAAAATTATTTGGACGGGTGGACATTTTGGTCAACAACGCCGGCATCCAGCCGCTGGGTGTCAGATTTGACGAAATTACCGGGCCATTGCTGGAAAGAACTTTTGCCGTCAACGTCAATAGTGTGGCGTTCGGATTGAAACATGCGGGCCGGCATCTGACGGAAGGTGGACGGGTGATCAATCTCGCCTCGTTTGTCGGCCTCATCGGCGTGCCGGGTGGAACGGCTTATGCGGCGTCGAAGGCCGCGGTGGCGCATCTGACGAAGCTGGGGGCCATCGAACTGGCACCCCTCCGCATCACCGTAAACGCCATCAGTCCGGGCACGATTCTAACGCCGGCGGTCACCGGGATTGAGAATAATCCTGAAATCCCTTTCATCGCACGGCGCACGCCGCTGGGCCGGCTCGGCCAGCCGGAGGAAGTTGCCGCCTTGTGCCATTTTCTCGCTTCCGACGCAGCGGCGTACATCACCGGTCAAAACATTGCCGTGGACGGCGGGCTGACCACGGGCTGGATGGAATATGATCTGGTTCCTCCGGCCAATGTGCAGAAGGGCAGGTGGGTGGATGATGTGTGATATTTACAACGAGTCGTCTGGTAGGGCGCGTCACTCCGTGCGCGCCGCCTCGGAGCAATCGGGTATACATTCGCATTCGCGGCGCGCAGAGGACTGTGCGCCCTACCTTCAGCCAGCTTATGGTCTTGGCGTCTGGCGTGACACCGAGGGTCTGCCGCTCATGATTGATCTGCCCGAGGGTGAATTTGTCATGGGCGAAAACGGCGGGGACAAATTTGCCAACGACACCGAACGACCGGCACATCGGGTCCGTATTCCACCAGGCCTGGCGCTGGGCTGTTTTCCGGTGACGGTCGGCGAGTTCCGCCTTTTCCGTCCCGGTCATGCGCCGGGCGAAGCGGACGAACTGCCGGTGGTGCGGGTGAACTGGCATGAGGCCTGTGCTTATTGCGAATGGCTGATGACACAAACCGGCCGTCCCTATCGGTTGCCGAGCGAGGCGGCGTGGGAGTACGCCTGCCGCGCCGGCGGGCAAACGCCTTTCGCCGGCGGCGACGAAATCACCCCGGCGCAGGCGAATTACCTTTGCGATGAAAACGGCCTGCGGGTTGGCATTGGCCGCCGCACGCCGGTGGGAAATTATCCGCCAAACCAATTCGGTTTGCATGACCTGCACGGCAATGTCGGCGAATGGGTCGCCGATGCCTGGCATCCGGATTATCGGGGCGCGCCGGCCGATGGCAGTGCCTGGATGGGGATGGCGGACTCCAGGCGGATTGTTCGCGGCGGAGCGTGGGACTATCTGCCGCGCCTGTTGCGTAGCGCGTGGCGGGACTGGCGCCCGGCGACGCAGCACGCGGACAACATCGGTTTCCGGGTGGCCGCCAACGACTTGAAGCCGTTCAACAAGGGATGAAAATGGAACTCAATATTTTCAAAACGCTCTGGGGTCACATGGGAAGTCTGGAAGAGGCCATCGCCGCGTGCCGCGAACAGGATTTTGCCGGCCTCGAAGGCCCGGCGCCGGTCGACCCGGCGGAACGTAAAAAATTTCGAACGAAACTGGCCCAGGCCAGGCTGGGGTTCATCGCGGAAATTTGCACGGCCGGCAGTTATGTTCCCGACCGCCAGGCGTCACCGGCCCAACATCTGGAATCGTTGCGCCGCCAGGCCGGGATGGCACTGGAATGCCAGCCGTTGTTTCTCACGGTCATTGCGGGTTGCGATGCGTGGAGTGTGGGCGAGAGTGTTGATTTCTTTGGCCAGGCGATGGCGATCGGGCAGGAACTGGGGGTGACCACAAGCTTTGAAACCCATCGCAGCCGCTCGTTTTTCAATCCGTGGACGACGCGCGACATTCTGCGGCAGCTTCCGGCGCTCAAACTCACCTGTGATTTTTCGCACTGGTGCGTCGTGTGCGAGCGGCTCATTGACACCGAGCCGGAGGTGCTGGCGCTTTGCGCCGAACGCGCCCATCACGTCCACGCCCGCGTTGGCTATGACCAGGGGCCGCAGGTGCCGCATCCCGCCGCGCCGGCATATCAGACGGCATTGGAAGCCCACGAACGCTGGTGGACGCAGATCTGGCGCAGCCAGTCGGCCCGCGGCATGTCCGTCAGCACCTTGACCCCGGAATTCGGGCCGGACGGTTACCTGCATTGCCTGCCGTTTACCAGCGTCCCGGTCGCGGATCTGGCGCAGATCAACCACTGGATGGCGGAACGCCAGCAACGCCGATTTGCCGAAACGATGATTGCGCCGCCGGACCGGCTGACGTCACAATCGGAATCCGTTTCGCTGGCTCATTGAAGGAAAAGTTCATCACCCATCATGTTTAAAAAAGTGCTTGTCGCCAACCGCGGCGCGATTGCGTGCCGGATTATGCGTACCCTGAAAAAGCTCGGGGTGGAGTCGGTGGCGGTTTATTCCGACGCCGACGCAAATTCGCTGCACGTGTTGCAGGCCGATCAGGCGGTGGGCATCGGCGGTTCGACCGCGGCGGAAAGCTATCTGAATTTCGATAAAATCTTCGCCGCCGCCCGCCAGACCGGCGCCCAGGCCATCCATCCCGGTTACGGATTTTTAAGCGAGAACGCCGAATTTGCCGAAGCCTGCGCCCGCGACGATTTTGTCTTCATCGGTCCAACGCCGCAACAGATGCGCGATTTCGGGCTGAAACACACGGCCCGGGCCATCGCCCAGGCCAATGGTGTGGCGATGCTGCCCGGCAGCGAATTGCTGGACAACCTTGATCACGCGAAGACCGAGGCGAGGCGGATTGGTTATCCGGTCATGCTCAAGAGCACCGCCGGCGGCGGCGGCATCGGCATGCGCATGTGCGCGGACGAGGCGGCGCTCGCGGACGCCTACGAATCGGTAAAACGCCTAGCCGCCAGTGCCTTCAAACAAAGCGGCGTTTACCTCGAAAAATTTGTCGGCGTGGCCCGGCATATCGAGGTGCAGATTTTTGGGGACGGCAAAGGCAACGTGGTGGCGCTGGGCGAACGCGACTGTTCCGCCCAGCGGCGCAATCAGAAAGTCATCGAGGAAACTCCAGCGCCGGGACTGTCAGAAGAAATGCGCCAATCGCTGCTCGATTCTGCCGTCCGCCTCACGCGTGCCGCCGGCTACCAGTCGGCCGGCACCGTCGAGTTCGTGTTCGACGTCAAGGAGTTGAAATTTTATTTCCTCGAGGTGAACACACGGTTGCAGGTCGAGCATGGCGTGACCGAGGAGGTCACCGGCGTTGACCTGGTGGAATGGATGATCCAACAGGCGGCGGGGGAATTGGATTTGACCGGGTTCAAGCCGGAGCCGCAAGGCGCGTCCATCCAGGTGCGTCTTTACGCCGAGGACCCGAACAAAAATTTCCAGCCCAGCTCCGGTGTTCTCACCGAAGCGGTTTTCCCCTCCGGGACCCGCATTGAAACCTGGGTCGAACGCGGTTCGGAAATCCCGCCGTTCTACGATCCCATGATTGCCAAAATCATCGTGAAGGCGGACCACCGCGCCGCGGCGGTGACGGCGTTGCAATCGGCGCTGGCCGAAACCCGGTTGGCCGGCATCGAATGCAATCTGGAATATCTCCGGCAGGTGGCGGCCAGCGAGGAATTTGCCGCGGGTGATATTCACACCAAATGGCTGGCGACCTTTCCGTATAAGCCGGCAACCATTGATGTCATCGAGCCCGGCACGCAGAGCAGCATCCAGGATTATCCCGGCCGCGTCCGGCATTGGGCCATCGGCGTGCCGCCGTCGGGACCGATGGACGATTATGCTTTCCGGGTGGCCAACAAACTCGTCGGCAATCCCTCGGCCGCCGCCGGCCTCGAGCTGACGCTCAGCGGGCCAACCTTGAAATTCAACCTCGACGTGACCATTGCGCTCACCGGTGCGGCGATGGAGGCGGACCTCGACGGCAATCCGGTGGGTTTCTGGCAGAGCCTGCATGTGCGGGCCGGCAGCGTGCTCCGGTTGCGGGGCATCCCGGGAGCCGGTTGTCGGGCTTATCTGGCGGTGCAGGGCGGTTTTGACGTGCCGGATTATCTGGGCAGCAAGGCCACGTTCGGCCTCGGCAAATTCGGCGGTCACGCCGGCCGCACACTCCGCCATGGCGACGTGCTCCACGTTCATCGCGTCGCCCAGCCCTTTGTCCCGTTGCGCACCGCGCCGCCTGCGGTCATTCCCCATTACGGTACACATTGGGAGATTGCCACCCTCTACGGTCCGCACGCGGCGCCGGACTTTTTTACGGAAGAATTCATGGCCACGTTTTTCGTCACGGACTGGAAGGTGCATTACAATTCCAGCCGCACCGGCATCCGGCTCATCGGCCCGAAACCGGAATTCGCCCGGACCGACGGCGGCGACGCCGGCCTGCATCCGTCCAACATCCACGACACGGAATACGCCATCGGGACGATCAATTTCACCGGCGACATGCCGGTGATCCTGGCCAAGGACGGGCCGAGCCTGGGTGGCTTTGTTTGTCCGGTGACCGTCATCAAGGCGGAATTTTGGAAGGTCGGCCAGCTCCGGCCGGGCGACACCATCCGGTTTGTGCGCACGACGTTCGGGGAGGCGTTGGCCACGGAGGTGCGGCAGGATAATGCCATCGCCACGCTGGACGCCGAACCGGCGGCCATCACGCCAAAACATTTCCCAAAAACCTCCGACTCCGCGCCGGATAATGCGGTGCTGCACCGTTTGCCCGCATCCGAAAAATGTCCCGGGGTCGTTTACCGGCAGGCGGGTGACAAATATCTGCTGGTCGAATACGGCCCGTTGGTCCTGGATTTCGAGCTGCGCTTGCGGGTCCATACCTTGATGGAATGGTTCAATGCGCATCCGGTCAAGGGCATCATCGAGCTTTCCCCCGGCGTGCGTTCGCTCCAGATCAACTTTGACGGCCGGGTCCTTCCGGTCAAAAAGCTGCTCGATATCCTGGTGCAGGCGGAGGACTCGCTGCCGTCGGTTGAATCGCTCGAGGTGCCCACCCGCATCGTGCGCATGCCGCTGGCCTACGACGAAAGCGGCATCCGTCTGACGATCGAGAAATACCAGCAATCCGTCCGCGCCCAGGCGCCGTGGCTGCCGAGCAACATCGAGTTCATCCGCCGCATGAACGGCCTCGACTCGGTGGAACAGGTGCGCGAAACGGTTTATTCGGCCAGTTATCTCGTGCTGGGATTGGGCGACGTTTATCTCGGCGCGCCCTGCGCCGTACCGGTGGACCCGCGGCACCGCTTCGTGACAACCAAATACAACCCCGCCCGCACGTTCACGGTGGAAAACGTCGTCGGCATCGGCGGTGTTTACATGTGCATCTACGGCATGGAAGGCCCCGGCGGCTACCAGCTCGTCGGCCGCACGGCCCAGGTCTGGAACACGTATCGGAGCACGCGCGAGTTCCAGCCGGGCAAACCGTGGCTGTTGCGGTTCTTCGACCAGGTCCGGTTCTTCCCGGTATCGGAAAAGGAACTGCTCGATTTCCGCCGGGCTTTTTTGAGCGGACGCGCCCAGCTCGATATCCGGGAGGAGATGTTCAGTTTCGCCAAATATAAACAATTTTTGCGCGACCATGAAACCGACATTGCCGTGTTCCGTCAGAAACAACGAAAGGCCTTTGCCGAGGAACGCGAACGCTGGGCCGCCGATGGTTCCGCCAATATTACTGTCAGCGAACCGGCCGTGGAGGCCGCGTCCGATGAAATCGTCGCGCCACCGAACGGCCGGCTCGTCGCCTCGCCCATCACCGGCAACGTCTGGGCTGTGCTGGCGAAGGAAGGCGACCGCGTGGCCGCCGGGCAGAAGGTCATCGTGGTTGAGGCAATGAAAATGGAGGTGGGCGTCGAGGCGCCGATGGCCGGCATCGTAAAAAAAATTGCCGTGGCCCCGGGCAAAATGGTCAACGCCGGCCAGGCGCTGGCTGTTATTGAATCGGAGGCGACCCCATGAGCGTCCCGGAAACATTTGATCTGATGTCGCTCCGGCACGCTTATGCCGATGGCCGGGTGACGCCGGAGCAGGTGGTCGAAGAAGCTCTGCGCCGGATGGACGAAAAGCGTTATCCCAATGTCTGGATTACAAAAACCAGTCCCGAACGGTTGCAGGCACTGGCGCGGGCCCTACCGCCCAACCCGGGCGACAAACTGCCGCTCTACGGCGTGCCCTTCGCCATCAAGGACAACATTGATCTTGCCGAGGTCACGACCACGGCTGGCTGCCCTGATTTCGTTTATCTGCCGACGAAATCAGCCACCGTCGTCGAGCGGCTCATCGCTGCGGGCGCATTGCCCATGGGCAAAACCAATCTGGACCAGTTTGCCACCGGCCTGGTGGGCACGCGTTCGCCGTACGGCAACTGCCAGTCGGTCTTCGATGCGCGCTACATCTCCGGCGGCTCCAGCTCCGGCTCCGCCATTGCCGTGGCGGCCGGCATGGTGACGTTTGCGCTGGGCACCGACACCGCCGGTTCCGGGCGCGTCCCGGCGGCGTTCAATCACATCGTCGGTCACAAGCCGACCCGCGGCCTGTTGAGCAACCACGGCGTTGTGCCGGCGTGCCGGTCGCTGGATTGCGTGTCCATCTTTGCCGGCAGTTGCCACGATGCGCAGGTCGTACTCGATGCGGCAGCCGCCTTCGACCCGGTTGATCCGTATTCGCGGTTGCGTCCCAAAACCGGCGCGGCCATCCCCGAAACATTTCGCTTTGGCGTTCTGGCGCCGGCGCAACGGGAATTTTTTGGCGACACCGAGGCGGCGGAACTATACGAGCAGGCGGTCGCCCGGCTGCGCAATTGTGGCGGCGAGCCGGTGGAATTCGATTACACGCCGTTCGCCGGGACGGCGGCGTTGCTCTACGCCGGACCGTGGGTGGCGGAACGGCGGGCGGCCCTCGGCGAATTTTTCGACCGGCACCGCGACGGCATTCATCCGGTGGTGCGCGAAATCATCGCCGGTGCGGCCAAGTATGACGCCGCGGCCGCGTTTGCCGGCCAATACGAATTGCAGATGCTGTCGCAGGTTGTGCGCGAGGTCTGGCGCAAGCTGGATGTGTTGTTGCTGCCGACCACGGGCACGACTTATCGCGTCGAAGACGTGCTGCGCGACCCCATCCGGCTCAACAGCCAGCTTGGCCATTACACGAATTTTGTGAACCTGCTCGACCTGGCGGCGCTGGCGCTGCCCGCTGGATTCCGGCCTACCAACGGCCTGCCGTTCGGCGTCACGCTCATCGGGCCGGCGTTTTCCGACGACGCGTTGCTGGCGTTGGGTGCGCGTTATCATCGCGCCCTGGGTGGAAACATCGGTGTGACCCAGGCAAGAATCGACCGACAACCGTTGCCGCCGGTGAAAAACGAGGGTGTCCTGCTGGCAGTGGTCGGAGCGCACCTGCGCGGAGAGCCGCTCAACCATCAGTTGACGTCCCGGCGCGCCCGTTTCGTCCGGAAGACCCGCACCGCGCCGTGTTACCGGCTTTATGCCCTGGCTAACACGCAACCGCCCAAGCCGGGCTTGCGGCGCGTGGCCGAAAAACTCCCGCAAGGCATCGAGATTGAAATCTGGGCGCTTGACGAGGCCGGGTTCGGCTCCTTCGTGGCCGAAATTCCGCCGCCGCTTGGCATCGGCACGCTCGAACTCGAGGACGGCACCAGCGTGAAAGGTTTTCTCTGCGAACCGATCGGCCTGGAAGGCGCGCGCGACATCACCGAATTTGGCGGCTGGCTCGCTTTTCGTCAGGCGAGCAGCAAATGAAAGGGAATACGATGAACCTTGGAAACTTTAACGCAGAGACGCAAAGACGCAAAGGGCTGCAGAGTTTTATCATTAACCACGGATGGACACGGATATACACAGATAAAGGCTGGCCGCGAATTCAGTTGGCGATAATTCCTGAGATCTTTCTCAAGCGTTGTGCTTTTCTGTTTCCAATCCGTGTGAATCCGTGTCCATCAGTGGTAAGAAATCCTGCCGGAAAGAAACATGCCTCTGCGTTTAAGAATTTCTGCCATGAACAATTTTTATGAACAGCACGGAAACCATTCTGTTTGAAGAAACGCTTCCCGGCGGCGGCCTCTGGTCGTGGCGATTGCGACGGCACACGACGCTGCGCATCACCGACCTCGAAGGCGGCGCCAATGTTGGCCTCATGGCCTACAACGCCGACCAGCCGCTCGACCGGCTCAACCTGCCGGACACGCTCAAGGCGCAATACACCGCCAAGCTCACCCGCGGTCATGTGCTCATGAGTGACATGGGCCATGCGCTGCTCTCCATCACTGCCGATTCGACCGGCTGGCACGACCCCCTGGGCGGACACGGCAATGCCGAACATGTCCAACGCAAATACGGCACGGCCACCTACCAGGAAAAGCGCAACGATTGGTATCGCAACGCCCACGACAATTTCCTCATCGAACTGGGCAAGTACGGTCTCGGCAAACGCGACCTGGTGGCGAACGTGAATTTCTTCAGCCGGCTGGACGTGGATGCCGAAGGCAAAATGCAGTTTCATCCGGGCAATTCCAAAGCCGGCGATGCCGTTGACCTGCGCGCGGAAATGAATGTGCTGGTGGTGTTGAATACGTGCCAGCATCCGCTCGATCCGCATCCGAAGTATGCGCCGAAGCCGGTCAAGCTGACTGTGCTACAAACGCCACCGCCGGGACCGGACGATTTCTGCCGCAATTTCCGCAAGGAAAACCAGCGCAGTTTCATCCTCACCGAACGCCTTTTCATGGGAGCCTGACTATGAGCACCTTCATTCTGACCGAAAGCAAACTGGACCCGGCGAAAGCCGTTTATGACCTCACGCTGCTCGCCGGCGACGGTTGGATGCGCGAAATCAAGCGCGGCCAGACCTTCCGCATCGTTGATCTCGACGGCAACCAGGCGGTGGACACGTTGTTTTACAACGCGCACGACCTGTCCGACCGCTACTCGGCGCAGGACACCATCCGCGAGCAGGGTTCCATCTATCTCACCACCGGCACGAAGCTCATGTCCAGCGAGGGCAACGTGCTGGCCGCCATCGTCGCCGACACCTGCGGCCGGCACGACACCATCGGCGGCGCGTGCGCGGCCGAGAGCAACCAGGTGCGCTACGCCATCGAGAAACGCTGGATGCACAGCTGCCGCGACACGTTCATGCTGGCCATCTCGCGCTGGGGCCGGGGCGTGACCAAGTGCGACATCACGCACAACATCAACTTTTTCATGAACGTGCCGGTGACGCCGCAGGGCGGCCTGTCGTTTGAGGACGGCGTCAGCGCCGGCGGCCGCTATGTGGAGATGCGGGCCGAAATGGATTTGATCGGTCTCATCTCCAACTGTCCGCAATTGAACAATCCCTGCAACGCCTACAACCCGACGCCGGTCCGGTTGTTGATCTGGGATTAAACCGAGTTGCCGCCAAAATGCACAAAATGCACAAAAATCCGGACCGCGGCTGTCCCAGCCGCAGCAGCTTGAACGCGGAAGGAGCCTCGAAAGTTTCGCGCACCGTCACGATTCAGCCGATTCGGTTTGGGCAACGTGCGCTTCGTTTTCCAATCCGTGTTTATCCGTGCCCATCTGTGGCAAAAAAGCTTTCTTAAGCCATGCGAAAACCCCTGCGCAGTCTGAGTGCCTTGCTGCTGATATCGGCGCTGGCCGGGCTGGCGATGCTGCTGGTGTTTGACGCATTGAATCATCTGCGCCTGACCCCATTTCATCAACGGACGGGCGCCTTGTCGTTCATGCTGATCGGCGCCTCCTACATCAGCCTGCAACTGAGCACGGGCCGGCGCTGGCGGGAGATGATCAAGGGCGTGCTGCTCGGCATCGGATTCTTTCTCTGGGGTTGCGAACAATTCATGCCGCCCGGCCCGCTGGTGACCGTGATGGACAGCCTGGTCGTCCTGATTTTTGTGTCCGACCTCGGCCTGGTCATCCTGGACCGCCTGAAGCAACGGGAACACTGAACATTTCCACAGAAGGAAACGGAGGCAACAAAGAAAACAGCTTGTGTCCGCAGATAACACAGATTGACGTAGACTTCAGGACTGAACACTGAAAACCTGAAACTTGAGAGCTGAGCATTTTTACAGGAGTAAACGGAGACAACAGAGGTCACAAAGACTGAACACTGAAAACTTGAAACTTGAAACTGAAAGCTCCCCCTGAATTCAGCCTTCAGCCTTTCCTGCCTCACCGCGTGCTCACGACGCCGTCGGAGTTTACGCGGGACTAAACCGCGTGGCGCAAGCTTTACGCGGCCAACTGGCTTGACAGAATCAGGTGTAAAACATAGTTTAACAGCATGACGAAGACGATTACGAAGATTGGCAATTCGCAGGGACTGATGTTCGACTCG
>Ga0265337_1001191_pt1 | contig 13222 bp, 5 predicted proteins | sample 42122metaG_FD_192441 | JGI IMG/M metagenome (GOLD analysis project Ga0265337, IMG submission 192441) | Rhizosphere microbial communities from Carex aquatilis grown in University of Washington, Seatle, WA, United States - 4-21-22 metaG | ecosystem: Host-associated > Plants > Roots > Rhizosphere >... | reverse complement strand
ATCGGATTCCAGACCGAGGTGAATTCCGGAGGCGCGATGCAGTACTACCGGCCGATCCGCCAGGTCGGCGGAAACTACTTCTCGATCGCCGCCCGCACGACCCTCGCCCCCGAGGCGATGAAGGACCTGCTTCCCAAGGCGGTCTTCCGGGTCGATCCCGAGCAGGCGATCTACAACCTGACGACCGCCGATCAGGCCTTCGAGGACTACAACCGCGCAAATCACACGTTCGCCTCGGGCCTAGCGGTGCTCGGGGTGTCGGGGCTCCTGCTCTCGGCCCTGGGGTTGTACGGGGTCATCAGCAACCTGGTCGTCGAGCGGACGCCCGAGATCGGCATCCGGATCGCAATGGGGGCGTCGTTCACCCAGGTCGTGTGGGCGGTAATGAGGCAAGGCGCGCGTCTTGCGGCGGTCGGGATACCGATAGGCCTATTCGGAGCTTGGGGAGTGGTCCAGGTCCTCGCGTCCAAGGTGCCCGGGAGTGCCAAGACCGACTCGCTGATGCTCGCGAGCAGCACGGCGCTCGTCCTGGCCGTCACCTTCCTCGCGTGCTGGCTACCTGCGCGGCGTGCGGCACGAATGGAACCAATGACGGCGCTGCGCGCCGAATAGGCCCAGCGGGCGCCGAGGCTTCTGTGGTACCCGCCGCCGCAAGCGCCGTCATAGCGCTATTGGATAGGTGCGAATAAACAAAGTGTAAGTATCCGGCTACTCGCCGATCTCAGGTTCTCTCTCGGGTGAAATAGTTCGTTTGTCATCGATCAAGGGATCTAGGTCACACGACGGAACACGGGTTTTTGGCAACAAAGATTTACCCAACTTCGGCACCAAAGGAATATCTCGCACTTTTGAAACCGCTGTGATCAGCAGGGATCTGCTGGATTCAGCGAGAGTTCCCAGATCGCCGTCGTCAAAGAAAGTCAGCGCCTTCAGTGTTATCATGGGATTGAATTCTGGATACAGCGATTGCGCAGCTCCCAACGCCCTTTCGAGAGTGACTCCGCTTTGCAAGAGCGTGCAGATGTCGAGGTAGTCCTTTTTCTCGGCTCTCAGTTGTACAACTTTAACTTTTTGCGCGGCGAGATCCAGGAGTCCGGCGACAGACACCCTATTATCGGAAAAACAACAAGGTTCATCAACTCGACCGAAATCCAACGCCCCGAAAAACGATACCTTTACGGGTTCAGGGCAATTGATCGAGAATGTGGCCGTCGAACTCGCTCGCTGTACGAGGGATGCTCCTTTGAGGAATGGAAGTCGCTTAGGCAAGGCATCGGCATCCACCACTGCGGGTGTAAAGAAATCGAAATCGATGGACTGTCTTCCGCCCAGTTGAAGTGAAAGAGCCGTTCCTCCATAAAGCACGAAATCATCGCCGACGGAGCCGAGTTGAGGCCAAAGATTCTGTTGTGAAGGCGGTAGAGTCTCGAGACGCGGCGTGACCGTTTTCATCGAAACTCGCGCTTGGGCAATACCGGGACTTGATCATAGCCAAGGCGGTAATGCCAATAATGCCACGAAGGCGGATCAAATACACCGGCAGGGGCTTGGTCCAGTGCCTGGCGCATGGATTCGTCGCCAAATATCCTGGCGACATAAGTCACATCCGTCCAAAGCCCGAACGTCATGACGCGGCAAAGAAAATCATTTGTGTTGGCTAGGGCTTCAGCGGGCGTCTTCCACCATGCAACGCGTCTTGCAATTACCTCGAGTTGTGGCGTCAACTCCCGGAAGGAGGGTGCAGTGACTTGGCGGTGTTGCGGCGCTGCCATGATCACACGATAGTTACAGCGTATCAGGGTGGCAAGTTGCATCAGTCACTCCAGTGCGCTAGAGCATGTTAACATCCGAACGATGCACCGAATGGGCCCGCCTATTCATACGCTGTTTTTCGGCAACCCGGCTAGCGCTGCCAACATTCAAAGGACGGCATTTGCAACGAACAGGGTGAGCAAGGCGAGCTGCTCGGCAATGTCAGATCGGATGTAGAAGACTCAGAGGAGGTTTACTTACATATAATATTTCCAGGGGGCATTCCTCGCAGCCGAAGAAGGAGCCCTGAAACTCCTGCGTCTCACGGAGAACAGCTCCCAAACCGGTCCCATGCGTGTCGAGAGCGTTCCCTTAACTTTGTCCACGTCTCCCGGGGCCTCAGGGGGATTCCTGATACGCCCCTGGCGCGTATGTGTCCCTTGACGGCCAGCCTAGCAGCCGGGGCAAATCATCCGTGACGGCTCGGCGTTGTCCGAGCGGCTTGGCCAGCGCGAATCGCCTCAGTTCCGGGCTCTGTAAGGCGGCCGCCAGGCCGCTTGCGCGGAATTCCCCGTGTGTTTCGAAGGACGGGAAGAGCTGCCGGAGTTCTGCGAGCGAGCGGAAGTCCAGCTGGTAGTGTTCCGCCGTCGCCGGCGCCCAGGAAATGAGCGCGGGCTGCCCGGCTCCCGCCGCGGCGCGGATATAGAGGTTGTCGTCCAGGCGCTCCACCTGGGGGTCGGTGAGGATGCCACGCAGCGCGGGCGATTGGTCGACGGTGAGCAGCGCGCCCGCGTAATTCGGGTCGGCGGCCAGGAGGTTTCCGGCAAAGACGTGGCCGGCCCGCTCGCTTACGTCGGGACCGGTCGTGATGTGCCAGCCAAAATGGTCGCCCGCCTTGGCGCTGCGCTCGTTGCGCCCGATGGAGGCGGTGGCATTGACAAAGGTGTTGTGGAGCAGGCGGGCGCCGCGGCTGTTCAGGATGCGCACGCCCTGCTGGCAGTTCACAAAGACGTTCCCTGCGCAGACCAGGCCTTGGGATATCTCGAAGAAGAGCCCCGTTTCGCAGCCCTCGACCCAGTTGTTCACGAACACGCCGTCGACGTTGCCGACATCGTACCAGACCCCGTTCGAGTTGGGATTGTCGATGATGAGGTTGTCGCGGCAAACGACCCGGCGCGTCTGGTTGAAGATCTTCACCGCAGCAGGGTAGTAGCCGGTCAGATGCTTGACGTTGTTCCGCGCAAAGATGTTCCGCTCCAGGAGGCAATCGGAGGAGCCGATCACATAGATGCCCTCGGTGCTCGTGTCGCTGACCAGGCAGTGGCGGATGATCAGCCGATCGCCGCGGAAGTAGCCGGCTACCCTCGAGCAGTGCGTGAGGGTGCAATCCTCCAACACGGTCCCCACGACCTCCTTGCCGAAGGTGGCGGGATCAGCCAGCCCGACCGGGTCGTCGGTCGGTTCCTCCATGGGGGACACCGATCCGCGCTTCCCCTCCACCTCCAACGCCCGGTAGGCGTACTGCGTGAACGTGATCCCCCGGATGAGCGGGCCCTTGTGATCGGCGGCCTTCCCTCGGATCGGCTTGCCCGTGCAGACGAGCGCACTGTCCCGGGCCGTGATTTCCAATAGATGTCCGCTCGGGTCGTGCTTAATGTAGACATAGCCGCCCTCGTAATCGATCGAGTAGGTGTTCTCGTCGAGTTCGCTCTCCCACCAAGCCGACTGCAGCGCGCGCCCGTCGATGAATACCATGTCGTTATTGAACCGGTGCAGCGGCGTCATCATGCCCTCCCGTTCGCGACGCCACCACGGCCGGGGCCGGCACGGGAAGAGCGCATTCCAGCGCGTGCGCCAGATGCCGCCGCGCAGGGGCTCCCACTTGTCCGCCACCTCGGTGCCCTTGAGCACAGGCTGTTCGTCGCGAAAGGGCTGCAAGGTGATGCCCTGATTGAGAAGCAGGCCGCCGACCCGGTAGGTGCCCCCGCGAAGAATGACCGCGTCGCCCGTGCTGGCGCGGGCGAGGGCGGACTCCAATGAGGTTGGCTGCTCGAGCGCAGACCCGGCCGCCTCGGCCCGGCCGTCGGGGGCCACATAGTAGACGTGAGGGGCCTGGGCCGGAATCTCGTAGGTCAGGGCACGCGGGCCGTAGGGACCCCCCGAGGGCTGCGCGTAACCTGTCAGCAAAGCGGCCAGCATGAGCGCCGGCAACCGCCATGCCTGCGCAGACAATGGTCTGATGGTGAATGGATTCATGGTGTTCCTGGTGTTGCGAAATCCGGACAAGGCACGGTCGAGTCCCGCGCCGAGCCCGCGTGCGCCTTAGTCAAAACCGGGCTTCATGGGAGGTTGTTCTCTTTGCCTTCTGAAACGTGTGTCGCTGCCGGGATCACTCCTTGTCGGGCAACGGGTGGTGCAGCTGCCGGCTGGCCCATTCAATGAATGGGGCCATGTTGGTTCGGTCCTCGTGCCCGCCATCATGCTGGCGCCAGGCCAGCTGGCCATCGAGCAGGCCGGTATCCACGGGTGGCATCGTAGCGACGCGGTAGTCCACAGTAACGCCGAGATCCTTCGCCCCGAGCAACCGGAACGCCGCGCCGGCCGCGACCGTCGCCATGTAGCTGCCCCGCTGGTCGAGCCAGAGCGCGTCACCTTTTTCCGGGATGCCGTAGCTGATGAAGGTCGGCCGCGGCGCGCACAGGGCGATGAGCTCGTGGGCATCCACCGGCAAGTCGCCTGCATTTCTTGAACCGAACCCTGCTTCGGCGGCGCCGTATTTGATGAAGTTGCCCGCCATCCAGTGATAGGCACCCGAACTGGCGAGGTTTTCCACCGCCTCTCCGAAATCCCGACGGTACGGCTTGGCCCCGCCCTCGCCCGAGGAACCCACCAGCACGACCGCGAAACGTGGCTCGAACGCCATCGCAACCAGAGCCGCCTTCCCATAGCGGGAAACGCCTTCGATGCCGACCCGCCTCGCGTCGACCTCCGGCATCGTCTCAAGATAGTCAAGCGCCCGCGCCGCACCCCACGCCCACGCGCGCAACGCGCCCCACTGCTCGGGCGTGCGGCGGCGGCCTTGGTTCGTCAATCCGATGATCCCTTCCGTGAGCCCCGCACCGTTGTCCGGCTGGATGCTCGCCGTGTCCAGCGAAACGTAGCCCCAGCCCGCCGCGATAAGTTGGTCCGTCGATGGCGGCGCGACCGGCTCCGGCAGGCCGGAAAACCGCGGAAGGGGATCATCCGGCATGTTGCCCCAGCCGAACATCATCAACACGGGGACCGGCGATGCGGCGCCCACCGGGATCACCACCGCCATCTTGATGTCCACGGACAGCGCCGGGCAGGCCGAATTGTCGACGTGGCCCACCAACTGCCGGGCCACGACCGTCCGTCCGGCCACCGTGGTGTTTTCAGTCCGATTGATCTTCCACGTGACCTTGGGCACGTTTGCCGGCACGCGGCCGATGATCTCACGCTCGAAGTCCTCCGCGATCTCAGGCCGACGGCGCTTCCACCATTGCTCGGGTGTGGTGACCCTGGTGCCGTCCTTCAACACGAGCAGTTCCGGCCAAGCTGGAAACGGGTTGGCCCGGGACTCATCGTAATTGGCCCCGTTTGACGCACCCGGCTGGGGACTGGCGTTGCGGCCCGGACGCAGCCGTGTGATGCCGAGCTGCCGCAGCATATCCTCGTGATCCTCATCGGTAAGCTTCCGCATGCGCTCCCGCCTGTCCGGGCTCATCAACCATGGCATACGCGGCGCAACCCCAATGGCGGCCGGCGCGGGGCTTCGCCAGCTCTCCGGTGGCCCGAGATAGCTGGGCTTCAGGCCGCCGAGGTCAACGATGAGTTTCTGCATGACAACGGCGGGATCGACCATCCAGATCTTGAGCGTGTGGTAGCCGGGAGCGGCGAGGACGTGTTTCGACTTTCCGTAATTAGCGTTGTCAGTGGCGAACTTTTCCCAGTCGAGGTTGCCGGACCGCGCCTGGAAGCCCTTGGGCACCAGCGTGACGACTTGCGGCGCCTCGTCATCGAACGACGCTGCGTAGCGTACGCCTCGATCGGGCACGAAGTTCAACGTCGGCGCCGTGATTGCCGTTACCTCGACCGGCCCGGTCGTGAACAGGTACATCCGGTATTCAAGGCATGGCGAATCCTTGCCCGGTGTCGCGCTGGGCGCGTCAAGCTGGCCCGTGCTGCGCATGCCCGAAAGCGTGCGACCGTAGTCTTCGATCTTCGTCCATCGGTTCGCTCCGCCTTCCGTGCGCCTCGTGAAATGCTCCGGCTCAATCGAGATGACGCCGCGGCCCTCAACGAATCCGACGAGGTTGTCGCGGGTGATGTCCGCAGGGTTGAAGGCATTGACTGAGACTGCGACTTCACCGCCCGCACCCGAAACCATGACCGTGCCGGCCGATAGGCCCACGGGCGCCTTGCTCCAATCGATGCTGACCCAGAAGCGCTGGTCGGCGTCCACGCGGCCCCGGGTCGCGCTCAGCACGATCCACGGCGCGTTCGCCGCAGCCGAGAAGTCAAACGGTTGTTTTCCACTGTTGAAGACATCGATATAGGCGTCTTGGCGGCTGATGGCATCGAACGCCGGCAAGGCAGCGCCCGAAGTGATCGCCCCCGTCCCGCCCTCAATGGCCACGCCCAGCCCTGCGGCCTCAGGCACGGTAGGCTCGACGAGGTTAAGGTGATTCAGGCTGTTGACCGGCGGATCGCGCCACGTCGTGTAACCGAGCACGGGCTGGTCCATGAAGTGCGCCCATTTGCCGTCGGCAAACGGCCCGTTGTAATAGAGCGTCATCGAAGTGAATTCGTCGAACAGCCGGCGCGTTTCCGCCGCTTGCCCACCGGCGCTCGCCCGGCCCTGCTTCGCATACAGAGCATTGCGGCCAGCGGCGACGTAGAGCTCATTGACAATCGCGCTGGCCTTCGTCGGGAAGAGGACAAGCTGGTAGAACGCATCCCGCGCCTCCGCCGGCAGGGCCGCGGAGATTTCCTGCGCCTTCTTCGCCAGCATCTGGAAGTCGGCGACGACGGTCTCCGCCTCCCGGTAGTCCGTCAGGCTGTAGGTGTTGGGCGCCAGCATCTCGGGCTTCCGGCGCCCGTTGTACTTCGCATACCTCGTCATGATTTCGGCGATGGCATCAGCCTGTGCGGGTCCGAACTCGCGCAGGGCCCACGCCCGCGTGAATTCGCCAAGGTTTGAGCCGTTCCAGCGATTCGTGTCCCACGCGAGGCATAGGAAATACTCGAGCGGGAGCTCGTAACCTTTTAAATGACCGACGTTTACGATCCAGATGCGGTCGGCTTGGTACCGCTTGGCAAGCGACATTTGGTCCCAGATTTTTGGGAGCGGGCTAGTGTTCAGCCACTGGTAGCTGCGCGGACCACCGTGGTAGTCGAAGTGATAATAGATCCCGGCACCGCCGCTGCGCCCGCGCTCGGCGGCGGTCGGCACGCGGCGGAGGTTACCCCAATTATCCTCGGCCCAGAGCAACGTTATATCGTCGGGCGCGCGCATTCCCGCCTCGTAATACTCCTGCACCTCCTTGTAGAGGCACCACATCTGCGGTACGCGGCTTAGGTCGGGATTGACCTCCTGCCGAAGGATATCTCGCTGGGTCCGGACGATTCCTTCGAGCATCGCGCGGTTGGCCGCGGGTCCTCCCGGAGCCATCTCCGTGTCGTTCGCCCCGCGCAAGCCAACCGTGTAGATGCTCTCAAAGTGCCGATTGCGGCGAACCCCATCCCGCCAGAAGGTCTGGAGCACATCGGGGTCCCTGGAGTAATTCCAGGCGCCTAGCGACTTGCCGTAGCGGCGGTCCCACTCCTTTTGCGCCCGCAGCATCGGTTCCTGGTGCGAGGTGCCCATGACAATTCCGTACGCGTCGGCGAGCTCGGCATTGGCGGGGTCGTCCTCATTAAACGCATTGTTCCACATCGCCGGCCATAGGTAGTTGCCGCGCAGACGCAGCAGGACTTCAAAAATCCGGGCGTAGAATTCATGGCCGTAATTGGCTATGCGCTCGGGAACCGGCGGATCGCGGCTCACCGGGGCAAAGCCATATTTTGCGCGCACCCAGTTAGTGAGGTCCGGGGCCTCGTCGTTCAGGAATATCCCGCGGTATTTCACGGCCGGCGGGCCGTGCACATCGGGCGCCGGATTCACAAAGATTCTCGAATGCGGTGTGGTGGGAACATCAGCCCACCAGTACCATGGCGAAACGCCAATCTGCTCGGAAAGGCTGTATACGCCGTAGATCGTGCCGCGCTTGTCGCTGCCGGCGACTACCAGCGCCCGCTCCACGCCCGGACACGGATGCTCCACCACCTGCGTCAGCCACGACTCCCATCCGCCACGGATCCCGGAAACATCGATTCGTGCTTCTCGGGCCAGCCTGTCCACGAAAGTGCTCTTGCCGAGCGTCCCGACGATGATCAAAGCCGGCGCCGGACCCAGGACCTGCTGGATGGGGGGCTTTGCTCCGCACACCCGCTCCACATCCGATTGCAGGTCTTGAGCCACACGGACAACCCCCGGCCAGTCGTTCGGATCGACCACGATCGGTGTAGTGTGCCCACCCTCCACGAGGGGAAACCCACCGGGTATGGGCTCGAAAGACACGATCGATCGCTCCCCCAGGGCCGCCAGAACAGGGAAACCAACCCCAATGCCGGCAAGGAGTCCAACGATCATACGAGCTATGCGCATCGGCTTCATGGGGGTCATTTGGTGGTCGGCCCAATTCGTTCCAAGATTTCTGCCGGGCGCAGCCGTCCGCGGCCAGTCATTACTCGTGCAACACGGTCAGTGACTCATGAAGGCCACTGAAGGTGTGGAACCGGCAGTTCTGCCGACGCAGTTCGTTCAGGATCGCGGGCAATTGCTCCCGAGTCTCGGCCCGCCACTCGTGAAACAGGATGACGGAGTCATCGAGCACCTGGGTTGTGGCCCGGCGCAGAATTTCCGCTGCGGGCACACCGCGGTCGTAATCCATTGAGACCACCAAATGCCTTGGAACATAGGGGGTGATGCCGGCATGCGCGGCGGCGGTGCGGACGCGATCATCCAGCTCCAGAAAAGGCGGCCAATACCAGCGCGGTGCGATTCCGGCTCGGGCGGCTATGGTCCGCTGGGCGGCCCCCACCTCGTTGTCCAGCGCGGCGTCGGTGAGATCCCGCGGGTGCGCGTGCGTCTGGGAATGGTTCACCACCTCATGGGCTGCTGAGGTTACATTCTGCACGATTCCAGGATGCTCGTCCACCCGCTCGCCGACGAGCGCAAAGGTCGCCCGGACGCCTTCCCGGGCCAGAAGGTCCAAAAGCGGGCCGACGTTCTCGGGCACGGGCCCGTCGTCAAAAACCAAGGCCACCCGCTTGGGTGCCGCTTCTTCTGCCAGGGCTGCCGCCATCGTACAACAGAGCATGCCAGCCAACAGGCAAATCCCTAGTGAACCGGCGCGACCACCGTGTTGATATTCATCGCCTTCGGCTTTAGCCAGAATGCCCGCAGGTGGTCGGGCTCGCCGCCGGGATTACCGAGCTCGCCGCCGCGGACCAATAACGGCTGGCCGTTCACGGTGAGCTGCGTAGCGGTGCCGCCGGCGCAGTCACGGGAGCTTGGCGGCTACGAAGCCGGCGGCGGCCGCGAAGGTGAGAGAACATAGGGCAGAGGTTATAGCAGGATCAGGGTGAGTTCAGCGGCTTCCGCTCCCCGCGGCAAGCCACGTCGATTGCCTTGGGTTCATGCAAAACCATCACCACGGAACTCGCCGAAAAAAACGCCGGCCCCCCTTTCAGAAAAGGAGGGCCGGCGTCGCGATCAAAGAATCAAAACATGAACGAATTCGTCAACTGCCACTCCTGGACGGGCGCAATGCGAGCCGCTGCCCAGGTATGGCCATCGGGTTCGACGGAGATCGGGATGAGGCCGTCCCTCTTCCCGACGTTGTAGACGTTGAGCTGGATCCTCCAGTCGATCTTCCTCGTGACCTTGTGTTCATAGCTGACCCAGAGGTCGACCGCGTCTTCCGACGGTCCGTAATAGGGCTTCGTGAGGTCGAAGCTGGCCAATGTCGGATTCGTCGGGTTTGGAATCACGGGATAGCCGATGACAACCTTGTCCTGCCAGCGGTAGCCGGCACCGACGCCCGCGCCCTTGATGAGGCCATGAGTGAACGAGTAGTTCGTGATCAGGTTGTAGCGCCACTGGCGGAGCTCCGGGGCATCCGTACCCTGCTCCAGCTTCAACAGCGTGTATTGGCCGCGCCACGCGCTCCAGTCGGCACGCAACTCGTTCGCAGCTGAATAGTCGGAGTTGAACCGGATCAAATCACCGGCGGGCCCCGCCATCAGGGTGTCCATGTAGCTCACGAGACCATCCAACGCCGCGCCGCCGACATTGCTAATGACCGCGTTGGTCTTGGCGGCGTTGAATTCAACGCGCCAGTTGGGCAGCGGATTGGCCGTGAGTTCGAACTCGTAGCCCTTCGACTCGGTGTCGTCAGTCACCGCGAATCCCTGCAATTGCGGAGCCGTGCGATAGTCATAGACGCTTGCCGGATCGGGGTTGGTCGGGTTTGCCAGATATTGGCTCTTCGTTTCCAAATCCGCCAGCGTCGTCGGCCCCGGGCCGTAGTTCCACGCCGTGAAGTAGCCTTTGGATGTAAGAAACGTCTGCATGTCATTGATCGCCGCGATCGCCGCATCCTCATGGGCTAGGGCTTGAGCCTGCGTTTCCAAAGTTGCTCCGGCTGGAATCAAAGCGTTGCCAGCAGCGAGCGTGCCTGACGCGACATCCCTTCCGTTCGCGTCCACCCAGACAGGGTCCCATCCATACCGAGACCCTGTATAATTCGCCTGGGGCGCTTGTCCTGCCGTGCCCCAGGTATAGGCCGACATGTCGTAGAGCTTGATATTGCGCCAATTCAGGGCGTCCCGAATCGTGCCGAAGATTCCGCTGTTATTGAATCCTGCAACGGTGGTGCCGAACTCCATGGTGTCGTACTTCGTTACGCGGAGGGAGTATTTGCCGTCCTTTGTGGACAGCAGGACGCCATATTCCTTCGTGGTGCCCTTCGGGTTGTCGATCGGATTGCCGTAAATGTCCCGGCGGACATTCAAGACCTGGAAGTTGCCCGACTTGTCATAGGTGAGACTGATGTTGATTGGCAGGAAGTCGTGCTGCCCGAGCAGCTTGTTCAGATGCCCCACCACGCCTCCCGAAGTGGTGTGATCCTTGAAGATCGCGTTCGACGGGAAGGAATCCGGCAGCGTGTAGACGGCGGGGGACAGGTTTAGTGCGCCGCGGTTGACGGCCCCGGCCAGGGGCTGAGCGGTCACGCCCTTGGTTTCGACTTCGTCATAGCGCCAGCCGAGGGTTGTCACGATGGCATCCTCCCAGAAGAAACCCTGCCAGGAACCCGACGAAGATTTCGTCTCACGCATGGTCTTTGATGCCGCGGTGAGGAGACTGCTATCGGCGCCATTGTTATAGGCTAACAGGTTGTCGGTGAAATTGCTGTTCCAGCCGACATAGTTGGCCGGATTCGATACCTGGGTTAGCTGGGCATAGGGTTGGCCTGTGGTCGTGTTGATCACCGGAGCGCCATTGAAGATCGACTGCAGATTGGTCGGCACGTTCCACGGGGCATTGGAGACGACGCCCACCTGCGGCGCCCAGGTCGAAGCAAACTGATAGATACTGCCACTCTGCAGAGTCACGTTGGAGGTGACGCCGGGAATATTGGCGCCGGCCGCCGAGGTCGCGTTGGCCAGCGACGGACCGAGGTAAATGACGGCCTCCGGCGGGAGATTCTGGATGCCGTCGGGATTCCCCTGGAGCTTGTAGGCCGCATACGCCTCGGAGTTGGCGTACATCTGCCAGTTCAGATTCTCGACGTAGTACTGCTCGTCGCTGTAGACACCGTTGAAACGGCTCTTGCCGAGCAACTTTGTGAGAAAACTGTTCTGGCCGAAGAAATCAGAGGCCCGCAATTCGCCGAAGAGCGACGCACGCTCATTCTTGCGGTCGCTATAATAGGAATTGCCGTAGCCGGGTCCCCCGGAGACAAATGGGCGGCCAAAGTTCGGATTCGAAACGGAGGTATTGCTGGCGTCGTTCGGCCCAACAACGTAGTCTTGGAAGTTCTGCAGGATGTCGATATTGAGCGTCGGATTGTTGATGAGGCTCTGGCCGCCCTGCTTGTATTTCTGGCGGTCATAGGTCAGCTCGATGCCCACGCGGTCGTCCCAAAGCGTCTGGCTGAGGTCGATGTTGAAGGTATTCCACTTTTCGAACTGCGATGCGGTCGGACCGTCGATCAGATTGTGGTAGAAATCGAAGACCGACGAGTCGAGCAACGAGCGGTCCCGGTATTGGCCATATTGGCTATTGGGCAGTTTCGCGTTGAGGGCATACTGGCTAAAGCTCGTGAGATCGGAGAACGCGTCCGCATACTTCATGCCGACGAGATTCACGCCCGCACCCTGGGGAACCCCGGCGGCATTAAGCGCACCCGTATTCACGTAACCGCCGTAAATCCGGTAGAGTTGATTGCTCGAGCCGTCGATAAACCACACAGGTTGCTGCTGATTGGCATAGCCTCCCAACCACGGAAAATACGTCGAGGCGGATGAGCCGAGCACATAGCCATTGGGAACGGCAAGCTTGCCCAGACCACCATCTAAGCTGCTTGTATTAACCGCGGCAAACCACGGTGTGATGCTGTCGTAGGGGGCAAGGTCGCGCGGCCGGTCGGCCGTGGTGTTGCCGTCCTCGAACTTCACCTTGATGCTGGTGTGGAACGAAGGGTTCTTGAAGAGCTTCGGGTCAAAGCGAAGCGCGCCGGAATAACGCTTGTCATTCTGCCAAGCCTGCTTCTGCTCATATTTTTCCTGGTCCAACAGGCCGTCCAAGCGAATCGACAAAACGCCCGGAAGAAGCACCTGGTTGATGTCGACACTGTTCCGGAGCGAACCGTAGGAACCCGTGCTGTCCTCGAGCGAAACAAAATTCGAAAACTCGGCGTTGTGCATCGAGGCGTTGATGATGCCGGCCGGGCTGCCCAGGCCGAACAGGATCGCGTTCGGGCCGCGCTGGATGTCGACGCGATCGATGTTGTAACTGTCCCATGGGATGTCCGTGATGAAGAAATCGCGGGCCAGGTCCGCTGCGGCCAATCCGCGGATGCGCTGGGCGCTCTCCGGATCGCGGAGATTGTTCGTCTCGTTGACCGTCGTACCGTTACCCTGGCCGAGGTAGGTGCCGAGGGTGCCGGACACTTCGGAGTTGGTCGTGTACTGGAGCAGTGTAAAATTGTTGTGGGCGCCGATGTCCTGCAGGAATGCCGGCGTGACGACTTGGATGGCTGAGGCGACATCCTTAAGGTCCGTGCGGATTCGGGTTCCCGCAAGCGTTTCGGTCGCTGCATACCCGGTATCCTTAGTCGAGCTT
>Ga0265337_1001190_pt1 | contig 13223 bp, 9 predicted proteins | sample 42122metaG_FD_192441 | JGI IMG/M metagenome (GOLD analysis project Ga0265337, IMG submission 192441) | Rhizosphere microbial communities from Carex aquatilis grown in University of Washington, Seatle, WA, United States - 4-21-22 metaG | ecosystem: Host-associated > Plants > Roots > Rhizosphere >... | reverse complement strand
CGCGCTCGTCGTGCAGCGCGTCGCTCGAAACGGGCTCACTGCCGACGCCCATCGTCGATGCTTCCGACGGCGACGACGTCAGGCGAAGCGCCGCGCCGAGGAGCGACACGGCCCCGAGCGCCGTCACGACACCGACCACGACGCGCTGCAGCCTTCTGCGTCGTGAGAGCTGCGCCGGCGTCGCGACGTCCGGCGGTGGCGCGACCCAATCCTCGAGCTTGACCGGCACGAGCGACTGCGGACCGCCGTCATAGGTGCCGTCGGTTCCTGCTCGGAAAAATTCGTCTTCGTGAGCGTGGCCTGGATTTTCCACTCAATCCCCTCGGTGCGCCGGGGTCTAAGCCCGGGAGCCGTTGGTCCCGGCGACCCACGTCCGGACGAATTCGCCGCAGGACTGGACTCCAGAGTCTGCGGATTTTGCCAAAAGAATCACTGGTCGGGACGGGTTTTGGCTTGGCGTCTTCGCCGCAGACCGACGTCGCCGCCGGACCTGGGTCGCCGGGTAGTTTGTTATTGGTCGCTTGGCGCGGACTTTCTGAATCTCGCGGACTTTTTGTTCCACTCGACCGGGGCCCGCGTGGCCGAGGCGGATACTCGAGTCCGGCTCGAACTACTGCTCGTTTGGCGGCTCTGCTGCCGCGCGCTCGCGTGCTTTCTCGACCGACAACGCGTAGCGACGGCAATGTTCGAGGTAGGCCCGCTCGTGGACGCCGATCAAGTGAACGACGCTTGACCAGAGCCAGCTCGGCGCGTCGAGCCAGCGGGTGGCCGACCGTTGAAGGTCACGTTGCCATGCCGCTCGGGTCGGCCCGGCGAGCTGCCGCGCGTGGGCCACGCCCACGATCCGAGCGAGGGCGCGAGCGGTGGCTCGCGCCTCGATGTCGTCGAGCATCTCGAGCTCGATCTTCAGATCTTGGGGCATCAGCTCGCGCACGAAGACTTCGTGGCCGGCGATCGTCCCCGAGAGCATGCGCTCTCCGAGCGTCGGGGAGAGCGCTCGGGCGCCTCGCACGACGCGTTCGCCCTGATGCACCGGTACCTCCGACGCGTCGCGAATCGGTGCGACCGGCGCGGTCGCCTCTTTCAAGTCGAGGAGCGAGTATCCACCGCTTTCCTGTCCATGGCCGAGGACGTCGACGAGCGCCGCGCAACGCCATTGGCCGAGCGAGCTGCATCCTTTGACCCAATAGGCCGCGTCGAGCACCCGGATGCTCGCGTCGTCGTCGCGCGCGTCGATCCGCGTGATGAGCCGCCGCACGTGCTCTCGATCGAGAAAGCGGTCGACCGCTTCTCGCTCCTCGGTCGACAGGGGTAGGAAGCGATTTCCGCGCGGAAATTTGGGTTTCTTGCCGATGCGTTCGCGGTGCAGGTGCCGCCACTTGCGCCGGAGTGCCGCGCGCACGACGAAGCGAACGGCGGTGCTGTCCGATCGCGAACCGTCCTCGTCGGGATGCTCGAACGCGTCGAGGTAGCCGCTCATCAACTCTTCGACGAGCCGCGCGGTGACCACACCCGGAAGATCCGAGCTGCGCGCCGCCATGGCGAGCGAGAGCGCGAGGCGCACCAGATCGTACGCCGGATTTCCGGGCACCGTTTGATCCAGATCTCGCAGCTCGACCTCGATGAACTCGTCGGCGCGCGCGATCGGACCGAGGTTACCGACGTGCGCGTCGCCGCAGATCCACACCGTGGGTCCGTCGGGAATCGCGCGGCCCTCCGACGTCGAGAGCCATTCGTAGAATTGTTCGGTGCTCCCGCGGACGTAGGCGTGCGCGTCGCGCGCCATCTTGAGCTGGCGCCGCGTTTGCAGCGCCGGTAAGCGTTGCTCCTGGGTCAGCGCGACGTCGTGGCGCATCCGCGCTCAGAGCCTGGGGAGCCGGAACCAGAACCTCGCGCCCTGCCCGAGCTCGGTCTGGACGTGGATCAGGGTGCCGTGCGCCTCGAGGATCTGGCGCACGATCATGAGCCCGAGACCGGTCCCGGATTCCTTCCCGCCGCTCGCGCGCATGTAAGGGTGCGTCAGAGTCGGCAAGAACGCCGGGTCGATGCCGGGTCCGGTGTCTTCGACGCAGACCTCGACCTGATCGTCGATCGTGTGGATCGTGAGCCGGATTTTTCCGTCGCTCGGCGTGAACTTCACCGCATTGGTGACGAGATTGGTGATCACCTGTGCGAGCCGGACGCGGTCGCCGAGCACGGTCGCTAACGAGCCGTCGTTCGACGAGACGAGGGAATGGTTCGCCGCGTCGATGATCGGTTGCAGATCGTCGAGCACGTCCTCCACGAGCGCCACCAGATCGACCGGCTTTTTCTCGATGTGATACGCCGGGCTTTCGAGGCGCGCGAGCTCGAGGAAATCGGTGATCCACTCGACGAGCGAGCCGACATGCTTCTTGATCTTCAAGAGGTCCGTGATGACGGCGTCGTTCAAGGCGCCACGTCCCACCGCGACCAAGAGCTCGGTACGGAGCAAGATCGAGTTCAACGGCGAGCGTAAGTCGTGGGCGATGATCGCGTAAAAATCGAGACGTTGCGCCTCGCGCCGCCGGTGTTCCGTCACCTTGCGAAGGGCGACGGTCGTGTTGCCGCCGCCGTCGTCGCTCGAAAAGAGCCGCACGACCGGGGCGTATACGTCCGTACCAATCGCGATGTCGGCGAACGACGTCGGCGTCGGTGTCTCGCGTTCGTTCTCCAAGCGGATGCCCGGCACGAGGTCGGTCGCCTGCTTGCCGTGGATCTGCTCCACCGAAAGGCCGAGGGCGCGAGCGGCTTCGGCGTTGGCGTACGAAACGCGTCCGCCCGCGTCGAGTGCGAGGAGGGCGTCGGGCGCCGTGTCGAGCACCACGCGCAGCGAACGTTCGGCGCGCTCTGCCCGTTCGAGGAGCTCCTTCGAGCGGAGCAGCGACGCGACGCGGGCGCGTAGCTCTTCCTCTGCGTAAGGTTTCGATAGGTAATCATTTGCCCCCGCGGCGAGTCCCTCGACCACCTGTTCAGTGCGCTGATGACCCGTCAGCAGCAGGATGGCGATCGATTGCGTGCCTCGTTGCGACGAGGAGCGCACGAATCGACACACGTCGATTCCCGAGATCCCCGGAATCACCCAATCGAGGACCATGACGTCCGGCGCGGGGTGACTGGCCAGATGCTCGAGTGCCGCGGATCCGTCCGAAAAAACCAGGACATCGTAGTCATTCCGCAGCGCGCTCGCGGCGCGCGTCCCGTCGAGTGGGCTGTCGTCGACCACCCAAGCGGTAGGGCGCGGAGAAGGGACCATCGGCGGCGTCGACACTACTGCTGCGCCGCAGGGAGGCCAAGCTGACACCGTCGTCCGAAGCACATCTGCTCATGTGGCAATAGGGCACAGTGTGTGAAGGTCGTTTCTGATTCGTGTTCGTACCTGCCCGCGGATGGCTTCCCGCCCGCGGGGCAGCTAGTGTGCGGCGCGTGGCGGAAGTACTCGTCGTCGATGACAGCAAGGTGATGCGCGAGATGGTCATCGCGTGCCTTCGCGCCCACGACGGACTTTCGTTCACTCACGCGGCGAGCGGCCTCGAAGCGCTCGAAAAGCTCTCGCTCAAAGCGTTCGATCTGGTCGTACTCGATCTGAACATGCCGGATATCGGCGGATTCGAGGTGCTCGAGTTCGTGCGAGGGCAGGACAAACTCCGAGCCCTGCCGATCCTCGTGGTGACGACGCGCGGCGACGAGACGTCCCGCGCGAAAGCGCTCGAATCGGGCGCGTCCGCGTTCTTGACGAAGCCATTCTCTCCCGACGTCATCCTCGCCGAGGTTCGGACCCTGCTGTCGCCCGCGGCGGGGAGCGTCTCGTGAGCAGCCCGGTCGATCTCCGCGGATTTCTCGCGGGGTTCCTGGGTGAGGCCGACGAACACCTGACCTCGGCGAACGCCAATCTCGTCGCGGTCGAACAATCGCTGGCCAAAGCCGAGACGAATCCGCGCGCCGTGCGCGAACTCTTTCGCTCGCTCCACACCATCAAGGGCCTCTCCGCGATGGTGGGCGTCGAGCCGATCGTCGAGATCTCGCACGCGATGGAGACCGTGCTCCGCATGGCGGATCTCGCGTCCGGCCGTCTCTCCGAAGACGCCGCCGATCTCCTCCAGAAGGGGCTTCACGCCATCGATGAACGTGTCCGAGCGCTTGCCAAGGGAGCCTCGCCGCAACCGGCGCCCGAGTCCCTCATCGACGCATTCTCCGCGCTCGAAGCGCGCGGCACGTCGAACGGTGGCGGCGACGAGATCGTGCTCGAGATCGACGCGGCGCTCGCCTCGAAGTTCACCGCGGGCGAAAAGCAGCAGCTCGCCAGCGCCGCCGCGGCGGGGAAGCGTGCGTTGCGTGTCGATTTCACGCCGTCGCCGGGTCGCGCGGACGGCTTGTCGATCACCGCCGTGCGCGAGCGCGTCGGCCGCGTCGCCGACATCGTCAAGGTGGTTCCCGTTTCGATTCCCGAGAGCGAAGCGTCGCCGGGTGGGCTGTGCTTCGCCCTGTTCGTGGTGACCTCGGCCGAGGACGGCGTTCTCGGTGACGCCGCCGGCAGCGACTCGAGCGGCATCGTCGCAGTGGCGCATCGTCCGCGGGTGGAGCCAGCCCGCGCCGAGATCGAGCGGGACGACGGAAGCGACGCCCATCGAGGCACGTTCGTGCGCGTCGAGGTGTCGCGGCTCGACGAGGCGCTCGAATGTCTGTCATCGCTCGTCGTGACGCGGTTCAAGCTCGTCCGGGCCGTTGCGAGCCTCGCCGCAAGCGGCGTCGACGTGCGCGACCTGTCGTTGATCGTCGGCGAAACGGGACGAGATCTCCGCGACCTTCGCGCCGCGATCGTGCGCACGCGAATGGTGACCGTGCGCTCGCTCCTCGAACGGGTGCCGTTGATGGTCCGCGGCCTCACTCGCGACTCGGATCGCGCCGTCAAAGTGATCCTCGAAACCGGCGAGGCCGAGCTCGACAAGTCGGTCGCCGAGCGCGTGCTGCCGGCGATCTTGCACCTGGTGCGGAACGCCGTCGATCACGGCATCGAGACGCGATCCGAGCGGCTCCGCGCCGGAAAGCCCGAGGCGGGCACCTTGCGGATCACGTGCTCGCAGCACTCGAATACCGAGCTCGATTTGACCCTCAGCGACGACGGGCGCGGCCTCGATCGCGACGCGGTCGCGAAGCGAGCGAACCGCCCGGTGCCCGAAAGCGACGCGGAGCTCCTCGACCTGATCGCCTTGCCTGGCGTTTCCACCGCCGGCCGGGTGACCACGACGAGCGGTCGCGGTCTCGGCATGGACATCGTGAAGCGCATCGTCGTCGGAGACCTGGGTGGTGCGCTCTCGCTGGAAACCGAGCCCGGTGTGGGGACCACGTTCACTTTGCGCGTCCCGCTCACCATCACCATCGTCGACGCGTTCTCGTTCGAATGCGGCGGAGAGCGGTTCGTGACGCCGATCGGAGCCGTCGAAGAGATCGTCGAGATCGATCCAGCCCACGTGGTGCGCGTGCCGGTGGCGCACGGCGGCGGGCGCGACGCCAAGATGCTCCGCCGTCGCGGCGAAGGCTTGCCGCTCTTCGGATTGAGCGGTCTCTTTGGCCTGAAGCCGGCGTCGACCGGCCCGGGCAAAGCGCTGATCATTCGCCGGCAAGCGCAGCAATATGCGTTCGAAGTGGAGCGCATGCTGGGGCAGCAGGAAGTCGTGGTGAGGCCGCTGGAAGATCCGCTGGTGCGAGTGACCGGCGTTTCGGGCTCCACCGATCTGGGAGACGGAAAGCCGACGTTGGTGCTCGACCTCGTCGCGCTGTGCGGCACCATCTCGTCGCGTGAGGAGGCGCTCGCATGAGCGTGCTTCACGTCTTGTTCAAGGTGGCGGACGCCGAGTACGTCGTTCCGGCCGCGGACGTCGTGCAGATGGAGTCGTTCACCACGGCGACGTTCGTTCCCGGCACGCGGGCGCACGTCGCGGGCCTCGTGCAGGTGCGCGGACAAGTCGTGCCGGTCATCGACGTCCGGCTGCGATTCAACCTACCGAAGCTCGAGCCCACGCTCGACTCGCGCGTCGTGATCGTCAAGGACGGTGCACGCACGGTCGCTCTCCTGGTCGATGCGGCGCGCGAGGTCGTGCGCATTCCCCCGTCCGATTTTCACCCCCCTCCCGAGGTCGTGTCGCGGCAGTCGAAGGGATTCGTGAAGTCGGTGGCAACGTCCGGAAATCGGCTCGTCATGCTGGTCGACTTCCAGAAGATCATTGGTGAGGAACCCAACCATGCAGAATGAAGCGTCGACCCATCCGTCGGGCCTTGCCGACGCGCCTCGCCTCGCCATCGAGGCGAAGCTCACCCGGATCGCGTCCGCCGGGAACGACCAATCGGCCACCAACGCGCAGCTCCGGGTGTCCATGGAAGGAGTCGCGGCCGGCATCGAAGAGACCAGCGCGACGATCCAATCGCTGGCACGTTCACAAAGGAGTGCGAGCGACGCCGCCAAGGAGGTCTCCGATGGGCTGGTGAGCAGCAGCACCGGGCTGCAAGAGCTCGCCGCCTCGGTGGCGACGGTCGCGCGGGACGGAGAGGCGCTAGCCGGATCCATCGAGACCACCGCCGCGACGCTGGAAGAAATGGCCCGTTCCATCAAGGGCGTCAGTAGCAGCGCTGCGGATCTCGGCGCGGCGAGCGAAGAGCTGGTCGCCTCGGCCACCGAGACCAGCGCCAGCACGGCGGACCTCGCCAGTCGAGGCGACGCGAACGCAGCGACCATCCAGGAGGTCGCCGCGACCATCGAGGAAATGGCCAAGGGCCTCTCGCGCTTATCGACGGACGCTCGCGACGTGGGAGAGCGGACGAGCGGCATCGCGGCGACCTTGAAGGGCACCTCCGCAGCGGTCGACAACGTCGCCAGAGGGGCCGTGGACATGGCCTCCGCGGTCGAAGAAACCGCGGCGACGGCCGAAGAGATGGCCCGGTCGATCCGGACCATCGCCGAGAGCACGAAGGAGTATTCCGCGGCGGCTAGCGAGGCCGCGACGACGACGACGGAGCTCGCCGCTTCGGTCGAAGAAGTGGCGGCGACGGCCGAGAAATCGGCCGCGGTGAGCGACGCCAGCGCGTCCGGGATCGAAGAAGTGGCCCGTTCGGCGACGGTCGTCGCCAAGGCCGCCGAGGAGATCACCGGCCTGTCCGCGTCGACCGCGACGGCCGCGACACAGGTGGAAGCGTCGACCCGGCGCATCACGGCGGTCGTGCAATCGGCGCGACAAGTCGCGCAGCGCGCCACCGACGACGCTCGCGAAGGCGCGACCGCGGTGAACAAGGCAATCGCCCTGTTCTCCACCGTGCGCGAATCCATGAGCGAGTCGTCGACCGTGCTCAAGGACGTGGGCAAGCGAGCCGAAGAGGTCGGCGACATCGTGCAGACCATCAACATGATCGCCGATCGCACGAACCTGCTCTCCTTGAACGCGAGCATCGAGGCGGCGCGCGCCGGCGAACACGGCCGCGGGTTCGCGGTGGTCGCCGAGGAGATCAGGAACCTCGCCGATCGCGCCGCCGCGGCGAGCTCCGACATCGCGAAGATCATCCGGAGCTTGCAAACCACCGCTCGCGACGCGGTGAGCGCCTCGTCGGAGAGCGTCAAGGTCGTAGCCGAGAGCGGGCGGCTCGCCGGTGACGCGGAGCGGGCGCTGGCGACCATCTTGAAAGGCGTCGACGAGCTCGGTCGATCGGTCGTCGAGATCGATCGCGACAACACCGAGCAAGTGCAGTGCGTGAAGGCGATGGTGCAGTCGGCGGCCAAGACCAACGAGCAAGCGCGGAGCATCGCCGGAGCCGCGGCGGAGCAGACCACCGCGACGCGGGCCCTGGCGCTGGGCGGCGTCGAGCTCAGGGCGATGGCCAAGCAAACCAAGGAAGCGGCCAACGATCAGGCGCGGGCCGTTCGTGACCTGGTCCGCACGAACCAGCAACTGAAAGCGTCGAGCGAGAGGGTGGCGCAATCGGTCGACGAGCAGGCCACCGGCGCAGCCCAGCTCGCGAAAGCCGCGCTCCAGATGCGCAGCATCACTCAGGCGGCGACGGTGACGCTCGCCGAACAGGCGCGCGCGCTGACCGGCCTCACGGCGACCGTCCAGGAGGTCTCCATGGCTACCGCGCGAACCGTGGCCGGGCTGAACGAGCAGGCCGTCGGAGCGAACCAGGTCGCGAAGGCGATGGATGACGCGCGAAAGCAATCCGTGTCGACGGCCAAGGCGGTCGTCGAGCAATCGCGCGCCGCGAAGGAGATCGCGAGTGCGACCGGTGAAGTGGCCAGATTGGCAGCGTCGATCACCGGCGCGATGAACGAGCAAGCGAGGGCAGTCGCCGAGCTCTCGGAGGAGGCCGGTCGGGTACGGCTCGGCGCCAAACAATCGGCGCGAGCGCAAGTCGAGCAAGCGGCCGCCATCGCGTCCCTCGCCGCGGGTGCCAACCGACAAACTTCGGCCATGCAAACCGTCGCGCGCGGCGCGGCCGAGCACGCCACGGCCACCGAGCAGATCGCGCAGGCCGTCTTGGTGATGCGCCGTCAAGCTCGCGAAATGACGACCGGGCTCTCCGAACAAGAGCGCACCGCGTCGGCGGTCGTCAGTGGCGTCGAGTCGCTGATGAACGACCTCGGGCACCTCCCGAACGGCAATGGGGGCAGCGACCACGACGGCGAGGCACCCGAGGCCGCGTCGGGTAGGAACGGCCGGGGCGCCACTCGCGACACGCCGGAGAAACCGTGAGCGAATCTCGTCCGCCCTTCGCGCTGTCGGAGCAGGAGCGGGCGAAGATTGCGGCAGTCGACGTTCGCGTGGCCAAGGGCGGCGCCGAGGACGTCCTGTCGCTGCTCCGGATGCTCGTCGAGCCGAGCTGGGCGGTTCGACGCGCGGTCGTCGCGGGACTCGCCGCGCTCGGAGACGCGGCGTTGCCGGGGCTCGCCCAGGCATTGCGCACCGAGCGAGATTCCGAGACGCGAGTCGCCGCCGCGGTCGATGCGTTCTCCGCATCGTCGGGGAAGGCCGACCAGGCGGCGCTGTTGCTCACCGCCGATCCGAATCCGGCGATCGCCGCCGATGGCGCCCAAATCCTGGGCCGACGGCGCGTCGTTTCCGCGCTCCCCGCGCTCGAAGCATTGATTCACGGACCCGACGACAACGTCGCCGTCGCGGCCATCGAGGCCCTCGGACGAATCGGCGGCGCGCGCGCGCTCGATTCGTTGGTCGCCGCGGCCCAGGGGAGCAGCTTCTTCCGCGTGTTCCCGGCCATCGACGTGCTTGGTCGAACGCAGGATCCGCGCGCCGTCGCACCGCTCGCCGCCCTGCTCTCGAATCCGCTCTACGCGCTCGAAGCCGCCCGAGCTCTGTCGCGCACCGGAGAGCGCGCCGCCGTCGCACCGCTCTCGCAGCTCTTGTCGAGCCGGAGCGGCGCGAACCTACGCATCGGCGCGGTCGCCCTGGCCGAGCTGTACGAGCAAGCCGAGCTCAGATACGGCACTGCGGCCAGCATCGTGGAGGCGTTGCGCCCGCTCGCGCAGTCATCGGCCCTGGCCGAACGGCTTGCTCGGGGCCTTCCCGACGCCGATTCGGCCGAACAGATCGCGTTCTGCGTCGTGCTCGGCGCGCTGGCCAACGAGGCGGCGATCGGCGCGCTCGCGCGTCTGGTCGAGTCGCCTCCGCCCCTCGGTGAAGCGGCCTCGAAGGCGTTGAACCGCCTCGGTCGCGACGCGCAGGCCGAGCTGCTCCACGTCATTCGTCAAGGCGGCACGCAGCAGCGGCTCGCGATCTTGCCGTTCTTGAGCAGCACCGACGCCAGGGAGCTCGTCGTCGATTGTCTTCGGGACGACGACTCGAACGTTCGGGTGCTCGCCTGCGCGGCGCTCGCGAAGTTCGGCGACCCGAGTGTCGTCGGCGCGCTGTTCGAGCGGCTCGAAGATCCCGACGCGGAGGTCGCGCAGGCTGCTCTTTCGGCGATTCAAGCGCTCGGCGGACCCATGACCGAGCGACTGGCCACGGCGCTCGCCCGTTCTCCGGTTGCGAATTTGCGGCGGTCGGCGCTGCGGATCCTCGCCTACTTCGGCTTCCCCGCCGCGCTCGACGTGTTCATCGACGTGATGAACGACGAAGATGCGCGCCTTCGCGAGCTCGCCCTGAGCGGCATCGCCCTCATCGAAGGCGACCGCGCGACCAAGACGCTCCTCGCCGCGTCGGCCAGCGCCTCGGCGCGGACGCGCGCGGTGGCCGCCAAAGCCCTGGGCCAGCGCGACGCCGACTCGCGCGTGATCGGCGCGCTGATGGACGCGCTCCGCGACGCCGACCCCTGGGTGCGTTACTACTCGTGCCAGTCGCTTGGAAAGCTCGAGTGGAACGACGCGGCGCCGCGCATCGAGGAGCTGCTCCGCGACGCTGCCGGGCAGGTTCGCGTCTCGGCGATCGAAGCGCTGTCTCACCTCGGCGGGGATCGCGCGCGCCGGGCGCTACTCAACGCGGCAACGTCCGACGACGGCGATCTCTCGCGTGCCGCGCTCATCGGTCTCGGCATCGTGCCGCACCCCGATGCGTTGCCTACGTTGCTCTCCGCGTCGAGCGCCGCCGAGCCGACGACGCGGCTCATGGCGCTCTCGGCGCTCTCCAAGTTCGACTCGCCGAAGGTCCTGGAGGCCCTGATACGGACGCTCGGCGACGCCGATCCGTCGGTGCGAAACGCTGCGTGGGGCTTTCTCGCCACCCGGTCCGGCGCCGACGTAACGGCGGCGCTGGTGGAGCAATTGCGCAAGGGCAAGAACGTCGAGCGCGCCGTGACCGCACTCTCGTCGCCGATCAGAGGGCGCGTGAGCGACATCGTTTCGAACTTGCGCGAGCCGCAAGAAGCGACGGCGAGGGGTCTCGTCTCTGCGCTGGCGAGGACCGGGACCGAGGAGGCGACGGCCGCGCTGGTCGCCGCCATGACTCGCGAGAACCCTGTCGTGCGACGGCTCGTGGCGCCGGTTCTCGGCGCGCTCGGGACGCGCGAGTCCACCGACGCGCTCCGCCGAGCCGAGACCGAGGATCCCGATCCCGAGGTGCGGCGTATTTGCGCGCTTCTCAGGTCGAGTTGAGCGCCGTGTCGAAATCGACCGTTTCACCGCAGGTCCTGGCGATCTTGAGCGCTCTCATCGAAGCGAAGACCGGGATCCACTACGGCACCGACGACACCGGACTGCTCACCGACAAGGTCGCATCGCGTGCGCGCGAGCTCGGATTCGACTCTCTCCTCGACTACTACTACTTGCTTCGCTACGACGACGAGGACTCGCGCGAGTTCGACGCGCTGATCGACGTGCTCGTCGTTCCCGAGACGTATTTTTTTCGCGAGTTCGACGCGGTGAAGGTCGTCGTGTCGGAGTTTCTCGCGCCCGCAGTGGCCGCGGGGAAGCGCCCGCGCGTGTGGTGCGCGGCGTGCGCTACCGGCGAAGAACCGCTGTCGCTCGCGATGCTCCTCGCCGATCGCGGCATCCTCGCCGAGGTCGACCTGGTCGCCAGTGACATCAGCTATCGCGTGCTCGAGCGAGCGCGCGCCGGGAAATTCGGGCGCCGCGCGCTCCGGCAAATTCCCGACTCCGAGCTCGCGTCTCGTTTCATCGACACCCGGGACGGCGTCACCCGAGTCCGTCCCGAGCTCGGTGCGTCGATCGACTTTCGCCGGGTGAATCTCACCGACCGCGGTGCCGTTTCCGAGCTCGGCCATTTCGACGTCGTCCTCTGTCGCAATGTCCTCATCTATTTCAAGGTGGAAACGACCGTGCAAGTGGTCGAAAATATTGGGTCGGTGCTCGTACCGGGCGGCGCGCTCTTCGTCGGCGTCTCCGAGTCGCTCTTGCGCCTCGGTACGGCGCTGGTGTGCGAGGAGCGCGCCGGCACGTTTTTCTACAGGAAGCCGGGCTGATGGCGCCGCCGCGCATTCGCGTGCTCGTGGTCGATGACTCGGCTTTCGCCCGCAAGGTGCTCGGCGAATCCTTGCGGTCCAACCCACTCGTTGAGGTCGTTGGGACGGCGCGCGACGGCCTCGAGGCGCTCGAAAAAATCGCCGCGCTGAAGCCGGACGTCGTGACCCTGGATCTGGTGATGCCGAACCTCGACGGGATCGGCGTGCTCCGTGCCCTCGACCCCCTGCGCGGGCCGCGAGTCGTCGTGGTCAGCATTTCCGATCAGAATAGCGACCTCGGCCTCGAGGCGTTGCAGGCCGGGGCCATCGACATCGTCCACAAGCCGACGGCACTCGCGACCGAACGGCTCTTCGAGCTCGCCACCGAGCTCGGCGCGAAGGTCGTCGCGGCGGCCACCGCCGCGCGCTCGACACATCGGGTGACGCCGTTGCCGCCCACGGTTCGCCCGCCGAATCGCGCGCCCACCGGCGCCGTTCGACTCGTGGTCATCGGGACGTCCACCGGCGGACCGCAAGCGCTGTCGCGACTCATTCCGGCGTTCCGGGCCGATTTTCCGGTGCCGATCGCCGTCGCGCTGCACATCCCAGCGGGCTACACGGAGGCTCTCGCGCGCCGGCTCCATGACAACAGTCCGCTCGAGGTCGTCGAAGCCGGCGCCGAAACCGAGCTGCGCCCGGGCCTCGTCGTGATCGCGCGCGGAGGCTCGCACCTGACGATCGCGAACCGCAACGGCAAACACGTGGCGCGCACCGACGAGGCGGAGCTCACGTCCCTCTACTCGCCGTCGGTGGACCGCCTGTTCGAAAGCGCCGCTGCCGAATATCGAGACGGCGTCCTCGGCGTCGTCTTGACCGGCATGGGGGACGACGGCCTCGTGGGCTCGCGCGCGATCCGCGCCGCCGGCGGCTCGGTCGTCACCGAGTCGCAGTCCACGTCCGTCGTGTACGGGATGCCACGCGCGGTCCACCACGCCGGGCTCGCCGTCGCCGAAGCGGCGCTGCACGAAATGGCCGAAGAGATCGCGTCGCGAGTCTGAGCACGGTCGTCGCTCGAGACGCGCGCGGTGGACGCGGCCCGTCGTGCTAGTGCAGCGCCCGCGATATGAAATCAACCATCCCTTCGGGATGGTGCCGCTTCGCGGCCGGCCGCTGCACTAGTTTTTCTCGGCGGGGCTGCGCCCCGCGCCCCCGCTTGCTTCGCAAGCGTCTAGTGCAGCGTCGTCGTTTCATTGACTCTATCTCGCGGGCGCTGCACTAGTACCAAGCGATGCCGTCACTCACGGGTCTTCGTC
>Ga0265337_1001186_pt1 | contig 13263 bp, 9 predicted proteins | sample 42122metaG_FD_192441 | JGI IMG/M metagenome (GOLD analysis project Ga0265337, IMG submission 192441) | Rhizosphere microbial communities from Carex aquatilis grown in University of Washington, Seatle, WA, United States - 4-21-22 metaG | ecosystem: Host-associated > Plants > Roots > Rhizosphere >... | reverse complement strand
CCGCGGTATTTCTTTCCGCCGTGCGATTGCGGAATGGTCGAGTAGTTGCCGGTCACCGTGATGGTGCCGGAATCTTTCAGCGCCTCGGTCACCACGTCGTCGAAGGTGGCGCCCTTGTCCTGCGCGCCGGCGCGGTAAAGCTCGCCGAGGCATTCGATGTCTTCCGGTTTCGCTTCCAGCTTGCGGGCGGCGGCGGCGGTGAGCAGGCTCTTGAGGTTGCGCGCCGCATCGAGCGCGGCGTTACCGACCATGAAGGTGACGCGCGAGGAATAGGAGCCGTTGTCCTTCGGCACCACCTCGCTGTCGCCAGTGACCACGCGCACGCGCGCCAGATCGAGGCCGAGCACTTCGGCCACGGTCTGCGCCAGAATCGTGGTGGAGCCCTGGCCGATATCGGCGGCGCCGGACAGCACCACGATCGAGCCGTCGAAATCGAGCTTGATCTTGACGGTGGCGTGCGGCTCGCCGGTCCAGTTCACCGGCTTGGAGGCGCCTGAGATGTAATGCGAGCAGGCCATGCCAAGGCCTTTGCCTTTGGGCATGTTGCCTATGCGCTTGCTCCAGCCGCTTTGCTGCTCGACCCAGTCGAGGCATTCCGGCAGGCCGTAGCTGTTCACCATCATGTCGTTGTCGGTGAAGGTCGGCGCCGTCAGCAAATTGGCGCGCCGCACCGCGAACGGATCGAGCCCCAGTTCGCCTGCCATCTCGTCGAGCAGGCTCTCGAACGCAAAACGGATATCAACCGTGCCGTGGCCGCGGAAGGCGCCGCAGGGCGGCGTGTTGGTGAGCACGCGTTTGCCCACGTATTTGACGTTGTGCAGGTCGTAGATCGCGTACAGCATCGAGCCGGAATAAAGGATAGTGACGATGCCGTAGCCGGAATGCGCGCCGCCGCGCTGGTCGCAATCGCATTCGACCGCGGTGATGCGGCCGTCCTTGCGCATGCCGATCTTGAGCTTGATGTCTGTTTCCGGCCGCCCGCGATGGGTGATGAAGGTTTCCTCGCGCGTCGTCACCAGCCGCACGGTGGCGTTGGCCTTGCGCGCCAGCAGCGCGGCGATCAATTCGATGGCGAGCGTCTCGGTGCGGCAGCCGAAGCCGCCGCCGACATGCGGCTTGATCACGCGGATGCGCGACATCTCCATGCCAAGGATTTGCGACAGCATCAGGTGCACGTAGTAGGGCACCTGCGTCGAGGCGTGCACGGTCATGCGGTCGCGCAGCGTGTCGTATTCGGCGATGGCCGCGTGCATCTCCATCTGGTTCTGGCAGACCTCGGCGCAATTGTAGGTGCCCTCGCGCACCAGATCGGCTTGCGCGAAGCCCTGCTCGGTCGAGCCCAACTCGAACAACACGTCGCGCTCGATATTGCCGGGCTTCTTCTCGTGCAATTGCACGGCGCCGGGCGCCAGCGCATCCTTGCTGGTGTAATAGGCCGGCAATTCGCGCACTTTGAACTTGATGCGGCGCAGCGCTTCGCGCGCGCTGGCGTCGTCGACCGCGGCGACCGCGGCCACCGGTTCGCCGCGATAGCGCACGCGCTCGCGCGCCAGCGGATGTTCGCTGCGCGCGATCGGCAGCACGCCGAACGGCTTGTCGCAGTCGGCGCCGGTGACGATGGCGCGCACGCCGGGCACTTTGAGCGCCTCGGACACATCGACTTCGACGATCTCGCCGTGCGAATAGGGGCAGCGAAAGATGCGCCCCGCCAGCATTCCGGGTTGCAGAATGTCGGCCGTGTATTTGGCGCGGCCGGAGACTTTTTCCGGTCCGTCGATCATCGGCACGTAGCCGCCGATATTGTGCGCCGGGACGATTTCGTTCACGGCGACACCCCTTGCGCGTTGAGCGCGGCTGCGTACTTCACCGCCTCGATGATTTTCACGTAGCCGGTGCAGCGGCAAATATTGCTGCCGAGTGCTTCCAGGATTTCCGCCTCGCTCGGATTGGGATTCTTCCGCAGCAGGCCGGCCGATGCCATGATGAAGCCGGGCGTGCAATAGCCGCATTGCGAGCCGAGCTTTTCGTGGAAGCCGCGCTGCACGGCGGAGAGCTGCCCGTCCTGCCCGAGCGACTCGATGGTATCGACGCGCTTGCCTGCGACGGTCGCGGCAATCGTGAGGCAGGACAGCGCCGGCTTGTCGTCGATCAGCACCGTGCAGGCGCCGCATTCGCCGCCGTCGCAGCCGGTCTTGGTGCCGGTGAGGCCGATTTTTTCGCGCAGGAAATCGAGCAAGAGGATGTTGTCGGCGACCGCATCGGCGCGGTCACGCCCATTGAGCGTGAACTCAAGTAGACGGGTCAAAGGTTTCTTCCCTGTGCGGCGCGTGTTCAACGATTCGCGCTTCGTTTGATTATGCCGTTACGACACACCAGCGCGTCGGCCCCCTCCAGACCTATTATCGGGAATGGCTGGGACGATTGCCCGCGGGCGATTACCCAAATCGGGCAATGACATGGGCCGGAATGGCGACGCCGCCGATCTTGTCCGGATTGTCCTTGTCGCGCGCCGTCCAGACCCGGGTCTCGGCGCCGTCCACCGCCAGTTCGCCGCCGATGCTGAGCCGGTGCTCGACGTCGAAGCTGGAGCGGCGGAACTCGGTCACCCGCGAGGAGATATCCACCACATCGCCGAATTTCGCGGGTTTGAGGAAATTGGCGCGCGCGTCCACCAGAGGAATGCCGATGATGTCGAAGGTTTCCCCGAGCTCATGCGCCGTCACGCCGAGGGCGGCTTCGAACAGCATCCAGGTGCTGATGTCGAACATCTCGAAAAAGCGGCTGTTGAACACGATGCCGGCAGGGTCGCACTGGCCCCATTCGACGGTCAACTGTCTGTGGAATGTGAAAGACGCCACGCGAAATGCCTCCGGCCCATTGTCGCGCATCATACTAGCATTACTTCGTGAGCTTGACCCTGCGCTCGGGCGGCACCGGCCATTCCGTCACGTCTTGTGATTTCAATTCGACCCGCGTCATACGGCGGCGCCGCCGCAAGGCGTGTTTGGGCGCCAGCGGCAGATGCGGCGAGTCGTCGATTGCCTCCATCAGCCAATCGAGATTATCAGGCGTGATCAGCCAGCGCGCGGGTGCGTAACGCGCAAGCGAGAACGGCTTCGAATAAGCCACCATCGATTTCTTACCGCCATTCAGATTGTATTCGTGGGCGTAAGTCATCATCAGTTCGCGCACGTTACGGTAAATCGGATCGCGCCAGCGCAACACGGCGTGGTTGGTCTTGCTGATGGCGCCCCACAAGCCGCGCTCTCGAAACAACGTAACGATGTGATCCTGGTCGCTCGGCAGCGCCTGGATATCCATCAGCCATGTCGGCTTGCCGTGATAGATGAGTGCCGCGACCGCGAGCACCGCGGCTTCAGCGCAATGCGCGGTGCGTGTCTTCAGCACGCTACGCGGCGACATGCAGGTTTCGCCCTTGAGCTCGAAATTGGGCGGCAGCTTCTCGATATAGGTCTGAATTTTCTGCGGGCTGTCGAGGCGCGCGAACGCCCGGTGTTCGGCGGGCGTCAGCAGCGCGCGTAAGCGGTTTCGGTAGGCAGTGGCGGTCATGCGCGCGGCACTTTATCCGGGCCGCGTGCACGGCGGGGCGCCGTAGCTGCCGGCTCCACAGCTAAGTTGGCGCCCGGCGAGTGGGCTGTTTTGCGGACGCAAGCCGGCAAAACCGGCAGCACCGGCGTTCTCTGTAAGCCTGCCCGGAAAGGAAATTGTTGCGTCTCGCGGACCCAAAAGCAGGAAATTTCTTCTTATTTTCCGGCACTTATTGCGGTTGCACAGAACAACCTTCTATTTAGCCCCTCCACTTGATCACGCGTAAAGGGCAATACGATGTCGAGCACCACCACCACTCTTTCGGCCGGTTCTATTCCCAGACGCGCCGACAATGTCGAGATCGCGCCGCAGATTAGCGAGGACTGGCTGTCGCTGATCGTTGGGCTGTTGATCTTCGCTTTGGCGCTCGCCGGCATTGCCAATGTCGATCTGCTCGGATGGGGCGTGACTACCTCGGTGTGGACCGATGTCGGTAAGGCGCTGGCTCCGGTCTCCAAGGCCTATGCCTCGCTCGGCGGCGCTGGTGCGATCCTCGCGACCTATGTCGCACTGCTCGTCATCCTGAGCGTGACGGTGTTCGCGCTCAAAAGCGACCTCAAGCGTTTCGCGCTCGCTTTCACCGCCGTGTTCTGGATCGCCTATACCAGTTGGATCGTCGGCAGCTACGCCAATTTCGCCGCGGTGACGCCGGCGGACATGCAAAAGTTCGGCGTGAACTGGTCGTTGAAGCTGACCAACGAAGGCGGCTATATCTTCGCGCTGATCGCCGGGCTGATTATCGCCAATTTCCTGCCGCGTTTCGCGGAATCGATCAAGGCCGCGATCCGCCCCGAACTCTACATCAAGATCGCGATCGTCATTCTCGGCGGCTTCGTCGCGGTGACGGCCGCGAGCAAGCTCAATCTCGCCAGCTCGCTGCTGCTGCGCGGCGTCGCCGCCATCGTCGAGGCCTATCTGATCTATTGGGCGGTGGTCTATTTTGTCGCCCGCAAATGGTTCGGCTTCAACCGCGAATGGGCTGCGCCGCTGGCGTCGGGCATTTCGATCTGCGGCGTGGCGGCCTCGATCGCCACCGGCAGCGCCATTCGCGCCAAGCCTGCGATTCCGGTGCTGGTGTCGTCGCTGGTCGTCATCTTCGCGGTCGTCGAAGTGCTGATCCTGCCGTTCCTGGCGCAAACCTTCCTGTGGCACGAGCCGCTGGTGGCGGGCGCCTGGATCGGCCTGGCGGTGAAGACCGACGGCGCGGCGGTTGCCGGCGGCGGCATCACCGAGGCGCTGATCCTGGCCAAGAACGCGGCCGAAGGAATCAAGTATCAGCCCGGCTGGGTTCTCGCGACCACCGCCACCGTGAAGGTGTTCATCGACATCTTCATCGGCATCTGGGCCTTTATCCTCGGCTACATCTGGACCAACCACATCAACGTCACCAAGGATAAGGCGAAGGCGTCCGAGATCTGGCAGCGGTTCCCGAAGTTCATTCTCGGCTTCGTGGCGACCTTCGCGGTCGGTCTCTATCTCGCGCTCGGCACCCCGGCGGCGATTGCCGCCAAGGTTCCCGCCGCGATGGGCGAGGCGAACGCCTTCCGCGTCATCTTCTTCATCCTGACCTTCTTCTCGATCGGCGTGCTCTCCAACTTTCGCACGCTGTGGCAAGAGGGCATCGGCAAGCTGGCGGCTGTCTATGTCATCAGCCTGTTCGGCTTCGTGATCTGGGTCGGGCTGCTTATTTCCTGGCTGTTCTTCAGCGGCATCCATCCGCCGCTGGCAAGTTAAAGGAGCGCATCATGTCGCAACTCAATATCGGCGAGGAACTGAGCAAGGCCGCGGTCGAGCCGCTGCTGCCGATCGAGAAGAAGCTGATCGGCTGGAGCCTCGGCGTCGGCGTTACACTTCTCGTCGTGCTTGCCATCGTCAACCACTTGTTCCCGGCGACGCTGTAGGTCGTTTGTCAGCATGTCGCCGATCCCGAAGACCGCGCCCTTCGCCGAAGAGGAGATCAATCTCCTCAACCGCGTCGTCGGACCGGCAAGTCAGATCCAGCGGGCCTGGCTGGCGGGATTTCTGGCAGGCCTCGATGCCCCATCCTTGCCGGCGGGCACTGAACTGCTACCGGCGGCGCCGGCGCGCCCAGCCGAGCCGATTACGATCGTCTATGCCAGCGAGTCCGGCAATTGCGAGAAGCTTGCCAATGACCTGGCGAAGGCCGCGCGCAAGAATGGCCTGAAGCCGACTTTAATCGACATGGCCGATCTCGATCTGGCCGAGCTCACGAAAGCGAAGCGGCTGGTATTCATCGCCGCCACCTGGGGCGAGGGCGAGCCGCCGGCGCGCGCCATCCGCGCCTATGGCGAATTGATGGGCGAGGGCGCCCCGCGACTCGACGGCGTCGAATTCGGCGTGCTGGCACTGGGCGACACGGCCTATGCGGAGTTCTGCGCCATCGGAAAGAAGATCGACGAGCGGCTGGCCGCGTTGGGTGGAAAGCGTGTGGTCGAGCGCGTCGATTGCGATCTCGATTTCGCCGTGCCGGCGTCGGCCTGGATCGGCGACGCGCTGAAAGTTCTCACGCCGCCCGATGCCAACCGCGGCCAAGGTAACGGTCAAGTGATCGCGGTCGATTTCGGCAAGCCGGCGGCCGCGCCCAATACCGATATCGTCGAGGCCGAGATCAGCGAGCACGTGAACCTCAATTCCTCGCGCTCGAACAAGGAAACCATTCACCTCGCGCTTGCCTTTGAAGGCGGAGCGCCGGCTTACGAGCCGGGCGATTCGCTCGATCTTTATGCCGAGAACGATCCGGCCTATGTCGATGAGTTGCTGAAGCACGCCGGCCTTGCGGGTGACGATAAGTTGCGCGCCGAACTCATCAAGTCGCGCGACGTGACCACGCTCTCGCTCAAGACCGTGGAGACTTACGCAGCGCAGATCGGCCATCAATACGTCAAGGCATTACTCGCGGACAACCAAGCCAAGGAATGGATCGCCGGCCGCCAGCTCATCGACCTGATCGCCACGTTCCCGATCGCGTTGACCGCGGATCATCTGCGCGCGGTGACGAGGCCGCTAGCGCCGCGCGCCTATTCGATCGCGTCGTCGCGCCGCGAAGTCGGCGACGAAGCGCATCTGCTGATTTCCGCCGTGCGCTACGAAACCCACGGCCGCGCGCGCAAGGGCGTCGCCTCCAATTACGCCGCCGAGCGGCTCAAGCGCGGCGGCCGCGTGCGGGTGAAGCTCAAGCCCAACAAGCATTTCGCGCTGCCGGCGGGCGATCGCGACATCATCATGGTTGGCCCCGGCACCGGCGTGGCGCCGTTCCGCGCCTTCGTGCAGGAGCGCCGCGCCATTGCGGCCACGGGCCGCAGCTGGTTGTTTTTCGGCGACCGCCAGTTCACCCACGATTTCCTCTACCAGCTCGACTGGCAGGATGCGCTCAAGGACGGATCGCTCACCCGCATGGACGTCGCCTTCTCGCGCGACACGCCTGAGAAAATTTACGTGCAGCACAAGCTATGGGAAAAGCGCCGCGACCTGATCGAATGGCTCGACGGTGGCGCTAATTTCTACGTCTGCGGCGACGCCAAAGCCATGGCGAAAGACGTGCGCGCCGCTTTGGTGCGCGCTTACGCCGACGTGAAGGCGCTGACGCCGGAGGCCGCCGAGCAGGCGGTGGCGGGCCTGGAGCGCGACAAGCGCTATCTGCAGGACACCTATTGATCCTGCGCCGATTGGAAGACCAATGACCGACGAAGTCTCGCGCAACGAGCGCATCAAGGAGGCGAGCGATTACCTGCGCGGTACGCTCGCCGAGGGCCTGCGCGAGGAGATCACCGGCGCCATCGTCGAGGACGACCAGCAGCTGGTGAAATTCCACGGCATGTATCTGCAGGACGACCGCGACCTGCGCTCCGAGCGCACGCGCAAGAAGATGGAGAAGGCGTTTGCCTTCATGATCCGCGTGCGTATTCCGGGCGGCGTACTGACGCCTTCGCAATGGCTGGCGCTCGACCAGGTGGCGCGCGATTACGGCAACGGCAGCATGCGGCTGACCACGCGGCAGACGGTGCAGCTGCACGGCATCATCAAGTCGAACCTGAAGGCGACGTTGAGGCAGATCGACGCGGTGCTGCTCAATTCGATCGCCGCCTGCGGCGACGTCAACCGCAACGTGATGTGCGGCGCCAATCCCGATCAGAGCCAGGCCCATACGGCGGCCATTGAGCTGGCGCGCGCCGTGTCCGATCACCTCACGCCGCGCACACCGGCCTATCGCGAGATCTGGCTCGACGGCGAACGCATCGCCGGCGGCGAAGATGAGGTGGTGGAGCCGATCTACGGCAAGACGTATTTACCTCGCAAATTCAAGGTCGTGGTGGCGGTGCCGCCCTCCAACGACGTCGACGTGTACGCGCACGATCTCGGCTATATCGCCATTCTCGACGGCAAGGGCGGCGTGGCCGGCTGGAACGTGACCGTCGGCGGCGGCATGGGCATGACCCATGGCGAACCCGACACCTATCCGCGCACCGCCGATGTGATGGGCTTCTGCGCGACGAAAGACGCGGTGGCGATTGCCGAGGCCGTCGTCACCGTGCAGCGCGATTGGGGCGACCGCGCCAACCGTAAACATGCGCGGCTGAAATACACCATCGAGGACCGCGGGCTCGATGCCTTCCGCGCCGAGGTCGAGCGCCGCGCCGGCGTCAAGTTTGAATCGCCAAAGCCGTTCACGTTTACCTCGACCGGCGACCGCTACGGCTGGAACGATGGCGCTGACGGCCAAAGTCATCTGACGCTGTTCGTGCAGAACGGCCGGCTGCTCGATAACACCCATGCCAAGCAATTGTCGGCGTTGCGCCAGATCGCGCAAAACCACGATGGCAATTTCCGCATCACGCCCAATCAGAACCTGATCGTCGCCAATATTCCGGCCGAACGGCGCACCGGGATCCACTGGATGGCGAAAGAGGCCGGGCTGCTGGCGCACTGGTCCGGCCTTCGGCGCAATTCCATGGCCTGCGTCGCGCTGCCGACCTGCGGCCTCGCGCTGGCCGAAAGCGAACGCTATCTGCCCGATCTGATGACCGCGCTCGACGAGCGGCTGGCCGCGCATCGGCTCTCCGCCGACGACATCGTCATCCGCATGACCGGCTGCCCGAACGGCTGCGCGCGGCCTTATCTCGCCGAGATCGGCTTGGTCGGCAAAGGGCCGGGCCGCTACAATCTTTATCTCGGCGCCGCCTTCGACGGCTCGCGCATGAACAAGCTCTATGCCGAGGATCTCGAGCACGGCGCCATCGTCGCCGCGCTCGATCCGATTTTCGCGGCCTACGCCGCCGGGCGGCAGAAGGGCGAGCACTTCGGCGATTTCACCATTCGCGCCGGCTTCGTCGCCGCCACCGGCAACGGCCGCGACTTCCACGCCAATGTTGGCAACCAAACCGAACGCGCGGCGCGGTGAACGCTGTGCGACGACTTGATAGAGCATTGCCTAGTTTCTCAACCCGCGTTGCTGCTTTGCGAGGCACACGTCGCGACAATATTCCATCGAGTAAAAATATCGTAAACATATTAGCATCTTATACGCTGGCACGCTCCTTGCTGCTTAGCAGCATAGAATCAACGGCGGCCGGCCGGACTGTCCTGCGCACCTATCTCGGCGACCGCCATAACAGGGAGTCGGGAAATGGACTATGTGAAGCCAGTCGACGTCGCCAGCGCCATGATCGAAACCGGGCGCCGCAAGCTCGCACTGTCACCCACCGATCTGCTCATCCGCGGCGCGCTCGCTGGCAGTATTCTGGCCGCGGCCACCAGCCTTGCCATTACCGGCACGGTGCAGACCGGTCAGCCGCTGGTCGGTGCGCTGATCTTCCCGGTCGGGCTCATTCTCATCGTGCTGCTCGGTCTCGATCTGGTGACCGGAAGCTTCGGCCTGCTGCCGCTGCCGTGGCTCGAACGCGATGTCAGCAGCTCCGCGATGTTGTCCAATTGGGGATACGTCTTCCTCGGCAATCTGATCGGCAGCGCCGCCTATGGCGCTCTGCTCGCGATTGCGCTGACCAATTTCGGCACTGCCGCGCCGGCGGGAGTTGCCGCCAAAATCATCGCGATCGCGGAGGCCAAGACCATTGGCTACGCGGCCATCGGCCATGCCGGACTGATCACAGTCTTCGTCAAGGCGATCCTTTGCAACTGGATGGTCTGCCTCGCCATCGTCGCGACCATGACCACCAATTCGACCATCGGCAAAATCGCCACCGCCTATATGCCGGTGTTCATCTTTTTCGCGCAGGGTTTCGAGCACTCGGTGGTCAACATGTTCCTGATCCCGACCGGGATGATGATGGGCGCCAAGATCTCGGTCACGGATTGGTGGCTGTGGAACCAGATTCCGGTCACGCTCGGCAATTTGGTTGGCGGCTTCATCTTCACAGGCTTGGCGATTTACATGACGCACAAGCCGCGCAAGGCCGTCGCCCCGCTCACCATGCCCACGCAGGTGCCGGCGGAATGACGACGGAAGCCGGCACCGATCTCAAGCTGGCGGGCGCAACGGCAACCGGCGACTTCGAGCCCGAACAGAAGCGCTATCTGGAAGGCTTTGCCGCCGGTCTGCAAATCGCCAAGACGGCGAAGGGGCTCGCCGGCTCGGCTGCCGGGCTGGCGGGGGTGCTTGCCGCGCCCGCGCCGGAGCCGATCGGCCCCGACGCGCCTGCGCTCAAGGCGCAGGACCGCGTGCTCAAGGCCGGCGGCAAGCTGTCGGACCCGGAGAAGTTCAAGCGCGAGCAGCATCCGTTCGACACCTACGAGCGGCTGAAGGAGCACGCCGCCAAGAACGTCTATCCCAAGCCGCCGGACAATTTCCGCTGGCGGTTCTTCGGGCTGTTCTACGTGGCGCCGAACCAGAACTCGTTCATGTGCCGGCTGCGCATGCCGAACGGCATACTTAAAGCGCCGCAATTTGCCGGCGTCGCCGATCTGGCCGAGCGCTATGGCGGCGGCTACGCCCACGTCACCACCCGCGCCAATCTGCAGATTCGCGAGATCGAAGCCAAGAACGCGGTCGCCATGATCGAAGCGGTGCAGGACCTCGGCCTGTGCTCGCGCGGCTCCGGCGCCGACAATATCCGCAACGTCACCGGCGGGCCTACCGCCGGCATCGACCCGCAGGAACTGATCGATACGCGCCCCTATACGCGCGAGTGGCACTTCCACATCCTCAACGACCGCTCGCTCTACGGCCTTCCGCGCAAGTTCAACGTCGGTTTCGACGGCGCCGGGATCATTCCGGTGCTGGAGGATACCAACGACATCGGCTTCCAGGCGGTCACCGTGAACGACGGCTTCGGGCTGGAACCCGGCGTCTGGTTCAGACTTTGCCTGGGCGGGCTCACCGGGCACAAGAGTTTCGCGGGCGACACCGGCGTGCTGGTCAAGCCCGCCGACGCCACGCTGGTGGCCGATGCGGTGGTGCGCGTGTTCATCGATCATGGCGACCGCACAGACCGCACCAAGGCGCGGCTCAAATATGTGCTCGACAAGATGGGGATCGAGAAATTCCTCGGCCTGATGGAGGAAAAGATCGGCCGCAAGCTCGATCGCGCCGTGCCGGGCGCGCTGGCGCCGCGCCCGCCGTTCTCGCGCACCGCGCATCTTGGCATTCACGCGCAGAAGCAGGCCGGGCTGCATTGGATCGGCGTGGTCGTTCCGGTCGGCCGTCTGACGGTCGCGCAGATGAAGGGCTTGGCCGACATCGCGCACGAACTTGGCGACGGCGATATCCGGCTCACGGTCTGGCAGAATCTGCTGATTTCCGGCGTGCCGACGGCCAAGCTGGACGAGGCACGAGCGAGGATCGAAGGCCTCAGCCTGGCGATCGAAACCAACGCGATCCGCGCCGGGCTGGTCGCCTGCACCGGCAATACCGGTTGCAAATTCGCCGCCTCCGATACCAAGCGGCATGCCGAGGAGATCGCGCGCTGGTGCGAGACGCGCGTGCCGCTCGACACGCCGGTCAATATCCATCTCACCGGCTGCCATCATTCCTGTGCTCAGCATTTCGTCAGCGAGATCGGCTTGCTCGCCTGCAAGGTGCAGGAGACGGAGGACGGTGACCCGATCGAGGGCTATCACCTGCTGATCGGCGGCGGCTTCGGGCCTTATGCGGCGCTCGGCCGCGAGCTCTATCGCGACATCAAGGCGGACGACACTCCGAAGACGATCGAGCGCGTCCTCAAGACCTATCTGGCCCACCGCGAGTCGCGCGAGGAAACCTTCATCGCCTTTGCCCGCCGGCATGAAATCGACGCCCTCAAGGCCATGGTCGAACTGGAGGCGGCAGAATGAGCATCGCGCCGCGCCCACCGATCCCCTCGCTGATCCCGGAATCCGCGCCGTTTTCGCCCGAGCAGCGCACTTGGCTCAACGGCCTGTTCGCCGGCATGATCTCGCTCGAAGAGAGCGTGACGCCGCTGTCCGACGCGCAGGCGGCCAAGCTGTTGCCGGACCTGCTCGATCGCGGCGCGGGTGCGGAAGCCGACGATGGCGCGCCCTGGCACGATCCCGCCATGCCGCTCTCCGACCGCATGAAGCTCGCCGACGGCAAGCCGCTGCCGCGGCGGATGATGGCAGCGATGGCGCAGCAGGATTGCAGCCAGTGCGGCTATAACTGCAAGGACTACGCCGATGCGCTGTTCACGAAGAAGGAAGAGCGGCTGAACCTGTGCGTGCCGGGCGGTAAGGACACCGCCCGCATGCTGAAAAATCTTTATGCCGAACTTGGGCAGGCGCAGCCCACGTTGAAGGCCGAGGCCGCGCCAGCGCCGGCCGCAGCGCTGTCGGCGCCCGGCCGTTCGCGCGACAATCCGGTCTACGCCACCTTCCTTTCGCGCCGGCGTCTCAACAAGCCGGGCTCGCAGAAGGAAACCTGGCATATTGAGTTTGACCTTGCCGAATGCGGGCTTGACTACGTGGTTGGCGATAGCTTCGGCATCTATCCCGCCAACGATGCCGCGCTGGTCGAAGCGGTGCTCGCCGCGCTCGAGGCGCCGCCGGATTTTCCGATCGGCGGACGCACCTTGCGCGAAGCACTCACCGACGGCGTATCGCTGTCGCCGGCGCCGGATATGGTGTTCCAGCTTATTTCTTATCTCACCGGCGGCGATCGCCGGCAGAAGGCGAAGGCACTGGCGGCCGGAGAAGATCCCGACGGCGACGCGGCGGTGCTCGACGTGCTGGCTGCACTGCAGAAGTTTCCCGGCATCCGGCCGGACCCGGAAGCCTTCATCGAGTCGCTCGACGCCTTGCAGCCGCGCGTCTATTCGATTTCGTCGTCGCTCAAATGCAATCGCGGACGCGTGTCGCTCACGGTCGATGCGGTGCGCTACGAGGTGGAAAAGCGCACCCGGCTGGGCGTCGCCTCGACCTTCCTGGCGGGCCGCGTTTCGCCCGGCGACAAGATCAGGGTCTATGTGCAGAAGGCGCAGCACTTCGCTCTGCCGGCCGATCCGAAAGTGCCGATCATCATGATCGGCCCCGGCACCGGCCTGGCGCCGTTCCGCGCCTTCCTGCAAGAGCGCATGGCGACCAAGGCGCCCGGCCGCAACTGGCTGTTCTTTGGCCATCAGCGCAGCAACTACGATTTCTTCTACGAGGACGAGCTGGTGGCGATGCGCTCGGCCGGCCTGCTTACCC
>Ga0265337_1001184_pt1 | contig 13276 bp, 9 predicted proteins | sample 42122metaG_FD_192441 | JGI IMG/M metagenome (GOLD analysis project Ga0265337, IMG submission 192441) | Rhizosphere microbial communities from Carex aquatilis grown in University of Washington, Seatle, WA, United States - 4-21-22 metaG | ecosystem: Host-associated > Plants > Roots > Rhizosphere >... | reverse complement strand
CATGGCGGCCAATTCCGGTTCGACCGTCTGGCGCAACATACCCGACGTGGCGCTGACGGCGGACGGCGTGTTTGTGGATTACAACAACGGCAGCTCTGGCGGTTTCGGCGGCACCAGTTGTGCCGCACCGCTGTGGGCGGGGTTTTGCGCGCTCGTCAACCAGCAGTCTGTCGCAACCAGCGGAACGACCGTCGGCTTTTTGAACCCGGCTCTTTACACCATTGCCAATGGTGGTAATTACGCAACTTGTTTTCACGACGTCACCACCGGCGACAACATCGGCTCCGGCACACCGGGACTGTTCTACGCGGTCGCCGGCTACGACCTCGCCACTGGCCTCGGCACCCCCAATGGCACGAACCTCATCAACGCCCTCGCGCCGCCGGCAAACCCGTATTTTATCAGCCAGCCGTCCAGCCAGACTGCGGCGAACGGCGCCACGGTCGCGTTCAGCGCCAGCGCCGGCGGTCAGTCGCCTTTGAGCTATCGGTGGCTGTTCAACGGCACCAACCTTGCGGCTGGCGTCAATGTTTCCGGCGCCACGAGCAATATTTTGACACTTGCCTCCATCACGTCCGCCAACGCCGGCAATTATAGCGTCATTGTGACCAACAGCCACGGCTCGGCAACGAGCAGTGTGGCAACGCTGACCGTCGTTTCACCTCCCGTCTTCGGCATACAGCCGACAAATCAAACCGTCGCCGCGGGCGGTAACGCGGTTTTCAGCGCGACCGTGTCCGGTGCTCCGCCGCTGGCGTATCGGTGGCGGCAAAACGGCACCAATCTCGTCAATGGTGGCAACATCTCCGGCGCGACCACCAACGCGCTGACACTCACCGCGGTCACCACCGCCAACGCCGGCAATTACACGCTCGTCGTGACGAACGTTTACGGCTCCGCCACCAGCGGCGTTGCCACCCTGACGGTGACGCAGCCACCGCTCATCACCATTCCGCCGACGAACCAGACGGTGCAATGCGGCAGCAACGCCACATTCAGCGTCACCGCCACCGGCACGACACCGCTGAATTTTCAATGGAGCCTGGACAGCGCGATCATCTCCGGTGCTACGAACACCAGCCTTTTGTTGACCAATGTGCACTTGCCAAATCATCCCGTCGCCGTCGTCGTGACGAATCTTTATGGCAGCGCGACGAGTTCCGTGACGCTGGCATTGCAGGACACGCTTGCGCCGGTCATCACATTGAACGGCACCAATCCATTTAACGTTGAGCTGGGCAGCGCCTATGCCGAGCCGGGCGCGACGGCCTATGATCTCTGCGCTGGCATTGCCCCCGTGGGGATCAGTGGCGCGGTCAACACCAATGCCGCCAGCACCAACACGATCACTTACACCGCCACGGACGGCAATGGCAACACCAACACCGCCGCGCGCACCGTCATCGTCCGCGACACCACACCGCCGACGATTTTGTGGAGCTTCACCAATCTTGTGCTGGCGACGGGAACGAATTGCAATGGGACGATGACGGACGTGACAGGGACGAATTACATTCTCGCCACGGACGCGTCGGGCACGCTGACGATTTCCCAAAACCCGACCAACAACGCCGTTTTATCACCCGGAACCAATTTCGTCGTCACCGCCGTCGCGGACACTTCCGGCAACACGTCTTATTCGACGAACAAAATTTTAGTCCAGGATCAGACACCGCCGGTGATTTTACTCCAGCCGCAGAGCCAGACCAACTTCGCCGGCACAACCGCCAGTTTCAGTGTCGAAGCGACCGCCTGCACGCCGCTGACGTTCCAGTGGTTTTCCGACAACGCCGCGCTGACGGCCCGGACCAACAGCACGCTGACGTTTTCCAACGTCACCTCCGCCTCGGTGGGAAGCTATTTCGTGGTTGCCAGCGCGAACGGGGGCTCCACGACCAGCAGTGTCGTCTCGCTAATGGTGAATCTGATTTCACCGTCCCTCGCCCTGGCTTCGTCCGAAAACCCGTCCGGCTTCAAGGACGGTTTGAATTTCACCGCGGGCCTCACACCGACGAACGGCACCGGGACGGTTCAATTTCTGACCAACGGCGCGGCCTTTGATATTGAAACGCTCGTGGCTGGAACCGCCGTCAGCACAAATCTTTCCTCGCTGCCGCGCGGCACAAACGTTGTCACCGCGATTTATTCCGGTGACGCGAACGATTTGCCGGCCACGAATACGCTCGCGCAAATCGTCACCAATCATCCGCCGGTTGCCACCGATGCCTTTTACAGCCGGCTGGCCGGATATCCGCTGAACATCGCCATGACGGACCTCGCAACGAACTGGGGCGACCCCGACGGTGACATCGTTTCGCTGGCCAACATCGGTGTCAGCACCAACGGCGTGACTGTGACCAACAACACCGGCACACTGGTTTATTTTGACACCAACAACGTGGACGACCAATTCATCTGCACCGTCAGTGACGGCTGGGGCGGCACGAATTTCCAGGCCGTCTATGTTGAGATCGTATTGACCAACACGATCCCCAACATCATCGGTGTGGGGAACGGTTCGAGCGGCGGCGTGACGCTGAGCCTCGCGGGGGCACCGGGCGACACCTATGTCTTGGAAACGACGACGAATCTCTCTTTGCCGGGCGGCTGGCAGCCGATGGCCACGAACACGCTGGGCACAAACGGCGTCTGGCAGTTTATTGACACGGAAGCAACGAATTTTTCACACAGGTTTTACCGGCTGAAACTCGCGCAATGATTTGGGATGGGCCGGCTCCTTGCGGGCTGCTTGCCCATCGCTTCGAAAAAATGCAAGCTTGCCGCGTGAGTGAATTCCTTCAGCGCGCCGAAACCGGAATCCAGTCCCGCAGGCTGCTGCCGCGCGGGCAAAAAATCCTCGTCGCTGTCTCCGGCGGCGCGGATTCGATGGTTCTGCTGCACGTTCTCCATTCACTCGCCTCAAGGAATCGCTGGCGAATTTTCGTCGCGCATTTCAACCACCGATTGCGCGGGCGCGCCAGCGACGCGGATGAAAGGCTCGTCCGCAAAACGGCCGCCGCACTGAAGTTGCGGGTCGTCTCCGAAAGCGCGGACGTGAAGGCATTCGCCGCGAAATCGAAGCTGTCCCTGGAAATGGCCGCGCGGAAACTGCGCCACGAATTCCTCGTCCGTGCCGCAAAAAAACACGGCGTCCGCGTCGCGGCGCTGGCGCATCATTCCGGAGACCAGGTGGAACTGTTCTTCCTGCGGCTCTTGCGCGGCGCGGGTGGCGAAGGCCTGGCAGGAATGAAATGGCGTTCGCCATCACCCGCTGACAAAACAATTTCAATCGTTCGCCCGCTGCTGGGTTTTTTAAAAAGTGAACTCGTGGAATTCGCCCGTGAAAACAAAATCCAATTCCGTGACGACGCGACGAATTTTTCCACCGGCTTTCTGCGAAATCGGATCCGCAACGAATTGCTGCCGCTGCTGCGGAAGAATTATCAGCCCGGCTTGGACAAAACCGTTTTGCGGCTGATGGAAATCATCGGCGCGGAAGCGGATTTTGTCGGCGTGGTGGCGCAAGGTGTAGCGTCGGGCCTCCGGCTCGATGCAGTTCGGCCACAGGCCGAAGACTACATCTTCGACAAATTGCCAATCGCAATCCAACGCCGCATTCTGCAATCGCAACTCGCAGAAGTTGGCGTCGCACCGGATTTTGAGTTAATTGAATCGCTGCGGCAGGCGACGGATACTTTCGTCAGCATCGGCGCAAATATCTCCGCTGCACGTGACACCAAAGGGAAAGTAATTTTGCGCGCGGAACAAATCCGCCAATTCAACGAGAGCGAACGGGCCGTAGAACCGGGCGGCGCGGGGCACGCGGAGTTTGGCGGTCGGCGTTTTCGCTGGAGCATGGAGCCGATGAGGCGTTTTTCACGTCCGCGGCAAATGGCCGGCGTGGAGGTCTTTGACGCGGACAAAATTGGCGACGGCATTCGGCTGCGGCACTGGCGCGCGGGCGACCGGTTTCAACCCATCGGCCTGAAGTCGGCGGCCAAGCTGCAGGATTTATTCGTGAACGCCGGAATTCCAGCCGCGCGCCGGAGTGAACTGGTGTTGGCGGCGACGGCGGACGGCGGCATTTTCTGGGTGGAAGGCCTGCGGATCGGCGAGCGGTTCAAATTGACGCCTCAAACGACGCAGAAGCTGGTTTGGAAGTGCTCAAATTTGCCTGTTTAATTCGCTTTACAAGGCGGATTTGAGGAACTATTCTTCTGCACTCTATTGATTTATGGAAGCAAAGACGAAAACGATTGAACAATTTAAGACTCACGACAAGGACACGGGTTCTGCGGATGTGCAGGTTGCGCTGTTGACGCATCGCATCAATCATTTGACCGAGCATTTGCAGACGAACAAAAAGGATCACAGCTCGCGCCGCGGGCTGCTGATGATGGTCGGCCAGCGCCGCCGCCTGCTGGATTATCTGCAGAACACGGACCTGGGCCGTTACCAGACGGTCACGAAGAAATTGAAACTGCGCCACTAGAATTTTGCGGAGGCGCGGTTTTGCTTTTGACGCAGGCCGCCCGCCGCTTTCAGATTTGGGCCGGAAACGCGAACGGCCCGATTTTCAAACCAAACACTTCGCGAATATAAATTCGTTGCCACCGGGAAATTTCATTCAGCTCCGACAGCGTTCGGAGTTCACTGAAGTTCCTCCGGCGGCGGCGGGAAAGTTAGAACATGTCAGAGAAAATAACCGCCCAGGTGGGCGACAAGCAGATCGTCATTGAAACCGGAAAGATCGCCAAACAAGCCGACGGCGCGGTAACCGTCCAGCTCGGCGAAACCATCGTCATCGTGGCCGCCGTGGCCGCGATCAAGGCCAAGGAAGGCCAGGAATTCTTCCCCTTGACCGTGGATTACCGCGAAAAGGCCGCTGCCGCAGGCAAATTCCCCGGCGGTTACTTCAAACGCGAAGGCCGTCCGACGGAAAAGGAAATCCTCACCTGCCGCCTCACCGACCGGCCCATCCGCCCGCTCTTTCCCAAGGGCTGGTATAACGAAGTGCAGGTCCAGACCGTCGTGTTGAGCGCCGACGGCGAAAACGACCCCGACATCTTGAGCATCATCGGCGCGAGCGCGGCGCTGATGGTCAGCGACATCCCGTGGGCCGGCCCGCTCGGGGCCGTGCGCGTCGGGCGCGTCGGCGGCAAGTTCATCGCCAACCCCACGCACACCGAAATGCTCGAGAGCGATCTTGACCTCGTTTATGTCGGCAACGCGACCGACATCGTGATGTATGAAGGCTCGGCCAAGGAAATTTCCGAGGCGGATTTCAACGCCGCGTTGAAGTTCGGCCAGGAAGCCATCCAGCCGGTCATCGCCGCGCAAATGGAAATGGTTGCCAAGGTCGGCAAGAAGAAACGCGAAATCACGCTCAACATCGCCTCCGATGAAATTCTGCAGGAAGCGAAGAAGCTCGCCGGCGACCGCTTTGTGCCCGCGCTGCTCACGCCCGGCAAACTCGCCCGCGAAGCGGCCTGCAAGGCGATCCAGGACGAAGTCGGCGTGAAGCTCGTCGAGAAATTCGGCGCGGAGAAAGTCACCCCATTCATCGTCAAGGACGCCTTTTACTACATCCAGAAGGAAGCCGTCCGCGGTTTGATTTTGGACAGCGGCAAACGCCTCGACGGCCGCGCGTTTGATGTCGTCCGTCCGATTTCCAGCGAAGTCGGCATTCTCCCGCGCGCGCACGGCTCGGCGCTGTTCGCCCGCGGCGAAACGCAGGCCATCACCCTCGCCACGCTCGGCACCGGCGACGACGTGCAGGAATTTGATTCCTACACCGGCGGCGACAGCGAGAAAAAATTCCTCCTGCACTACAATTTCCCGAACTTCTCCGTCGGCGAAACCGGCCGCATCGCCGGTCCGGGCCGGCGCGAAATCGGCCACGGCGCGCTCGCCGAACGCAGCCTCGAGCCGATGCTGCCGTTGAAGGATTATCCCTACACCATCCGCATCACCAGCGAAGTCATGGAGTCCAACGGCTCCACCTCGATGGCGACCGTTTGCGGCGGCACGCTGGCGCTCATGGACGCGGGCGTTCCGATGATTCGCCCCGTTGCCGGCATCAGTGTCGGCATCTGCACCGAATACAGCGGCGACAAGATTGCCAAATACCAGCTCCTCACCGACATCCTCGGCTGGGAAGACCATTACTGCGACATGGATTGCAAGATTGCCGGCACGGAAAAGGGCATCACCGGCTTCCAGCTTGATTTGAAGCTCAAGGGCCTGCCGCACGCGCTCATGACCGAGACCATTGAAAAGGCCCGCGTCGCCCGGATGCACATCCTCGCCGAAATGGCCAAGACCCTGGCCGAACCGCGCAAGGAATTGAGCAAATACGCCCCGCGCATCGAGGTCATCAAGATCAACCCGGAGAAAATCGGCGCGCTCATCGGGCCGGGCGGCAAGAACATCAAGCGCCTCGTCGAGGAATCCGGCTGCGAGATCAACATCGAGGACGACGGCACCGTCAACATCTTCTCCGTGTCGCCCGAAGGCATGAAGATTGCCCGCGACGCCATCAACGGCATGACCGCCGAGGCCGAGGTCGGAAAGATTTACCGCGGCAAGGTTGTCACCATCAAGGAATTCGGCGCGTTCGTCGAATTCCTGCCCGGCAAGGACGGCCTCGTTCACATCAGCGAACTCGCCAACTTCCGCGTCAAGAAGACCGAGGACATCTGCAAGATCGGCGACGACATGGCCGTCAAATGCCTCGGCGTGGACGAGAAAGGCCGCGTGCGCCTCTCGCGCCGGGCCGCCATGGAAGACCGCGACAAGGAAATGGCCGGGGAGAAAAAGGAAGCCGTGCCGGCGGCGTGATTGCGATTTGAATTCAAGGCGCGGGCGGGCAACCGTTCGCGCCTTTTTGTTTGCACAATGTTCACACAACCCCGTGTGTCACCGTAGCAGCCGACGTGAGTCGGCTCTAATTTCGGGTAGGGACGCCGCGCTGCGGCGTCCGGACAGCGCAGCGCGCTGTCCCTACCATCTTCGAGCCGCAGGCTCGACGCTACAACAAATCCCTACGGCACGGAGCGGATGCGCCAGAAATTGTTCGGGGTGGCGTCGAGCGGATTGGAGAATACCAGTGCACCGAACGAACCGGCGGCATTGGTCGCCTGCGGAATCCAGTTGGGCGGCGACAGGCTGCTGGAACGGTCCAGCGCGTAATTCGTCCCGGCATAACCAAAGAAGGTTAATAGCATGTTGGTGCTGCACAAAAGCCGGCCGGAGATTCGATTATAGCCCGGGTTCACGACAATCTGCTCGGGTCGGTTGGTTCTGCTGAAAGTGCCGTCACCCAACTGGCCATAATTGTTCCGGCCCATGGCCCACAGGCTGCCGTCGCTCTTGAGAAAAAGGCTGTGGCCGCCAACTGGCATTCCCGAATTCCCCAAACTGCCTCCTCCTGCGGCAATGGCCGTGACGCCGCCAGCCACAATCCGCTCCGGGCGATTGGTATTGTTGTAAGTGCCGTCGCCCAATTGGCCGTCACCGTTGAAACCCATGCCCCACAGGCTGCCGTCGCTCTTGAGAAACAGGCTGTAGAAACCTCCCGCGGCGATTGCTGTGACGTTGCTGGCCACAATTTCCTCGGGCTGGTTGGTTCCAAAGAAATAGTTTGTGGCGTAAGCTCCGTCGCCCAACTGTCCAAAATGGTTGTAGCCCATGGCCCACAAACTGCCATCGCTTTTAAGAAACAGGCTGTGGGCGCTTCCTGCGGCAATCGCCGTGACGTTGCTGGCCACAATCAGCTCGGGCCAGTTGGTCTGGTTTAAAGTGCCGTCGCCCAACTCACCGCCATGGTTGTCTCCCATGGCCCACAGACTGCCGTCGCTCTTGAGAAACAGGCTGAACACGGCTCCCGCGGCAATCGCCGTGACGTTGCTGGCCACAATCTGTTCGGGCCGGTTGGTGTTGTTGTAAGTGCCATCACCCAACTCGCCATAGCCATTGTCACCCATGCCCCACAGACTGCCATCGCTCTTGAGAAACAGGCTGTGGCTGGCTCTTGGCCATCCCCAAGTCGGCATAGCTATGTTTACGGGGATTCCTCCTCCTCCGGCAATCGCCGTGACGTTGCTGGCCACAATCTGCTCGGGCCGGTTGGTGTTATTGTAAGTGCCGTCGCCCAACTGGCCGGTATAGTTTGTTTCGGGAAAGACACCCAGCGCAAAACTGTTCGCGCCCATGACCCATAGGCTGCCGTCGCTCTTGAGAAACAGGTTGTGGAAGTCTCCCGCGGCAATGGCCGTGACGTTGCCAGTCACAATCTGCTCGGGGCGGTTGGTTCCGTAGGGGGCGTTGGTGGTGTAAGTGCCGTCGCCCAGCTCGCCATCGCCGTTGAAACCCATGGCCCACAGGCTGCCATCGCTTTTAAGAAACAAACTGTGAAATTCTCTTGCAGCAATCTGGATCACCGGTTGCGCTTCGCTGGAGGCCGCTTGCAGCAACGCCGCACACAGCAGCCAGAATTGAATCAGATTTCGTCTGGCTTTCATGTATTTGAAATTATTCCTGCTAAAGGGAATTGTCCACTGAATATTGGTGTTCCAATTTCCAGCGCCGTAGGTGCCACATATTTGTCGAACCATAACCCAAACAAGATCCAAGCCCGGTCGGGGCGGCATCTTCCGACGAGGCCGCTCCTGAACGGAGCTTTGGAGAATTGGATCCGCGTGGCTACAAAGATTTCGCACCGACGGTGCTGGCAGAAGATGGCCGGTAAAAGTGGGCGTTTCCCAGACGGCAGACCCTGCACGCGGCATCACTTTGTCCGGGAGCGCTGGCATCCTGCCAGTGTGCTGCTTAAAAAAACTGGCCAGCGGGACGCCGGCGCTCCCAGGTGTCCGCATTTTTTTAACATAAAAATTACGGCAGTGGTGCAATTGGGAACGCCGAGCACCGTCTCGGCTCGAAGGTGACTTCCGATTCAAACTTGCCGAGGCGGTGCTCGGCGCTCCGTTTGGGCAAACTTTACCAGCACCGGCGGACAAACAGGTTTGACTCGATTGCGCCGCGAACGTAGATTCAGACGAATGCTGGCAGCTGAATCAAAGGCGGCGGGTCGAGGAGTGGCCAGTAGTCCGCCCAAAACCAATCCGAACCGTTCCTGGAAGCAACTCGTGGGACCGGTGGAGCCGTTTCTTGAAACGGTCACGGAACAGTTGATGCAGCAGGTCCATGGGTTCGACCCGCAAATTGTTCCCTACGCCAAATACGCGCTGGCCGGTAGCGGCAAGCGGCTGCGTCCCACGCTGGTGGCGCTGGCGGCGCGCATGCTCGGCCCGGTGAACGAGTCGCACGTCACGGCGGCGGTCATCATCGAGATGGTGCATCTGGCCACGCTGGTGCATGACGACGTGATGGACGAGGCGGAAATCCGGCGCGGCCAGCCGACGCTCGCGGCGAACTGGGGCAATGAGATTGCGGTGCTGTTCGGCGACTGCCTGTTCGCGCAGGCAGTGAAGCTGGCGGCGGGTTTCCCGACGCCGGAAGTGTGCCGCGTGGTGGCGGCAGCCACGAACACGGTCTGCACCGGCGAGATTTTGCAGACGCGCAGCCGGCAGAATTTCGCGGCGTCGCGGCGGGAGTATTTCCGGGTGATTGAGATGAAGACGGCGGAGCTGTTCACCTTGTCGTGCGATCTGGCGGCGCTTTTGAGCGGGGCGCCGGCGAAGCAGCGGGAGGCGTTGCGGGAATTCGGCGCGGCGTTCGGCACGGCCTACCAGGTTTATGACGACTGCGTGGATTTGTTCGGCACGGAGGCGCTGGCGGGCAAATCGCTCGGCACAGACCTGGCGAAGGGCAAGCTGACATGGCCGGTTTTGCTGGCGTGGGAGCGCGCGGGCGCCGCCGACCGGGCGCGGCTGGAAAAAATGATTGAGAACTGGCAGCCGGAGAACCTGCCGGGCGTCAACGAATTGCTGGCCCGATACGAGACCTTGGAACCGTCGCTGGCGGTCATCGGAAGGTATCTGGAGGCGGCGCGCCGGGCGCTGAAAATTCTGCCGGAATCCGGCGGTCGGGCCGGGCTTTTGGGGCTGGCTGATTTTTTAGCGCAACAAATGGACACTTTGGCGGTTAGTATTTAGGAACATGATTATGGCCGAGCCAGTTCCACGCAGCGAACCGCAGCCGTCCGCGCCGGTGGATGAGAGCGAACTGGTGCGCGACGCGCGCCGGGGCGATTTGGCGGCCTACGACGAGCTGGTGAAGCGTTATCAGGAGCGCATTTACGCGACGCTTTACCACATGACGTCAAATCATGAGGACGCCAACGATCTGGCGCAGGAGTCGTTCATCAAGGCGTTTCAGGCGTTGAAAGGCTTCAAGGGCGGGTCAAGTTTTTACACGTGGCTTTACCGGATTGCGGTCAACAAGACCATCAATTTCCTCAAGCAGCGCAAGAACCGGACACACATGAGCCTGAACGACATTGATTTCAACGCGGAGCACGACCCGGACCTGATGGCGCTGATTTCGGAGCAAACGCCGCGTCGGGCGGCGGGGTTGACGGAATTGCAGGAAAAATTGAACGAGGCATTGCTCAAACTGTCAGAACATCATAGATTGGTTGTGGTGCTGCATGACGTGCAAGGCCTGTCGCATGAGGAAATTGCGAAGGTAATGGAGTGCAATGTCGGCACCGTGAGGTCGCGCTTGTTTTATGCGCGGCAGCAGATGCAGGGTTTTTTGGCCGATTACCTGAAGCCAACATGAAAGAAAACGAGAACAACTTCGAGTCGTTGCGCCGGTTGCTGGCGCTGAAGCGGTATGAAACGCCGCCGCCGGGCTATTTCGAGAATTTTTCCGGTGAAGTGACGGCGCGCCTCCGTGCAGGCGAGGGCCGCGCGGTTGAAGAGCAGGCGATGGAGTTGCCATGGCTGTTCCGGCTGTTGTCGGCGTTTGAGGCGAAGCCGGCGTTCGCGGGCAGCTTTGCTTCCGCGCTGTGCCTGCTCCTGCTGTTCGGCATTGTTTATGCCGAAAGACCGGACGTCGCGCCGCAACTGTTGCTGCAAACCGCGCAAGCCACCAGCCCGCTGGCCGTGGCAACGCCCGTCAACTTGAGTTCGCTGACGGCGGAGCAACCGGCCTTGATTCCCGTTTCCAGCACAAACCCGGTTTTCAATACCCAGCCGACTGCCTCGTGGTTTGATTCCCAACCCGCAATTGCACAGCCAGTCAGCTTCAGGCTGCAGTAAAATTGATTCCGTTTTGAACTGAAACGCATGCGCGCTTGAAACGCCATGCGTTTTTCTGTTTAATCGGGCGAGTGCCAGCCAAAATCATCGCGGTCGCCAACCAAAAGGGCGGCGTGGGCAAGACCACCACCGCCGTCAACCTTGCCGCCTGCCTTGCCGCCGTCGGCCGGCGCGTGCTGCTCTTTGACCTCGATCCGCAGGCCAACGCCACCAGCGGGCTGGGCCTGGAGAAACTTGAGGGCGCCAGCGCCTATCGCGTCCTGCTCGGCGACGGCAGCCTTCTCGACAAAATCAAAAGCACCGCTTTCGAGCGGCTTGAAGTCGTGCCGAGCGAGGTGGACTTGTGCGCCGCCGATCTGGAACTGTCACGGCTGGAGAATCATCTGCTGCGGGTTTCACAATCGCTCAAACCCGTTTTGGACAGCAACCGTTTCGACGTGGTATTGATTGATTGCCCGCCGTCACTCGGCATTCTCACATTGAACGCTTTTGCCGCCAGCGACGGCCTGCTCGTGCCGCTGCAATGCGAGTATTACGCCCTTGAAGGCATTTCGATGATGAACCGCGTGCTCGGCCAGTTGCGCGGGACGGGCGTGAATCCGCGCCTCGACATTTTCGGCGTCGTGATGACGATGTTTGACGGGCGCACGAAGCTTTCCAACGAAGTCGTCGGCGAAGTCCGCAATCAGCTCGGCGCAAAAGTTTTCGAGACGGTCATTCCCCGCAGCATCAAGCTCGCCGAGGCGCCGAGCTTCGGCAAACCCATCATTTATTACGACAAATTCAGCGCCGGCGCAGCGGCGTATGAACTGCTCGCGCAGGAAGTCATTGCCCGGTTGGATGCCGCATAACGAAGACCACCAAAATCCCGGCTAATTTCCACGACAAGAATTGTTTAAGATTTGGCAGAATCCGGCAAGCCGCCGAAGGCGGATGCTGCAATATAGAGGGTATGAATGAATCTGACGGCAGGCACAAATTCATTTAATGAAGCGCTTGCCGTGGTTTCAAGAATTCATTAATTTCGCGCGCTGACAAAATTTTTATGGCCAAAGAAATACTCGAAATGCCCGTGGAACTGGCAACCATGGAACTGCCCGACACAAAAACCATCCGCCTCAAATGGCCGGACGGCTACAATCCCGAATTCAAGACCGGCCAGTTCATCACCCTTTGGTGGCCCGACACGCCGACCTACAAACGCGCCTATTCGCTCTCGTCCTGCGCGCTGGATCGCGGCTATTACGAAGTCACCGTCAAGCGCGACGGCAAAATGGGCACGCGCATCGTGGACTGGGCGAAAGCCGGCGACTCATTTTTTGTCGTCCCGCCCGTCGGAAAATTCCTGCCTGTCTATGAGCCGCCGGGCAAGCATCTCATCTGCATCGCGGGCGGTTCGGGCGTGACGCCCTTCCGCGGTTTCGTGCGCGAAGCCACGCGCCGGAAGCTGGACACAAAAATCACTGTTCTTTACAGCGTGCGCACGACGCGCAGCATCATTTTCCAGGAGGAATTCCACCAGTTGGAACTGGAGAACCGGAATTTCAACTTTTACGTCACCTGCACCCGGCTGGACGAGAACGACCCGTGGCGCGGACGGCGCGGACGCATCTCGCCGGAGTGGGTGAAGGAACACATTCATGATTTGCCGAACACGATTTTCTACGCCTGCGGCCCCAATGAACTGGTCGAATTCGCCGAACACGTGGTCTTGGAACAGATGGGCATTCCGAAGGAACAGATGAAGACGGAGAAGTGGGGCTGAAATCAGCCGCGGATCAACGCTGATAAACACGGGTTGGGAATTGCGTTTCGTGCGGTTCGCATTATATTTATCCGTGTTCATTCGTGTCCGTTTGTGGTTGAATTAATCATGCTCAAGCGAACCGCACTTTTTTCCGCGCATCAGGAACTCGGCGCCAGGTTGATTGATTTCGGCGGATGGGAAATGCCGGTGCAATACACCGGCATCGTCGAGGAACATCTTGCCGTCCGCAACGCCGCCGGCATCTTCGACATCTCACACATGGGCGAAGTCACCGTCAGCGGCG
>Ga0265337_1001180_pt1 | contig 13316 bp, 10 predicted proteins | sample 42122metaG_FD_192441 | JGI IMG/M metagenome (GOLD analysis project Ga0265337, IMG submission 192441) | Rhizosphere microbial communities from Carex aquatilis grown in University of Washington, Seatle, WA, United States - 4-21-22 metaG | ecosystem: Host-associated > Plants > Roots > Rhizosphere >... | reverse complement strand
GCCAGCAGCACCGCGCCGCCAAGCGCGATCTCATCCTGCAAATGACCGATGCGTTCGGCGGCGAGCCCGCCCCCCATCGCGCCCACCCAGGCGCCGACCCCCACGGCCATCGCGGCCAGGAGAACGGGCCCAACCGCGCGGCGGAAATTGCCGTCGATGCGGAGAAGCCCGCGCCGCCGCCCCATCCAAACCAGGAGCCCGACATTCACCCAGGCGCCGAATGCCGTCCCAAGCGCGATCCCTGCGATGCCGAAATGGAAACCCCACACCAGGATCAGCTTGAGCGCGATGTTCACCGCGATGGAGGTGACGGTCGCGCGCACAGGGGTCGCGGTGTCGTGGCGGGCGTAGAATGTGGAGGCGACGATGCGCACCAGCGCGAAGGCGGGCAGGCCCACGCCATAGGCGGCGAGTGCAACGGCCGATAATTCCGCCGCCGAGCGGTCGAACGCGCCGTGGGCGAACAGCCCGCGCATGATGATGTCGGGGACGGTGAGGAATGCCACGGCAAAGGGCAGCGTCGAAAGCAGCGACAGCGCGGCGGCGCGGTTCTGCGCGGAATCGGAGCCGGCCGTGTCTTTCTTCGCAAGACGCGCGGACATTTCCGGCAGCAGCACGGTGCCGAGCGCGATGCCGAGCACGCCCAAGGGAAGCTGGTTGATGCGGTCGGCATAATAGAGCGCGGTGCGGCTGCCGGTGGGGAGGAAGCTCGCGATCACGGTGTCGATGAAGGGCGCCACCACGACGCTCGCCGCGCCGAACGTCACCGCGCCGAAGGCTTTGAAGAACTCCTTTATCTCCGGTGTCCAGCGCGGGATGGAGATGCGCAGAGTGAGGCTTTCGCGGGCCGCCGCCCAGAGAATGAAAAAAAGCTGCAGCACGCCCCCGAGGAGAACGCCCATCGCGGCGGCATAGGCGGCGTTGGGAAACCACGGCGCCGCCAGCAGCGTAGCGATCATCGACAGGTTGAGCAGGTTCGACCACGCCGCCGCCGCCCAGAATCTTTCGATGGCGTTCAGCATGGCGGAAAGCTGCACCGCCACGACCGTGAGGATCAAATAGGGAAAGGTGATCCGCGCCAGCGCCACCGTGAGCGACATCTGGCCGGGATCGGCCGCAAAGCCCGGCGCCAGCAGCAGCACCAAAGCCGGCATCGCGGCCAGAGCCAGCACCAGGATCAGAAGCTGCGCCGCCATCTGCCAGGAAAAGACGCGGTCGGCGAAGCGGGCCGCGGCCGCGGACTCGCCCTTGGCCATCAGCGCGGCATAGCGCGGCAGGAAGGCAGGATTGATGGTGCCTTCGCCGAAGATGGCGCGGAAATAATTCGGGAACAGGAACGCGACCACGAAGGCGTCGGACAGCACGCCCTGTCCGAGGATCGCCGCCATCAGGATGTCGCGGACAAAGCCGGTGATGCGCGAGAGCAGGGTGAATCCCGCTACCGAAACGAGCCGGGCAATCATCGGACCTCCCCGCGTCGGGAGCGGCAGGCATGGGCGCTGGGAGTCCGAATCATCCGGCGATTATTGCGCCGATTTGGCGGGCGCCGCTTGAACCCGCTGCACGAGCTGCGTCACCAGCGGCGTCATCTTGCCGGCGATGACGTCCACGCCTGCCGGGTTGGGATGGAGCCCATCGGCCTGGATCAGGGTCCGGTCGAGCACGACGCCGTCCAGGAAAAACGGATAGTACAGCGCGCCGTATTTCTTCGCGAGCCGCGGGAATACCGCATCGTACTCCGCCACATAAGCGGGCCCGAGACTGCGCGGGCTTTTCATCCCGGCGACCAGGATCGCGATATTGCGGGCTTTCAGCTTCGCCAGAATCGCATCCAGATTGCGCTCCATGTCGGCGGGGGAAAGCCCGCGCAGCGCATCGTTGGCGCCGAGTTCGACAATGGCCGCGTCGGGCGGGGCCTTGGGATCGCCCAGCGTGTAATCGAGGCGCGCCAGGCCGTCCGCGCTGGTATCGCCCGAAACCCCGCCATTGATCACCGCGACGTTCAGCCCCTTGGCCTTCAGCGCCCGCTCGAGCCGGGTCGGGAAATCCGCACCGGGCGGCACGCCGTAGCCGGCGGTCAGGCTGTCGCCCAGCGCCAGGATGCGCACCGTCCTCGCCGCGGCGTCGGCCGGTCCAGAAAAGGCCATTGCCAACAGCACCGCCGGAAGAATTGTCTTGAAGGCAAGGCCCATGGTCACTATCGCCTGACCCCGTTATGCGAGCATCCGCCCCACGCCACACGCCGCCCCCTGTAGCGAACGCGCCCGCCATCCTCATCGAGGATGTGCGGCTGACATTGGCGAGCGCGGCGGGACCGGTCAACATCCTGAACGGGGTATCGGTGGCGGTGGAACCCGGCGAAGCCGTGGCGCTCCTGGGGCCATCCGGCTCGGGCAAATCCTCGCTGCTGATGGTTGCCGCCGGGCTCGAAACCGCGACCGCGGGGCGCGTCAGCGTTGCGGGCGAGCTGCTGACGGGCTTGAGCGAGGACGCCTTGGCGCGCTTCCGCCGCGAGCATGTCGGGATCGTGTTCCAGTCGTTTCATCTGGTCCCCACGATGACGGCGCTCGAGAACGTGGCCGTGCCGCTGGAGCTGCTGAAACGGGCCGACGCATTCGTGCGCGCCCGCGAAGCCCTTGAAGCCGTCGGGCTCGCGCATCGGCTCGATCACTACCCGGGCCAATTGTCCGGCGGCGAGCAACAGCGCGTCGCACTCGCGCGCGCCATCGTGCACGAGCCCAAGGTGCTGTTCGCCGACGAGCCGACCGGCAATCTCGACGGAGCGACGGGAGCGGCGGTGGCCGATCTTCTGTTCTCCTTGCGGGGCCGCGTGAACGCGACGTTGTTCCTGGTCACCCATGAGCAGACGCTGGCCGCCCGCTGCGACCGCATCCTGCACATGAAGGACGGCCTGATTGTGGCGGAAACGGAGAACCGCATCCGCCAGCCGGCAGCAGCAAAATGAACGCAGCGCCGCAGCGTTTTTTCACCTCCCCCTTGTGGGGAGGTCGGAGCGCGAAGCGCTCAGGGTGGGGGGGTGCAAAATCCCCCCTCTCCCGCCGGCCGGTCGCGCGAGTGCGCTCCTCGCCGCCGCCCTCTCCCGCGAGGGGAGAGGGGAAAGAAATGCCATGAGCGGGCTCGCGCTTGCGGTCCGGTTTGCACGGCGCGAGCTCCGAAGCGGCCTTGCCGGTTTCCGCATCTTCCTCGCCGCGCTAACATTGGGCGTTGCCGCCATCGCAGGCGTCGGATCGCTGGGCCAGGCGTTCCTGACCGGCCTTTCCGAGCAGGGGCGCACGCTCCTGGGCGGCGATATCCGGTTGCAGCGGCTGTACCAGCCCGCGACCGAGGCCGAATTGAAGCTATTCTCCGGGTACGGAGCAATCACGGAATCGGCGGCGCTGCGCACCATGGCGTCGGATGCGAAAAATCCGGTATCGCGCACGCTCGTGGAGTTGAAGGCGGTGGACGGAGCCTATCCATTGATCGGCGCGACCGAGCTTGCGCCTGCCTTGCCGCTGCAATCCGCCCTGGCCTGCGATGCCATGCGCTGCGGCGCGGTGGCCGAAGACGCGCTGCTGGCGCGCCTTGCGCTCAAACCCGGCGACATCGTCCGCATGGGCGATGCCGAATTCGTGCTTCGTGCCCGCATCGTTTCCGAGCCCGACCGGGTGGCGGCGGGATTTGCGCTCGGACCCCATGTGCTGGTGTCGCGGGAGGGGCTGGAGCGGGCGCACCTGACGACGCCGGGGAGCCTCACCGCCTACGCCTATCGGATTGCCTTCACGAGGCCTGCAACGCCGGAGGCCTTCCGCGCCGATGTCGAGAAGCGCTTTCCCCAGGCCGCGTGGGAGATCAACGACAAAAGCAACGCGCTCCCCCAGGTGACGCGATTCGTCGAGCAGGCGACGATGTTCCTGACCCTCGTCGGCTTGACCGCGCTGATCGTGGCGGGCGTCGGCGCCGGGCAAGCGGTCGAGGCGTTTCTCGAACGCAAACGGGCAACCATCGCCACGCTGAAGGCGATGGGCGCGGAAGGCGGCCAGATATTCCTGATCTATCTGCTGCAGATCATGGCGGTGTCGGCCTTGGGGCTGGTGCTGGGCCTTGCCATCGGGGCCGCGCTTCCCTTTGCCGTCGAGCATTTCTTCGGCGCCGACATCCCCGCGCCCGCCCGTTACGCCGTCTATACCGCTCCGTTGCTGATCGCGGCCGTGTTCGGCGCGCTGGCGGCGCTGGGTTTCGCCATTCCGCCACTGGCGCGCGCACGCGAAATCGCACCGGCGGGACTTTTCCGCGATCTGGTGGCGCCTTCCTCGCACCACGGCCGCTGGCCCTATCGTCTGGCCGCCCTTGGCGCGTTCATCCTGATCGGGGCGCTGTCGATCCTTCTTTCGCCCTACAAATGGTTCAGCGCGGGCTTCCTGGGCGGGACTATCGGCGTGCTGATCGTGCTCCGGCTGATCGCGTTTGCGCTCCGCCGGGGTCTGGCCCAATTGCCGCGGCAGCGTTCCCAAATCCTGCGCCTCGCGCTCGCCAATCTCACCCGTCCGGGGACGCCTACGGCCAGCATCGTGGTGGCGCTGGGCCTGGGGCTGACCCTGCTTGCGACCGTGACCCTGACACGGGCGAGCGTGGACGCGCAGGTCGAGGACCAGTTGCCGGCGCGCGTCCCGAGCTTCTTCTTCATCGACATCCAGCAGAACCAGAGTGCGGCCTTCGCGAAACTGATCAACGGATTTCCCGGCAGCGCCGATTACGTCGCCACGCCGATCCTGCGCGGCCGCATCGTCAGGCTGAACGGCGTCCCGGTGGAGAAAGCCCCCGTCGCGGACTCGGCGCGCTGGGCGGTGAACGGCGACCGCGGCGTCACCTACACCACGACCAAGCCGAAGAACGCGAACGTGGTGGAGGGCCCGGACTGGTGGCCCGCCGATTACAAGGGCGAGACGCTGCTCTCTTTCGACCGCGACCTCGCCAAGGGGCTCGGGCTGAAGATCGGCGACACCATCTCGATCAACATCGCCGGCCGCGAGATCGAGATGCGCATCTTCAATCTGCGGGACGTCGATTTCTCGACCGGCGGCGTGAACTTCATCTACACGGTCTCGCCGGGCACGGTCGATCTCGCGCCGCACAGCTTCGTCGCGTCGGTTCGAGCCGGCACCCCGCGCGAGGAACAGGAAATGTTCGCCGCGGTGTCGAAGAATTACCCCAACGTCACCGTGGTGCGCACCAAGGAGGCGCTGGTGCAGCTCGGCGAGATGCTGCAAGCGCTGTCCCGCGGCATCGCCATTGCGAGCCTCGTCACGATATTGGCCGGCGTGCTGGTTCTGGCGGGCGCGATTGCGGCCGGGCACCGGGCGCGGCTGTACGATGCGGTGGTGCTGAAGGTACTTGGCGCGACGCGGGGGCGCCTGGCGCGCGTCTACGCGGTCGAATACGGCCTTTTAGGCGCGCTCTCCGGAGTGGCCGCCCTTGCCGCAGGCACCCTCGCCTCCTGGGGGGTCGCCCATTTCGTGCTCAAGGTTCCTTTCGTTTTCGCCGGACAGGCGGTTGCGGTCACGATTTTGGGAGGAGCAGCCGCCACGCTCGTTCTCGGACTTTTCGGCGGTTTTGCTGCACTTTCGGCCAAACCCGCGGGCAAGCTGCGCAATCCTTAACAGCGCGCAACGCCAAGCTTCAGCGCCTTGATGTTGGAGGCATGAAGACCGATATTAGCGGCGATCCAAGCGATCAGAGATTCTTTGGGAGTTTCGCCATTATGGCCGACTACGACAATCGCGTTCGGAGCTGGGGCGGCGCGGATGCCGCCGCCATCGATGCAGGTCTTCGGGCCTACATGCTCCGCGTCTACAACTACATGCTGATGGGCCTGGCGCTCACCGGCCTTACCGCCTGGTTCACCGCCAGCACGCCCGCGTTCCGCGAGCTGTTCTTCCAGTTTTCCGCCCGCGGCTACACGCTGTCCCCGCTCGGCTGGGTGGTATTGCTGGCCCCGCTTGGGCTGGTCTTCTTCCTAGGGTTCCGCATCCAGCAGATGAGCTTCGGCGCCGCGCAGGCGACGTTCTGGGCCTATGCCGGGCTGATGGGCATCGGACTGACCCCCGTGCTCCTGATCTATACCGGCGCGTCCGTGGCGCAGGTGTTCTTCGTGACATCGGCGACGTTCGGCGCGATGAGCCTCTACGGCTACACGACCAAGCGCGACCTCTCCCGGTTCGGCTCCTTCCTGTTCATGGGCCTGATCGGGATCATCATTGCCTCGCTGGTGAACATGTTCATGCAGTCGGGGCCGCTGCAGTGGGCGATCACCGTGATGGGCGTCCTGATCTTCACCGGGCTGACCGCCTATGACACGCAGCAGATCAAGGAAACCTATTATGTCGGCGACGACGGCTCCCTCGCAGGCAAGAAGGCGATCATGGGGGCACTGCGCCTCTATCTCGACTTCATCAACCTGTTCCTGATGCTGCTCCGGCTGATGGGCGACCGCCGCTAGGCCGATTGCCGAGATAAAACAGAAGAGCCCCGGAGAACCTGGTTTTCCGGGGCTCTTTTTTTGTCCGGTTGAACCTTGCGTTTGGTCAATTCACCCGTCCGGCAACGGCGCAGTGTCATGCGTTGCCCTGGACCGGTGATCCCGAATTGGCCCTCCGCGCGTTTGCACTCAATCGCCGGCGCCGGCTCCGAAAAACGAGCTGGTTGTGGATAGCGTTGTTGCCGGTCCTCATTGGAGGCATGTGGTCCTTTACCGATGTGCTGGGCGAAACCGGCACCCAAGTGGAAGAAAGGACGCTGCGGCTGATAGCGTCCATGGCTGCGAACTCGCTCGACATCACGACCGTCAAGACCCTGCGCGGCGACATGGGCGACAGCGGTTCTCAGGCATTTGCCGCCCTTAGAGCCGAGCTGAAGAAAATCCAGCGCGCCGCGCCGAACGCGCGATTTGCCCGTCTGATGGGCGAGCGCGGCAGCGACGTGGTCTTCCTTGCCGATGCGGAGGATGAAAATTCGCCTGAATATTCGCCGCCCGGGCAGGTCTATTCCGGAGCACCTGCCGCCCTTCTTCGGGTCTTTTCGGACGGCGGTCCGCTCGTCGAGAAACCCTACCGGGACAAACGGGGCGAATGGGCATCGGGGCTCGCGGCATTGAAGGACGGGACTACGGGACGTGTCGTCGCCGTTCTCGGAATCGATGTCCCGGCAGACGATTGGCGGCGTCAGATTGGCCGTTATCGTCTCTATGGCGCGGGCATCGTGGGTTTCCTCCTGGCGCTGTTCGGGATCCTGCTGTTCTTCCAACCCGAGGACCGGCCACCGGAATCGCCGTCTTTTTGAGGTTGCTTTTTGTCAACAGGTCCCCTCGCAAGTGGGCGCACCGTTCGAGCCGCACAGGCCGGCAGGTGACCTTAATTTCATGGGTGAACCCTCTTCGACGTCCCTTCCAAACCGGTGGAACATGGCGCTGTTCGCCGTGGGCGTCGTTCTGATCGCGGTGCTGCTCGCGGGAGGGTGGAACTTCGTCAATCTGATTACCGAGGCGGGCGCCGAAATCGAACGGCACACCTTCGTTTCGGTCGCCTCCATCGCCGCGGACTCGCTCGATCCCCAGACAGTGGCATCGCTCACCGGCAGCCCGGCGGATGCTTCCCTCTCATCCTTCGGTCAATTGCGCGGCAAACTGACGAAAATTCTCCGGGCCGTTCCGAACGCCCGTTCGGTGTATCTCCTCGGCCAGCACGGCGACACGGTGATATTTCTCACCCGCTCCGAGGACAAGACATCTGCGGGCTATTCCCCGCCGGGACAGGCCTCTGCCGGAGTGCCCCCAGAAGCGCGGCAGGTGTTCGGCACGCGGGCAGCCGGCGTGGCGTCGCCCTATCAGGATCGTTCGGGCCAATGGGCTCCGAGTTTCGCACCCATCTTCGACCCGGCCAGCCGCAAGGTCGTGGCCGTCCTCGGAATCGATATGCCGGCAAACCGCTGGCGCGGACAGCTTGAACGATACCGCTCCGCCGGCAACTCCATGCTTGGCCTCATTGCGGTGCTGCTCGGCGTTGCGCTGTTCCTTCAGGCCCGCTCGCAGCGGCGGATCAGCGTTCTCAACATGCGCCTGAAGGGCGAGATCGGCGAACTCGAAAAATCGAATCGGATTGTCGAAAGCAGCTCCACGGTGCTGTTCAGCCTTGCGGCCAATGAATCCTGGCCGGTGACCTATGTGTCGCGAAACATCGAGCGCTATGGCTACAAAGCCGAGCAGGTGATGGGCCCGCTTCAGAATTGGCTGACCCTTTTTCACCCCGACGACATGCCGCAGATTCGCGAAAACCTGCAAAACATCGCATCGGGCAAGAGCCAAATCGCGCGCAATCAGTTCCGGTTCAGGAAAGGCGACGGTTCCTGGGCCTGGGTCGATACGTCCTTGACGATCATACGCGACAAAACCGGCCGGGTGACCGGCGGCGAAGGGCTTATGTTCGACATCACGGAGACCAAGGATGCCGAGACACGGATTGCCTATCTCGCGGGCCACGATGGCTTGACGGGCCTTGCCAATCGCAGCGCCTTCATGGAGCGGCTGCAGCTTGCCTGTGTCGACGCCAAGCGCAGCGGACGCACCTTCGCCGTCCTTTATATCGATCTCGATCATTTCAAGGACATCAACGATACCTTCGGCCACGAGCGGGGCGATCAGTTGCTCAAAATGGTCGCCCTGCGCCTCTCGGGCGATTTGCGTCTGACCGATGCGCTGGGGCGCTTCAACATCGCGCGCTTCGGGGGCGATGAGTTCGCGGTGCTGGAACTGGATGTGGCCGATGCGTCCGATGCCGCCGCGCTGGCGCAGCGTCTGCTGAAATCGATCGCACAGCCCTTCACGCTGGAGGGCAAGAACATCCATATCACCGCCAGCATCGGCATCTCTCTCTACGGGGAGGGCGCGGTCGCCCCCAACGACCTGCTGGTGCAGGCCGATTTGGCGCTCTATCGCGCCAAGGAGGCCGGACGCGATCAATTCCACTTCCATTCCTCCGACCTCGACGTCCAGGTGCGCGAACGCGTGGCCATCGGCGAGGAACTGCATCTGGCGCTGAAGAACGGGCAGCTTCAGCTTTATTATCAGCCGCAGGTGGAAATCCCTTCGGGCCGGATCACGGGACTGGAAGCGTTGTTGCGCTGGAACCACCCGCAGCGGGGATTGGTGTCGCCCACCCAATTCATTTCGGTTGCGGAAAAGAGCGGGCTGATCGTGGCGCTCGGAAGCTGGGTGATCGAGGAGAGTTGCAGACAGATCCTGGCGTGGCGGAAAGAGGGACTTTCGGTTCCTCTGATGGGGATCAATGTGTCGGCGGCCCAGTTCCGCAATCCCGGCAACCTGCTCTCCGAAGTGAAAGACGCCCTTCAGAAGCTGGGCGGCGGCCAAGGAATCCTGGAGCTCGAACTCACCGAATCGGTGCTCATCGATACCACCGAAGCCCACAGCGACGTGCTCCACCGGCTGCGCGACATCGGCGTGCATATTGCCATCGACGATTTCGGCACCGGCTATTCCTCGCTGCAATATCTCCATGCCTATCCGGTTGACCGGATCAAGATCGCGCAGCAATTCATGCATCGGACGCCGGTGGACGCAGGCGATTCCGCCATTGTGAACGCGACCATCAGGCTGGGCGAGGCGCTGAAGCTCGAAACTGTCGCCGAAGGGGTGGAGACGCTGGAACAGCTTGTCTTTCTGGCGAAGGCGGGCTGCCGGACCATCCAAGGGTTTTATTTCAGCAAGCCGGTCCCGGCCGCTGAGATGGCGCCGCTGCTGCGCCAGGGAAAATTCGATTTTCCGCTGGCGCTGGCGGTTTGACGGGCAGGCTTATTCCGCGGCGACCGCTTTCAGGAGCATGCGGTCGAGCACGCGCAGCACAGTCGAAAGCTCGTGCCCGCGCTTGAGCACCTGGCCGCCCGCAGCCACCACGGAATATTGCCCCTGGCGGTCTTTCAGCTTCGGGCGCTTCTCGATGGAGTAGAGCGGCATCTCGCTGGCGCGGCGGAAGATGGAGAACACCGCCACATCGTCGCGGAAATCGATGGCGTAGTCGCGCCATTCCCCCGCCATCACCATGCGGCCATAGGTCAAGAGGATGCGCTTGAACTCGATGCGGTCGAATCGGATGCGGGGATCGCGTGGCTCGGAAGCCCGGCCGGGTCCGGTTTCCGAAGGGGTGCCCCAGGAAGTGGTCCGTGGGAAGAGGGGCGCCTCTCCACGGCCGAAAACTATGGGTTCATCGGTCATCGAGGGAAGCATGGTACGGCGCAGGCGCGACGGCAAGGGGTTTGCGACGGATGCGTGAACGGCGCCGAAGCGGCCCATTCACGTCACGGTGAGGGGCGCCTGCGCCTTGAAAATGCCCCATTGGGGCCACCCGCACGCCGTTTTGGCCGACCACATTCCACCCTGTCGGCTGGCGTGAAAGCCTCGACCGGGAGTTTGACCCAGCCCCCCAGCCCCTGCCGGCCGGGTGTCCGCCAGCCGACGTCACGCACATCTTTCCACACCCACTTTGCGGCCCCTTTTCGGGGCCGTTTTTGTTGCTGTTTCAGCAACCTTGATCGCGCAGGCGTGAATCGCCCGCGACCTCGGACGTAGCAGGACCCTCTTGCGGTGGGGAACCGATTTTCTTAAGGGAACAATCCCGCCGGTCCCAGGGGTTGATCGAGCCGTCCAAGCGAGCCACCTGCTGCCATGATCGAAATTCAAGGACTGACCAAGACATTCGGTTCGATAACCGCGGTCGCGGGAATCGATCTTTCCGTGCCCAAAGGCGAAGTGCTGGGTTTCCTCGGCCCCAATGGCGCGGGCAAATCCACCACCATGAAGATGATCGCGGGCTATCTCACGCCGACGGCGGGCCGCGTCTCGATCTGCGGCCACGATGTGGAGACCGACACCATCGCCGCCCAGACGAGCCTCGGCTATCTGCCCGAAGGGGCGCCGGCCTATGGCGACATGACCCCGCGCCAGTTCCTGACCTTCATCGCGCATGCGCGGGGCTTCTGGAAGGCGGACGCCAAGGCCCGCGTCGAAGCGGCCGCGGCCAAGACCGAAATCAAGCCCGTCATGGAGCAGCCCATCGACACGCTGTCGAAGGGCTTCAAGCGCCGCGTCGGGCTCGCCCAGGCGATCCTGCACGATCCCCCGGTGCTGGTCATGGACGAGCCGACCGACGGCCTCGACCCCAACCAGAAGCACAGCGTGCGCAATCTGATCAAAGCGATGGCGGCCGAGAAGGCGATCATCATCTCGACCCACCTGCTGGAAGAGGTGGAGGCGGTCTGCACGCGCGCGGTGATCATCGACCGCGGGCGGATCGTTGCCGACGGCACACCCCAAAAGCTGCTCGCCCGCTCGCGCCATCACAACGCGGTGACGCTGACCGTTCCCGACGCCCAGGCGGGCGAAACCAAAGCCGCCTTGGAAGCCGCCCCCGGCGTCCTCAAGGTGGAGGAGGTATCGCGGGCCGACGGCTTCACCACGCTGACCGCCTATCCGAAAGGCGATGCCCTCATCATCGAATCGGTGGGCACGATGGCCGCCGCCCAGCATTGGGATGTGAAGCAGCTTTATGCCGAGGCCGGCCGTCTCGACGACGTCTTCCGGGCGCTCACCACCGTAGACACCGAGCGCGTCCGCGAACGCGCGGGAGTGGCCGCATGAGACCGGTGCTTGCCGTCTTCAAACGCGAATTCGCCGCCTATTTCGCGACACCCGTCGCCTACGTCTTCATCGTGATCTTCCTGCTCGCGATGGGATCCTTCACGTTCTATGTCGGCCATTTCTACGACAATGGCGTCGCCACCCTCTCGGTCTTCTTCGGTTATCATCCGTGGCTCTATTTGTTCCTGGTGCCGGCGGTCGGCATGCGGCTATGGGCGGAGGAACGCAGGCTCGGCACCATGGAGCTGCTGCTGACGCTCCCCATTCCGGTGTGGGCGAGCGTGCTCGGGAAATTCCTTGCCGCTTGGGCGTTTACCGGCGTGGCGCTCGCGCTCACCTTCCCGGTCTGGATCACGGTCAATTATCTCGGACAGCCCGACAACGGCGCGATCCTGGCGAGCTATTTCGGCAGCTTCCTGATGGCGGGCGGCTATCTCGCCATTTCGGCGGCGATTTCGGCCTCTACAGACAATCAGGTCATCGCCTTCGTGGTGAGCGTGCTGGTGTGTTTCCTGTTCACCATATCGGGCGCGCCTCTGGTGCTCGACGTGTTCCAGGCCTGGGCGCCGATCGTGCTGGTGAACACGATTTCGAGCTTCAGCTTCCTGACCCATTTCCAAGCCATTTCGGCGGGCGTGATCGATCTGCGCGACCTGATTTATTTCGCGTCGCTGATCGCGCTCTTCCTGTCGGTGAATGTCGTTCTGGTCGATCTGAAGAAGACGAGCTGAAATGAAATCGATGTCCCGCAGAGTCTATGCCTTGACCGCCATCGCGCTCGGCGTGGTGCTGTTCGTGGCCATCAACATCGTCGCCAATCAATGGCTGGGCGTAGCCCGGGTCGATATGACCGAGAACGGCCTCTACACCGTCTCGGCGGGCACCAAGGCGACATTGTCCAAGCTCCAGGAGCCGGTGACGCTGCGGTTCTATTTCTCGCGCCAGCCGGCCGCGGGCTACGCGCAGATCGTCGCCTATGCGGGGCGCGTGCGCGACCTGCTGCAGGAATACAAGGCGCTGTCCGGCGGCAAGCTGATCGTCGAGGAAATCGACCCCGCGCCATTCACGCCTGCCGAGGACGAAGCGGTGGCCCAAGGGCTGACGGGTGCGCCCACCCAGGAAGGCGACAACGTCTATTTCGGTCTCGTCGGCACCAACACGCTGGCCGGCCACGAGGTGATTCCGTTCTTCGACCAGGGACGCGAGGAATATCTCGAATACGACCTCTCCTCGCTCGTCTACAAGCTGTCGCAGCCGGCCAAAGCCAAGCTCGGGATTCTTTCGTCGCTGCCGCTCGAAACCGGCGCCGGGGGCTTGCAGGCCGCACTTGCTGGCAACGCCATGCCCTACGTGATCTATCAGCAGCTCCGCGACACCTACGACATCCAGACGCTGGATACCTCGACGACGGATCGCATCCCGGCTGATGTCTCGACCCTGCTGGTGGTGCATCCCGCCAATTTCACCGACACGGTCTTCTACGCCATCGACCAGTTCGTGCTGAGAGGCGGCCATGTCATCGCCTTCGTCGATCCGCTCTCGGAAAGCTAGGTGCAGCAGGGACCGGGGCAGCAGGATCATGGCGACAAGTCCAGTTCGACGCTCGGACCGC
>Ga0265337_1001175_pt1 | contig 13344 bp, 8 predicted proteins | sample 42122metaG_FD_192441 | JGI IMG/M metagenome (GOLD analysis project Ga0265337, IMG submission 192441) | Rhizosphere microbial communities from Carex aquatilis grown in University of Washington, Seatle, WA, United States - 4-21-22 metaG | ecosystem: Host-associated > Plants > Roots > Rhizosphere >... | reverse complement strand
CAGACTGCTGGTTGACGAGCGCGCAAAACCCCGCCCACAGCGGCGCGGCACAACTGGTGCCGCCGAAACCGCCAGAGCTGCCGTTGTTGTAATCCACAAACACGCCGTCCGCCGTCAGCGCCACGTCGGGTATGTTGCGCCAGACGGTCGAACCGGAATTGGCCGCCATGTTCACATTGGCCTGCCAGTAGGGGATCGTGTAGTAAGTGCTGATGCCGCCGCCGGAGCCAACGTTCGGCTGCCCGCTGTTGTTCCAATTCCAGACGGTTTCCGACGACCAGGAAGCGCCCGTGCCATTCATGGTCAAAGTGGTGCCGCCGACGCAGGTGATGTTCGTGCTGTCCACCGGCGCGGTGGTCTGGCTGGAATTATCCAGCGTCTGGCTGCCGGTGTAAGCATCGCTATCGCCGGACGCCTGAAAATACGACTGCCCCTGTGAGGCCATCTGCTTGAAAATATTGTCAATCGTTGCGCTCGGGCCTCCGCTCCAGGTCCAGGAGGAACTCAACTGCTTGGCCAGATTGTCGTTGGCCATGCGGCTCAAGATCGAGCTGGGGCCGGACCTGATTTCATAAACAATCACCTGCGAAAGTTTCGGCGCCATGGCGATGGCCACCTCGATATCCAGGGCCACTTCGGCGTTGTTGGCCGTGCCGGGTGCGGTATGGCCGATCAACACGTTGTTCAAAGGGACACGATTGGTCATGCCCATGGTGCTTTCGTAATTTGTGACGTCCACCTTGTAATATGCCGAAAATTCCAGCAGCCCCACCGATTGTCCCGTGCCATTGAGCGTGGTGCCGGGCGCGTAGGCGTTGCGAAAATCATTGCCGGCGTAATAACCGCCGGGGCCGGAACCGCCTAGCGAAAGGATTTTCAAAGGATCCATTTTGTGCAACAGCGGCTTCGGAAGTCCGTAATCACTCAAGCCTTCGACCGTGACCACGGATAAATTGGTTGGCACCGAAGGCTCGGCGTCCGGCGCAAAAAAATCGCGCGCTTCCGTCGGGTGCCGGTAAGTGCGCAACGTGATTTGAAACGCCTGCTGGACATTGGACGCACTGCCTTCCACGTCCAGCACCACGCGGTTCGGATGTGTGCCGGCGACCGTCAGTCCGTTCGCCTCCGCAAATTTCATGACCGTCTGATAATCCTGTTCCGTCGGCCCGAAACGCGCCGCAAATTCCGGTGGTATGAGAAATTTATGGAAATTGGTGCTGCCCGGATCGTAAAGCTGCCGGAGCAATTCATCCAGCGCGGCCTGGTTCCGCAGGGGCAAACCGATGGCGAGGTAAAGATGATTGGTTGCCGGCAAACGGCCTGTCGGCGTCAATCTGGCCACCGCCGCCGGCACATGACCGGACAAAGCTTCCCGGCCTGGTTCCGCGCTGAAAGCGGAGGGCGCGGCGGCGAGAAAAATTGCCGCCACTAATATTTTCATCATTGCGGACAAATTTTCGGATGGCCTGAAAATTTGCCGGACGAAATACCTCTTGAAAATGCGTTTACGATGCTGCTGTTTTTGCATCTTGATTTGTCGTGATTTCTCGTTTTGAGGACAGACGCCAGTTTATGCGCATGATCTGAAGGTTTACGAGATTAAACTAATTCTACCCATTATTTTTACGAAAGCAAGGCAGGTGCCATTTTTGGATGATATTTCCAGGTTGTAAACACCGTTGGATGACAGCGCCAAGGTGTTGTTGAATAGTGATTTACATGACGACACCAATAGGCGCACGCCCGTTATAAATATTCTTTTCAGATGAAACAGGAACGATTCTGTCCAATTTTCACACTCGTGACTTGCTTTTTGACAGCAAGCTGGCATTACTCACCCATAAGTGGGTTGGGATTTTTCAGTTCGGGGCGGATAACGAATGAAACGATTAATCAAGGCAAATCAAGTGGACAACCGGCACGCAATTTGCGCGCATCCGCACGTGCATGCGAAATCATGGGGTTTTACATTGATTGAACTGCTGGTGGTGATTGCCATAACCGCTATTCTCGCCAGTCTGCTATTGCCCGTGCTGGTCATGGCGAAGATCAAGGCCCAGACCGCGCAATGCACCAGCAATTTCAAACAAATGCAACTGGGCAGCATCCTGTATAATTCGGAATATGAGGATTACATGGCGCCGAACAGCGATGCCGGACCGGGAAGCCACGGCCAGGACTTTGAGGATCCAAGCTGGGTGGCGGGCAACATGACTTTGACCGCCAGTTCCCTCCCGGAATTCGAAGAAAGCACGAATCTGGATTATCTGGTCGGCAGGCAATATGGACCCTTCGGCTCGCTCGGCCCCTACACCAAGGATGGGAAGATTTATCATTGCCCGGCGGACAAAAGCCTCGTCACGTTCAATGGTTCAAGTGCCGACCGTGTTCGCAGTATTTCCATGAACGGCTGGGTCGGTTTTGGCACGCGCGACTGGATGCAGCCGGCGTCGGGTTCGGCATTCAAACTGAATTTCAAGCTGGGCGACATGATAAATCCTGGCCCGGCGCAAACCTGGGTGTTCATTGACGAACGCGAAAACAGCATCAACGACGGCTGGTTTGCGGTGGACATGGTGGACCAGGGTTCCAGCGCCATGTGGATTGATTTGCCGGCCATCCGGCACAATTACGGCGCGGTGCTGTCCTTTGCCGACGGCCACAGCGAATTCATGAAGTGGGGGAATGGAACCACAATCTCGGCGTCGCTGACTCCGAACACGGCGTCGCCGAACAATCAGGATGTTTTGTGGCTGCAGCAGCACACTACCGGATCGCAATAGAATACCAAATTCTCCGGCGGAACTGTTTTCATCCTGCCATGTCAATCAACCCACATGATAAAATTTCCAGAACGACTTTCGTGGCCGGTCAGGTTTGGTTCGCCTTTCAACGTGCGTTGGCGCAAAGGTCACTGGCACGCTCATCTGAACCGATTCGGCGGCTGCGAATTTTCATTGCCGCGTTTATCGCGGGCTGCTTTTACCTGAACATGATTGGGATTTATTATGCACACAGAAAGATGGCGGCTATGAAAACACACCGACTTTTCACGGTCGCCGTTTTGTGGAGTCTGATATGGACTGGCTTTGTCGCCTTGCAGGTCGGACGCGCGCAGACTTACGTCGCCACCGATCTCGGAACCCCTTCAGGCAGCGCCACAGCAGCCAGTGAAGGGCATGGGGTCAATCGGCTTGGTTCGGTGGCGGAAGCTTGGTGGCCGGGTGGTTTTCCCCAGGACGCCGCCTTGTATCGCAACGGGACCAACACCAATCTCGGCGCGCTGAACAACGGGCACGATTACGCCATCGCATATGCGGTGAACGACGCCAACAAGGTGGTCGGCCTGTCTTCGTTGGACAACAACTTCAAAATCATGCACGCCTTCTTTGTCACGAATGGAGGCCTGGTGGATCTCGGCGCGCTCGGGGACGGCAGTTGGAGCAGCGCCAACGCCATCAACAACGCCGGACTCATCGCCGGCGAAACCATCACCGCCAACGGCACCATCCAGGCGGCCCTGTTTCAAAACGGCACCATCACCAATTTGGGCACTCTGACCAATGGCAATTACAGCACAGCGCTGGGCATCAACGATTCAAACCTTCTCGTGGGAAATGCCAATGTCATCATCACGCCGGGCGTGCAGACCAATAATTTTGGTTTTATCTACAGCAACGGGGTGATGTCCCAGCTGGGAACTCTTGGCAGCGGCACTTACAGTTCCGCTGCGGCCATCAACAATTCCGGTCAAATCGTCGGCGAATCGGCAATCGCCAGCGGCGGCACACACGCCTATTTGCTTTCGTCAAATGCCATGATGGATTTGGGCACGATTGGCGGTGGCACTTACAGCACCGCCACCGCGATCAACAATGCCGGCCAGGTGGCCGGTTACGCAACCGATGCGAATGGAATAGCCCATGCCTTTGTCTATACCGGTTCAGCCGTGGTGAATCTGGACAACGTCCTCCCGCCAAACGGCGTATTTACCAATCTTACCCTCGCTTACGGCATCAACGACGCCGGCCAAATTTCGGGCGCTGGCTTTACTACTAACGGAAGTTATCACGCCTTCTTGGTTACGCCGCCGGTGCTCTCGCTGACCTGTTCCACCAACATAACCATCACCGCATCCAGCTCCACTGGAGCCATTGTGTCATTCAGCCTCACGGTGACGGGCGGTTGCAGTCAGGCAACACTAACCGCCAACCCACCCAGCGGCAGCAATTTTCCGGTGGGCACAAACACCGTCAACGTCACGGCCAGCGACTTGTGCGGCCACACGAACACTTGCAGTTTCACCGTGAAAGTAAATCCGCCCGTCTATCCGCCAATCGTTTTGGCGTGTCCGACGAACATCACGGTGACGGCGACCAGTTCCAACGGCGCGGTGGTTTCTTTCGCAGCGGCGGCCAGCGGCGGATGCAGTTCGCCAAACGTGGTGGCCAGTCCGCCGAGTGGAAGCACGTTCCCCGTCGGCACGACGACCGTGACGACCACCGCCGGCGATTCGTGCGGCACCAGCACCAATTGCAGTTTCATCGTGACGGTGAATCCGCCACTGACCCCCATGACCGTCACAGTCCCAACTGTCCTGACCAACAATCAATTCAAAGTGACGATTCAAGGCGCGCCCGGCCAGCGTTTCGCCATTCAGGCTTCAACCAATCTGGTCAACTGGACGGCGCTCAACACCAACACGCTCGTGTCCACCACGACGAATTGGATGGATGCCGGCGGCCTGACCAACAATTTCCGCTTTTATCGCGCGCTCACGCTGCCGTAAACTATGACTGTGGCGACCAAATCCATTCAGCCCGGCTCGGCCCGGCCGGTTTCGGATGCCGGGCGACCGGCGCAGTCCCCACCCGTGGCCGACGGGCGCGCTCCTTCACGCGTGCGCGTCGGCGGAAAATTCCTATTCGTTGGCGAAGATAAATTCTACGTTCGCGGCATCACCTACGGACCTTTCCGCCCCGAAGCGGACGGCTGCGAATTCCACGATCAGCAAACGGTCGAACGCGACTTCGCGCTCATGGCGGCGAACCACATCAATACCGTCCGCACCTACACCGTGCCGCCGAAATGGCTGCTCGACCTGGCGCAAAAACACAACTTGCGCGTGCTTGTCGGCCTGCCATGGGAACAGCACATCACTTTTCTCGACGACTCGCGCCGCATGCGCGACCTCGAACAGCGCATCCGCGCCGCCGTGCGCGGCATGGCCAATCATCCGGCACTGCTGGGTTACACCATTGGCAACGAAATTCCCTCGCCGATTGTCCGGTGGTATGGCCACCGGCGCGTTGAAAAATTTCTGGAGCGGCTGTATTGGGCGGCCAAGGACGAAGACCCGGAAGGCTTGATGACTTATGTCAATTATCCTTCGACAGAATATCTCGAACTGCCATTCCTCGATTTCATTTCCTTCAACGTCTATCTCGAATCGCAGGACAAGCTGCAGGGCTACGTCGCGCGGCTGCAAAATCTCGCCGGCGAACGGCCGCTCGTCATGGCCGAAATCGGACTCGACAGTTTGCGCAACGGCGACGACGCCCAGGCGCGGTGTCTCGAATGGCAGGCACGCACGATTTTCGCCGGCGGCTGCGCGGGTTTGTTTGTGTTCGCGTGGACGGACGAGTGGTTTCGCGGCGGCCACGAAATTGACGACTGGAAATTCGGCGTCACCACCCGCGACCGCGTGCCGAAGCCGGCATTGAAAATCGTCAAACAGGTTTTTCAAAATGTCCCATTCCACACGGATGATTCATGGCCGTTCATCTCCGTGGTGATTTGCAGTTACAACGGCGCGCGCACGATCCGCCAGTCGCTCAAAGCGTTGCGCAAAGTCGAGTATCCGAAATTTGAAGTCATCGTCGTGGACGACGGCTCGCGGGATGCCACGCCCGACATCACCGCCGAATACGACGTGCGTCTCATCCGCCAGGCAAACGCCGGTTTGAGCGCCGCGCGCAACACCGGCTGGCGCAACGCCAAAGGCGAAATCGTCGCCTACCTCGACGACGACGCGGCAGCCGATCAGCATTGGCTGCTTTATCTGGCCAGCGCGTTCATGTCCGGCAGCGACGCGGGTGTAGGTGGCCCGAACGTCGCGTTTCAGGATGACACTTTTGTCTCGCAATGTGTGGATCATTCGCCGGGCAATCCTACCCATGTGCTGCTCACCGACCGGATCGCCGAACATCTGCCCGGTTGCAACATGGCATTCCGGCGGTCGTGTCTGGAAGCCATCGGCGGATTCGATCCGACTTTCCGCATCGCCGGCGACGACGTGGACTTATGCTGGCGGTTGCAGGATCGCGGTTGGCAGCTTGCGTTTCATCCCGGCGCGATGGTGTGGCACCACCGACGCGGCTCGGTGCGGACTTACTGGCGGCAACAACTCCATTACGGCCGCGCCGAGGCGATGCTCGAACGCAAGTGGCCGCAGAAATACAATGCCGCCGGCCACCTGACTTGGAACGGACGGCTTTACGGGAAGGGCTTCCGGCATTTTTTCCGCTGGAGCCAGCGCCGGATTTATCACGGCAGTTGGGGCACGGCTTTGTTTCAATCTGTCTATGGTGTCGCGCCCGGCATGCTCACAACCTTTCTGATGATGCCGGAATGGTATCTGCTCATCGGCATACTTGCGATCATCCTCCCGTTCGGCACGCTTTACGCGCCGCTGCACTACTCGTTTGTGCTGCTGACGCTCGCGGTTTTGCCGCCCGCCACCCAAGCCTGGCTGTGCGGTCAGCGCGCCTTTTTCCGGGACGCGCACCAACACGCGTTGCGACGGCAAAAACTTGCCGCGACAACCGCGTTGCTTCATTTCCTCCAGCCCGCCGCGCGCCTCACCGGTCGCTTGCGCCAGGGATTGACTCCGTGGCGGCAGTGCGGAGCTGGACACATGATTTTTCCCTGGTCAAAAAACGTCGCCATCTGGAGCGAAAAAAACTGGCGCGGGCCGGAGCAGCGGCTTCAGGGCCTCAAATCAACCATGAGCGAAAGCGGCGCGGTCATCCTCCACGGTGGCGACTACGACGCCTGGGATCTTGAAGCGCGTGGCGGCCTGCTGGGCAGCGCGCGCGTGCAAATGGTCATCGAGGAACACGGCGATAACCGGCAACTCGTGCGCCTGCGCGCCTGGCCGGTCGCCTCGCCATCGGTTCTGACCGTTGCCGCCCTGTTCGCCATCCTCGCGATGATTGCCGCGACAGAACTCGAATGGACCGCGTGGGCCGTGCTAAATGTGCCCGCCCTCGGGCTGCTGCTGCGCGTGCTTTACGAATGCGGCTCGGCGATGGAGGTCATCATCAGCGCCGTTCCCGCCACCCTGAAACCCGGCGAAAAAATTGTCTCTGGCTCCAAACCCAATGAGCGAACCTGAACTCCCAGCCGAAGTTCCACGCGGGAAAACCTTCCAAGTCACCGCGCGAATGGTCCGGCGCTGCCTGCCTGGTGAAGTGCGCGGGCTGGCGCTGGGATTGTTTCTTTTGCTTGTCGCTTCGGGCGCAACCTTGTTGCAACCGTGGCCGGTGAAAATCGTCATTGATTCGGTGATCGGCAAGGTCGCGCCGCCCGCCGTCCTCCAGTGGCTTGTTGCGTCGGTTCAAGGCAGCTTTGTTGGCCATCCAGGATTGGCCTTGCTGACAATTCTTTGCATGGGCGTGTTGCTGATCGAACTGCTCATGGGCGCGTGTCATGTGTTCAGCTCGTATGTGCTCAACTCGGTGGCGCTGCGGATGGTGTTCAAACTGCGTTGCGCGTTGTTCGACCACGTCCAGCGCCAGTCGCTCGCGTTCCATGACTCAAAGGCCGTCGGCGATTCACTCTATCGCATCACTTGGGACAGCTACTGCATCCAGGCCATTTTCAGCGAAGGCCTCATGCCTGCCTTGACTTCGGGAGTGATGTTGCTCGGCATCGCGGTGGTGATGCTGGCGCTCGACTGGCATGTGACCGCCGCCGCGCTCGCGGTTGCCGTGCCGTTGATTATTTTGGTCCGCCGGCTTGACCGGCCGATGACCGAACAATCGCTCCGCGTGCATGAACGCGAAAGCGATGTAGGCACGCGCGTGCAGGAAACGCTCGTCGGCATCCGCGCCGTGCAGGCGTTTGGCCGTGAGCAATTTGAGAGCGACCGCTTCCGCAGCCAGGCCAATGCCAGCCTGCTCGCCAGCCTCCGGCTCACCGTTTTGCAAACCGCGTCGCAGGCCATCGTCGGGCTCGTGCTCGCGGCGGGCACGGCGGCGGTGATCTGGTTCAGCGCCCGCGGCGTGTTGCTGGGACGGCTCACGGCGGGCGACCTCGTGCTGCTCGTCGCCTACGTCGCGATGATTTTCAAACCGCTGGAGACGCTGGCCTACACGGCGGCGGCGGTGCAAAATGCGGCGGCGGGCGCGCATCGCGTCCTGGCCGTGCTCGACTCGCAGCCGGATGTCACCGACGCGCCTGATGCGAAGGACTTGCCGGGCCGCGCGCGCGGCGAAATTATTTTCGACAACGTGTCGTTCAGCTATCAGGCGGGGCAACCGGTATTGCGCGAAGTCAATCTCTCCATTGCTGCCGGCACCACCATTGCGCTCGTCGGCATGTCCGGCGCGGGCAAAACCACGCTGGCCAGTTTGATTCCGCGTTTTTACGACCCGTTGAAAGGCGGAATCAAACTTGACGGCTGCGATCTCCGCGATATCACTTTGAAATCATTGCGCGAACAAATCGCGCTGGTGACTCAAGACCCGATTTTGTTTTGCGCGAGCATCCGCGAAAACATTGCCTACGGCCGGCCCGGCGCGACGCAGGAAGAAATCGAAGCGGCGGCACGGGCAGCGGGCGCGCACGAGTTCATCGAACGGCTGCCGGAAAAATACGACGCGCGCGTTGCGGAACGCGGTCTCACGCTTTCGAGCGGCCAGCGCCAGCGCCTCGCCATTGCCCGTGCCTTTCTGAAGGACGCGCCGGTGTTGATTCTCGACGAGCCGACCAGCGCGCTTGACGCTGAAACGGAAGACCGCCTCGTGCAAACGCTCGAACAACTGATGAAAGGCCGGACGACCATCATCATCGCGCATCGTTTATCCACCGTGCGCTGCGCTGATGGCATCGTCGTGTTGCAGGATGGCAACATCGTCGAGAGCGGACCGCACGATGAACTGTTGTCGCGCGGCGGCGTCTATGCGCGGCTGCACCTGCTTCAATTCGGCGAACGGGAAATTGCGCCGGTCGGGGCCGCATCATGAACGCGTCCGCCACTCTCGAACCCGGACGCTGGCTCGACGGAAATTTGCCCGAAAACGCGGTGCTTGGACTCAATACAATCATTCGCGGTGACCTCGCCTTCAAAAGATTTCACAGCCAAAAAAATCCGGCGCTCGTCGTCGGCCAGCATTGCACGCTGGACGGTGTTCATTTTGCGCTGGGCGAAAATGCGAAGGTGGAAATCGGCGATTACTGCTGTTTTTCCAACGCGGTTCTGCTGTGCGAACTGGAGTTGCGCATCGGCAACTACGTCGTCATCGGCTGGAATGCGACGATTGCCGACACCGATTTTCATCCGCTCTCGCCCGCGCAACGCATCGCCGACGCGGTCGCGTGCTCGCCGCTGGGCAAGGATCGAAAACGTCCGGCCATTGCGGCGAAAATGGTGGTCATTGAAGATGACGTGTGGATCGGACCAAACGCGACGATTCTCAAAGGCGCGTGCATCGGCGCTGGTTCATTTATCGAGCCGGGCGCGTTGGTGACGCGCGATGTGCCGCCGCGTTCGCGGGTCATGGGAAATCCGGCGCAGGTCATCGGCGCGGTATGAAGCACGACACCACCAGCCGCACGCTGCCGTGGGATTGGTATCCCGGCGCGATTCCATCAAACGTCACGGTGGACGAGTCGGCGTATCTCGAAACGGGTTACAGCTTCCTGCTCTATCGCAGCGAATTGCCGGAAGGCGTGCGCATTGGTCGCGCCAGTTCAACTTATCTCGGCACGATGTTTGATGTCGGGCCGCAAGGCCGGGTTCGCATCGGGAATTTTTCCTGCGTTCACGGCGCGTGGTTCATTTGCGATTCTGAAATCACCGTCGGCGATTACGCGCTGATTTCCTGGAACGTGGTGTTCATGGATACTTACGGTGTCGCGACCAACCCGGCGGAGCGACGACAGCAACTTGAAAAGTTGCCGTTTGACGGATGCCGTCGGATGCCGCGCGGCGCTCCCGCCAAACCCATCCGTATCGGGCGCAATGTGTGGATCGGTTTTGATTGCGTGGTGTTGCCGGGCGTGACGATTGGCGAAGGCGCGATTGTCGGCGCGCGTTCGGTCGTGACGGAGAACGTGCCGCCGTTCACCATCGTTGCGGGTAATCCGGCGCGGGTGATCCGACAGATTGAAAATGATGAAGTCAACCAGACCAACTAAAGGCCCGATCATTGTTTTCGGAATCCTGTTCTGGTTTCCACTGGCGGGCGTGACGTATCAATTCCTGCATTTCCTCATCGGCCTGCGCCGGCTCGGTTACGATCCCTATTATATCGAGGATTCGGGCCGCTGGATTTACGATCCGAAACTGAACGATTTGTCACCGGACGCGACAAATAATTTGAACGCCGTCGTGCCGGTGCTCGAAGCGCACGGCTTCAAAGATCGCTGGGCGTTTCGCGGCAATTATCCCGGCGGCCGCTGCTATGGCATGACGGAGGAAAAAATCCTGCGGCTCTACCGGGAGGCCGATGCGTTTCTGAACGTGACCGGCGCGCAGGAACTTCGCGACGAACACATGGCCTGCCGCCGCCGCATTTATGTCGAGACTGATCCGGTCGCGGCGGAAATCAAAATCGCGCAGGGAAACAAGGACACCATCGCGGCCCTCGCGGCGCACGACACGCACTTCAGCTACGGTGGAAATTTTGGCCAGCCCGATTGTCGCGTGCCACTGGATCGATTCAACTGGCAGCCGACCGTGCAGCCGGTGGTTCTGGATTTGTGGGACAACCCTTCGTTCAACCGAAATGGCGCGGCGTTCAACACGATCGCGACGTGGCACAACAAGGGAAAGGACATTGTCTATAACGGCGAGACTTACTACTGGTCGAAGGATCGCGAGTTTAAAAAGTTTCTCGATTTGCCGACCCGCCGACCCGTGCCGTTCGAGCTGGCGGTTGGCGTGGATGAAAAAACACGTGGCCTGTTGAACAAAAACCAGTGGCAAGTCACCGACCCGGTGACTCTTTCCAGCGACATGAAGAGTTATCACGAATTCATCCTCAAATCGCGCGGCGAATTCACCGTGGCCAAGGACCAGAACATCCGCCTGCGCAGCGGCTGGTTCAGCGACCGCAGCGCGTGCTATCTGGCCGCGAGCCGGCCGGTGATCAACCAGGACACGGCGTTTGGCAGTTATCTGCCAACGGGCAAGGGGTTGTTTGCGTTTCAAACGATGGACGACATCCTCGCGGCGGTGGACGAGATCGAAAGCGATTACGAGGGCAACTGCCGCGCCGCGCGCGAAATCGCCGCCGAACATTTCGCAGCGGAAAAAGTTTTGGGAAGTTTGATGAACCGCGCCGGACTTTGAATCATGGCAAAATATCTGATCGTCAACGCCGATGACTTCGGTTTGAGTGCGGGCGTCAACCGCGGCATCATCGAATGTGCCGAACGTGGCATTCTCACCAGCGCGAGCCTGATGGTGCGCTGGCCCGCTGCCGCCGGGGCCGCCGCCTACGCCAAGATCAATCGCGCCATCAGCATTGGGCTGCACGTTGACCTCGGCGAATGGGTTTTGCGCAACGGCGAATGGGAGCTGTTATACAAAGTCGTCAATACGGAAGATGCGCCAGCCGTCGCGAAAGAAATTAAAAATCAAGTCGCGGAATTTCGCCGGCTCATTGATCGCAAGCCGGAGCATCTTGATTCGCACCAGCATGTGCATCGCAATGAACCGGCGCGCTCAATCATGTTGAAACTGGCGCGGGAACTTGGCGTGCCGCTGCGCGAATGCAGCCCGCAAATCCGTTACTGCGGGGATTTTTATGGGCAGGGCGGCGAAGGCGAGCACCTCCCCGGAGCCATCAGTGTCGCCAACTTGAAAAATATTTTAAGTTCCCTGCCCGACGGCGTGACCGAGCTTGGCTGCCATCCCGGTTACGGGGATGATTTGAACTCGCCCTATCGCATTGAACGCGCCGAGGAAGTGCGGGTGCTGTGCGACCCGGATGCGCGCGCAGCGGTTGCCGCCTTGGGACTGAAACTTTGCAGTTTCGATGATCCCCATCCCGCTGGGCGAAATCTCTGACGCGATGGCGTTCGGGATTTTGTTTTAGGATGGTGGCCAACAAAAAGATTTCGCCCGTCTGTTGCAAGCCTCACAACCCGGTTGGCTGGCCAAGTCAGGGTGCGGCTTGCGCTTTTGCGCCGCGCGCTGCATCACGATTGATTGTTCCGGATACGACCCCAAACAATCGTAATGTTTTGTTCGTCCATTTGCTGTCTTGTCGGGCGCCGCAAACGAAAAGTCAGCATGGCGCCAAGGCCGGCTAAAAACGGCAATCGCCCAAATTGAAACATGCCCCCGCGGATCACGCCTCCAATTTTGGCAGTTCTCATGCCACCGTCAAATGGGTGGTGACGGGTGACGGGTGGCGAGTGGCGTGAATTGCCATGAACTGAAAACGTCTTGTCACCTGTCACTCGTCATTTGCTTTATGGCAACAATTGCAGCCGGTAAAATTTTTGCGGGGAACCGGTGATGGGATTGGTGTCCACAAATGTGGTGGTGATGTTCGTGGCTGTAATGCTTTTCAAGACAGCCCAGTTGGCCTGGAGAAGGTTGGTTTTGAATTGCACCTGATAGACCAGGCCGGTCATTGCGTTCCACGTGAATTTGAGATTGTTGTTCGTTTTCATCACCGTCGTCGGTTGGAACGTTGCCGCTGGAATGGGCAGGACACTGACATCATCGAGGCCGAGATACCACGGGTCGTCCCGTTCGCCAAACTGAAGAACGGTGGTGCTGCCGGTGGCCGTGACGATATATTGCAGATTGGTCCAGCCGCTGGTTGCCGGAAAGTTAATTTGATCAAAAAGTGTGTTCCCGTTCCATGAGACGCCAAATTCGTTGGGCGTGTTGCCGCCTCTGCCGGGGTTGTTGAGCCACAGGGAAAGCAGATAGGGCTGGTTTGGGGACGTTTGCAGTGTTTGGGAAAGTAAACCAAGCGAACCAACTTCTCCCAGCGCTGCAAAATAGGCGCCTGTATGAGGCGAGATGGCGGTAACGGCAGTGGCCACTAAACTGTAGTCATCGTTGCTTAACGTCCAGTCGGTGAAATCGCCGGTCTCAAA
>Ga0265337_1001172_pt1 | contig 13366 bp, 16 predicted proteins | sample 42122metaG_FD_192441 | JGI IMG/M metagenome (GOLD analysis project Ga0265337, IMG submission 192441) | Rhizosphere microbial communities from Carex aquatilis grown in University of Washington, Seatle, WA, United States - 4-21-22 metaG | ecosystem: Host-associated > Plants > Roots > Rhizosphere >... | reverse complement strand
CGGATTGTGGCGTTCTGCGCATTCGAGGAGAAGCGATTCCGGACCCTGTGGTCCGAGGTCGAAGAGGCCTTCGCGGTGCATCGGCTGGCGGCGGAGTGACCGCGGGGGAGTACATGCTGAACCTGACGGCGCTTGGGAAAACGGCAGTGCCATGGATATTCGGCGCATCCTGATCGTGGCGGGGGTCGTTCTTCTGGTTGCCGGGTTGGCGTGGCCCCTCGTCACGCGGCTCGGGCTCGGGCGGCTTCCCGGCGATATCGCCATCGAGCGGCAGAATTTCCGGTTTTACTTTCCTCTCGCCACGTCTCTGCTGGTCAGCGTCGTTCTCACCCTTCTCTTTTGGCTGTTCCGGCGTTAAGAGCGGACGAAGTCTTTTCAGGCCTTCCATGACTAGGCGTCCCATTCGCCGCGCGCTTCTTTCCGTTTCCGACAAGACCGGACTCGCCCTGTTCGCGCGTGCCCTTTCGGATCGTGGCGTGCAGCTCATTTCGACCGGCGGCACGGCAAAGGCGCTGCGCGATGCCGGATTTGCCGTGACGGACGTGTCGGAGGTAACAGGCTTTCCCGAAATCATGGACGGGCGCGTGAAAACGCTGCACCCGAAAATCCATGGAGGACTCCTCGGATTGCGCGATGCGCACGCCGAGGCGATGCGGGCGCACGGGATCGAAGGGATCGATCTGCTGGTCTCCAACCTCTATCCGTTCGAGGCGACGGTCGCGAAAGGTGCTGCGTTCGGCGAGGTCATCGAGAATATCGATGTCGGCGGGCCGGCCATGATCCGCGCCGCGGCCAAGAACCACGAATGGGTGACGGTGCTTGTGGATCCGGAGGATTACGCCCTCGTGCTCGCCGAATTGGCGGAAGGCGGCGTGACCGCCGAGACACGGCTCAAGCTGGCGCAGACCGCGTTCGCGCGCACCGCGGCCTATGATGTGGCGGTTTCGAATTGGCTGGCGGAGCAGATCGCCGCCAAGGGCGATGCCTCGCCGCCCCGCCGGCGCAGCTTCGCCGGAATGCTGCGGCAGCAGCTTCGCTACGGCGAAAACCCGCATCAGGAGGCGGCCTTCTATGCCACGGGCGAAAAGCGCTCCGGCGTCGCGACCGCGGTTCAGCTTCAGGGCAAGGAGCTTTCCTACAACAACATCAACGACACCGATGCGGCCTACGAACTGGTGGCGGAGTTCGATCCGGCAATTCCGGCCTGCGCCATCATCAAGCATGCCAATCCGTGCGGGGTGGCGCTCGGGTCTTCGCTGGCGGATGCGTATGTGAAAGCGCTCGCCTGCGATCCCGTCAGCGCGTTCGGCGGCGTGCTTGCGTTCAACCGCACGCTTGATGGCGAAACCGCGGAGGAAATTGCCAGGCTCTTCACTGAAGTCATCATCGCCCCCGATGCGGACGAAGAAGCGCGGCGCATCCTGTCGGCGAAGAAGAATTTGCGCCTCCTGATCGCGGGCGGCCTTCCCGATGCGCGCAGTACCGGCTGGACGGTGCGCTCGGTTGCGGGCGGCCTTCTGGTGCAGGCGCGCGATGCGATCACCGCGGATACGGGCGCGCTGAAAACGGTCACCAAACGCGCGCCCACACCGGCCGAACTCGCCGACATGATCTTCGCCTTTACCGTCGCCAAGCACGTTAAATCGAACACTATCGTGTACGCGAAGGACGGCTCCACCGCCGGCATCGGCGCGGGCCAGATGAGCCGTGTGGACGCAGCCCGCATCGCTGCCGCCAAAGCGCGCGAGGCCGCAGACGCCGCAGGCTGGTCCGAGCCGCGCACCAAGGGGTCGGCAGCGGCATCCGATGCGTTCTTCCCCTTCCCGGACGGGCTTCTCGCGGTTGCCGAAGCCGGCGCCACCGCCGTCATCCAGCCCGGCGGTTCCATCAACGACGAAAAGGTGATCGACGCCGCGAACGAAGCCGGCCTCGCCATGGTGTTCACCGGCATCCGCCATTTCCGGCACTAGACTAGACCGCCGCGACGCGTTCCTCGCGCACGAAGAAAAGGCCGATCCAGCCCGCCGCCAGAAACGCGACAATGGCGGCCATGCCCCATTGCTGGCTGCCGCTCGTGCGCGTGACGTAGGCCACCGTCAGCGGCGCCATGAACGCGGTCGCCTCGCCCGATAGCGCATAAAGGCCGAAAAATTCGGTCATGCGCGATTCCGGGGCGATGCGGGCCATCATGGCGCGGCTGTTGGCATAGGTGGCGACGAGGCACACCGCGATTCCCATCACGCTTGCGATGTAAAAGAGTTCGGGCGCGGTGGCGAAGATGGGAAGGGCGGCTATCTTCGTCCCGGCCGCATAGGGAATCGCGAAGAACAGCCGATTCGGTGCGAAGCCAAGCGAAACGAGCGCAAACACGATCATGCCCCCGATGGAAAGATGCAGCGCGCGCCTGGTGCCTATACAATCGGAAAGCCGCCCGCCGAGCCAGCCGCCGAGCGAGGCAAACACCAGCACAAGAATGCCGTAGAGCGCGGTTTCGACCGTGCCCCAATGGAACACCCCGGCCGCATAGACGCCGCCGAATGCGAGCATCACGTTCTGTCCGTCATTGTAGATCATGCGCACAAGCAGATAGGCGCCGGCATTGCGGTAATGCTTGAGACTTCTCACCGTGCGCACGACCGACGACAGCCCGCGCCGGATCGCCGTTCCGGCCGGGACGTGCTTCGACTCGCGGTCCGGCGTGAACAGGAAGAAAGGAATGCTGAAGACGCCGAACCAAAGCGCGCATAGCGGACCGGAAATGCGCTCGTGCTCGTGCGTGACGCGATCGAGTCCGAACAAGGGCTGGGCCGGCAGATAGATGAAGACGAGCAGGAAAACGAGCAGCACGAGCCCTGCGAGATTGCCAAGGCCGTAGCCGAGCCCTGACCAGCGGCCGATCCGGCGCTCGCCCACCAGCGAGGGCAGCATGGCGCCGTGAAATACAATGGACGCGTCATAGGAAAGATTGGCGAGCGCGACGGCGGCGCCAATGCCGAAGAGCCCCAGGCCCGCCCCGCCCGGCCGCCCGAACCACAGCGTCGCACTGGCCGCGGCCAGAGTCAGGGAAAACCCCGCGACCCAGGGTTTGCGCCGCCCGGCCGCATCGGCCATCGCGCCGAGGAAGGGGGCCGACACCGCGACCACGAGGCCGGCATATCCCTGGATCGCCGCCCACAGCGCCTGTCCCTCGACCGGATCGCCGACGATGTCGCGGGAGAAATAGGTCGCGTAGATGAAGACGGTTATGACGGGGACGTAGGGGTTGCGCGCCCACTCGAACAGCACCCACGACACCCGCCCGCGGCGGGCCGTGCGCGCTTCAGAACTGCTGGCCGTCATGCACGCCCCAGAGCCGCATCCGGTCAACCCAGCCCTCGGCGCGCGCGAACTTCACCTCACAGGCGCTGGCGTCGCACTTTTCCAGCCGCCCGATGGCGCCCGGCTTCGCGTCGGCGATTACGGAGGCGCCGGCCTTCGCGCCGTCGCGGACCGGCGCATCGCCCGCCCCCACGATGACGGCCGTGCGCTCGCGCGAGAGCAGCGCCGTGTGGATCCAGCCGGTCTCCCCGTCCATGTCGCGCACGCGGCGCCACAGATCGTAGGACGCGATCACCTCCACCGGCAGGCCCTTGCGGTGATACACCCATTTGACGCGGTGATCCTCGCCCGGGCCTTCGCGCATGTTGGTGGTTTCGCCCTTCATGCTGGCGAAATAGGGAACCTTCACGTCCTCGGCCGCGCGCGCTGGCGCAAGCACGGGAACGAGGAGCATGATCGCAAAGCAAAGGCGCATCGACGCCGATCCCGGCATGAGTGATTCGGCGGAAGCTATCTTTGCCCCGCGGGAGTCGTTCTGGTAAGGAGAAAATCGCGTGAAATCGGCGAAATCGACCACATCATGATGGGAACCCACCCGCGCATCGTCGTAACGCGGAAACTGCCCGAAGCAACCGAGCAGGAACTCGAACACCGTTTCGGCGCGGTGCTGAACCCAACCGACACGCCGATGGATGCGGCCGCGCTGAAGCAAGCCGTGGCGGATGCCGACATCCTGGTGCCCACGGTTACCGACCGCATCACGGGCGAGATCATCGCGGCCGCCGGCCCGCATCTGAAGCTGATCGCCAATTTCGGGGTGGGCTTCAATCATATCGACGTGAAGGCCGCCGCCGCCCGTGGCATCGCGGTCACCAACACGCCGGGCGTGCTCACCGATGCCACCGCCGACATCGCCATGACGCTCCTCCTGATGGTGACGCGCCGCGCAGTCGAAGGCGCGAGGATTATCGCCGAAGGGGGGTTCGCCGGCTGGTGCCCGACCTGGCTGATGGGAGTGGGCTTGCGGGGGCGCACGCTCGGCATCGTCGGCATGGGCCGCATCGGCGAAGCGATGGCCCAGCGGGCCCGCGCCTTCGGGATGGAGATCCACTACCACAACCGCAAACAGGCAGTGCCCGAAGTGGAAGCGACTCTCGCGGCGACCTATTGGCCGGAACTGGACGCGATGCTTGCCGAAATGGACGTGGTCTCCATCAATTGTCCGTACACGGCGGAAACCTATCATTTGTTCTCGGGCGAACGGATCGCGCGCATGAAACGGTCCGCCTATCTCATCAACACCGCGCGCGGCGAGATCGTGGACGAGGCGGCATTGGCCGATGCGCTGGCCGGGGGACGGCTTGCGGGCGCCGGGCTCGACGTCTTCGAGCACGAGCCCAAGGTGAATGCGAAGCTGCTGACGCTTTCCAATGTCGCGCTGCTGCCGCATCTGGGGTCTTCGACCATCGAGGCGCGCACGGGGATGGGCAAGAAGGTGATCGCCAACATCGCAGCGCATTTCGAGGGCCGCCCGCTGCCCGACCGGGTGAACCCGCCGTAATGCGGCCACAGTCTTGATCGGTTGGCGGGGCCGTTTTCCGTGCCCCCCCTCCCCCCGGGCCATTCGGGCCGTGGACCCGGGGAATCTCCAGTATTTCAGCGGGTTTTTGTAGGAATCGGAGGGTTCTATAAGGGACGGATAAGGGTGCAATAACGTACGATTTCGGGACGACCTTGAGCCGAAACCGGCGTTCACGCTCGGCTCAGACCGGGCGTGGTCGCGCGCGCCCCGTCGGGGATGAATATTCTGGGACCGGACACTGAGAAAGAACGCCCCTTATGTGGGCACTCGCGGACCGAAGGCCAAGGCTGACGATGCTTACGCTATGCATCTCCCTAGCCTCCGCAGAGGGAGATGGGTCACACTATGCTACATTGCTGCGCATCGGGGGGCGTTGGGAAATTTCCGAATAGGCAAACGATCCGATCCGGAAAAAACTGAGGGGCCAGAAACAAATATCCAACGGTACGATAGCCGATGTCTCGGAAGACTACAAACAACTCATCGAGCTTTTGAAGAAACTGATCGAAGAGCTGCAGAAAAAGCGCTGCTACAACAGCATAAAGATTTCGCGTGATGCGCCCTTGAGCGGCGGTGGCGAAGGCACCGGTCAGGAAGCTCAATCTGCGCTGGACGATGCCATCGACAAGGCAACGATGGCCGCGACCGAGAAAGTTACAAAATTCGCCAACGAATGGTGCGCGAAAGGCAGATGCACGGCGGGCGAATGTCACCCGAGCATCGATTTCACGGTGGATGTGAGTGGAAAAGAAATCGTCATTCCCGAGCCCGGCAAGAAGGAGAAATACTCTTTTGCCGGGAAAGTGACCGCGACCGGCCAGATCTCGTGCAAATGCGAGGCTTCCTAGGGGTGATTAATGGGTTGTCGTTCCGGCCGGCACCGCATGTCACGCGGGGGGAAGAACCGGGACAACGGCAGAGGCGTTTTCCGTCTCCGGATTGTCAGGCAGGGGCAGGCTTACTATCCTCACACCCATCCAAGTGGCGAACGCGCACATTCAAGGAGGTCGCAATGTCGAAGACTGAGGCTCCTCACACATCGGCCGGTTGGAAATCGCGAGACATGCGCGGGAGCGCGATGCTGCTCGGGATCGTGTGCGCATCCGCGCTGCTGTTTCCGGCAAGCGCCGCCGACAAAGCGGCCAATTCCGCCGCCGCCATTCCGAACCTGATGCAGGAGCAGGGCGTCGCGTGGGCAGGCCGGTTCCCTGGCAAGGCGGCGGGCCAGGCAAAACTGCAATACGACCGGCAACAGAACGAATGGCTGCCGCCTCTAAGCGGAATCGGGCCCATCACGGACGACCCCGCGCACCCGTTCTACAACAACACCGTGGCGGACGATCTGGGCGTGCCGCCGACCTGGCGGGTCGCGGATCTGAACAATGAAGCCGCCAAGAATCTGATGCCCTGGGCGCTCGATGCACTGAAGAAGCAGAACGCGCTCGCGCTCACCGGCAAGAACGGGGAGACCCGCCAGGCGCGCTGCTGGGAGACCGGCGTTCCCGACATCCACGAAGCCCCCTGGGATTTGTATTTCATCCAGACTCCCACCGAAGTGGTGATGCTGCTGGGCGGCGCCGGCCCGCAGGTGAGGCGTGTGTATCTGAACGTGCCGCATTCGAAGAATCCGAAACCGTCATGGTTCGGCGAATCGGTCGGCCATTATGAAGGCGATACGCTGGTCGTCGATACCATCGGCCTGAACGACAAGACGTTCGTGGACGGATACCGCACGCCGCACACGAAGGACCTTCATGTGGTGGAGCGCTACAGAATCGCCGATGGCGGCAAGACGCTAGACGTTTCCTTCACCGCCGACGACCCGGGCACGTTCTACAAGGCATGGGGCGCGCGCAAGCCCCGCTACCGGGTGGCCGAGCATTTCTATCAGGAGGAGGCTTGCGCCTCGAACAACGACGACAAATTCCATCTCGGCTTCGAGCAGGTCCCGACTGCGGCGAAGCTCGATTTCTGAGGAGAGCGCTGGGGCGCAGCGCCCCCATGCTTCGACAAGCTCAGCATGAGGACTTATGTGTAAATCCTCGCTCTGAGCCTGTCGAAGAGTGAGAGGCTACGGCAGGGAGCGGGCGAGGCGGAAGCCGAGATTGTAGCTGCGAAGCGTCGCGAACTCGCGCAGGCGCAAGGCCGGACGCACATAATCGGGCGTCGCGTTCCAGCCGCCGCCGCGGAACACGCGCGGGCAGCCATTCACTTCCTTTGCCGCACTTCCGTCGGTGGGCGCGCTTACATAGTTCGACTGGAAACAGTCTTCCACCCATTCAAAGACGTTGCCCTGCATGTCGTAGAGGCCGAATTTGTTGGCGGCCTTCGTCCCCACCGGGTGGGTCGTGCGGTTGGCGTTTTCCGCATACCAGGCCTCGCGGTCCAGCCGGCCGTAATCCTTGAAGAAGGAATTCTCCTCCGCGTCCCCGGCACGCGCCGCATATTCCCATTCGGCTTCCGTCGGCAGGCGGTAGGTTTTTCCGGTCTTGGCGTTGAGCTTTTTCAGGAAGTCCTGGATGTCGGCCCAACTGACGGCGTCGACCGGCAAAGTGGGGCCTTTGAAGAAGCTCGGGACCTTGCCCATCAGGGCCGCCCATTGGGCCTGGGTCACTTCGTATCGCCCGAGCGCGAAGGATTTGAGCGTGACCGGATGCTGAGGCTGTTCCTCCGGCGGCGGCGGGGCGGGTGAATTCGGATCGGCCTTGCTGCCCATCAGGAATTTGCCGGCCGGAATCACCACCATGTCGGGACAATCGGCGCAATCCTTGAACACCGCTCCGGGCGCCTGCGCGCGCGCCCCGGAAATCCCGGGCAGCAGGGCTGCGGCCCACAACATCGCAATGAACGTCTTATGCATGCCCCGGACGACTCCGCTCGATGCGGCGATTATGAAAGGACGGATTTTCGCCGTCAAAAAATTCGGCCGCCGAAAAGCGCTTGGCGAATTGTAACCTATAGGTTACATTCGCCGCGGCGAGGATGGAGGCGCGAATGACCGGCGGTGAACCCGTATCCGACGAGGAAATCATTGCGCGCGAACGACGCCGGCTTCGGAATACCGGCCGCATCATCGTGGCCATCATTGCGCTGGCCGCGGCCGGCGATCTGCTTTTGTTTTTCGACGGCATGTCGGGAGCCTTGCCCGGCATCGGGATTTCGGCGCAAGGGGTCCGGCTTTTCCTGGTGGCCGGACTGCTCGCGGCCGTGATCGGGCTTGCCTGGGTGAGTTGGCGGGGACGACAAGCGCAGGCCCGTTCCGAACGGATCGTCCGTAGACAGATCGACGATCATCAGGCGCTTGGCGGGCTCGGCCTGGCCGTGCTCCTGATTCTCCTGTTGGAGTTCGCAACCCGGGCTTCCGAAGGCGCGCGCCCTCCCTTCTTTTTCATCGCGCTGGTGCTGTTCGCGGCGTTCACCTTTTTCTCCCCGAGGGCTCGGCGTTCGGGAATTGCCCGCCTGCTCGACGACGAATTGACGCGCGCTTTGCGGGGCAAATCCGTGTTGGTGGGCTATCTTGCCGCGATGGCGATGCTGAGCGGATTGTATCTCACGATCTTCTACAGCCCGGCGCTCGCGATGCAGGCGGGGCCGTTCCTTTTGGTCGCCGGAGTTGCGGTTCCGGTACTTTATTTCCTCTTCCTGCAATGGCAGGCCGGCCGCGGTGGCTGAGCGCCAGCTCAAGAACCGCCTGAAGGAATTGCGCGTCGAGCGGGGTCTCACCCAATCCGAATTGGCGGCACGTGTCGGCGTCTCGCGCAAGACGATCAACACGGTCGAGAATTCCGTCTTCGTGCCTTCGACCGCGCTCGCACTGGCGCTGGCCGAAGAGTTGGGCGCGCGGGTCGAGGATATCTTCTATCTGGCGCCGTGAGTCCGTATACGGACGGAGTCTTCGTCCTACGGACTTACGATGATCATCCGGTAGCAGGAGAGGCTGCTGCTGAGGAATTCATAGGCCGCCCCCCAGAGATAGAGCCGGAACCGGCGATAGTTGAAATCGCCGAACTTCTGCACCACGAAATCGCGGTTGGCGTCGAAATTGCGCGCCCATTCCTGGAACGTCAGGAAGTAGCTGTAGCGGTCGTTGAGAATCTCGGTCACTTCCATCTTCGTGCGCGCGAGCTTGTCCAGAAAATCGTGCAGAACCAGGAACGAGTGATTGCCGCCATAAATATATTTGACCATGAAGGACGACAGCTCGAATTTCTTGGTGCAGGCGCTGCCGTCGAGGAAGATGCGGCCGCCGGGTTTTACCAGCGTCTGGAATTTCTCCAGCACACGCGCGTAATCGGGCAGATGCTCGATCACGCCCATGATGACGATGGCGTCGAATTTCCGCTCGTTGCGGTATTCCAGGAGATCGCACAACTCAAGCTCCCACTCGAAACCGAGTTTTGCCGCCTTGGCGCGCAGGAAATCGATCGAGGTTTGGGAAATGGAGATGCCGCTGCAATGGACGCCGCGCTTCGAGGCGTATTCGAACCATGCGCCCCAGCCGGGGCCGATTTCCAGAATGCGGTCGCCCGGCTTCAAGCCGCATTTCTCGAAGCAATAATCGAACTTCCGAAGTGTGGCGGCTTCGAGGGTTTCGTTCTCATCGGCATAGACGCCTTGTGTGTAACAGGGCGTCTTGGAATCGAGAAAACTGAGAAAGAAATCCGGATCGATGTCGTAATGCGCCGTGATGGCCTGTTTGTTGGTGTGCACCTGCCCGAACAGCAGCGGCTGAAGGAAGCGCCAGACGGTCGTGATGGGGTGCACGTCCTTCATGGATTCGCGCAAGGCAAAAGCGCTCAAGAGGTCGCCGTCGAGATCGATGTCGCCCTGCACGAAGGCGTCACCGAACCGGCCCTCGTCCAGGCTCGCGACCGCGGTGAGCGCCCGCTGGTTCTTCAGCGTGATGCGGAAGCGCGGGGTCCCGGCGCCGAAGGGCTGCACGCTGCCGTCCGGCAGAACCACCGAGAACGAGGTCGGCGAATCGGAGAATTGCTTGGCGAAGCGGCCCAACAGCGAGCGGGCAATACTGTTCGTTTTAACAGGCAAGGATGCCTGCTGAAGGTTCGTTCCCGTTTCCATCGCACCCGCCCTTGTGTTCGCCGCACTCGATTACCGATTATTCACCCTCGGGGACGCAGCGCAAGATGCGGTCCGAGCGGCGGGTCAGTACAGCGTCTCTTTGAAGAACGAGGTCAGATGATGCCAGGCATGCTCGGCCTGGGCCTCGTGGTAGACATTATGGTCCTTCACGCACCAGCCGTGGCGGGCGCCGGCATAGGTCTCGGCTTCGTATGTGACGCCGGCGGCATCGAGCGCCGATCTGAGCTTCTCCACCGCTTCGGGCGGCATGGTGCGGTCTTCGATGGCGAAGCCGAAATACATCCGGGCCTTGATCTGGGGCGCGAGCGTGTGCGGGGAATCGGGCGCATCGGAGGCGAGCTGGCTGCCGTGGAAAGAGGCTGCGGCCGCGATATCGCCGGGTAGGGCTGCGGCCGTGCGCATCGCCATGCCGCCCCCCATGCAGTAGCCGACGGTGCCGATCTTGCCCTCGACCAGCTTCAGCCCGCGCAGGAACGAGACATAGGCATGCGCGTCGCGCGCTATGCCGGCCGGCGTCACGTATTTGCGCACCTCGCCCATGCGAGCGGTGGTGGATTCGCTGCCGAACTTGAAATCCTCGTACACGGGCGCGCGCGACAGCCGATAGAACGGGTTCGGCACCAGCACGACGTAGCCCTCTCCGGCCAGCCTCTTCGCCATTTCGACGAACACGGGCCGGCGCCCGCCGATGTCGGTGTAGAGAATGACGGCCGGCCAGGTGCAGCCCGGACCGATATAGACGAGGTCGCAGTCCGAGACGCCGTCTTCGGTTTTGATGTCGACTTGGGTTTCGATCACCGTGGTGCCTCCAACTCATGCTTCGACAGGCTCAGCATGAGGAAGTAGCAAAATCTCCTCGCCCTGAGCCTGTCGAAGGGGGAGGACAGAGGACAGTTCGTTCTATTCCACGGCTTTCGGATTGCGCGCCGGGCGTGCCAGGCAGCGGTCGAGCCAGGCAACCACATTGGGGGCATAGGAAATGTCGAGCTTGCCGTAGCGCGTCATGGCGACGACGCTCGCCACATTGAGATCGGCGATGCTGAACTTGCTTCCCAGCAGCCAATCGCGGCCCTTAAGCGCATCGTCCAGCACCTTCAGCACCGGAGGCAGGCGGTCGGCGGCGGCCTTGGCGCCGGCTTCGTCCTTGCTGTAGCCGAGCTGGAACATCAGCGACGGCATCGCCAGCGGCTCGATCTCCGCGGCCGCGAACAGCGTCCATTGGAAGACCCTGCCCTCGTCATCGATGTTGGCCGGATACAATTCGCCGGTGCCATATTTCTTGGCGATGTAGAGGTTGATGGCGAGCGATTCGAAGAGCTTCAGATCGCCGTCCGCGTAACCCGGAAACTTGCCGCAAGGGTTCACGGCCAGGAATTCCGGCTTCTTCTGATCCTCCCAGGCCACGTCCACATGTTCGAACGGCACGCCAAGCTCGCGCGCGCACCACATCACGCGCGAAGCGCGCGACATCGCACTACCGTAAATCTTCATGGTCATGGTGTTCCTCCCGGGGGTGTTCGATCGAGGCGTGAGGCAAGGCCGGTGCGCGATTTTTGTCAAGGCGAAGAGCGGGTTGTCGCCAAAGTCATTTCCGTGGTTCTCTTTTGGTGGTATTTTGGCACCAATTGGACTACGTTTTGGTTTCCCCTGGGAGATGGACATGCCTGTCAATCTGTCGATCAAGAACGTCCCTGAAGACGTCGTAGCGCGGCTGAAGCAGCGGGCGAAGCGCCACCATCGCTCCCTGCAGGGGGAATTGTCCGCTCTCGTCGAGGAGGCCGCCGAATTGCGCAGGCCCAAATTGACGGTACGAGAGGTCTCCGAACGGATTCGGAAACTCGGGCTTCCCCGCTACGACGAGGCCACCCAGGACATCCGGGAAAATCGCGATAGAAGATGATCGTGGTCGATGCTTCCGCAATTGCCGCTGTGCTGTTCAACGAGCACATGGGCGAGGAGATAGAACGTCGCCTGGAAGGTGAGGTGCTCGTTGCGCCGCCGCTGATACATTTGGAAATGGCAAATGCCTGCTTGAAGCGGATTATTCGCCACCCGGAGGCACGTGATCTTTGGTTTGAAGCGCTCATGACCTTGGGAGATTGGCAAATCGCGCTGGACGATGTGGATCTTCGGGAAACCGTATCGTTGGCCGCGCTGCACGGCCTGACCGCCTATGACGCAAGTTACCTCTGGCTATCCCGCGAGTTGGGTGCCGAACTCGTAACCCTCGATGCAAAGCTGGCGCGCGCCTATTCGGCGATGACGGGGGCCTGAAAGCGCCCTCGCCGAGGCCATCGCGCCGCACCCCATCAATGTTGCGCCACCGTAATGCCCGTGCTAAGTCCCGCGCGCTGCGGCGAAGGGGCTCCTTCCGCAATAATTTCTTTTGCAAAAATAATGGCTTAGCCCGCTTACCTGGGTCGAGCCTGACCCAGGTAAGAGCAAGAATTGGCCGACGACAGCCATATCGCAGGTCTGGCGCTGCGCTACGCGAATGCGGTCTTCGAATTGGCCGCGGAGGAACGCGCCCTCGACAGCCTTGCGGCCGATTTTCTCCAGCTCAAAACGATGCTGCGGGATAGCCCCGAATTGCGCCGGCTGGTGCGCTCGCCGCTGTTCTCGCAAGACGACCAGGCCAGGGGCATGGAAGCCGTGCTGAGACAGGCCGGCGCCTCCGACCTCACCCGCAGGCTGGTGCTGCTGCTGGTCCGGAAGCGCAGACTGTTCGCGCTTTCCGACGTGATCAGGGCGTTCGAAAACCAGTTGGCGCGCTATCGGGGCGAGATCGCCGCCGAGGTGACCTCGGCCCGGCCGCTGACCGGCGAAGAAACCGCCGAGCTGCGCGACATGCTGAAAGGCAAGCTCGGCCGCGAACCCCGCCTCACCGCCCATGTAAATCCCGATCTCCTGGGCGGGCTGGTGGTCAAGGTCGGCTCGCGCATGATCGATTCATCCCTACGGACCAAGCTCGAGGGCTTGCGCGCCGCCATGAAGGGACAGTGAACCCCGTGCCCCGCATGCTGAGACAAGCTCGGCATGAGGTCCTCATACAAACTCCTCCCTCAGCCTGTCGAAGGGTGAGGCGAGACTGAAGGAACGAAAACATGGACATCCAACCGTCCGAAATCTCGGCCATCCTGAAGCGCGAAATCCGCAATTTCGACGCCGAAGCCGAAGTCACCGAAGTGGGCCAGGTGCTCAGCGTCGGCGACGGCATCGCGCGCATCTACGGCTTGGATAAGGTCAAGGCCGGCGAGATGGTCGAGTTCCCCGGCGGCATCAAAGGCATGGCGCTGAACCTGGAAACCGACAATGTCGGCGTGGTGATTTTCGGGTCCGATTCGACCATCAAGGAAGGCGACACCG
>Ga0265337_1001171_pt1 | contig 13377 bp, 12 predicted proteins | sample 42122metaG_FD_192441 | JGI IMG/M metagenome (GOLD analysis project Ga0265337, IMG submission 192441) | Rhizosphere microbial communities from Carex aquatilis grown in University of Washington, Seatle, WA, United States - 4-21-22 metaG | ecosystem: Host-associated > Plants > Roots > Rhizosphere >... | reverse complement strand
ATCGGGCGTGACAAGCGTGAATTGGGCGAGCTATCCCATCCTCACCTTCCCCGATGCGCCGCAGATCGACGTGGAGCTGATCGGCTCGACCCGCGACAAGCCCTTGGGAGCGGGCGAAGCGGCATCGGCCCCGGTACCGGCGGCCATCGGGAATGCGGTGTTCGACGCGACGGGGGTGCGCTTGCGCAAGGTGCCGCTGACGGCCGCGCGCGTCCGCGGCGCGCTGGTCCGCCAGGGCCAGGCGTAAAACCACTCACCATGACCGGGCTCGACCCGGCCATGGTGAACAAAAGGCTGCGTCTTTATCCCACCGGCTTGAATTTGTGCACGCGCTTGCCGCGGTTCTCGTCCACGTAGACGTTGCCTTTCGAATCCACCGCGATGCCGTGGGCCTGGTTGAATTCGCCCGGGAAGCTGCCGGCGCGGCCGAAGCTGCCGACCTTCTTGCCGCTCTCGCGCTCGACAATGTCGACGGTCGCGTTGTTCTGATTGATGATGAACATGAAACGCTGCTGCGGATCGGGCGAAAAATCGACCGCCACCACCGCGCCGCCGCTCTGCTTGACCTTGCCGTCCTTGGGCGGGGTCGCCGGCGTCCAGGGAAGCGCGATGCTGCGCTTCAAATTGCCCATCTTGTCGTAGACGCGCATCTCCGAGCCTTGCCGGTTGCACACATACACCATCCCGTCGCGGCCCAGCGCGAGGCAGTGCACCGTCTCCATGTCTTCCATCTTCCACTGCCGCAGGAACTTGCCGTCCTTGTCCAGCACCGCGACGCGGCGATTGGAGCCCGAGCCCTCGCCGTCCGAGACATAGATGTCGCCATTGCCGCGATCGACGGAAATGCTCGAGGGCATGTTGAACACGGCGGCGGGCGAATTCAGCGGCTTGCCCTTGGGTGTGCCGTCCGAGGAATCGAGCTTCCCCTTCGTCCCGATCTGCAGCAGCAGCTTCTTTCCGTCATGGGTGTATTTCTGGATCATTCCGGAGGGCGCGCTCGCGATCCAGACATTGCCGTCCTTGTCGAAATGACAGGAATGCAGGCGCGGATCGAGCAGCTTCGGATCGCCCCAGGAATTGACCACATTGCCTTCGGGATCGAACTCGATGATCGAGGGCGCGAGCGTGCCCGCATTCAGGTCGCCTTCCAGCACGTCCTGCCGGTTCAGGATCAGCACGTGATCCTGGGCATCGACGCACAAACCGCCGAGGCCGCCCAGCACCCAATTGTTCGGGAGCGGCTTGGGCCAATTGACGTCCGCCTGATATTTCGGCGCCGTCTGGGCCTCGGCCGCAAGCGAGGGCATGCCCGCCAGCACCAGCGCGCACAATCCGGTTTTCAACGCTGTCTTGAATTCGCGCATCTCTTTCACTCCACGGCGACGGGGATGATGCCGATCGCCTTTTTGAGGTTGTCAAAGGGCTTCGCACCCGAGCCATGCGCGGGCGCAATCGTCTTCACGTTGAGATTGAGCTGGGTGATGTTGCGATAGAGGTCGATGCCATATTCGGGCGTGCGGCCGAAATCCCGCGGATCGGCGCCGGCCGGCGGATTGTAGCCGTCGCCCCAGAAGATCAGTCCTTCCTTGGGCATGAACACAAGCAGATTGGCGCCGTTATGTCCGCCGATCAGATGATAGATCTCGATGGTCTTGGCGCCGTCGGTCATCACCTTCTTTTCGGTCACGGTCTCGAAGGTGGGCTCCTTGGGCGATTTCGACAGCAGGTCGGGCGCAAGGGTGCGCGGCCGGGCCCAGGCCTGCAGAAAAAAAGCGCGGTTCGTTTCGTGCGTCACCACCGTTGCCCCTTGCGCGACATAGGTGCGAAGCCCGCCGGCATGGTCGTAATGGGCGTGCGTATTGATGACGTATTTGATCGGCTTGTTGGGGATCTGCTTGGCGATCGCCTCGTTCACCGCGAGCGAGCGGGCTTCGCGGCCGATCCCTTCGACGACGACGACGTAATCCTTGAACTCGACGGCCCAGCTCCGGGCCCCGTCGGAATTCACGTACCACACGCCGTCGGCGAGCTTGTCCATAGTCACCGTGGGCGGCCCCGGCGGCGGCGCATTCGCGACATTGACGGGCGCCGGCATCGCGGGCGCCCCATTGGGTCTCACATCGTGGATGATGACGTCCAGTGTGGGATGGCCATCCTCCGTCTGCACGATATGGGTCGGGAATTTGACCCCGCCGAAATCGGCATAATCGGAATAGACGATCTCCACCGGATAATCGCCGATCACTTCGTTGGTGTTGAGGAAGCTCACCTTCTCGACGAGGTTCTGATCATCGAGGGTGGCTTTCACATCCCGGCCTCCGATCTTGACGGAGATGATCTTGCCGTCGAGCGTGCCGCCATTGGCAAGCGCGGCTTTGACGATGCCGTGCGGGCTCACCCACAATTGGCGCGTGCGGTCGTTCACCGCTTCGGGTGCGGGAGCCGTGTCGTTGCCGTTCTGGTTCCAGGCAGATTTGCCGCTGACGAACTGCACGGTGCGCTGTTCGCCCGCCACCGGCTGGGCGGCGCCCCCATGGGGCGGAGTCTCGGCTTGCGCGCGCACCGCATCGATGCGCATGGCGGGCGCCTGATAATCGATGGCGACGTCGTAGGAAACCTGATGGAAGCGCGGCCAGGGATCGCCGGGCAGATAGGCCTGCCCGAAACCGAAATTCGAGCCGCTGCCCGAATATTCGATGGAGGTCAGCTTGGTTGCCCCCATGGCATCGGAGACCGCCGCAAGGCCGGTCTTCTGGGGCTGTGTGCAGCCATGGAGCACGGCCGACAATGCGAGAATGGCCGCCCAGTGCATTCGCATCGTCTACTCCTTGGATGAATTTAGGCCTTGCGGGCCTTTACCGGGACCGGAGTCCCGGCGATTTTCAGGTTCACCATGTTGAGCGAGGAGCGCGTGGTGAAATAGAGCGTTTTCCAGTCGTCCCCGCCGAACGCCATGTTGGTGGTGGCAGGCGCGCCGTGGACGATGCGGCCGAGCTTCTTGCCTGTCTTGTCCATGATGAAGAGGCCGCCCGCGCCGCCGGTATAGACGTTGCCGGCCGAGTCCACCTTCATCCCGTCGGGGACACCGGGCTCCGGACCGTTCAAATCCACGAAAACGCGGTCGGTCTGCATGGCGAGCGTGCCGTTCGCCTGCATCTGGAAGCTGCGCACATGCCGCCGCCGCGAATCGTTGATGTAGAGCACGCTTTCGTCCGGCGAAAAGGCGATGCCGTTCGGTGTGAGGAAATCGTCGGCCAGAAGCGTGATGGACCCGAGATCGGCGCTCACCCGGTACACGCCGGCCTTGGTCACGTCCCACTGCTCCGGCGCCGACGGCCCGCCCGGATCGGTGAAATAGATCGAGCCGTCGGACTTCACGACGACATCGTTGGGGCGCAACAGGCGCTTGCCCTGGAAATTGTTGGCGACCACCGTGATGCTGCCGTCGGGATCGGTGCGGGTGACGCGCCTTGTCGCGTGCTCGCAGGCGATCAGGCGCCCCTGCAGATCGCGGGTCAGGCCGTTGGCCTCGTTGGTCTTGTCCTTGAACAACGTCACGCCCTGGCCGGGTGTGTATTTCATCCGGCGGCTGGTCTGGATGTCGCTGAAGAGGAGATAATGGCCTTCCGCCCACCACATCGGTCCTTCGGTGGGCCCGATATCGCCGCCGAAGCCGGTGGCAAGTTCGCGGATGGGCTCCGATGTCGAGACGATGGCGTCGAGTTCGGGCGCCATGCGGTCGATGCGCTTGGCCCCCTGGGCAAAGGCGCGGTTCGCTGCAGCGAGCGCAATCCCGCCGGCGGCTCCCGCGATGATTTCGCGGCGCGTCATTCCATAGCGCATGGCGACCCCTCCCGAAATCACCCCGCCTTCACCGGCCGGCTTTGGCGGACAGCCCACCGGCCTCAGCGATCCGGCAGCGCGAAGACATAGAGCGCGTTGCCGTTCGCCGGATGCTTCACGTCGGGCTCGATCGTGCGCGGCACCTGACGCGGGGACCCGCCGCCGAGTCCGACGGGGACGGCAATGTATTGCTTGCCGCCGACGGCGAACGCGATGGGGAAGCCCTGGACCGAGGTCCCAAGCCGCGCCTTCCACAGTTCCTTGCCCGTCGCCGTATCGAAGGCGTGGAAGGTGCGGTCGAGGTCGCCGACAAAGGTCACGCCGCCATCGGTTGTCAGCACGCCGGTCAGCCACTCTGGGCGCTGATCGAAGTTCCATTTCTGCTGCATGGTGCGCACGTCGAAGGCGGCGAGATGGCCGACATTGCCGTTGCTGCCCGGCATCTCGAAGAAGCGGCGGTCGGCTTCCGTGCCGCCGCCGCCATCGCCTTTGTTCACCACCCGCCCGTTCATTTCCATGCAGGCCTGGGTCAGCGGAATGACCAGCGTCTGGGTTTGCGGGTCATAACTCATCGCCTGCCAGTCCTTGCCGCCCGCGGTGCCGGGGCAGGCGGGAACCCAATAGCCGGTCTTCTGTTCCAGGATGTCCGGCCGATAGGCGATCTCGCCCTTGCTCTTGTCCTTCCAGACAAAGACGTTCTGATAGACGGTCTCCTTGGCGTCGATGAACTGGCCATTCTGACGATCGAGTTTCCACAAGATGCCGGGCTTGCCGATGTTGAACGAGACCTTGCGGCCGTCCACATCGACCAGCACGCGCTCATAGACCTCATCCAGATCGAGCGATTCACCGGGAATGAATTGGTGGTACCAGGCGAGTTGCCCGGTTTCGGGCCGAAGCGCCAGGGTCGAGGTGGAATAAAGGGCGGCGTCCCCGCCGGTCGTGCCGCGGCTCGCCTGCATCCAGGGCTTCGCATTGGCGACGCCCCAATAGGTCAGATTGAGATCGGGATCGTAGGTGCCCGTGATCCAGGTGTCGCCGCCGGCCCTGAGCATGTTGGGGAGCTTGCCCCAGGTGTCGCCGCCGGGCGTTCCCTCGCGGGCCTCGGTGTTGAAGCGCCAAAGGATCTTGCCGGTCTGTGTGTCGAGGCCGCTGATGTAGCAGCCCTGATCGGCCTCGGCTGCTTTGTAGCGCTCGCATCCTCCCAAGCCCTGGACGAGCTTGCCGTTGATGATGAGCGGGCCGGAAGAATTGCCGAAGCCCTTCGCGTTGTTGGCGAGCGGCGTGTCCCACACCGTGCGGCCGGTTTTCGCGTCCAGCGCCATCAGGTGCGCGTCGTTGGACGCGACATAGATCTTGTCCTGGTAGATCGCGATGTTGCGCATCGCGCCGGTGCCGCCGGCCCTGCCGCCGGACGGGCGGATGCGGTTCTCCCACAGGAGCTCGCCGGTCTTTGCGTCGAGCGCCTGAACGATGTTGTCGACATTGATGAGATACATGATCCCGTTGTGGACCAGGGGCGTCGGTTCATTGGCGCCGACCAGGTCGTTCATCGCCCACACCCAGGCGAGCTGAAGCTGACCCACATTCTGCTTGTTGATCTGGTTGAGCGCGCTATGGCTCCAGCCTTTGTAATTGCCCCGCACCATCAGCCAGTCGTTCGGGCTCGGGTTCTTCAGCATCTCGTCGGTAACGGGCACGAAATTCTGGATGTTGCCTTCCAGCGTCAGTCGCGCGGGGATGCGCGGCGGGCCGGCAGGCGCGGCCGCGGCCACCTGTGTCCCGGCGGTTGCCGGAGGGGCGGTGCCGGTCGCGACCTGCCCGATCGGAACCGACGTCGCAACCGTGAGCGGGCGCGGCCCCGCCGCCGCGCCGTTCTGGCGGAGAATGAAGGCGACGAGCGATTCCACCGCCTGCTCGGAGAGCGAGCGCGGATTGTCGGCGGGCATCGAGGTTGCGATCTTGTTGTAGAGTTCGCTCGTGCTCCGGCCGCGCCAGGCGCTCATGAAGTTTGCGCCGGCCAGTTGCGGGGCTTCGAAGCTGCCCTGCAGATCGGGCTGGTGGCATTTCGCGCAGACCGTCTGGAACGTGGTGGCCCCGATGGTCGCCTGCTCGGCGGTATAGACGCCGTTGCCCGCCGGTTGGGGCTGCGCCGTGGCGATGGCGATTCCGAACGCGGCCGCAGCCGTGGCCGACACCAAGAGTACCGCTTTCAATCCGCGCATCATGTGCTCCCTCAATTGGCGTGCATGAGCCAGCCCCGGAGATTCCCGTCGGGGGCGCGCTCGGAATTCAGCTGAACGTATAATTGGCCGTTCTTCAGGTCTTCGACCATCTGCGGCGATAGATCGACCGTGCCGCTGATCGTGGGGCTCGTCGTTTTGGTGATGTTGAGGTCGAGGATGGCGGGCCCGGGAATTCCCGGTACGCCGCGATGGATGTGAGCGACCGTTGCGGGCGACCGCAAGCCTTCGGCAGTGCCGCTGACGGTGAGCTTGTTGCCGGCGAGCGTCGCGGTCACCGAACCTTGCCCCGCGACATTGGCCTGCATGGCCACATCGATAGGCACGACCGACAGCCGCGTCTTGTAGGTATCGCCGTTCTGCGCCGCAATCGCAGGCGCCCCGATCAGAATTACGGCAAGCATCAGCGCCGCCGTCCGTCCATGCCGTTTCGTCATGGTTGCTTTCATCTTTGAATGCTGGCCTTCAGCCCCCGATTGGCTTCCGGTGGGGCGGAATCTATACAAGAGCGCCCGTCAGTTCCAGCGGTGCGGGCTAGCCTTTGGCATCGAAAAACCGAGCCAGAGTCGCGGTTTCCGCATTCGCATCTGCAACATCGGCGGCGATGCGGCGATAGAATTCGGCAGCGGACTGAAAAAGCTCATGCCCCGCGGGATCGGCGGTCACGAAACCGGCGATCTCTTCCATTTCGGCAACCCAGCGATGGGCCTTGGAGAACATGGAGGGGACCTGCCTCTCGAACCAGGCGAGCAGATGCGGCTGGCTTTCGGCAAGTTCCGCGTGGAGCGATGTGGCCTCGCCCGCGCGCGTGGCGGCAAGGATCATGACGCTCGCAAGTGCGGTCAGTCCCTTCGTGATCCCGGCATAGGACATCTTCAGCGCCGAGGCGGCGCCCACGGGGCCATCGAGCACTTTGCAGTTAAGCCCGAAGGCATCGAGTGCGGCGACCGCGTTTGCCTGCAACCCCGAAAGATACAGGCTCGGCCCGTCATAGCCCGGCTTCGGCGGACCGCCGATGATACCGCCATCCACAAACGGACAGGCTGTCGTTTGTATGATCGCGGCGATGCGCTCCACGGTTTGCGGATTGACCGCGTTGCAATCGACATAGATCGGCTTCTTTCGCCCGGCTTCGAGCATGGGCGCGAGACGCAGCGCCAGGGTTTCCGCTTCGCCGGGCGGTACGACGGAAAGGATGATGTCCGCCGCGGCGAATTGGGACAGCGCCACCGGCTGCATCCGTGCGGCTTTGGCGCGCGCGGAACTTTCCGCACTGCGGCCCTCCAGATTGGTGAGCACGGTAAGGCCGTTATCGGTCAGGCGCTTTGCTACCGCGCTTCCCATCTGGCCCTGTGCGATGATGCCAACGACCGGTTTGCTGTTGGGCGTCAATTGATCGCTCATGAGTGATAGCCTATATACGAAGGGCACCCGCCCCAGAGGGCGAACTCCAGGGCGGGGCCGGGCTCAGAACCGGATCAGAAGGGTCAACCTTCTTTTTCCGATGCTGATCCGGAGGGAGAAGATCATCATCTCAGCTTCCCTCCGTGTGGCAGGGGCGGCCGATTCCGCCCCTCTCACCACCCATCCACATTAGTTGAAGACTGAAACGCCGTCAGTCGCCCGGCGCTTGCGCGCGGTCGTTCATGCCGTAATCGCGCAGCACCGACACGACGCGTAAGCGGTAATCGGCGAAGATGGAGGAGCGTCCGCGCGCTTGCGCCTCGCGATGCTCGGCGTGCATGCGCCAGCGCCGCACGGATTCCTCATCGCGCCAGAACGAAAGCGACAGCAGCTTCTCCGCGTCCGACAGGCTCTGAAAGCGCTCGATGGAAAGGAAGCCGTCCATCTTCTCGAGTTCGGGCTTCAGCCGCGCTGCAATGTCGAGATAGTCCTGTTTCAACCCAGGCTTGGTCCTGACTTCGAAGATGACCGCAATCATCGCTTTCCAAGCTCTTGGTCGAGGTTGCCGACGATGAAACCGTAAGAGCCGCAGCCGAAAACGAGCGCCACGCCTGCCGCAACTGTGAGCGGCAGGGTGAAATCTCCCGCTGCGGAAATCAACAGCCCCGTCACCAGCGGTGCGAACGAGCCGCCGACATTGCCGCCGAAATTCTGCAGCGACACCAGCGAGGACACGATGTGCGGCGGCGCCACGTCGATGGGCATCGAATTCACCGCGGCCGTCGAGAAGCTGAAGCTTGCCACCGACAGGGTCAGGAACCCGATGGCGATGACATTATCGGACGCATAGGCGCCAAGGATGGTGAACAATGTCGCGCCGAACAAACCGCCGACCGCGAAGCCCTTGCGCACCAGTGTGACACGCAACCCCCGTGCAATCAGCCGGTCGCCGATCCAGCCGCCCAGCAGAACGCACAAAGTGCCGATGAGAAAAGGCAGCATCCCGACGAAACCGGTGTTCAGGGTCGACATGCCCCGCTGCAATACGAGATAGCCGGGAAGCCACGTCGCGAACACGTAATAGATATACAGATAGCCCGCCTGTCCGAGCATCACGCCCCAGGTGGTTTTGTATTTCAGCAACTCCGCCCATGTGATCTGCGCTTGCGTTTCGCCGGGCGGGGCGGAATCGGGCGGGCCGCCGCGATAGACCGCGATCCACCACAAGACCCAAATGAGCCCCAGCGCCCCCGTGACGTAGAACACCCACTCCCAGCCGTAATGGACCAGCAGCACGGAGGCGAGCGGAATGCCGAGCGTGAGGCCGACCTTGTTGCCGGCGAAGAACGTGCCCACTGCGAAAGCGCGATGTTTCTTGTCGAAGGTCTCGCGGATCACGCGCGAGCCTGAAGGGATCATCAACGACTCGCCCGCCCCCAGCAGCGCGAGAAACGCAGCCAGAGGCGCAAACATCTTGGTCAGGCTGCACAGCGCGGTCGCAAACGACCACATGCCCACGCCGAGCGGGTAGGAGCGCCGCGGGCGGATGATATCGGTCAGCGGCCCTGCCGCCAGCAGCGAGAACGTGAACGCCCAATTGAAGATGGAGAGCAGCACGCCAACTTGCGCCGGCGTGTAGTGGTATTCTTTGATGAGCTGCGGCCCCACAACCGCGAAATTGACCCGGTCGATATAGGCGATGGCCTGCGAGCCAGCGAGCAGCAGCAGGATGTTCACGCGATAGGCGGCGGAAACCCGGTTCAATCGTGTCGCCCAATAGCAAAATGGCAGACGGAAACCCCGTCTGCCACTTTACAGGTCTTGGCCGGATTGTCGCCGCTTCAGCTGACGACGATCTTCTCGTGCTCGCTCTGGCCTTCGGTCAATCCGCGCGCCTTCATCCAATCATAGGCGCGGCCGAACAGTTCGGCGGCATAGTAATCGACGTGCTTGTAGCGCACGAACGCCTTCAACAGCTCGTTCGCCTTCAGCGCGCCCTTGGCGGATGCCGCGACATGATGGGCGTATTTGTAGAAGTCCTGGTTGATCAGATCGACCGCTTCGTTCTCGGCGTCGTAATAGGCCTTGCGCTGTTCGGGCGTCAGGTTCGGCGCCACCACTTCGCCGCCGCGATAAAAGGCCGCCGCAACAATGTGCGCGCCTTCCTTGAGCGCCAGACTGATGAACGGCTCCATCACCGTGACCGCGCGATAGGTGCCGTTCTTCAGGCCCTCCCAGCGGGTATAGGGCAAGCCGCCATTGACGATCTTGACATGCTCGGCGCCGACCGCGCTCTCCAGCATCTGGATCGTGGTGTAGTGCGAGCCCGTCAGCTCCTGCACGACCACCGGCACATCGGCCATGTCGCGGGGCACCTGCAGGGCTTCCTCGAAGGTGACGATGGCCTGCGCCGCAACCGCCGAGCGAAGACCCGCGATATTGCCACCGCGGTTTCCCCGCTCCAACCGGTCGATGCTGGCCCACTCGCAGACATTGTAGCTGTCGGCGGAGCCGCAATCGAACAGGTTCTCCTTCAGCCGCGCCATGATCGGGCGGTCGGCGGTGTCCTTTTCGCGGGCTTCATAGGGGGCGGACATCTGAACATTGAGGCCATGCTTCTTGAACAGGCCTTCCTCGATGCCAACCAGAACGGGCAGATCGAAAACGGGGTTGTTCGGTGCGATCTTCACCAGCGGCATTGCGTCTGCCATGTGATCCATCCTCTGATGCGGGTTAGAGCTTAATCCCAAATTCCAGTGTTTTTTATGTAATTCTTGGCGGTGCCGCTGTCAAACTGACCGGTTATCGCACCCCCAAGAGATTGGTAAACCGGCAGGAATTTCAATGGCCCCCTGGGATGCCCGATTTGAAGCTCAAGCTGGCGTGCAACGATTATGACCGGGTCCGGGCCCTGATTGAGGGGTGGGTGAGGCCGGAAGGGATCGATTTCGACATCACCCTTTTGAAGCCGCGCGAGCTGTTTCCGCGGATGCTGGACCGCCAGGAGTTCGACGTTTCCGAGCTGTCGCTCGGCTCCTATGCGTCCCTCGTCGCGAGGGGCGAAAGTCCGTTCGTCGCCGTTCCCGTGACGCTGTCGAAAATCTTCCGCCACGATGCGATCTACGTCCGCACCGGCGCTGGCATCGCGCGTCCGGAAGATTTGAAAGGCAAGCGCGTCGGCACCACGCAATATGGCGCGACCGCCATCGTCACCATCAAGGGCATGCTCGCCGACGAATATGGCGTGCAGCCGTCCGACCTGCGCTGGTTCGTCGGCGGGCTGAACGCGCCGACGGAGAAGCCGCTGATCCCGTTGAATCTGCCGGCAGGCGTCGATCTGACCTTTCTCGGGGCCGGGCGGACGCTGGAAGCGATGCTGGCGGCGGACGAATTGGACGCGCTGTTCTCGATCTATATTCCGAAGCTGTTCCTGCAGGGCTCACCAAAAATCGCGCGCCTGTTTCCGGATTACCGCAGCGTCGAGGAAGAGTATTACCGTCGCACGCGCATCTTCCCGATCATGCACGTCGTCGCGATCAAAAGGGACCTCTATCGGGACAATCCTTGGATCGCGCGAAGCCTCTATCGCGCCTTCTGCGCAGCGCGCGATGCGGCAATCGAACCGCTGCACGACACGGACGCTCTGATGGTGTCGCTGCCATTCCTCGTCCATCATTTAGAGGAGGCGCGCGCCCTGTTCGGACGCGATGTCTGGACCTATGGCGTGGAAGAAAACCGCCCGGCGCTGGAGGCGCTCTGCCGCTGGGTGCACGAACAAGGCTTGGCCCCGCGCCGCGTCACGCCGGAGGAACTGTTTGTGGATGTGGATTAGTCATGAAACTTCGCGAATTGGAGCGGTTGTTGATCGAGGAAATTTCCCCGGTCACGCCTCATCAAATTTTGTCATTCCCGGCCGAGCGGCGTAGCCGCGAGGGGAAGGGAAACCAATTGTCGCCGAACGGAATAGTTCCGGACGAAATGGGTCCCCTTCCCTCGCATCGCTGTCGCGATGCTCGCCGGGGATGACAAAGGGAGTTTACTGACTCATCCCCTTGTAGAGCAGCCGCTGCATGCCCGCCGTGGTCTGGGCGATGTAGATGTTGCCCTTCGAATCCGTCTGGATGTGATGGCCGGCGCCGAGAATCCCCTGCGGTTGAATCTGGCCCACATAGGTTAGCGTCTTGGGATCGACCACTGCGATCCCCTTGCCATAGCCGACATAGAGGAATTGCTGGTCCGGCGAGAAGGCGAGATCGAGCGCGAAGGTCTGGTCGCCCTTGGTCAGCTGCTTGATGAACTTGCCGCTGGAATCGAACATCTGCACACGGCGGTTTTCGCGGTCGGCGACATAGACCATGCCGTCCTTGGCGACGCGGATCGCGTGCACAATCGAGAATTGCGGGCGGCCCGGTTCGGTGAAATCCTCGTGGCGCACGACTTCGCAGGAATCGGAATCTTCCGGCTTGTTGCCGAAGGCGCCCCACATCCGCTTGAACTTGCCGGTGTCGGCATCCACCACTATCACGCGGTGATTGCCATAACCGTCCGCCACGAACAGTTCATTGGTCTGAGCCACGAATTGCGCATCGGCGGGGCGGTGGAAATTGGCGGTGTCGGCATTGCCCTTGCTTTGATTGCTCTTGCCGATCTGCATGACGAACCTGCCGTCCTGCGTGAATTTCAGGAGTTGATCGTCCGCCACGGGCCGCAAGCCGGGAAGCCCGTTGGTGGGACAGGAATTGCCGCCGAGCCACACGAAGCCTTTGGAATCGATCAGAATGCCGTGCTCGCGTTCGGGCCATTGATAGCCGTTGCCGTCACCGCCCCAGCCGCGGACATAGCTGCCGTCGGGCGCGAAGATGGTGATCGGCGGTGCGGCGTGCGCCTTGTCGTCGCCTTTGAGCGTGCGCGGGCGCGACAGCACCCAGGCTTCGTCCTTGGCGTCCACGGCGATGCTGGAGATGTCGCCGAATTTCATGCCGGCCGGTTTCTTGGGCCAATCCTTGTCGACCTCGAACATCGGCATCTTGGCGGCGTGAGCCGGGACGCTCCACGCGCCCTGGGCGCCTGCGAGAATCATCGACGCAGCAAAGATCGAACGCGCAAAACCGTGGCGAGTCATGGCTCCCTCCCGAGCATGGCTTTTCTGCCGTTTAGAATGCTCCGTTCCCGCGCTTTCGGCAATTGGGGGCGCGGCTTCTAAGCCGTCTCGGCTGCTTCGGCTTTGGCCGCCTTTTCCCATTCGCGCATGGGGGAAAGTGCGAGGATGCGCTGGGCATAGGCCTGCGCCACAGGCGGCAAATGGATGCCGTAGGTCTCGAAGCGCGTCACCACGGGCGCGTAGAACGCATCCGCGTTGGAGAAATTCCCGAACAGGAACCCGCCGTCGGCGCCATGGCGGGCAAGCGCCGATTCCCAGATCGCGACGATTCGCGCGATCTGGGCCTGCACCGCATCGTCCAATGCGGGAGTGGGATGGCGCGCGGCGATCTCCATCGACAGCACATTGCGGACATCGGGAAAGCCCGCGTGCATTTCCGCGCAGACGCTGCGCGCTTCGGCGCGGGCGGACGCATCGCGCGGCCACAGGAGCGCATCGGGATGGCGCTCGGCCAGCGTCTCGCAGATGGCCAGGCTGTCCCAGACCGTTTGCGCCTGCCCATCTTCCTCGATTCTCAGCGCCGGCACCTTGCCCGATGGCGAGTTCGGCAGGATCTGGCCCTTGGTTTCCGGGCGGCGCAGCCGGATCAGCACCTCCTCGAACGGTAGCTTCGCCATTTTCATCGCGAGCCAGGGCCGCAAGCTCCAGGACGAGGTGTTCTTGCTGCCGATGGTGAGCCTATAGCGCGCGCTCATGGTCAGGCTTCCTTCACACCCTTCGATGGGC
>Ga0265337_1001168_pt1 | contig 13395 bp, 10 predicted proteins | sample 42122metaG_FD_192441 | JGI IMG/M metagenome (GOLD analysis project Ga0265337, IMG submission 192441) | Rhizosphere microbial communities from Carex aquatilis grown in University of Washington, Seatle, WA, United States - 4-21-22 metaG | ecosystem: Host-associated > Plants > Roots > Rhizosphere >... | reverse complement strand
ACGCCGCGAGAAGCGCTTCGTGAAGTTGGAACAAAGAGAGGCGGGCGAGCAGGAATCTGTGCAGGTGCGGGGGCACGAGTTCGATCCGCAACCGCGCCAGCTTCGGCCCGCGCATGTCTTCAATCCTTTCCTGCGTGAGGAATGGCTCGGGCATCACCTCGAGCTCCTCGGTCGTGACCCCGGCGACCTCCGACGAATGATGCAGCCGCTCCTGATCCTTCTCGAAGCAGCACTTCTTGTATTTCTTGCCGCTGCCGCAGGGGCACGGATCATTGCGCCCCACCTTGGCCGCCGCGCGCCGCAACGGTCCGCTCGCACTGATGACGCGATCCATCTGTTCGGGCAGAAAACCCAGCGGGTCGGCCATCGGTTTCCCGATGATGAAATCAAGCGCCGTCTCAATCGCTCCCGGCGGCGGCGGCGTGATGAATTCTTCCAGCACCGTCTGGAGCGCCTTGTTCCGGGTGATATGCGCCAGCGCGAACAGCGGCAACAATGCCTCGCGCCCACCCGTCACCTCGCGCGCCAGCAATCGCGCCTTGGGAATCAGGTTCGGCGGCAGCGCGCGCTTCGGTTCGCGATTCAGGCAAATCCAGCCGGCAATCAACAGCAGCACCGCCTGGCGTTCCCAACCCATTACGCCGCTCTCGACCGCCGCCAGCAGCGTCTCCACCACCTCGCCGCGCGCCTGCAACGCCACCAGCGACACACCTTCGAGCTGATGCATCAGCGGCAGCACGCCGGGCAACATCTGTGCCTCGATGCTCCGCCCGCCCGCCACCATGGCGAGCATCAACGCCGTCATGCCCGCCTCGTCGGCGGAAGCCACCAGCGACTCGATCAACCGGTGCAAATCTTCATCGGTGGCCGGGAGTTGGGCGGCGAGGGCGCGCACCTCGCCCTTCGTGAGCCGGGCCGAATGCAGACGTTTGATTAAATCGTCTTCCACGCCGGAAGATTAATCCAGAAACACAGCCGCCGTCAGCATTGGAATTGGTCTTCAACCGCCGACCGGGCCGCGCCGGCGTTTGTCGCGGGCCGACCTTGAGGCGTTCCTGAAATCCATCTGGGTGCTGGGCGTGTGGCATCGGGGGCGTGTGGGCTACTGGCGGCTGTTCTGGGGCACGCTCCTGCGGCGGCCGCGCCAGTTTCCGCACGCCATCGAGCTGGCCATCATCGGCTACCACTTCCGCCGCGTGGCCAAGGCGCTTTGACACGAATTTCACGAATTGACGCGAAGCCAAACCGAAACCCTGCAAGGGTGAAAGATAATAGCCCAGGGCAAGCGAAGTGAAACGAACGCCGCCCTGGGTAAAATGCCCACCAAAATTTTTCTCCCTCTCCGCCTCGAACGGGGAGAGGAATTAAAGGTGAGGTGTCGAACTCAAATTTCTCAACCTTCAACTCTCAACTGTTTCTTGCCTCTGCCAATTTTCCGGCGCACACTTGCCGTGTTAAAAACAAAACGACCAGAAAACAAATTTAACCAAAATCATTTCGCGTAGCTACGGCTGCTAAATGCCAGTTTTAGAAAAACAATATATCGCGCCTCATGCTTACCAAGTCAGATTCTGACCCACGCACATACGAAGTGACATTTTGCAGCCGTGTTGCGGGCTGGGCGAACGCGCTTTTTGCCAGGCATCCCGAATGGCCATTCCGACGCGCCGAAATTGAGGAGTCCAAGGCCATTCATCGCAAACGTTCCGACCTTCGTTTTTACGGTGACGCGAAGAAATTAATCCTTGCCGGAGAAGTCAAAATGCCGGGCACCCGCGAAGGCCGCAGTCCGCACAGCCCGGGCTTGGTGGAAGACTCAGCAACAAAAGCCGACAACGCCGCAGCCGAATTCTTCTTCACTTGGAACGTAAACGAACTGGTCCTGTATGACAGGAAGAAATGGAATCTGCCGCTTCCAGAGCGCCGGGTGCAGGATTACCTTCTTGGCATTGATTTGGAGAAACCGTCCGATGTGGACCGCCCGCACGTCGAAGAGCGTATCAAAATCTGGCTTGAAGAGTTCTTCGGCGGGCTGGCGGAAATCATTTCTGGCCAACAACCCGAGTGGGGCATGCGGCTGGATGAATGGTTCATTCGCGCTTTCGAGAGCCATATTTCGTGGGCGGTCAGACTCACATCCGAGTTTCTTTCACGCCAATCCATCACCGACAAGAGCTTCCGGGCCAAACTACAGGAATGGATGGTCAATGAACAAAACTGGATTGTCTCCAGTGAGGAATGGGATTCTCTGGTTGACCGCGCTGCCCGAACTTTGTGTTACGTTTTTGCCAACCGGCTGATTTTCTACGAGTCCTGCCGGGCCAAATTTGTCGAGTCGCTCTCGGCGCTTAAAATCCCAAAAAACCTCAAGACCGCTGGCGAACTTTACCGGCATTTCCAGAAGACATTCCAAATGGCCATGGATGAGACCGGTGATTACGAAACGCTTTTCTATCCCCAAGCGCAGGACTGGGCCGGACCGCACATTTTCGGACACGCCGATTCGGCGGAAGCATGGCGGTCAGTCATCCAAAATCTTGAGCCGTTCAATTTCAAACTCATTCCAACCGACATCCTGGGCCACATTTTCCAACGGCTCATTGAGCCGGAAGAGCGCCACAAGTTTGGACAGCATTACACCAATGAAGACCTCGTGGATGTGGTGAATGCCTTTTGCATCCGCAACGCCGAGGATAACGTTCTCGATCCGGCTTGCGGTTCAGGCAGCTTTCTGGTTCGCGCCTACCTCCGGAAGGCTTGGTTGAAGCAAAACCAGCGTTTCAAACACGCATCCGTCACGCATCAAGACCGGCTGGCGCAAATCTACGGCGCAGACATCTCTCTTTTCGCCGCGCATCTCTCCACTCTGAACCTTGCCGCCCGCGACATCAGTGACGAGGAGAATTACCCACGCATCCGCCGCCGCAATTTCTTTGAAGTTGCGGATGACGTGACAAAAAAGAAACCCTTTTGCTTTCTGCCCCGGGGTTTGCGCGGCGAACGCACGCCGGGGCCGATTGATTTGCCGCAACTCCACGCAGTCGTCGGCAATCCGCCGTATGTCCGGCAGGAATTAATTCCCAAGCGCGGGCAAAAAGGAGTAAAGCCGATGCAGGCCAAGGAAGATTTGCAGGAACTTTGCACCCGGTTCTGGCCGCGGTTGAAACTGGGCGGACGCGCTGACTTGCACTGTTATTTCTGGCCTGCGGCCACGAACTTCTTGAAAGAGGACGGCTGGTTTGGCTTCCTCGTTTCGTCCAGTTGGCTGGATGTGGAATACGGCTTCGCTTTGCAGGAATGGGTTCTGATGAATTTCCGCATTCACGCAATCTTGGAGAGCAACGCCGAACCGTGGTTTGAAGATGCCCGCGTCAAGACATGCGCCGTCATTTTGCAGCGCTGCTCCGACCCTGCAAAACGCAGTGCTCAACTTGTCAAGTTCGTGCGTCTCGATGCGCCGTTGAAAACCATTCTCGGCGACCGGTCCGACGAAAACTCCCGCCAGTCCGCCGCCGAGGAGTTTCGGGAGAAAATTCTGGCCTGCAAAAAGAACACCGCTGCTGAAGGTTGGCGCGTGGTGGTGAAACAACAGCAGGAGCTTTGGCAGGACGGCCTGCGCGCTGGGCGGTTGTTTGCCCTGCAAAAGCAGCGCGACCTGGCGGAGGGTATCAAGGGTTCACCCGACCACGGCGACGAAGAGGAAAACGGGGAGAACGGGACCACCTACGATGAAAATGGAAACGGGATGCTGCACGAAAATCCGGACAGCGGCTACGGCCCGGCTTACGGCGGCGGCAAGTGGGGCAAATACCTCCGCGCGCCGGACCTTTATTTCCGCATCATGGAATGCTACGGCAAACGCTTCGTGCCGCTCGGTGAAATCGCCAAGATCCGATTCGGAGTCAAGAGCGGTTGTGACGCCTTCTTCATGCCGCGCGATGTCAGCGCTAAATTTCTGGAAAAGTATTCCAAACTGGATTGGAACGAAGCACCGATGATGACGCACTGCAAGCGCGCCGAAGTCGAGTCGGGCCAAGTCAAGTTAATCGAGGCGGGCGACAGCACGGTTCATCCTGTGGAGGACAAATATCTCAAGCCTGAAATTCACAGTTTAATGAGTGTTAGTCGCCCGCTGATTTCAGCCGCCGATTTAGATCGCTTCGTTCTGTTTATTTCCGAGTCGCTGACTGCCCTCAAAGGTAAATATGTGGAAAAGTATCTTCGCTACGGTGAACATCACACCTTTGCCTCCAAGAAAAGCAAGGCAGTTCCTGTGCCAAAACGCTCAACATGTGCTGCCCGCGACCCTTGATATGATCTTACCTACACCAAGTGCGGCCATCTCGTGTGGCCTAAATCGCAACAATACCGTCATGTCGTCATCCATAACCGAAGTCAGCTCATCGTAAACTGCAACCTTTACGATGTGACTGTGGTTGACGAAAAGGTTTGTCCCGTCGAAATCCTCGCAGCGATATTGAACTCAACTCTCATGGGCCTTACAAAATTCTATTTTGGCCGTTTTGCGGGGACGGAAGGTAATCTCAAAACCGAAGTCGTGGATGTAAATTTGTTGGAAGTGCCCGACCCACGCGAAATCGCGCCCGATGTTGCGAAAAAATTGGAGGCGGCGTTCAAGCAGCTTTGCCGACGCGACACCAGCCCGATGGTTGAAGAAGAATTCATGGAATGCCGCTCCGCCGTGCGCGCGAAGAAGCTGGCAGAAGAACCGGTCAAACTGCCATGGGAACTTCAGCAACCTGACCGCCGTGCGCTTGATCTGGCGGTGCTTGAGCTGCTGGGCGTCGGAGATGCAAAAGAGCGGGAGGAGCTTTGCGATGAACTTTACCACGAAACCGCCGCTCATTTCCGTCAAATTCGAGTTGTGGAAATCCAGAAGCAGGAACAACGCGCCGGGGCCGAGGACCGTGAGTTCCGCACTGACGAACTTGCCGCCGATTTGTGGGATTCACTTGCGGCGGATGAGAAGCAGCCGCTGGCAGAGTGGTTCGCCGAACAAGCCAGCGGCGGCAAGGCGCAAACCATTCCCGAAGGTGATGCAAGCCTCCCGGATGCGAACGACATGCTTGATGCCAGCACGGTCTTTTTCCGCGAGCCCGGCAGTGGCAAATCTGCCGTCAAGCGGCTGGCGCTCCCGTCCCGCGCCCATGCCGAAATCATTTTCAATCTGGCGCAGCTAGGTCTGCACGGTAGAGTGAATCTGCCGGATAAGGAAAGCGCCGCTCAAGCCCTGAAGTTAAAACTCGTTCAGCGGCTGGCTGCGCTGGTGGAAAAGGCCAATCATCTTGCCGCCAGCCGCACGAGCGACGACCGCAAAATCTCCGACTTGTCCGGCCTGTTGCAGCACTGGCTGATTCACGGCAAACCCACGAAATCGCCCAAACAAAGCGAATTGCGGGGGGAATTGCCGAACTGATTTCTTCGCCTTTCAATCAGACGTTTACCCGGGTAGTCGCGCTTCCGCCATCATCGGATTTCGGCGCGACAAGTTAGCCCTTTCAATCAGCGTTCATCAGCGTCAATCAGCGGTTTCCGCCTTCGCTCGCTCCGGCGTAACAAGGAAAATCTTTGCGCTCTATGCATTCCTTTGCGGCAAATTCATTTCGTGTGTTTCGCGGTTTTAGTTTGAAATGAGACAGGCGGGACGCGCTGTCCTACGGCATTGTCCGTCCGAGCATCTGCTGGCTCAAGGCCGGGACGGCGGCGAGGAGGATTGAATGGAACTGCACCGCAAATTCGGGCTGACACGCCTGCCGAGTTGCGTTAATTTACTGCCATGAGCAAAGCCGACATTCTGACAGAGTTGCCCAAGCTGACCCCGGCGGAACGTCAGGAAGTTCATTTGAAACTTGCCCGTCTGGATGGAGAAGAATGGCTTGATGCAAACGAGCCTTCGACCGACGCGGAAAAGGCGCTGCTGGACGCGCGCCTGGCGGCGTATGAGAAAGACCCCGACGCGGGCAGTTCGTGGGAGGAAGTGGAAGCCCGCATCCGTGCCCGGCTCAAAGCATGAGCCGCCACGCGGCTTTGCGCCGTGTCCATCCGCGGTTGAAATTCTTTGCGCCTTGGCGTCTTTGCGTTGAAACCCGTTCGCGTGGTTTCCGCCTTCATCAGATTTCGGCGCGACAAGCGCGTGTTTCCGGTTTCCGATTGAATTGAGACAGGCGGGACGCGCCCGCCGTCGCTGCGCTTTGACGTGGCAAGCTGTCCTACGGCATTGTCCGTCCGAGCATCTGCTGGCTCAAGGCCGCGACAGCGGCTTCGAGCGCGGGCAGTGATGAGGCGGGCCAGAGTTGAATTTGCAGCGCGTCGCAGAGCGATTGCAGCACGGGTTGGAGACGCGAGCCGCCGATGATAATTTTATCCGGCAGTTGGCCGGCTTTGAGCAGCGCTTCAACCAGTCCGCGACCGGCGGCTTCGCCGGGTGTGAGCGCGCCACTTTGCACGCTCATGCCGAGCACCAACCCGCGTTTTTGTTCCACCAGCAAACTGATTCTGCCAAAACAGGGCCTTCCGTTTTCGAGAAATGAACCGCCGGGCAGCAAACTTGAATCAAATTCAAACGCCGTGCCCGTCGCACGTTTCAGGGCGCGGAGTTTTTCGAGCTTGTCGGCGGCGGGCTGGAAGGAATCAAACCCGCTGGCGGGCGGTGGCAGGAGCGGTCGCCAGTCGAGGTCCTTCGGCGAAAGCGCGCGGTCGGGCATTGCTGCCGGGAGGAACGGGATTTCAGCAGGCGCGCAATTGTCGAAAATTGCCGGGTGTTGCTCGAACAGTTTGCAGAAGACGGTGAGGCGCGGGAGGTCGGCGAGCAGTTGGCCGGCCTCGGCTTGATTGATGTGCCACGGATGCCAGCCGGGGTCGGCGGAGCGGAATTGCGGCCAGACGCAGCCTTTGCCAGCAGGTTTGAAACCGGCGGCTTTGAGCATGGCCAGGTCTTCCTTGCACAACTCGCGTTTGGGAACGAATTCGAGCTTGAGACAATCAATGCCGTCGGCAGTGTTGAAATCTTCGGGGTCGGGCGTGTCGTCGAGCATCTGGAGAATCCAGCGCAACCCGGCAGCGCGGCGATAAAACACCGCCGCGAAAACTTGCCCCGCATTGCCGAGCACGGTAGCGATGCGCGTCTCGCCGGTGGTGGGATCAATCAGGCCGACGACGTCGCTGTCGCAGGCGAATTCCCACGGTTCAAGCGCGGCGAAGTCGGCGGCAGCGGCGAGTAAAGCGCGCCACGTTTCAGGTGCGACGGGCGGAGGCGGTGCAAGTTTAGGCATATGCAGTTATCGTGTTAGCGAACGTATCAAGAATTGTTTTTCATCAGTGTTTATCCGCGTATAGCAGCGTGGCCGCCACTCGGATTTACGCCGTGTCCATCTGTGGCTAAAGCCCCAGTCTCTCAAACTGACTGTTCACCTTCAACACTCAAGGCTCCGTAGAGCCGGGGCGCAGCGCGACGTCCAGTTGAATCTGGCCTGATGCCGGGGCGGTGACATTCACGACCAGAATGCGCGTGTCGGGATTGGCGGCGTTGAAATCGTCTTTCGGCGGGTCGGCCGGAATGACCGAAAAGGTTGCGTCCGCCGGCGAAAGCAATCTGGCTTGCAGCATTTTTCCATCCTGTGTCAGCGTTGCCCGGTCTCCGGCAAGTTTCACGCCGGCCTTGGTGACCAGCGCCCAGCGGACGTTTGTCCCGGGCGTGAGGCCGGTGAGTTCATCGCGGATGAACACGGTGCGGCCCGTGCCGAGTTGAAATCGGCGGATCACGCGGGAGGCTTGTCCGGCGAACACGGGCGAAAGGTCGAGGGTCGCGCTGGGGTTTGGGCCGTCGTGGAATTCGGTGATTCTCGCGGCGCCGTCCACGCGGTGAAGCTGGTTGCCGATGGTGAGCGTGTTATGGCTGAAGTTATTCAAGCGGAACACGCGCCAGCGGTCGCTGTTCTGGCCGTAGCTCCAGAGGTCAAGGCCTTTCGATTCGATGGAAAGGTAATCCTGCCTTCCCAAGTCAATCGCCCAACGCACGCCGTCGGCTTCGAGGATGAACGAGCCGGCGTCCATGTGGCCGTGCGACAGGCCCGCCGCGCCGCCCTTGAAAGCGAGAAAGAGCGCGTTGGTGTCCGACCACGAAGTCCGAAAAACGCCGACCGGATTCGGCCCGCCGCCGTGCCAGACGAGCGGAAGTTTCAGCGTCGTGTTTTGATCAGGCAGGTCGCTCCACCAAAGTGCGATGAGCACAAACAGGCGGTTCTCGTGATATGCCTTTTCGGATTCGACGGAGCGGGTGAGCGCTTCCGTCAACGGTTTTTGCTGGAAGCGAAGCAAGCCCGGCTCGTGAAGTTGCTTCGCAAACCAGAACATCGCGGGCTGCAATTCCGTGCGGTCGCCGCCATCGAAAAAATTGAAGGGATTTCCGGAAGGACCGGTCACCTGCAATATCGCCGCGCCACTGGACAGGAAACCGGGGCTGGAGTCCAGATTCCATTGAGTGCCCAGGGCCGATTGCAGCGCGGCAAGCATCATCGTCTGATAGACCGTGCCATAGCCCCAGTAACCCGGGCCTTCGGGATAAATACCATCGGGCGCATAAGGACGCAGCCCGGCGGCAATCCCCGTGCGCGCGAGCTTGAGCAGGCTGCGCGCCGGGGCGGGTTCCTCGTCGCCGATGGCGAGCGCGCCGAGCGTGAGTCCGCCAAAGCACACCTGGTTCCAGTTGTTCGCCGAACGATGCCAACTGTTGTAACCCGCCGTGGCATCGAGGCCGGGTTGCAAACCTTTCTCAACGATGGCGCGGCGGATGGTCGCGCGCGATTGCGGATCAAGCTCGTCATACAGCCAGTCGTAGCCCAGCGCAAAGGCGGTGGTCATCTCCGCCGTGTCCAGAAAGTGCGAAGGATTCCAGTCCGGGAATGCGGCAAGATTCAACAATTCCCGCTTCGCGTGTTCGGCGTAAACACGGTCGCCGGTCAGGTGATAAGCAACCGACCAGAGCAGGATGCGCTGGATGGCCTGACGCGAAATATCCAGTAAACGTTTGCCTTCCTTTTTGTAAACGAGCGGCGGTTCGTTCAGCAACGATTTGGCATCGGCCTCGATTCGCGCGGCCACCCGGGCCAGTTCGGGATCGCTGGTCTGCCGTTCGCGCAGCGCTTTCCAATCCGCATCGCTCACCAACAGCCGCGGATGCCCCGGTTTCAAACCGGCGAGTGGGTCGGCGGCTTGTGCCGAATCAACGCCATTGGTGGAAGTGGATTGCGCCTCACAAACAGCCGTGACGCTCACAGCCAGTGTAATTGCAATGCGAAGGACCGCCTTGGTGAGAGAAGGCATCGGGAATATTTTTATTCAAGTCCGAGTTTCTTGAACCGGTTCTTCACTTCCTTGAGATGGAAGTCGAGGGAGCAGAGTTTTTCGAGTTCGCCCTTTTTGAAATGTTTCGCCACGTCGGGGTCGGACTTGAGTTGCTCGACAAAGTCGGCGTCGTCGCGACCGGCGTGTTTCACTTCCCACGTCTTCATCGCATTATCTTGAACGAGCTTGTAGGCGGCTTCGCGCGTCAGGCCTTTTTTGATGAGCGCCAGCAGGACGGTCTGCGAATTCCACATGCCGAGCGAGAGGCCGAGGTTTTTCTTCATGTTCTCCGGATAGACGTTCAAGCCGTCCATCAGGCGCGTGAGCAGGCCGAACATGTAGTCGAGCAGCGTGCAGGAATCGGGGAAGATGATGCGCTCAACCGACGAGTGCGAAATGTCGCGCTCGTGCCAGAGGGCGACGTTTTCGAGGGCGGCGACGGCATTGCCGCGGAGCACGCGGGCGAGGCCGGTGAGACGTTCCCAAGTGATGGGATTGCGCTTGTGCGGCATGGCGCTGGAGCCTTTTTGTCCTTTCGTGAACGGCTCCTCGGCTTCGAGGACCTCGGTGCGATGGAGATGCCGGAATTCGACGGCCCAGCGTTCGATGCTCGCGCCAACGAGCGCCAGCGTGGTCTGGAATTCAGCATGGATATCGCGCTGGACGACCTGGGTGGCGATGGGCGCAGGTTGCAGGCCAAGTTGCTTGCAGACGAAATTCTCGACGGCGGGCGACAGATGCGCGTTGGTTCCGACGGCGCCGGAAAGCTTGCCGACAGCGACACGTTTGCGCGCGGCCACAAGCCGTTCCTCTGCGCGGCCAAATTCATCATGCATGAGCGCGAGTTTGAGGCCGAACGTGGTCGGTTCGCCGTGTATGCCGTGACTGCGGCCGATGCAGGGCGTCATCTGATATTCCTTCGCGCGCCGGGCGATGATGGGCAGCAATTTCTTCACGTCGGCGATGAGGAGGTCCGCGCTTTGGACCATCTGGATGGCAAATGCGGTGTCCACGATGTCGCTCGACGTGAGGCCGAAATGGAACCAGCGGCTGGCGTTATCGTTGATTTTCTCGGCGACGGCGGTGGTGAAGCCGATGACGTCGTGGTTGAGCGTCTTTTCGAGTTCAAACTGGCGGGCAACGAGGCCGGGCAGGTCGGCGAGCCATTGGTCGGCGCCGGCCTTCATCCTGGCGAGGTCAGCCTTGGGCACGATGCCTTCGGCGACAAGCGCCTCGCTGGCGAGCAATTCGATTTGCAGCCAGATGCGGAGCTTGTTTTCGTCCGTCCAGACGGCCCGCATCTCCGGGCGCGAGTAGCGAGTAATCATGACGGCAGAGTAGAAAGTCGAGGGCCGGGAGTCGAGCCGCTTTCGCTCCGCTCCGGCGCGCCGAGGAGTCGAATGCAGGCTCAAATGTTGCCCAATCAGGCTTGACAGCGGACGGTTTGCGGGCGAAACCGCATGGTGAATTGATGCAACGCAAAGACAACAATTTGCAAGCGCTCGAAGCCGCCCGGCGCGCGATGAAACAACTGGCCGCGCGCGAACGCAAGGCGCGGATTGCGGCGTATCTCCAATACCTGAAAGCAAGGCCGGCCACGCCGACATCGCCGCCCCGTGTCATCGCCGACGGCGATTCGTGGTTTGATTATCCTGAAATTCTTCTCACTGGCGGCGGCGTGATTAATCATTTGAAGGATATTTCCGGCGTGAAGATTTTGAACACGGCGCATTACGGCGATTCGGTTCAGCAGATGCTCGGTGTGGAAAAACGGCGGCGGATTGAGGTGTTGTTGAAAAATCCCGGCTTTGACATCATGCTGTTTTCCGGCGGCGGCAACGACATCGTCGGCGATCAATTCTGCCTGTGGCTCAAACCGAACACCGGCGGCGGCGCGGCCTCGGCCGTGGACGCCGGGCGGCTGCGGGAAATCATGGGCGTGGTGGAGGACGGGTATCGTGACCTGATTGACATCCGTGACCGTTGCGCGCCGGATTGCTGGATTGTGACGCACGCCTATGATTTTCCCCAGCCGAGCGACAAGGGCGTCTGTGGCGTCGGGCCGTGGCTCAAGCCGTCACTGGATTACCGAGGCTGGAAGAAGGCCGCCGACCAGTTTGCAATCACGAAAATGGTTCTGTCGAAATTCAACGACATGCTCATTTTACTGGAGTTAGGACAAAAGGCGGCGGGCAAAAATTTTCTGCACGTCCGAACCCAGAGCACACTCAATCCGCGCACGGACTGGGCGGACGAAATCCATCCGGACGCCGCCGGCTTCACGAAGATTGCCAAAGTATTTTCCACGGCATTGAATGGAATCAGCAACGCTTTCCCCAAATTTCCGTGACCATTCCGGGTCGGGCCGTCACCGGCTGCTCATCTTGTTTCGAGCCTTTTCAAGGATTTCGCGCTCGCGTGCCGTCAGGCTTTGGATGCCGTGCGCGGAGATTTTTTCAAGGATGGGATCCACCTCCGACTTCAAAAATTGGTCGGTGTCCAAATCTTCGGCCGGGTGGCCTACGGTGGAATGCCAAAATGAACTCCTGCCGGCGCGCTTGGCGGCAAGTTCACGCGGGGCGGCCTTGCGGCCGGGAAACTTCCAGCGCGGCCATTGGCCTTGAATGAACAGGCGCACATAATATCCACCCGTCAGGATGCCGCCGAGGTGCGCAGCGTTGGCAATGCCACTGTTGCGTGTCAATATGCCGAGGAACGCCAGCGCGATGCTGACTGCGAGCAGGGTTTTGCCTGTCATGTTTACAGGAATGAAATAAATCAACAGGCTGAACCGCTCTTCCCAATGCAGGATGGCGAAAGCCGCGACGAGGCCGGACGCGCCCGCCGATGCGCCGACGACCGCGCCGCCAAACGACGGGAGCAAAAGCGCAAACAGCATTTGCACGAGGCCGCCGATGATTCCGCTCAACAAATAAAGTGTGAGGAAGTGGCGGCGGCCCAGGGCGATTTCCACCGGCCTGCCAAAAAAATAAATGGCCAGGGAATTGAAAATGATGTGCATCCAGCCGGCGTGCATGAATTGAAACGTCAGCAATTGCCAGACGAACCCGTGCTCCAAACCAGCCAGGCTCAAGGCGAAATACCTGGCTTCGATTTCCGCGCCGCTCAACGAATTTGACGCCACCAACTGGATGAGGAAGACAATCGCGTTGATCATCAGCAACGCGACGGTGAACGACACGCGCGGCTCGTGGTAAGCCGGCGCGCGCATATAATCCCGATCTTCAAGCATGGCGACAAAAAGTTAAGGCCGGGCGGGAAATTATCAACAGACTTTTCGCCGCCACCACAGCAACAATTCCAGTCCCGTCCGGTTCGGATAGGAACGCGGCACGAGCTCCTCGACCAGTTCAAAATGCGGCGAAAACCGCCGCCACAATTCATCGCGGGTCGTTCCAAACGGCGGGCCGTCTTCGTCGGGAATCAAATAATTCACCGCCAGATATTGGCCGTCCGGCTTCAGCCAGCGCACCGCTGAACGGACGTAATCGTCGCGTTCCTGTGGTTTGATGGCGCAGAAGAGAGTGTGTTCAAACAACCAGTCAAATTTCCGCGGCGGTCCGTCGTGGAGAAAATCGGCAAGTTGAAATGAGGCGTTCAATCCGCCTGGGAGCGCCAGCGTCTCGCCGGCGAGTCGTTGCAGCCGGGAAACACGCCGGCGGGACGCCAGCGCTCCCGGATTCCGTGCGGCAGCTTTTGTTTTTTCGGTCGCGAGTTGAATGGCGCTTGGTGCGATGTCGAAACCAAATGCCGCAAAACCCGCCCTGGCAAACTCGCGAACATCGTGTCCGCTGCCGCAGCCGGGCACGCAGACGGTCCCACGCGGCAAATCCGGATGCGCCGCCAGAAAATCCACGAGGCCGGGTGAGGGGGCGTCCTTTTCCCATGGCATGTCGCCGGCTTGATAACGCATCTCCCAATAGTCACGGCTCATTGGACTTGCGATTGGATTTGGCCGTCCACCAGTTGAACCGTCCGTTCCGCATGTGTCGCGACTTCGGCGTCGTGCGT
>Ga0265337_1001166_pt1 | contig 13402 bp, 10 predicted proteins | sample 42122metaG_FD_192441 | JGI IMG/M metagenome (GOLD analysis project Ga0265337, IMG submission 192441) | Rhizosphere microbial communities from Carex aquatilis grown in University of Washington, Seatle, WA, United States - 4-21-22 metaG | ecosystem: Host-associated > Plants > Roots > Rhizosphere >... | reverse complement strand
AACGCGCGTTCCCCCCTCGCGCGCTGGTGAGCTCGGCCACGAGACTCAGGGGATAGCGGGCAGCGTCGTGGGCACGCCGGCGCCTGCATTGTCGAAGTGAATGCAGTTGCCGGAGTTCGGCGTGCACTGATTGTACCAATCCGTGCTGACCACCGGAGTGGTCGGAGCGGGAGTGCCGCAGAAGCAAGCCGTCGGGCCGCCGGCGCATCCGCCGCCGTCGGTTCCGCCTGTGCCACCGGTTCCGCCGGTCGAAGGACCGCCGTCACCACCGGTGCCGCCGGTTGCCGGACCGCCATCGCCACCGGTGCCGCCGGTTGCCGACGTTCCGCCGCCGGTCGCACTGCCACCGGTCGACGACGTTCCGCCGCCGGTCGCTTTGCCACCGGTTCCCGACGTGGTGCCGCCAGTCGACGACGTGCTGCCGCCGGTGCCGCCCGCGTCCGCGTTCGACGGCGGTGCGGGGTTGTTGTCGCTCGAGCACGCGGCGAACGCGCCCGCGGTCGCGAACACGGCCGCGAGGATGAAAACCTGAGATTTTTTGATCGAGTAAGTCATGTTCACTTCACCTCGCAGAAGCCGTAGTTGCAGACATTGCGGCCTGCGGAGCAGTGGGTGCTGTCGACGGTGCCGGTCGCCGCCGTACAGGTCTTGCAGTCAGCCGGTGCCGTCCCCGTCGCGTCCGTCACGTACGCGCAGGTGCAGTCCCCCTTCGGTTGGTAGCTCGCGAGCTGGCCCACTTCCGTGGTGCGGCTCACTTTCATTGCGCAGTCGGGAACCACGCCGTGCGTTGCTTCGTACTTCAGGAAGTCGAAGGTCGTGAGCGTCGTTGCGCCGGTGAGGACGTCGAGGACGACCTGCGCGTCGGGGTTGACGGCTTTGCCGTCCCCGCCGACGAACGTGTAGAGATGCTCGGGTCCCCAGACGGCGTAGTGACCGTCCCGGACGTTCGCCTTGTCGAACGAGCCCTGCTTCGAGTCGGGCAAGAACGCGCAGGTCTGTCCGTACGCCTGGAAGGCGAGCGGGCGCACGTCGTTGGGGTGCGCGGCCGTGACGTCCGCGGCGAGAATGCCGATCGCCGCCTTGCCTTTGGTACCGGAGATCGTTCCGGCGAGCTTGGTCTCGAGGTTGCCCCCCGAGGATTCCGTGTAAGGCCCTCCGCCCGTTCCGTCCGGTCCGCTGTTAACCCACTTTGCGCCAGGAACGTTGATCGCGACGCCGAGCATCGCCTGAGTTCCCGAGCCGCCACCGCGTTCGAAGATCACGCTCGGATCGTTCCATGGCGTGATCTGCTTGCCGGCGGCCGCGCCGAATCCGAACACCATGTAGGCGGCTTCGGCGGTGATCGCCGTCGCGTCCGACCCGCCGGTGCCGATCGGCACGGCGAACTGCATCACCTGATTGAACGTATGAAAGTCGTGCGCGTCGGCTGCCACGGGGGTGCCGCATGTCGAGGCATAGACGTCCGATGCCCCGATATCGGCCGACACGCCACCGGGATCGAGGGTGCACCCGGGGCTGGTCTTGGCGCCCGTCGTCGCATCGAATGTATCGGCGACGAGAGTGCCCGGAGTCAGGGTGTTCGTCGCGTCGCCAGAAGCTACGCTCATTGCGGTCACGCCAACGCACGAGCCTTGAGAGACGTAGACGACGGTGACCGGCGACGCCGCAGTTTCGAGTGCCTGGGCGACGCCGCCGATGGCGCTCTCGAGGGCGGACGAGCCCGTGATGTAAACGGGATGGGCGAGACTGCTGCAGGCGGGCGGATCCGCCGATGCGTTTTGCGCGAGCCCAGTGACGGCTGCCACGGCGGCCACCACCTGCGCCAAGTGAGAAAAGCGTAAACAAGACCTCATGACAGTTCCTTCCTGCGGCTCGACGGAAGGGCCGAGCGCTTGCGCGGAAAGTAGGGAGGAGGTGCAACGACATGTCGTCCATCCCGCGAACTTTTTGTGACGCTCTCGACTTCGCTTCGTTGCTTCAGTGACGACGAGGTGACGGAGTCGCTGCTGCCGCGTGACGACGTTGCACCGCGTTGCGGTGACGTTCGCGCAACGTTTCGTGGCAACCGAGTCGCTCGAATAGCCACGCCGCCGGTCAAGCGCGGTAACGAACGGGTGACGTGACGACTCGATCAGTCGGCCAAACCAGCCGCAAGGCGATCCGAGTATGTCGAGTAGAGCGTTCCCTCGAAGAACCTCGCGGCCACGGATTCACGGGACGCTCAGACCGTGTGAGCCACGATCCGCGTTCAGGGCGTCGTCCAAACCAGCCACGCAAGCGCGCAGTTGCGCGGCGCCCTGGATGCACGCGTGCCACGTTCAGAGCTCCCCGGGCCCCCGCGCCCGCTTCAACTCCCCCCGCGTCATCGGCCCACGCAACCACGACATCGCCCACCGTGGCTGCAGCAACGTCACCGCCGACTCCGCGTGCACGTCGCGCATGACGAACCAGCGCGGCAACAGGCGTTGCACCGTCGCTCCGAGTGTTCTTCCGAGATTGGCGTCGTTGGCGGCCAATCCGTCGATGACGCGGGCTCGGTCCGCATCTGTCTGCAATCGGCCGAGGCACCAGACGCCGGCGTTGCCGAGGGCGCGGTAGTCGAGGTCCATGGGGGTTTGCGTCGCGAGCACGACGCCGACGCCGAAAGCGCGCGATTGCTTCATGAGGGAGACGAGGGGACGCTTCGTCGGAGGATTCGCGGGATGCGGCGGCACGAAGCCGTACACTTCGTCGAAGACGCACAGGGCGCGCAGGCGCTGGCTGCCGGGGAGCGAGCGCGTCCAGGCGAGGAGCTCTTCGAGAATGACGCCGAGGACGAGCGATCGTTCTTCGTCGTCGAGGTGCGCGACGCTGACGATGACCGCGGGCGTCTTGCGGACGCCGTTCGTCTCGACGGGCGTGAGCCAGCTTGCGACGTCGATGGGCGCACCGGAACGCCAGCTCTCGAAGCTCGGTGACGCGAGGAGACCATTCAACGCCGCGGCGAGCGTGCGGCGTTCGGATTTCGGAAGAAAGGCGTCGAGTTTGAGCGCGCCGATCTTCTCGATGGGTGGCTGCGCGAGGTCCTCGAGCAACGCCGCCAGATCGGCGTTCTGTCCGGCGCGCAAGCGTCGCTCGGCGAGCACCGAGAGCAAGACGTGTTCGCGGCTCCGCGCCGGATCGGCGTCGCGACCAAGGAGCCTGAGCACGAGCGAAACCGCCGCGGCGAGGGCCGCGCGCGCTGCTTCCGGATCGGAATCCCACCGCGCCGAACGCTGCTCGAGCGACGAGAGCACATGCAAGGGTTCTCCCGCGGTCGAGCCCGGCGTGATGACGCGAATCGCCGTCGACTCGCGGAACGCGCGCAGATCCGCTTCTTCGATGCCCCACGCGCGGAGCCCCTGCTCGCGCTCGGTCGCGAGCGTGCGCGCGAGACTCTCCGGACTGCGATCGTCGCCCGGCGCGGCGCCGTCGCCCATCCACGGAACGAACGCCGACGATTCGAACGACGGGAACGCGAGCAGCAGATCGGGCAGATCCCCTTTCACATCGATCATCAACACCGGGATCTGGTTCCTCAACGTCTCCTCGACCAGGACGGTGAGCAGCCCGGTCTTGCCGCTCCCGGTCATCCCCACGATCACACCGTGCGTGACCAGATGATGAGCCGGGAGCAGCAACGGACTCCGTGCACCACTTCCGTCGAGTGCGAGCGAGTTACCGAGACGAAGGCAGGGCACGGTCTTCATGACATCACGCTCCGAAGGCGGGCGAGCCCGGATGACCGGCGGGGACGGCCGATTGTCCATTCAGGTTTGCCGCGCCATTGGTCGGCGTGACGACGGGTGGGACGGGCGCGGGCGGTGTCGGCGCGGGCGGCGTGGGCGCGGGCGGCGCGTCGTGCTTCTTTCCACCGCGACCCGCGTAGAGCGATGGCGCGATTGTGTCCGCGTCCTCCTGGTGCCACCGGAGAAACACCACCGCGCGCCGCGTCTCGTCGTACGCCTTCAGCAGCAACGTCAACGCTTGCTGCCGGATCCGCGCGGTCGCGGCAATCACACCGGGTCCCTGTTCACGCTCGCCCGCGGCGAGCACCAACGACTCGCCGAGTTGCTTTGCGGCGTCGATCTCGTCCGACGTGATCGGCGTCTTGCCCTGAATGGTGGCCCAGCAGTCGCGCATCAAATCCGCGTAGCCCATCAGCTCGAACGCGACGTTCTTGTAGCCGACGAGCCCCTTGAACCCAGCCAGGCGATTCGGGTCGATGAGGCCGCGGTTCGCGAGCGCGGTCGCATCCGAGCGAAAGTTCTCGCGCATCTTCATGGCGCGATCATTCATCGCCAGGATGTCCTCTGCCGGCGTGGTCGCGATCGTGTAGTAGTTGTTCGCTTGTCCCGCGGCCATCGCGTAGTCCGAGAGCCCGGTGACGAAGTGCGGATCGATCGTCGGCAGCGCCAAGATGGACTGCTGGAGCTCGGCGATCTTCGAGAGCACCCCGAGAACCGTGGTCACGGCGTTGTGAAAGTCGATGTTGATGGTCGCGAACTCGTCCTCCGGGATCGCTGTGATCTCGGAAAGCTTGCGCTCGTAAGCCGCGACGAACGCAGAACCGTTCGTCACCGGCGCCGGATTGTCCGGCGTGACCACTGGCGCGGACGGCTGTGCGGGTTGTTGTACTTGTGACATTGGCAATATCCCTTGCGTCGAAGCCTCGACATTGAAGCCCCACGGCCGCGGCCATGTTGGGTCCGCGGCGCGCGCTCCCCCATCGGCGGACGTTTTCGCCGGTTGTTTCTTTTTTGCAGGCGCTGAGAGAATCCTTGCCGGCAAGGACGGATCGTTCACGCCGAACGGTTCGTCCTTGCCCGCAAGGAGCAACCGTTCTCCGACAACGGCGGGAGGCAGCCACGAAGGACGGATCGTTCACGGCGAACGAACCAGGCCTTGCGGGCAAGGGCCGATCGTTCACGCCGAACCAAGGGTGCCTTGCGGGCAAGGACGTTTCGTTCGCGATGAACGACGAGGAGCAGCCACGAAGGAAACTTCGTTCATCGGAAACGGTGCGCCCTTGCGGGCAAGGAACCGTCGTTCAACGAAGACGATCGGGCCTTGCCGGCAAGGCTAGACGTGCCCCGGTCGGTTGCACGCAACTGCGCCCTCATGAGTGCCGACTCGTTCGGCATGTCCACGAACCAGCTCGACGACACTCGTTCGCTCTCCCATGACGCCGGCAAGCTCCACGACGTCACCGCCGGTCATCCCGTCACCTACAAGACCAGCGGCCACCCGCCCCGCGCAGACAGTCCGACCTATCGGGTCTCGCGCATAGCGCTCAAGAAAATCGTCACGAGCACGAAGGACTGGTACTTCAAGGGCCGCGACTACCAGGACCATCACGGCGGCGGCCTTTGGCTGCACGACGGCGCCGGCTGGTTCTTCGTCCGCAACCTCGTCGGCATCGAATGGAGCGCGCAGTTCTGCGCCGACCCCAAAAAGGTCGACGCCCTGCGCGTCAACGCCCAGCGCCTCTACGCGCGCTTCCCGGAATCGTTCGCCGCGTTCAAAAAACTCGGCATCGACTTGAAACGCCTGCTCGACACGCCCATCAACGAAGCCGACGGCATCGCCGAATGGACCGACTCCATCTGCAACGCCAGCGTCCCCATGCCGCAGCCGCTTCACACCGGCGCCGTCCCCCAAGGCGGCGGGATACACAACTATCCGACGCCCGTCACGGATATCGATCGCTTTCGACATGACGATTTCCGACTCTGGGTCAAAGACAGCGAAGGACATCCCGCCGCCGTCGTCCCCGTCGGACGTCGCGGCTCCGGACTTTCGTCAATTCGTGTCGTTCATTCCACCCCGGGGTCGGAACTTCATCGAAAGCACGTCGCGGCCGAACGGCGCGGCAAGTACTTGGAGCTCAAAGGGAATGATTCGATGGCGCAGCAGGCGTTTGCGGCGCAAGAGAGGCGAGGGAAGGCGCGACTAGCGGTGAGGTGAACGGCCGGATGGTGGTGAACGCCATTGACCCGCAGGCTCACTACACGAGCCGCGCCGCGCCCGAGCGGACATGGGTCGAGGCGAAAAAAACCCTATTACGCGAGCGGCTTCGCATCCGCTCCTGGCGTCACGACGTCGTCTAACCAGGTCCAATGAGCACGGCCATCAGCTGTTCGACTATTTTCGAATAGCGGGTACGCGGTGAGATGCGAGCGTTGAGCGAGTCGGGGGGAACCGACAATCGGTCGCGTTGTCGACGCGTTCGAAGGCTGCCGTCTCGGTTCGCCGGAAGCATTCGATACCGTGTAAGATCGCCAAGGCAACCGCGTCGAGGTCGTAGCCGGCGACTCCGGAAGCCACCATCACCGCGTCAGGCTGCCACTGAGCGGCCGGCTTCGCGCGCACGTCGGCGACGGCAGCGACGAGGTTCCGGATCTCGCGAGTGCTCACCGGTTTGGCCGCGTCGAGGCACTCCACCCACGCATGTCGCTCGGTTCGGAGCCTTCCGGCGTACGCCGCGACGAGAGCTGCCGCTCCGAGGATCGCGAGCCGATTCGGTGTCGCTCCGAGTTCGGCCAGGCCAACGGCGTGCACGTTCTGCTGCACGATGGCGAGCACCGCCACGCCGACCCCGAAAGAGAACAAGAAGCGCCACGTTGCTCCGACCGATCGTCCGTGAATCGTAACGACGTACGGCGCATGGCCAGCCTGGCCGCGGACGAGCACCCGGCGCGTCGTGATCTGGTAGCCGAGTTGGGTTTGCATCCACTTGCAGAACGCGGTTGCGAGGACTCCCGCGCCGGTGCCTTCGCCCATCCTCGGGTTCGTAGCACGGCAACGATGGACGTTTGCGGTCACGCGGCCGACGGAACCTCGCTCGGAAAAATTCCCACTTCCGGGCCGGGCCACGAGCTTCTGGGCTCGAGAAGGTCGCTCCGCCCGACCTCGATAAGCCTCGTTACCACGGCGTGGCCGTGACAGAGTGACCTGAGGAGAGAGAGGATGACGGCTTGCGAGTCCATTCGTGCATGAGAAGAGACCTGGGCCGCTGGGTGTCCCGCTACGCGGCGGCCGCAATTGCCATCGCGAGCCTGATCGGCTGCGGCTCCTCGATACAGGCAGGTCTCTCCAATTCACAGAGTCCGAGCCGACAGAGCCGGCCACGGCGGGAACACGACGCGGTTGCGAATGGACCGGAAAGCTCGGCGTCGAGCCAGCTTCCCCCTCCTGCCGCCCCGGCGCTCCATTGACGAGAGTGACGTCGCGTTCGATCCCGTCGAATCTTGCGGTTCGACCGGTAGTCAACACCAAGAGAGCTGACCGGCGGGCTTTTCGATGAGCTCTCGAACGTTCGCGGCGATGATGCGGTAGCCGACGTTGCCGTTCAACCGCTGGCGGCCGTCGTTCAGAAGGACGCTCGGACTCACGCGGACGTCCTGGTCGCGGGAGAGCTCGACATCGCCGGCGAGCTCTGCGTGCGCGCGACCGGAGCTGAGTTCTTCGTCAATCTTTGCGCCGTCGAGGCCTTGCTCCGTGAATATCTCGGTGAGCACCTCGCGGCGCGAGACGTCTCGAGAGTCCCGAAAGAACGCGTCCCGCACACGAGCGTCCGCCGCGAGGAACGTGCCGTTCGCGATTTCGCCGTTTCGTTCGAGCGCCCGAACGGCGCAGAGCGAGAGATGAGCAGGCCACGAGGAGTTCGGCACGACGCGGCTCCAGGCGTCGGGATGGATCGCGACGTGCTCGAAGCCGGCGGCGACGGTCTTCACATGCGTTCCGTACTCGGCGATGCCCCCCTTGTCGCGGAAGCGCTCTTCGAGCCGAAGGCGCGCGAACCCGAAGATCGACACGAAGCGATAGTCGAGGTTCACCTGGCTTCCGAATTCTGCGCGCAGCTCCTCCATGCGCCGCTGGGCGACGTACGCCCAAATGCAAAGGACGTCGGAGAAGTGTGTGACTCGCAGGGGAGGCGTCATTGCGTCCTCAACGAAACACCGTCGCGAGCCATCGTCCAGCTCCGACGTGCTCACGGCAGTAATGGCGTACTACGGAGGGGAACTGCGAGGTGGCACCACCCACCGGTTCGTCGGCGCGCGGGTATCGGAGCGCTGCTTGGAAAAATTCCCACCCCTCGCGCGGGTCGTGCGGAAAATCTCCGACCCGCTCGGCGCCACGCGGCTCCAGCCGACCACGGTCGCTGCCCCGTTGAACAAACGGGAGGATGTGGCAATGCACCGATCAGCTGGCGAAAGGAGAATTGGGGCGATGACTGCGTACAGATTTCTAGTACTCGCAGCGCTCGCTTCGGGGTGTGCTTCCGCGGACATCCCCCAAGCGTACAAAGGTCGCTTGTTCGACCGGACGGGGCCGTTCGCATTCTGGTCGGGCGGGACGGGGTTGACCGGGCCGGTGCTCGGTCCCGGAACCTATTTCACCGGGGCTTACGACGAGCTCCGGCTCGTCGAATGCGGCATGGTCACGATGCGCGAACCGCTCACGGCGCTGACGAAAGACGGTGTGCAGTTCGGGCTCACCATCTACGTCCGGTTTGCCGCGGACTGCTCCGGAACGGGTGTAAACACCCTTCTCGCGATGATGGCGCCAGACCGCGGGAACGCGGTTTCGACCGGAGCCGTCTATGCGACGTTCGTGCAGCCCGCCATCGGCGAGGCGGTGCGCGAAGTCGTCTCTCCGTACCGGGCGAACGACATCAACGAAAACCGCGAGGAGATCTTGATGCACATCCGCAAACGGTTCCTCGAGATCGTCAACCATCGCGAGCAAAATATCGTTCGCGTCTACGAGGTCAACCTATCGAACCTGGACTTTCCGGACGAGATGGATAGGGCCAATGCCGAGCGCGCGGTTCAAGCAATCCTGAAGGACAAGGCGATCGCAGAACGCGAGCGGGTCCAGGCGGAGATCGAAACGATGAAGCTTCGACGCGATCTCGCCGAGAAGGAAGGCGAGGCCGACGCGGCCCGGATCGAGAAGGTCGGGCAGGCCTTGCAGCGCTACCCGGCGTTCCTACAGTTCGATCTGCAATCGAAGATGCCGGACATCTATCGTGCGGCAGGGGCGAGCGGCAATCTCGTGCTCGCCGCGCCCAATCCTTTGATGATCGTCCCTCCCAGTCCCAAACCGCCGACTTCGACCGGGGGAGCTCAAAGAGGGGAGTCGGCCGCGCCGCCAAGCAGTCCGTGATTCTGGCGGGCCCCGCGAGGTCCGTCGCCGACGGCGTGGTTCCGCGGTCTGTTCACCGAGTAATGCCACGGGACGAGATCGCGTCGGCGCCCGTCGTGGCTCTCGATGCGAGACTCGTCGCGGGTCATGTGTCGACCGCTCCCTCAGCCGTGATCGCGTGCCCCGCTTCGCTTTCGGCGGAGACGGTTCGTTTGGCGAGCAGCACGAAGATGCACGGGACGAGAAAGAGAGACATCACGGTCGACGACGTCAGCCCCCCGACGACGGTGAGCGCCAAGGGTTGATTGGCCTGAGTCCCGGCTTCGATGCCAATGGCGGTCGGAAGGAGACCGATCACCGTTGCCAAGCTGGTCATCGCGATGGGAACGAAGCGAGTCCGCGCAGCGAGAACGATGGCTTCCTCCTTCGACTTGCCTTGGGTGAAGTGAACGTGCCCCTCGTGCACCAGAAGGATGCCGTTCGAGACCGCGATCCCGACCACCATCAAGATGCCCATCAGCGCCGTGATCGAGAAGCCTTGCCCTGCGGCCATGAGGGCGATGACGATCCCCACGAGGCACACGGGGATCGTGAACAACATGACGAGCGGAAGCCGCAATGACTTGAACTGAATCGTCATGATCATGAAGACGACCATCACCGCGAGGCTGATCGCGAGCCCCAGCCCCGAGAACGTCGTGCGCATCAAGTCGACCTCGCCCACGTAGGAGCTCTTGATCCCTCGCGTCCGTGGGTCTGCTTTGAGCTTGTTCTCCAGCTCCTCTGCGGCGCTGCCGATGTCTCGTCCCTCCGTCTGCATGAAGACTTCAGTGACCCGCCGCATGTGATCGCGTTCGATCGCGATGGGCCCGACTTCGCGGCGAATATTTGAGTAGGCGCCGAGAGTCACGGCCTTCCCGTCGGGCGCGACACGCGCGGGAAGCTGCCCCATGGCGTTCACATCGGGAACCGCCCGTTCGTCGTAGTAAGTCACTACGTAGTAGGCCTGACCGTTGTGAGGATCGATCCAGACGCTCGGCTGGTTGATGTCGCCCAGCGTCGCGTCCAGGGTCGCCTGCGCTACCGTGCGGGATGTCAGACCGACGAGTCCGGCTTCGGAACGATCCGTGTCGAAGTGAATCTCCGGGTAGTCCGTCTCGAGCTGGACCCGGACGTCCCGAACCCCGCCCACGGATCGCGCGACCTCGGCGACCGCGCTCGCCTGATCTTTCAGTGCGATCAGATTGTCGTTGCGGAGCTCGATGGCGATCGGCGCAATGTACCCGTTGGAAAATACGCTGGCGACGAGGCCGCCCGGCCACTGCAGGAATTCGACTCCAGGATATCGATCCTCGAGCAGTTTTCGCATCGTGTCGGCGATCGCTTGCTGCGAGTGCTTGCGCTTCTCTGGGGCGACGAGCGCCACGCGGATGAACCCCATGTGCGGTCCGTCGTTGGGGCTAGTCATCGCGCTTCGTGCATTTCCCGGCGAGCCCATGTTCGTCAGCACGAGCTCCTCCTCCCCCCGGGGTAGTTCCTTCGAGAGCATCTTCGCCATCCCGCCGATCCTCCGCGACGATTCGTCGAGGGACATGCCGGGCGCGAAACGCACGTACACGCGCTCCATGGACTCGTCGATCTCCGGGAAAAAGGTGCTCGGTAGTTGTGTCGTGGACCATGCGGCTCCGACGGTCAGAAAGAGACACGCTGCGATGACGAACCACCGAGCGGGAAGAACGGCTCTCAAGAGCGACGAATATTTTTCGGCGGTCTTGTCGATCCATTTTTCGAAGAACTTGCCGACCCTTCCGTGCTCTTGATTCTTGAGGAAATAGTGGCAAGCGACCGGTGTCACGAAGATGCTGACGAAGTAGGACGCGATCATGGCGACCGCGACGGTAAAAGCGAGTGGTGCGAAGAGCTTCTTTGCAAGCCCGGCCAAGAGCAGCACCGGGAGGAGCACGGCCATTGTGGTGAGTGTCGACGCGAGTACGGGAAGAGCGACCGCGTTCGTGCCTTTCAGCGCCGCTTCGAAAGGGGACAGCCCCTCGCGTTGGTGACGATGGATCGATTCGAGAACGACGACGGCGTCGTCGACGAGGCGTCCCATCGCCAGCGTAAGGCCGCCGAGCGTGAACGCGTTCAACGTTTGGCCGGTGGCCGAAAGCGCGATCAATGTGATGGCGAACGAAAGCGGAATCGCGACCGCGACGATCAGCGTGCCGCGGACGCTCTGCAGGAAGATGAGAATGACGATGGCGATGAGGATGAGCGCCTGGATAATTTCTTTCTGCAGTCCCTCGTACGACGTTCGCACGAACGTCGATGCGTCGAAAACCGACTTGACCTCCACACCTTGGGGAAGATCTTTGAGCCCTCCGACGATCTTCTTCACGGCGTCTACGATTCGGAGCGTGTTTCCCCCGGGCACCCGTAGAACGTTGAGGTAAACCGCGTTTTTTCCGTTCACCGACACACTTTGTGTCGCTGCGGCGCCAGCGTCCTCGACGTGGGCGACGTCGCTGATCAACACGCCCTTGTTGCCGGCGACCTTGATCATTGCGTTACCGATCGTCCGGACTCGGAGTGGCACGGCGTCGGTGTAGACGTTTGCGTCGAACCCCGGCGAGATGAATTCACCGGACGGCAAGAGCGCGTTCGATTGAGCAATGGCGTCGCTCACATCCCTCGCCGTCAAACCTCGCGCCTGGGCAGCGGCGGGATTCACGACCACGTTGATCTGTCGCTCCTGGCCGCCGTTCACCGCGGCGCTGGCGACACCTGGGATCCCTTCCAGCAAAGGCTCGATGTTGTTGAACGCGAAGTCGTAGAGCTGCGGACTCGTGAGGCTTCCGCCCGACACGGCGACCTGCACGACCGGTGCGTTCGTCGGATCGAACTGAAGCACGAAGGGTGGAATGACCCCGAGCGACTTGGGAACCGCAGACATGGCAAACGCGACTTGCTGTTGCACCAGCGTTTGCGCGGAATTGAGGTCCGTGCCCCACGCCATCCACACGTACACGATGCTGAGGTTGTTTCGCGATGTGCTCTGAACGTGCTCCACGCCAGGCGTGGCGCTCACGTACTTCTCGATGCGCCAGGTCAGCGTCTTCTCGACGTCTCTTGCGGCCAATCCGGGAGCGAGCGTTCCCACGACCAGCACGGGTGGCGTCAGATCGGGAAACGTGTCGATGCTCATGCGCGGCGTGAGTACACACGCGAAGACGATGACCCCGATCGAGAGCATCAAGCTCGCGAGGGGGTTTCGAAGCGAGAGTCCGGTCAGAGGGGCCTCGCGTTTCCCCCGCCGCGCGCGGACGATGATTCGCGGGTCCTGGGCGGCGCTGGCGTGTCCGGCTTCGCGGAGACGCGGTCATTGTTTTCCAGAAGTGCCTGACCTTCGGTCACGACGTCGGTACCCGCGGGCAGCTGGTCGGGCTCCACGAAGAGTGACCCGCCCACTTCTCCCAGGACGATGAGTTCTCTTTTGTGGGCTGATCCGTGGTCGACGACGAACAGCGCCGCCTTGTTCTCCGTGACCGTGGCGGCGTAGATGGGAATCTCGATCGCAGGAATGGGCTCTCCGACATCGATGTGGATGACCCCGGTAGTGCCCACCGGAATGGTTCGATTCGGATCTGCGACGTCGATCTCGAAGTGAATCGTCCGAGTGCCAGGATCCGCCTTCGGCGCGCGTCGCGAGATTTTCGCGCTGATCTTCGAGCCAATGGAGAGCGCGTCGATGGTGACGATGGTGTCGAGCCCTACCACGGCGAAATCCTTCTCGGGCGCGTCGGCCGTAACGCGAAGAGTCTTGCGATCGACGATGGATACGATCGTGGTTCCCGGCCGCACGAACGCGCCTGGATCGATGACCCGCGCCGCAATTTCTCCGGTGAACGGAGCGCGGAGGATGCAATCTTTGACGTCCAGGGACGCGGAAGTGAGCTTTGCATTGGCTTCGAGGAGCTGCGCTTGCTCCGCTTTGCTTTGCGCGTCTTTTTTCTCCGATTCGTTCGGCGCGACGAACCCTCCAGCGAGCAAGGTCTGGACGCGCGCAGACTCGTCCGCGAGTGCTCGCTGGCTCGCATCGACCGCGCGCGCCTGCATCGCGGCCGCGCGCGTGGACGCGTTCGGATTCGAACAATCGAGCGTAGCGACGATGGCGCCTTCCGCGACCATGTCCCCGGGTCGCACTAAGACGGTTTGCACGTATGCCGAGATGTATTGG
>Ga0265337_1001158_pt1 | contig 13458 bp, 10 predicted proteins | sample 42122metaG_FD_192441 | JGI IMG/M metagenome (GOLD analysis project Ga0265337, IMG submission 192441) | Rhizosphere microbial communities from Carex aquatilis grown in University of Washington, Seatle, WA, United States - 4-21-22 metaG | ecosystem: Host-associated > Plants > Roots > Rhizosphere >... | reverse complement strand
CTTCCGACAGGTCGCCGCGACTCAAAGCTGCCTCCCCGAATCCGCAGCCTTGAATCAATTCGGGATTCACGCGTCAAGGAATTTGTCCACGCCGCCTAGTCCGACCGCCCCGGTTCCAGCTTTTCCAGGGAATTCCCGACCTGCCGGTAATAACCCGGGCCGTCCGGTCCCGTCGCGTGATAGTCGGTCGTCACGTCCACCAGATAATTTGTGCCCGAAGCCGAATGGACATAGCCGGTGCCGAGTTGCGCGTTGTAGGTGCCGGCCAAGTCGGAATCGTTGCAGTCACCTGCTTTGCAGCGTTTCGAGATGCCGGTTTCGGCCGGCTTCGCGTGCACTTGCGTATAGCCGCCGGGCGGCGCCTTGAAGGTCGTGTTGCAATCGATAGAGGCGGCCACCGCGCCGGACGATGGCGTGTCGCGCTCACTCGAACCGACGGCAACGCGCGCCGAAATGATGTACCCCCCGGGATCGGCCGGTAACGGGTAGGTGCGATAGATCACGAAGCCGTGCCGCGCGCCGCCGAAATTCATCACCTGCATTCCGTTGAACGGCTGAATGCCCATCGCCTGGACCGGTTGTCCGGCCACGGTGGAGGCGAGAAACTGCGCGAACGCAGCGGGCGTGCGGAATTGCGGCCCGTAATACCCGGCAGCCTGTCCGCTACCGATGCCTACGATTCCATAGGCGGCGATTTGATTCCCATCGGGCGAGGAGACGGAAAACGTGGCGCCACGGTCGTCCTGATCGACGATCATCCATCCGGCGGGCGCCAGCGCGTGGCAGAAGGCATTGCGCAACGGCTGCGTGGGAATGGGATTGCTGGCGCGTGGACCCGCATTCGCAAGCTTCGGAGGCATACTTGCATTCGGCGCTTGCTGGCGCGGGGAGGATTGGGGTGCAGGCGCAAATCCGCCGGGCCGCGGCTCCAAGGTGACGCTCACCGTGCGCGGCCGGTGGTCCTTGCCGGCATCGAGAATTTCGACGGCAATGCGATCGCCGGCACTATGACGGCCGACCATTGCGATCACGTCCTGCGGCCAAAAGATCGGCTTCCCGTCTATTCTGATGATGACATCGCCTTGTTTAAGGCCAGCTTTTTCTGCGGGGCTGTTGGGAATGATGTCTCCAATGGCCGCGCCCTTGCTGACATGGATGTCCAGATCCGCCTGTACTTCGGGCGTCAGCGGCGCCATTTGCGCCCCCAGAAACGCATTCGATTGAGCACCGGCAAGGCTTGCGGCGCCGGCGATGCCGACAGCGACGGCAAGGAAGAGAGGCTTCATGGAGGCACGCTCCCAGATACGCATACACGTTAAGCAATAAGCACTAACAATTCCGAAGGCGTGCCCAAGCGGACAAAACCACAAAACGGTGTGTAATCCGTTGACATTCCGCAAAGAGCAAGGACCAAGGATTTTCTTGCCCAATTATTAATTCAGCTGCGCGAATCTCAGAGGTTCATGCGGATGACGGATTTCGAGGTCACGTTCGACAGTCAGGCTTCCCGTCGCGGATCAAGGTGTCTGCCACCCCAACACCGCAATCATGCAGTTCGCGGGAAATGTGCAATTGCACTTCGTTGCGAACGCGAAAACATTTAGCGGGAATTACCCGCTTGTCTTTGCCTTCTTCGGCTTGTTCATGCTTCCGGCCTTGACCAGCACATAGGTACCGGGCGCATCGGCGAGCGGCTTCAACTCGCCGTCGCCCGGTTTCGGTGCAGGAATCCGCGCACCTGAGCGGTGCGCCAGCCAGAGGTCCCATTCCGGCCACCAGGAGCCCGGATGCTCTTCCGCGCCGGCCGACCATTCTTCAAGCGTCGGCGGCAGCGCATCGTTGGTCCAGTGCTGATATTTCCCGGCGGCCGGCGGATTGATCACGCCTGCGATGTGGCCCGAGCCTGCAAGGAGATAGGTGACGGGCCCACCGAACAATTTCGCGCCCTTGTAAACCGACAATGCTGGCGCGATGTGGTCTTCTTTCGCGGCCTGGAAAAATGCCGGCGTCTTGATCTTGGTGATGTTCAGCCGCTCGCCCGCAAGCCTCATCTCCGCTTGGGCCAGGGCATTGTCGCGATAACACCGCCTGAGATAGGCCAGATGCAGCTTCAGCGGCATGCGCGTGGTGTCGGAATTCCAATAGAGCAGATCGAACGGAACCGGTTCTTTGCCGAGCAAGTAATTGTTCACCACGAACGACCAGATGAGATCGTTCGCCCGCAGCATGTTGAAGGTCATCGCCATCTTGGAGCCTTCCAGCACGCCGCCCGCGGCGCGCATCTGCTTCTCCATGGCGGAAAGTTGTGTATCGTCGACGAAGACCCTGAGATCGCCAGCCTCGGAGAAATCCACTTGGGCCGCCAGGAAGGTCGCCGATTTGATGCGGCCCTCATACTCGCCGCTCGCCGCGATATAAGCGAGGCTGGCGGCCAGCAGCGTGCCCGCGATGCAATAGCCTATGCAGTTGACCTGACGCTGGCCCGTGGCTTTCTCCACCGCATCGAGCGCGGCAAAGATGCCGTCGCGCATGTAATCCTCGAAATCCTTTTCCGCCAGCGCCGGACTCGGATTGACCCACGACACCACGAACACCGTGTAGCCGCGGCTTAGGGCCCACCTGACGAAGGAATTCTTGGGCTGCAGGTCCAGGATGTAGAACTTGTTGATCCAGGGCGGAAAAATCAGCAGCGGCGTTTCATAGGCGGTTTCCGTCACCGGATCGTATTGCAGAAGTTCCAAAAGCTCGTTGCGGAACACGACTTTCCCGGGAGTCGTCGCGACATCGCGGCCAATGACGAAATTGTCCGTGGTCTGACGGATGGAAAGTTCGCCTTGTCCGCGCTCGAGATCGGAGAGGAGATTGTCGAGACCTTTGACCAGGTTTTCGCCATTGCTGCGCAGCGTCTCCCGCAGCACTTCGGGATTGGTGAGCACGAAATTGGAGGGCGCGATCGCGTCGGCGAACTGCTTGGCATAGAAAAGGGCACGCGCCTGCTCGCGCGAATCCATGCCCTTGGCGTCTGCAACGGTTTTTTGCAGCCAGTTCGACGTCAGTAGGTAGGATTGCTTGATGAAGTCGAAGACCTGATTTTCCTGCCAATCCTTGTCGCGGAAGCGGCGGTCGCCCGAGGCAGGGACAATCATGGGTTGGACGTCGCGGCCCAAGGCGCGCTCGGTAGTCCGGCCAAGTAGGTTGAGGTAATCGCGCCAGAGCGCGATCTGGGCCGTGAAAATCTGCCCCGGATTGACCGCCATGTGCTTCAGCAGCGAGAAATAGGCGCCGGAAATATTCAGCGGATCGAGCGGATCCTGCCCGAAACGCTCGGTCTGGCGCTTCAGGAAGTCCGAGAGGAGGTGCTGGCTCTTCAGAGCCACGCGCGCCATGTTGCGGCCGAATTCCGGCGCGTCGGTCAACCTGTAGGCGCTCTCAGCCTGCGGGGCAGGCTGAGGCTTGGGCGGCTCCGGCCGCGGTTCCGGCTGACGCTCGGGCGGCGGAGGGGGCGGGGGAGGTGGCGGCGGCGCTTCCGCCTTTGTGGCGGCTGCCTTCTTGGTGGCGGCGGCTTTTGCCTTGAGGGGAGATGTTTTTGCCATAAGGGCGTCCGAATTCCGGGCTAAGAGATTCGCAATGCTGCACCTGCGAAATATGGTGCGGCGAGCCTACGAACGGAAGGGCAAATCTTCAAGACGGATGGCGTCCTGTTGGATAAGGCCACGAGGGCCGGTATATGCTCGGTTTCGCAATTGCCAAATTTCTGCCGATTCGAAAGGGGTTGAGAGTGAAGAGAGTGGTGTCACAGGGGGCTAAGAGCTTGCGGGCGCGCGCATTTGCCCCGGCGGTCCTCTTTGTGCTCGCCGCCTGCTCGAACCTTCCGCGGATCGGCGGGGAGCAGCTTCCGCCTGAGACCAACCCGGCCCCGCCGGTCTACCGCAACCTCGCCGACATCCCCGAACCCCCACCCGTTGCCCCGATGGAGGCGAACGAGAAAACCATCCAAGCCCTGACCGAGGATCGAGCTAAAACGGCGCAGGCCGCGACCGACCTGCGCCGCCAGCCCTTCATGCAGCCCGATTCCGCAACCAAGCCAGGGTTTTGAATTATGCAGACCGAATTCCATCGCATCAGCCGGCTTCCGCCCTATGTCTTCGAGCAGGTCAACAAGCTCAAGGCCGAAGCGCGCGCCCGGGGCGAAGACATCATCGATTTCGGGATGGGCAATCCCGATATGCCCACGCCCGCCCACATCGTCGAGAAACTGATCGAGACCGCGCGTGATCCGCGCTCGAACCGCTATTCGGCCTCGCGTGGCATCAAGGGTTTGAGGCGCGCCATGGCCGCCTATTATGAGCGCCGCTTCGGAGTGGAGCTGAACCCGGATACCGAAGTCATCGCGACACTGGGCTCGAAGGAAGGTTTCGCGAACATCGCCCAGGCCATCACCGCCCCAGGCGACGTGGTGCTGGTGCCCAATCCGGCCTATCCGATCCATGCCTTCGGTTTCATTCTGGCGGGCGCGGCCATCCGGCACGTGCCGGCGCCGACACCCGAAGAATTCCTCAGCCGCGCGGCTGTGTCGGTGCGCCATTCCCAGCCTTCGCCATTGGCGATCGTGGTCAATTATCCGTCCAATCCGACGGCGCAGATGGCAAATCTCGATTTCTACAAGGAGGTCGTGGCGCTCGCGAAGAAGCACAGCATGTGGGTGCTGTCGGATTGCGCCTATGCGGACACCTATTTTGACGACTCCAATCCGCCCCCCTCTATCCTTCAGGTTGAGGGAGCAAAGGACATCGCCATCGAGTTCCAGTCGCTGTCGAAGACCTACGCCATGCCAGGTTGGCGCATGGGCTTCGCCGCCGGCAACCGCACGCTGATACAGGCGCTTGCACGCATCAAATCCTACCTCGATTACGGCGCCTATACGCCGATCCAGGTGGCAGCGACGGCGGCGCTCAACGGGCCTCAGGATTGCGTCGACGAGATCCGCGGCATCTACCGCTCCAGGCGCGACGTGCTGGTCGAAAGCATGGGGCGCGCCGGCTGGGACATTCCAAGCCCGCCGGCGACCATGTTCGCCTGGGCGCCAATTCCGGAGGCCTTCCGTCAATTGGGTTCCATGGAATTTGCCAAGCAGCTTCTGATCGAGGCAAAGGTCGCCGTGTCGCCGGGCATCGGCTTCGGCGAATATGGCGAGGGCTATGTGCGCATCGCGCTTGTCGAAAACGAACAGCGCATTCGTCAGGCTGCGCGCAATGTGCGCCGCTTCCTGGGCGATTTCGGCCGCAATTCCAAGGCCATGGAAGCCGCCAAATGACGGTCGAGCTTCGCGTGGGGATCGCGGGCCTCGGTACCGTAGGGGCAGGTGTCGCCAAGGTTCTCTTCAACCATGCGCGTTCTCTTGCCTGGAGGAGCGGTCGCAGGATTGCGCTTACGGCCGTTTCGGCCCGCGATCCGAAAAAGGACCGGGGTATCGATCTTTCCGGCATCGTGTTCGAATCCGATCCGCTCGCGCTGGCCGAGCGGGCCGATGTCGATGTGGTAATCGAACTGATCGGAGGGGAAGAGGGTGTGGCGCGTGCGATTGTGGAATCAGCGCTGCGCGGCAAGAAGCATGTGGTCACCGCCAACAAAGCGCTTCTCGCACGCCATGGCGGTTCGCTGGCGGCGCTTGCCGAGAAGAACGGTATTTCACTCAAATTCGAAGCGGCGATCTGCGGCGGTATCCCGATCGTCAAAGCTTTGCGTGAGAGCCTGATCGCCTACGATGTGACCGCCGTCCGCGGTATCCTTAATGGTACCTGCAATTTCATCCTGACGCAGATGGAAGCAACCGGCCGGCCCTTCGCCGAGGTGCTCGCCGAAGCACAACTTCTGGGTTATGCCGAGGCCGATCCTACACTCGACGTCGGCGGCGGCGATACTGCACACAAGCTGACCCTGCTTGCGAGCCTCGCTTTCGGCTCGGTCCCCGATCTCGACGGCGTCGCCATCACGGGCATCGACAAAGTCAGCCCGGCTGATATCGCCTTTGCGGGCGAGTTTGGTTATCGCCTGAAGCTCTTGGGAGTCGCGCGGCGAACGCCGAACGGCATCGAACAGGTCGTCCATCCCGCGATGGTTCGGGCGCGCACGCCGCTTGCCGATGTGGAATCAAGTTTTAACGCGGTCTCGGCCGATGCAGGCGAGGCGGGCAAGTTTTTTTTCCAAGGTCGCGGAGCGGGGCAGGGCCCCACCGCATCGGCAGTGATCTCCGATCTCGTCGATGTCGCGCGCGGCGCCTTCGGCCCCACGTTCGGCCGGCCGGCCGCAGAACTGGCCAAGGCCGCCCGCGAACCCGCTGAAGCGCGCATGAGCGCCTATTATCTGCGTTTCCAGGTTCTCGACGTGCCAGGCGTAATGGCGGAAATCTCGCGTCATCTTGCCGACGAGATGGTCTCCATCGAAAGCATGATCCAGCGCGGCCGATCGCCTGGCGAGCCCGTCGCGATTGTGATGATTACGCACGAGGCGCAGCATGTGGCAGTCGTCCGCGCCTTGAAGGCCATCGCTGCGTCCGACAAGATTTTCGAAACGCCGTGCATGATTCCGATGGAAGCCGGATAGTATCTTACCAGGAGCGAATCGCATGTCCCGACCATTGGATCGTATTCTCGCGCTGGAAGCGGTGCGGGTCACGGAAGCTGCTGCCATGCGTGCATCCAAGCTCGCTGGACGCGGAGACGAGCACGCTGCCGACCAGGCGGCTGTGGAGGGCATGCGCTGGGCGTTCAACCTGCTTCCCATCGACGGCACCGTCGTAATCGGCGAAGGAGAACGCGACGAAGCGCCGATGCTGTTCATCGGCGAGAAGGTCGGCGCGGGCGGGCTCAAGGTCGACATCGCGCTCGATCCGCTGGAGGGCACGACGCTCTGCGCCAAGGCGCTCCCAAATGCGATCGCGGTCATGGCGATGGCCGAAGCCGGCACCCTGTTGAACGCGCCCGACACCTACATGGACAAGATCGCCATCGGCCCAGGCTATCCCGACGGGGTCATCGACCTCGATGCCGAGCCCGCGGAAAACATCCTGTCTCTCGCGAAAGCCAAGAGCGTAGCGCCGGAGCGCATCCGTGCGCTCGTCCTCGACCGGCCCCGGCATGAGAAGATCATTGAGAGCATCCGCAGGGCGGGCGCGGCAGTGGAACTCATCGCCGATGGCGATGTGGCCGGCGTGATCGCGACCACGGAGCCAGACACCACGGGTATCGACATCTATATCGGGCAGGGTGGTGCGCCCGAAGGCGTGTTGGCGGCAGCAGCACTTCGCTGCGTCGGGGGGCAGTTGCAGACGCGGCTCGTATTCCGCAATGACGATGAGCGCCATCGCGCCGAGCGTTTCGGCATCCGCGATCTGAAACGCAAATATTTCCTGACCGATCTGGCGTCTGGAGATGTCGTGTTTTCCGCGACGGGAGTGACGGACGGCTCCATGCTTGACGGCGTGCACGTCCATGCAACCTATGTCACGACGCATTCGATCGTAATGCGCTCGGCCACGAAGACCGTCCGCTGGATCAAGATGCGACACCCGCTCGACAATGCCACTTGAGGCCCGCGCCCGGATTTTTGAACGCGACGATATCGGCGGCTCCGATCCGGTTTCGCCGTTTGCGCTTGGGGTCGCTTCGTCCTTTTCCGGCCGGGCTTGGCGCATGCGTCCTTGTGACGAGGAAACCGCCCGGACGCTCGAATTGAGCGGACTGAGCGCTCCCTTGGCCCAGCTTCTCGCCTCTCGCGGCGTGACCCGGGATGGCGTCCAACTCTTCTTGGACCCGCGGCTTAAGACCCTGCTGCCCGATCCCTATTCCATCGCGCACATGGAGCGCGCCGCATCGCGCTTTGCCGATGCGGTGGCAGGCGGGGAAAGGATCGCTGTGCTCGGCGACTACGATGTGGATGGCGCCTGCGGCGCGGCGCTGCTGCTGAATTACCTGCGGCGGGCCGGGCGTGACGCGCTGCTCTATGTGCCCGATCGCATGACGGAAGGCTACGGGCCTTCGCCGGCAGCCGTTCAGAAATTGCGCGCGCAAGGCGCCACTTTGCTGGTGACGGTCGATTGCGGCGCGGCGGCGCATGCGGCGCTCCAGGCCGCCCGCGACTCGGGCCTGGACGCCATTGTGCTCGATCACCATGCGGTCGACGTGAACCCGCCCGCCTTCGCGCATGTCAATCCGAACGGCCCGGACGACGAGTCGGGCCTCACCTATCTTTGTGCCACCGGGCTCGCGTTCGTTTTTCTGGTCGCCGTGCAGCGCCGCTTGCGCGAGCAAGGCTGGTTCGCTGCGCAAGGTGTGGACGAGACCGATCTCCTGAACCAGCTCGACCTCGTAGCGCTTGCGACCATTGCCGATGTCGTCCCGCTCATCGGTCTCAATCGCGCCTTCGTCCGCCAGGGTTTGCGGAAACTGGAGCGGCTGGAGCGGCCGGGCCTCGCCGCCCTGGCGCGCATCGCCTCCGCAGAGTCGCCCTTTTCACCGCATCATCTGGGTTTCATTTTCGGCCCGCGGATCAATGCCGGTGGGCGGGTCGGGCGCTGCGATCTGGGCGCGAGGCTCCTTGCCAGCGACAACGCGGAAGAGGCCGATGCGCTCGCCTTGGAGCTAGACCGTCACAACCGCGAGCGCCAGGCCATCGAGGCCATGATCCTGGAATCAGCCGATGCCATGGCCGCGGCCGACAGCGACAATCCGTTTCTTCTGATCAGCAGCGACGGCTGGCATGCGGGTGTGGTCGGCATCGTCGCAGGCCGCCTGAAAGACCGCCACGCCAAGCCCGTCCTGGTCGCAGGCTTCGAGACGGCCCATCCCGATGCGATTGCGCGGGGGTCTGCGCGGTCGGTTGTGGGGGTCGATCTCGGCGCCATCATCCGGGCGGCGTACGCGGAAGGGCTTCTGGAATCGGGCGGCGGGCACGCGATGGCGGCGGGCTTTTCCGTGAGCCGGGCCAACCTGTCCGCCCTCCGCGAATTCCTGCACCGCCACATCGAGACACAGCGGCCCGCGATCAAGCTCGCGAGCGAGCTTACGGCCGACGCATTGGTGTCGCCGTCGGCTGCGACTTTGGCCCTGCTGGCCGACCTCGAACGCGCCGGACCCTTTGGGCAGGGCCATCCCGAGCCGGTCTTCCTGATGCCCGACATGCTCGTGGTCTATGCCGGGGTGGTCGGCACAAACCATGTACGTCTGCGCCTGGTCGGGCGCGACGGGCAGGGAATGGGGGCGATTGCCTTTCGCGCGGCCGCGACGCCGCTTGGACAGGCATTGGTGAAAGCCCGCGGTTCCCGGGTGCATCTCTTGGGCAGGCTCAAGCGAGACGATTATGACGGGACGTCAAAAGTCCAGCTTCATGTGGAAGACGCTGCCCCCGCCGAAGTGTAGGGCGCTTGCCATCGGCAGCCGCGCGCCTTAAGACGCCCTTCCGCCGAAGCGCCCTTCGTCTATCGGTTAGGACTCAAGATTTTCAATCTTGCAAGAGGGGTTCGACTCCCCTAGGGCGCGCCACGGTTTTTGTTGAAGCTGAATGCTGGATACCTTCCCGTTTTGTTCTTCCCGACTTTCATTAGTGTCGGTATCGGCATCGGCGCTATGCCGAGTTTCAGCTGATCGCGCTGCTTCGCATAATCCTCCAACATGCGGATGGCCTGAGGACCAGTAATAGCGGCCGCCTGATGTGGCGTGCAGCCAGCGTCGACGAGCGTTGCTGCGACAGACTCGCGCAAGAAGTAGGCCGCGACAAAAGCTCTCTTTAGCTGGGGATGAATGGGGGGCACACAGGGGTGGGGAAAGTGCCATCCAACTATGAGCGAGTCACATTCTCACGGAGTCGCGTCGCGCACCGTCGCACATCGAACATAGCCGTTATTTGCCGATGACCATCTGAAAAAACGTGATCACGATCTCGAACACAATCAGCAAGACAATGATCAGTTCGAGCCGAAGAGAGCGCTCTGTGTCGATGATATCCGTAAATGCATTTGCAGTTTCGGTGATGACGCCAAGCTTGCGGTTCAGCAACCCAACCCGCTCCTTGAGTTCATATTCATCTTCCAGCCGACCATACAGCCGCTCAAGGTCCGGTCGGTCCCAGAGAACATCGGGCTTCTCGGCCACTGCGACTCGCCCCGAAACGCGATGTTGCACCAGAAGCGCCTTGCCGATGTGACGTAGCATTGATCGCCGGCCGGCCGGAACGCGCCCATTCTCCGCAAGCTCACGAGCAATGGGCTCGATGACTTCAAAGACAGTTGCGACTTCGCCCTCGTCGTGGGCGAGCACCACGCTTTTAGCAAGCGCATCGGAGATAACAAGAAGCCGCTCCGGGGACATGGCTTTGATGCAAATCGCGCCTCGCGGCGAAATATGATCTTCATTATCCGCGGAAAGCTCGATTATAAAAGCCTCCTCATCGGGGATCGCGAATTTACCCTTCACACGCTGCGAAATGCTTTCCAGGAACTCGTTCTGCTCCGGCGGTGTCAAACCAATCAAGACGACAACCCCATATCGGAAAATGGTCACGACCCCGCCTCCTCCTGCGGGGAATGACAGCGGGTTGGTCGATAGGACGCGATCGTGTTCGAGGCCGCTGGTGTCGACGCGATCGCCAACGAGAAGAGCCTTCGCCGTCGCACGGTTGCCGACCAACACGAGATTGGATGCTGCCTCCATTGCGCAAGCTTATATTCGAATAGTGGCCCATCTAGGATTGCCTTCTCCCAGATGCGCCGTTGCCGTGCTCAAAGACACGATTGAAGGGCTTGCCGGTTACACACGCCCCCATATCTTGTGGCCACAAAATTGCTGTGGGTATTTCCTGCGCGTCAAATTACGAGGCATACTGTTCTTGCGGCCATCGGCAGGCTGAGGTCGAACCGAACAAGTCTTTGCGCCGAGGCCCGAACTGAATCCGATCGCCCTCTGCCCTCCCACTCCACTGCAAACGGCCGCATCAGCACCGCCACGGCGTCATCTCGGGCGCCTGCCGCCGGTCCAGAATCGCCTCGACGATCGGGCGCCAGCAGAGTCATCCGCAGGACGCGGCCGACACAGGGTGTCGTTGATCTTCCCAGCGGCGACAATTTCCTCGGCAATACGGGCTTCGCCTGATCGTGTTTGATGAGAGGGTTTAGTTGGAAGGTCGCTTACAGACCCTACATACGGACGAGCTTGACAATTTCCCCTGATACCCTCAACTGATGCACAATCGGTTCGGAAATATCGCGTGTAGTCGGCAGGTACGGCCACGACGACTGAACCGATTAGCTCCAGTAATTGCGAGTGCTTTCTCGGAAACAGTTTCCGCACTGGGAATAGGTCATTTCGGACACGAGAATAGACGGCGCAAATTTCGCTGGGCCTGATTCACGCACTGCCTCTCGGGGCATACTTCACCTGCCGTCATCAAGGAGTGAGCCATGCAGAATGGCACAAGACAATTATGAACACCCAACACCCAAAATCCTCGAGCCCTTTTGCTAAGCGCTCAAAGCGATGGACCCCGAATGTGGCTCACTCCGAGTTGAGAGGCTCTCATGATGCGAAAAGAAACTACGAGCGGTATCTTGCGCTAGCCCAAACCCAAGCTCAGGCAGGCGATAGGATCGGCGCAGAGAACTACTACCAGCATGCCGAACATTATTTCAGGTCGATGTCCTCGGACAGAGAAACGACTTGAGCCGCGCTATGGAAGGCGATCTTCCGCCGCATTCGTATCACCAAAGCTGTCTGCTGATCTCGACGCGCCGCAAACCGCCGACCCGTTTCATATCGGTAATCGAAGCCAGGAAGTCATGGAACTGGGCTTGGCGTTGAACGTCGTTCAGCGAGCGGTCTTGCAGGATCGACGTCCCTTTTTCGATGCTAGCTTCGACGAAAGATCGGGCCGTCTCGGTGGCATTGGCTTGGGGCAATGCCATTGCCCCCGCGCCGATTGCTATCAAAGACAGAGAACCGACGATTCTGGGCGAAAGCTGGATGCCCGGGCGCTGCGTGGTATACGGGGTGTTCATTGTCGTATTCCTGTCCATAGAAGATGGGGATGAGTAGTAGCCAATTCGATCGCTTCAATGACCGAAATTTGGGCCGGTCACGCGCGTGGGTTTGGGCGCGAGCCAGATCGTGACGGCAGCGACCAGAAACAGGGCGGCGCAGCCGATGAAGACCTGATTGGTCGAGAGCACGATGGCCTGCCCCTGAAGGAGCTTGGTGATCGCACCGACCGCCTGGTCGGAACTCATTCCGCTCGCGACGAGACTATCGATTGCGGACTCTGCGCCGTTCAGCGTGCCTGCGAGGTCCGCCTGATTCCGTGTCGCGCCGTTTTCCCAAACCGTATTGGCAATCGAGGTACCGAACGCGCCCGAGATGGTGCGGATGAAGTTCAGAAGCCCCGAAGCGCTCGCGGTTTCCTCTGGCTCGACACTGGCGAGCGCCATGGTGTTGATCGGCAGGACGAAGAGCGGCAGACCGATGCCCGACATCAGTGTTCCAATATCCACCTGCCAGAACGCCATGTCCGAGTTGGCGGCCCCGCGCCACAAGAAGGCGACGATTCCAAGCCATGTGACGCCAATGAAGATGAGCGCGCGCGGATCGACTTTGCTGGATAGAACGGCCGTCGGCGGCGCGAGCACGAGCGCCAGGATTCCCATCATGCCGCTGGCATAGCCGGCCCAGGTTGCGGTGTAGCCCATGTTGCTTTGGAGCCAGAGCGGCGTGAGTACATTGCTTGCATAGAAAGCGCCGAACACGAGCGCCATGGTCACCATCGACGTGGCAAAACCGCGATGGCGAAACACCTTCAGTGCGACGATCGGTTCTGCTTCGGTCAATTCCCAGATCAGGAAGGTGGCGAAGCCGATAGCGGAAATAGTCGCGAGCGCGCAGATGATGGGCGATTCGAACCAGTCGTAGTCTTTTCCGAGATCCAGCATGATCTGCAGCGAACCCACCGCGACCACCAGAAGGCCCAAACCGATAAAATCGATTGGTTTCTTCACCGTCACGGTTTCTGACGATTTCAACAGACCGAAGATGATCGGCGCCGCGCCGAAGGCGATGGGCACGTTCACCCAGAAGATCGACGGCCAGCCGAGATTGTCGCAAAGTTGTCCCCCGAGAATGGGACCGGCGATGGGCGCTATCAGCGTCGTCATCGCCCACAGACCCAAGGCCGCCGGCTGATGCTTCTTGGGGAAGATATGCAGAAGAAGCGTTTGCGAAAGCGGCAGCAAAGGCCCACCCGCCACCCCCTGCAGCACGCGAAAGGTCACCAGCATGGCCAGACTCGAAGCCATTCCGCAAAGCGCGGAGCAGATTCCGAACCCGATCATCGCGGTGATGAAGACGCGCACGGTGCCGAAACGGGCGGCGAGCCAGCCGGTCAAAGGCACCGTGATGGCCTCGGCAACCGAATAAGAGG
>Ga0265337_1001157_pt1 | contig 13460 bp, 10 predicted proteins | sample 42122metaG_FD_192441 | JGI IMG/M metagenome (GOLD analysis project Ga0265337, IMG submission 192441) | Rhizosphere microbial communities from Carex aquatilis grown in University of Washington, Seatle, WA, United States - 4-21-22 metaG | ecosystem: Host-associated > Plants > Roots > Rhizosphere >... | reverse complement strand
GGAAGGAATGATTTGCTGCTGGTGGACTGGGACAGCCTGACGCCGTTCCGCTTCCGCCTGCAAAATGCCGCCGGCCAGCTCGGCCCGGAGATTTATTTCAAGACCCAGCCCGCCCGCTCCTATTGCGCGGACACAATCGAAGGCAATCCCAAATTGTATGTCGTGAGCATCGCGCAAAATTCCAGCCGCGCGGAAGTCTCGGAATTCACGCGCAAACCCGCCGACATCTTGTCCGGCGCCTTCCGGCGAGGGCAGTTTCAAATCCTGCCGCTCAACAAGACGGACGCGGCGCAACGCGGCGTGCTTTGGGCGGACGTCAACGGCGATGGCCGCCCCGACCTGCTCGTGGCGGAACCGGATAGCGGACAGCTTTCGGTTTATTTGCAGCAGCCGGACGGCACGCTCGCGCCGCCGCAGACATATCCAACCCTCGCCGGCGTGAGCCAGTTGGCGGCGGCAGATTGGACCGGCGACGGTCATCCCGAAGTTTTCGTGTTGAGCCAGTCCGAACGCTCCGTTGGCATCACGTCGTTTGACAAAAACGGGCGGCTGCCGTTTCCGACGCTGGTCCCGCTCGACGGCAAGCCGCTCGTGATGGCCGTCGGCGCGCTGAAGACCGGCGCGAGGCCGGCGCTGGCGGTGATTGTGGACAAGGACGGCCAGCGCTCGCTCGTGACGCGCACCGCCGACGGCAAAGCCCGGACGCAGAAGTTGAGCGACAGCTTCAAATCGAACCCCGCCAAGCTCGCGGTTCAGGACGTGAACCAGGACGGTCTGGCGGATTTGGTCGTGATGATTCCCTACGAAAAAATCAAGGTGCTGCTGCAAAAAGCCGGCGGCGATTTTGACGAGGAGGACGTGGACCCGCCGGGCGGTGCGATTGAGCAGCCCTGGCTGGCGTCGGCGGACGTGGACGGCGACGGCAAAACGGAACTGCTTCTGCCGCAGAACAATTTTGTTCGCGCTGTCGTGCTTCAACAGGAAACCGGCGGGAGTGGCGGCGCCGCCACCAACAACAAGCCGGCCTGGGTCTTTCGTGTGAAGGACCAGATCAACGGCGCATCCAGTGATTCGCGAATTGTTGGAGCGACGGTGGTGATGAACGGGACGAACACCGTGCCGTCCCTCTTCCTGTTGGACGCGGAGCACAAGCAATTGACGCTGTGCGAGCGGGACACGAACGGCGTCTGGCGCGTGGCGCGCAACGTGGAGCTGCCCGTCTCGGATTTCAGCGGCCTGCAATCTGTCGCGCTCGGCGGGACAAACGTCCAGAGCGTGGCGTTTCTCGGCCAGAACGCCGTCGCGTGGATGCCGCTGGCGGGCGATGTCTGGAATTTCACCGAGCTGGACGGCTACGACACGCCCATCAAGGACGGCTACCTGAACGACGTGATCGCGGGCGACTTGACCGGCACCGGGCGGAAGGACCTGGTGTTTCTGGAGACGGCGAAAAACAACCTGGACCTCGTCCGCTTCGATTCAAACCACAAGCTCGTGCCCGGCGAACGCTGGCAGGTCTTCGAGACGCACACCTTCCGCGGCGTGAACGCGGTGCCGGAACCCCGCGAAGCCCTCGTGACCGACGTGACCGGCGACAAGAAAAACGACCTGATCGTGCTGGTGCATGACCGGATTCTGGTTTATCCGCAGGAGTAATTTTGCGTTACCGGTTGTGTGTTAGCCAGCGTCGAATACGACACTCACAGAGCGCCGTTACAGCGATTGTCAAAAAAGATTGAATTCTGCCGCCGATGCCGCAAAATCAGAATCGAGGGATGTTTCCCTCGGCTAAAATGTTTTTTTCAATTTTGTCCTTTGAGATGCCGGAAAATGTTTCGGCGCGGAAATTTGTCATGGATGTGGCGCGGGCGGGCGTCGGAGCGCCATGAACATCCAGCCGTTCCCGCTGCTGGAGATTTCGCTCTGCGGATACGTCATTGGGGCCGTCGGCGCGCTGGTCTTCATGCGGCGCGAGAAGCTGGCGAACGTTTTCTCCTTTGGGGTGGCGTCGCTCTCCGCCCTGGCCGGCCTGCTGGCCGCGCTTGACTTTCTGTCCGCCGGGCCGGGCGCGGCGGTCCCAAAGATTGACCTGCTGCCGTCGTCCATTCCCTACCTTCAATTCACCGTGCGGCTTGATCCCTTGGGCGCGTTCTTTCTGCTCATCGTTTCTCTGCTGGGCCTTGCGATTTCAATTTATTCGCTGGGCTACGCGCGCGGTTTTTACGGGCGCAAAAACGTCGGCGTGCTTGGCGCATTCTTCAATCTGCTGCTGCTGGCAACGACGGCGGTATTTCTGGCGGACAACGCCTTCTTTTTTCTCATCGCGTGGGAAATCATGGCGCTGACGGCGTATTGCCTCGTCAGTTTCGAGCATGAAAAGGTGGAAACGCGGAACGCCGGCGTGCTTTTTTTCATCATGTCGCACATCGGCACGGGTTGTTTGATTCTCGGATTTCTTCTGCTGTTCCAAGGAACAGGGAAAATGTTGGGCGACTACAGCCCGCAGGCTTACTCGTTTGAGTCCTTTCATGCGCTTGGCGAAAAAATGTCAGCCGCCTTTCAGAATCATACCGATCCAGACCTGCTTCTTCGCCGCGACATTGCTTTCCTATTGTTTCTCGTCGGCTTTGGCGTGAAGGCCGGTATCGTGCCGCTGCACATCTGGCTGCCGGCGGCGCATCCGGTCGCACCCAGCAACGTCTCCGCGTTCATGTCCGGCGTGCTCATCAAAACGGGAATCTACGGCCTGACGCGTGTGCTGTTTGATTTTCTGGGCACACCGCCGAACTGGTGGGGCGTGACGGTGTTGAGCATCGGCACGATTTCCGCCGTGCTCGGCGTGCTCTACGCACTGATGGAACACGATTTGAAACGCCTGCTCGCCTATCACAGCATCGAAAACATCGGGATCATTTTAATGGGACTCGGCGCGTCGCTGATGTTTTTGCACAGCGGCCATCCGGTTCTGGCCTCGCTCGCGCTCATCGCCGGGCTTTATCACACCATCAATCACGCGGTGTTCAAGGCGCTGTTGTTCCTCGGCGCCGGCGCGGTGCTGCACGCCACGCACACGCGCAACATGGAGGAAATGGGCGGACTGGCGAAGCGGATGCGGTGGACGGCGCTCTTCTTCCTGGTCGGCGCGGTGGCGATTTCCGCGCTGCCGCCGTTGAACGGGTTCGTGAGCGAATGGCTCACTTATCAATCGCTGCTGCAGGGTTTCGGCACGACGACGAGCCTCGTCCGGATCATGTTCCCGATCAGCGGCGCGATGCTCGCGCTCACCGGCGCGCTGGCGGCGGCGTGCTTTGTGAAGGCGTTTGGCATCACGTTTCTGGCGCAACCGCGAAGCGAGCACGCGGCGCACGCGCACGAGGCGTCGTTCACCATGCTGCTGGGGCAGGGGATTCTCACCGCGGCGTGCGTCTTCCTCGGGTTGTTCCCGGCCTTCCTTTTGAAATGGCTCGATCCGGTGACGCAACAACTCTCCGGCCAGCAAATCAGCGCGCAACTTTCCGCGGCGAACGGCCTGATCCTCTCCAACACGGCGGCACAAGGCGGCACGGTTTCAATGCTGGGCCTCGCGCTTTTGGCATTGGCGCTGCTGGCCGCGCCTCTGGTGCTGTGGCTGCTGTTCGCAACGCGCGCGAAAACCCGGCGCGGTCCGACGTGGGACTGCGGACTGCGCGGATTGACGCCGCAGATGGAATACACCGCCACGGGTTTTTCAAAACCGATCCGGATGATTTTCAAGGCGCTGTTCCGTCCGCGCCGCGAAGTGCAGCGCGAATACGATTTCTCGCCGTATTTCACCACGACCCTCCGCTTTGAAAGCCACGTCGAGGAAGTTTTTCAAACGCGCATTTACCGGCCGCTGAACCGCCTCGTGCTGGGCGTTTCGCGCCGGCTGCGCGCGCTGCAGGCCGGCAGCATCCAGGCCTATCTGATTTACATTTTCATCACCTTGGTGCTGCTGCTTTTGTTTGCGCTATGAACTTCGACCCGCTGAACATTTTATTGCAGACGATCCTGCTGCTGCTGCTCGCGCCGCTGTTGAGTGGTTGCATCCGGAATTGGAAGGCGAAGCTGCAGAACCGCCGCGGCGCGCGCCTCTGGCAGCCGTATTCCGACCTCATCAAATTTTTCCGCAAGGACATGGTGATTTCCGAGCACGCCTCATGGATTTTTTCATTCGCGCCCTACGTTGTTTTCATCACCGCGCTGGTGGCGGGTTTGCTCGTGCCGATGGTGGCCGTGCAGGCCCCGTTGAGTTTGTTCGGCGACGTGCTGGCGCTGGTCGGCCTGCTCGCGCTCGGAAGGTTTTTTCTCGCGCTGGGCGGGCTTGATCCGGGCAGCGCGTTCGGCGGCATGGGCAGCAGCCGCGAGATGACCATTGCCGCCGTCGCCGAACCGGCGATGATGCTGGCCATTTTCACCGTCGCCATCTCCGCCGGTTCGACCGACATCAGCCACATCGTCCAAGTCGCGCAAAGTCCGACATGGCAAGTGCTCAACCCGACGCACGTCATGGCGTTCGCCGCGCTGTTCATCGTGCTGCTCGCGGAAACCGGACGCATTCCCGTGGACAATCCGGCGACGCACCTGGAATTGACGATGATTCACGAAGCGATGCTGCTCGAATACTCCGGCCGCCACCTCGCGCTGATGGAATGGGGCGCGTCCATCAAGCAACTTGTCTTGATGACGCTGCTCGTGAACATATTTTTCCCCATCGGAATGGCCACGGACGCAACGCCCGCGGCGCTCGGCATCGGCGCGCTGGTATATGCTGGCAAATTGATTTTGATAGCCGCCGCCGTGGTCGTCGTCGAGACCACCAACGCCAAACTGCGCCTGTTCCGCGTGCCCGATTTGCTGGGCGCGGCGTTCGTGCTCGGCGCGCTGGCCCTGCTGTCCACTTTTTTATTTCAATGATATGAACCCGCCGCCATCCGCCGACATCGGTCCCCAACTCATCACCCTCATGGCCGCGCTGATGCTGGTGTTGCAATTGCTTCTGGCGGTGCAGCCCATGTTGTTCACCAGCGTCCGGCTTTACGCGATTCAATCGCTTTTTCTGGCCGGCATCGCGGGCGTGGTCGCATTCTTTGACAATGCCAGCCACGTTTATGTCGTCGCCGTGCTCACCGTCATCGGCAAGGTCATTTTTCTACCGTGGCTGTTGAACCGCCAGTTGCGCCGCATCAAGATCGCGCAGGAGGTCGAGCCGCTGTTCAACGCGCCCGCGACCATCATGGTCTGCGGCGGACTCACCTTGCTCGGCTATCTCGTGGCGCGGCCGTTCACGTCGCTCGAACGCCTCGGCAACAACACGCTCGCCATCGCCATCACGCTCGTGCTGACGGGATTTTTTCTCATGTTCAACCGCCGCAAGGCCCTCACGCAGGTGCTCGCGCTGCTCACGGTCGAAAACGGCGTGATGCTCGCCGCCATCGCGCTGACGACCTATGGAATGCCGCTCGTCGTCGAGTTCGGAATTTTCTTCGACGTGCTGGTCGCGGTGATGATTCTGGGAATTCTCATTTATCGAATCCGCGAAACGTTCGCCTCGATGGACACCAGCAAGCTCAACCAGTTGAAAGGGTGAAATGCCGTTGCTGACCCTCATCCTCATCGCGCCAGCCGTCGCCGGTCTTGCCAATCTGCTGCTCGTGCCGCGGCGGGTGATGCCGTGGTTGAACGTGGTTGCGTTCGGCGCGACGCTGGCTTTTGGAATCGCGCTGCTTCGCCAGGTGCTGGCGCGCGGCGTTGTCACCGAATGGAATGAATTTCTTTACGCCGACGCCTTGAGCGCATGGATGGTGTTGCTGATTTCAATGGTCTCGCTCGGCGCGTCACTTTATGCCGGACGATATTTTGAGCGCGATCTGGCAAACGGCGTGGTCACGCCCGCCCGCGTGCGCGAATTTTTTGTGCTCACGCCGCTCTTCAGCACGGGAATGTTCCTGGTCGTGCTCGCCAACAACCTCGGCGTGATGTGGGCCGCCGTCGAAGCCACGGCGTTGTCGTCCGTGCTGCTGGTGGCGCTTTACAATCGCAAGACCTCGCTCGAAGCCGCGTGGAAATACATCATGCTCGGCAGTCTCGGACTGGCGCTGGCGTTGCTGGGAACGGTCTTCGTTTATGCCGCCGCGTGCAAAAATAATTCCGGGCCGCTGCCCAGCTTCAACTGGTCGCATCTTGTGACGGTGGCGGACCAGTTTGATCCGCGCATGATGAAAATTGCATTTCTGCTCGCCCTGATCGGCTATGGCACAAAGGCCGGACTCGCGCCGATGCACACCTGGCTGCCTGATGCGCACAGCGAAGCGCCGTCGCCCACCAGCGCGATGCTTTCCGGCGTGTCGCTCAAGGTCGCCATCTACGCGCTGCTGCGATTTCACATTCTCACGAGCGCGTGCCTCGGCTCCGGTTTCAGCCGCCACCTGCTGCTCGGCTTCGGCCTGGCCTCCATGTTTCTGGCCCCGCCGTTCATTCTCGTCCAGCGCAACCTCAAACGGATGCTCGCCTATTCGAGCCTCGAACACGTCGGCCTCATCTGCACCGGCATCGCCATGAACACGCCCGTCACCATTTTTGGCGCGCTGTTGCACATGGGCTATCACGCGCTGACAAAACCGGTTTTGTTTTTCGCGGCGGGAAACATCCACCAGACTTTTCATTCGCTCCAATATCGCGTCATCGGACCGGGCGTGGTGAAAGTGCTGCCGGTCACGGCCCTTTTGATGGGGCTTGCCGCCGCCGCCGCGATTGGCCTGCCGCCGTTCGGATTGTTTTTCAGCGAACTCACCGTCATCAGCGGCGGAATTGCCGCGGGCAAGGTGACCGTGAGCGTCTTGATCTTGATTGCGCTCATCGCGTCGTTTTGCGGCGTGCTTCAGCAACTTTCGCGCATTCTGCCCGGTGTGCCGAAGCCCGAATTTGCAGATAAAAACAGTGCCACACAATTCGACGGCGTGCCTGCAATGGCATTGCTGCTTGGCACTTTGCTGGTCTTCAGCGTGTGGCTGCCCGCGCCGTTGTTGCAAGGAATCCATCAAGCGGCGGACATCATCGGAGGAAAACAATGACCTTGATTTTTCTCCTGCTCATCCCGGTTTGCGCCGGCCTGCTCTGTCTGGTCACGCGTTCGCGCGGGTCGTGGGAACGATTGAACCTGCTTGCCTTCGCGACACTCGTGCCGCTGGCGTTGAAAATCGGCGCGGACGTTCTGGCGCAAGGCACGGTTTCGGCGCTCGGCGGCTTTCTTCGGGCCGATGCGTTCAGCGTGCTCGTCATCGGCCTCACAACCTTTGTCGCGCTGGCTAGCTCGATTTATTCCGTCGGCTATTTCCGCGCCGACGCGCGCGCCGGCAAAATCACGGAGGCGCAACTGCGCCGCTACCATGTGCTCACGCCGTTGTTCGTTGCCGTCATGCTGCTCGTGCCGCTGGCCGACAACCTCGGCATCATGTGGGTCGCCATCGAAAGCGCCACGCTCGCGTCCGTTCTGCTCGTCACGTTTTACAACCAAAAAACGTCGTTCGAGGCCGGCTGGAAATACATCATCATCGGCAGCATCGGAATTTCACTCGCGCTGTTCGGCACTATTTTCACTTATTACTCGGCCGTCAACGTGCTTGGGGCGGACACACATCGGGGCATGAATTGGAGCGTGCTCGTTGGCATTGCGGACAAGTTCGATCCGAAGGCGATGCGGCTGGCGTTCATTCTCGTCCTGCTCGGTTACGGCACGAAGGCCGGCCTCGCGCCGATGCACACGTGGAAGCCGGACGCCTACGCGGAAGCGCCCGTGCCCACCGCCGCCTTGCTGGGAACGGCTTTCGTCAACTGCGCCGTTTATGCCATCGCGCGCTTCGACGTTCTGGCCGTGAAATGCCTCGGCCCTGATTTTCCCGGAAAATTGCTGGCGGGCTTCGGCGTCGCGTCCATTCTCGTCGCCGTGCCGTTCATTTTGACGCAAAGGAATTTCCGCCGCATCCTCGCCTATTCGAGCATTGATCATGCGGGCATCATGGCCGCGGCGCTCGGCTTCGGCGGCAAACTCGGCGCGCTCGGTGCGGCATTACACATGCTTTTTCACGGCGTCACCAAGCCGCTGATGTTCTTTTGCGCGGGCAATGTGCAACAGCATTTTGGCACGCCGTATTTCCGGGGCGTGCGCGGCGTCATGCGTGTGCTGCCGTGGACCGGCGGATTCTTTTTGATGGCGACGCTCGCCGTCACCGGCACGCCGCCGTTCAGCATTTTCCAAAGCGAATTCATCACGTTGAGCGCGGCGCTGGCCACCGGGCGAAATTTGCCGGCGTTCCTGTTTGTCGCGGGCGTGGTGACGATTTTCGCCGGTTTCCTCGTTCACATGGCAAAGATGAATCTCGGCGAGCCGCATCCTGAAAATCCCCAGCCCGCCGCCGAATGTCCGTGGAAACTCGGCGCGATGGTCCTGGTCGCTGCGATAATCATCGTTTTCAGCTTCTGGCTGCCGGCGCCGCTTTATCAACTCGTGCAACAAACTGTTAAAATTCTTGGAGGCGCGACATGAATGTTTCAACCGAATTGCTGCCGATTCTCGCCGACCTGCAAAAACGATTTCGCGACCGGCTTGAGGCTGTTCATTCGCCGCAGCCGAACGAAATTTACGTCCATGCGAAAATGGATTTGGTCGCCGGCTTTACCGCGCATCTTTGCCGGAAGTGGGAAGCGCGGCTCGTGAGCCTGTTCGCCGACGACGCGCGGCAAACGGACGGCGCGTTCCACCTTTACTACGTTTTCGCGCTCGACGCGGCGCACGGCTTTATCATCCTGCGCGCGCCGGTGCCGCCGGACAAACCGGAGTTTCTCTCGCTCACGAACGCCATTCACGGCGTCAACTGGCAGGAACGCGAGGTGCAGGATTTGTTCGGCCTGAAATTGATCGGCCACCCGAACCCGCGCCGCTGCGCGTTGCACGACGACTGGCCGGAAGTGCATCCGCTGCGGAAGGATTTCGATTTGAAAACGCAGTTGCCGCCGTTTCAGGGCGAGCGCCACAAGTTCCGCCCCGTTGAAGGCGAAGGCGTGTTTCAAGTGCCCGTCGGCCCGGTTCACGCGGGCATCATCGAGCCGGGACATTTTCTGTTCAGTGTGGCGGGCGAGCCGGTTTTGTATTTGCAGTTACGGCTGGCTTACGTTCACAAAGGCACGGAGAAACTTTTCGAGAATCTGCCCGTGCGGCATTGCGTCCGGCTCGCCGAAAGCATTTCGGGCGATTCGAGTTTCGCCCACGCGACCGCCTTTTGCCACGCCATTGAACGGGCCGCAAACGTGGAAGCACCGCCGCGCGCGCGATTTTTGCGCTCAATTTGTCTCGAACTCGAGCGGCTCCACAATCACGTCGGCGACATCGGCGCGATTTGCACGGACGTGGCCTTTGCCACCGTCAACATGCACTGCATGAGACTCAAAGAGCGCGTGCTGCGAGTCAATGAATTGCTCACCGGCAACCGCCTCTTGCGCGGCATGGCGTGCCCCGGCGGCGTGCGCTTTGATTTCGACGCAGACCAACTCAAGGCGCTTTCGCAACTGGTTGTCGAACTGCGGCCGGAATTTGATTCCGTTGTGGGACTCATCGAAAGATCGTCCTCGACGCTCGACCGTCTGCAAAATGCCGGCGTGCTCAAGCCCGAAGTGGCGCGGGACCTCGGCGTCGTCGGCATCGCAGGGCGCGCCTCCGGTTTCGACCACGACTTGCGCCGCGATTTTCCGCACGCCGCTTACGATCAACTGAAAATCGCCGTGCCCGTTTATCAAACCGGCGACGTGGAGCACCGGATGCAGGTGCGCATTGACGAGGTGCGCGAATCGTTTTCGCTCATCGAACAACTCGTGGCAGAATTGCCCGGCGGCGAGGTGCGGATTGAAATCGGCGAATTGCCTGCCGGCGCGACCGCCTTGGGCTACGTCGAAGGCTGGCGCGGCGAGATTTTTCACTGGATTCGCACCGCACCGGGAAACCGGCTGGCGCGCTGCAAAGTCAAGGACCCGTCGCTGCAAAACTGGCCGGCGTTGAGCGAGGCGATCCTTGGCAACATCATCCCGGATTTCCCGGTCGTGAACAAAAGTTTCAACCTGTCGTATTCTGGAACGGATCGTTGATTTATGTTTGGAATTCTAGGAAAAAGCTTGAGCACGGGCGTCGTCACGACGAATTATCCGGCGACACCGCCTGAAATTTCGGCGCGCGCGCGCGGCAAACCGGAAATTGACTGGGCGAACTGGAAGGATGCCCGCCCCGCGACGGCGATTTGCCCGACCGGCGCGATTTCGCATCAGGACACGAAGGGCCAGCGTGTCGGCAAGCTTGATCTGGCCAGTTGCATCTTCTGCGGACTTTGCGCCGAAGTGGACAAAGCCATTCGCATGACCAACATTTGCGAATGCGCCGCCCGCCACCGTGAAGAGTTGGCGACCAGCGCCACTTACAGCCTCAAACCGGACGGCAGCCACGAAAAAATGATTTCACCGCCCGCGCTTCAACAGTCCAAGGGTCCAACGCTTCAACGAAATGAACCACTTGAAACTCTGGGCCGGCAAATTCAGGAGCGCGCGAACAAAATTTTCGGCCGTTCGCTGCACATCCGGGAGGTGGACGCCGGTTCCTGCAACGGCTGCGAAATGGAAATCGTAAATTTGAACAGCCCGGTTTATGACATCGAACGTTTCGGCGTTCACTTTGTCGCCTCGCCGCGTCACGCCGACATGCTGCTCGTGACCGGCCCGGTGACACGCAACATGGAACTCGCCTTGCGCAAAACCTACGACGCGATGCCTGCGCCGAGATTGGTCGTGGCCGTGGGCGCGTGTGGGTGCAGCGGCGGAATTTTTGGAGTCAACTACGCGACGCGCGGCGGCGTGGACTCGGTCATTCCCGTGGACATTTACATTCCCGGTTGCCCGCCCAACCCGCACGCGCTGCTGCACGGCATCCTGTTGTCAATGGGGCGGATGTGAGGGCGGAGTTTGTGCTTTTCAATCCGGCGATTGACAGTTTTTCCGAAGTATCCAGCAATCCGGCCATGTTTTCAGCGTGCAAAATCGTGAATTTTGGATATAAATCTCCAGTATTACCATTTCCCTCAAGCGCTTGCCATCAGGCTTGTTGAAAAAAGTGAAATAAGCTGTTGACAGAAAAGTGATCGGTCGCTATTTTTTGTCTTGTCAGAGCCGTAAAGTAAAATGACTGAAGCCGGTAGCTCCTCGGATTTTCGAGAGAAAAGCGAGGAGAACGGTTTTTTGTCGTTTTACGTGTTTGGTTTTGGACTAATGATACTCTGTGCGCCCATGTAGCTCAGTTGGTAGAGCACATCCTTGGTAAGGATGAGGTCATCAGTTCGATCCTGATCATGGGCTCCAGACAATTTGCTGATAATAACGCTGACTAAAAACAACGACATCAACACCGGAGACAACAATGGCTAAAGAGCAATTTCAACGAACGAAGCCGCACGTCAACGTCGGCACCATCGGCCACATTGACCACGGCAAATCCACGCTTACGGCGGCAATTGTCGAAGTGCAGTCGAAAAAGGGTTTGGCGACGCCGATTTCCTACGCCGACATCACCAAGGGCGGCACAGTGCGCGACGAAACCAAAACGGTGACCATTGCTGTTTCCCACGTCGAATATCAGAGTGACAAACGGCACTATGCCCACATTGATTGCCCGGGCCATGCCGACTTCATCAAGAACATGATCACCGGCGCGGCACAGATGGATGGCGCCATTCTCGTGGTGGACGCCTCGGAAGGCCCGATGCCGCAGACCAAGGAGCATGTGCTCCTGGCCCGCCAGGTCGGCGTGCCCGCGATTGTGGTTTATCTGAACAAGGTTGACCTCGTGGATGACAAGGAACTGCTGGACTTGGTGGAAATGGAAGTTCGCGACCTGCTGACCAAGTATGAATTTCCGGGTGAAAAGACGCCAATCATCCGCGGCAGCGCGAAAAAGGCGATGGCGCATGATCCCGAAGCCTCGAAATCCATCCAGGAATTATTGGACGCGATTGACGCGTTCATCCCGCTGCCGATGCGCGAGGTGGACAAACCGTTCCTGATGTGCATCGAAGACGTATTTAACATTGAAGGTCGTGGCACGGTGGTCACCGGACGCGTGGAACGCGGCCAGCTCAAGCGCATGGAAGAAGTCGAAATCGTCGGCTTGAAGGACACCCGCAAGACGACGGCGACGGACATCGAAATGTTCCGCAAGCTGCTCGACTCGGCGCAATGCGGCGACAACGTCGGCGTGCTGCTGCGCGGCACCAAAAAGGACGAGGTTGAACGCGGCATGGTGCTGGCGAAGCCCGGCTCAATCACGCCGCACCTGAAGTTCAAGGCGGAAGTGTATGTATTGTCGAAGGAAGAAGGCGGCCGTCACACTCCGTTCTTCACCAAGTATCGCCCGCAATTTTATTTCCGCACCAGCGATGTGACGGGCACGGTGACGTTGGCGCAAGGGGTTGAAATGGTGATGCCCGGCGACAACGTCTCGGTGGAAATCGAGTTGATCGCGCCGGTCGCGATGGAAAAGGGCCAGCGTTTTGCGATCCGCGAAGGCGGACGGACGATTGGCGCCGGCCGCGTGACGGAGGTCCTCGCCTAAATATTTTCAAATTCAGGAGCGCGGGGATGAACCCCGCGGCTCCATTTTTGTCCGAAAGACAAACGAGATTGGGCAGATACGGCAGTAGCTCAATTGGTAGAGTAGCGGTCTCCAAAACCGTTGGTTGGGGGTTCAAGTCCCTCCTGCCGTGCCAGTCTGCGTAACGGAGAGGTGGCAGAGTGGTCTATCGCGGCGGTCTTGAAAACCGCTTCGGGTGAAAGCCCGACGGGGGTTCGAATCCCTCCCTCTCCGCCAGGAAAACTGTGAACGAATTGACGAAAATTTTGATTTGGGCCGCCGTCATTGGCGCTCTCTTTGCCTATTTGTGGTGGCAGGGGCAAGTCCGGCGGTTCGCCGTTTATATTCAAGAAACCCGTGAGGAATTGAAAAAATGTTCATGGCCGACCTGGCAGGAATTGAAAGGTTCGACGGTGGTCATTGCCGTTTCAATCGCCTTGCTCGGCGCGTTTGTCCTGGTGGCGGATGTGTTTATGCGCCTTATTTTTGAAAAAGCTCTTTATTAACATTAGACATCATGCCCAGCCAGTGGTTTGTCATTCATACGCTCTCCGGCCAGGAACAAAAGGTTAAGGAGAGTATCGAGAAGCGCGTCAAGACCGACGAGATGCAGGACTTTGTCAAGGAAGTCCTCGTCCCGATGGAAAAGGTCGTCGAGGTGCGCAACCAGAAGAAAACGGTCTCGAGCCGCAAACTCTGGCCCGGCTACGTTTTTGTGGACATGGTGTTGCTGGATGAAAACCGCCGCATCATCGAGAAGCCGTGGTATTTCATCAAGGAA
>Ga0265337_1001151_pt1 | contig 13511 bp, 9 predicted proteins | sample 42122metaG_FD_192441 | JGI IMG/M metagenome (GOLD analysis project Ga0265337, IMG submission 192441) | Rhizosphere microbial communities from Carex aquatilis grown in University of Washington, Seatle, WA, United States - 4-21-22 metaG | ecosystem: Host-associated > Plants > Roots > Rhizosphere >... | reverse complement strand
AGTAAATTTCCGCAATCAGGTTGCCGAGAGTATTTTGCGCCGCGCAGCCGACGATCAACGAGATCATGCCTATGCACGGCAAGCGATATCAGATAATTATTGAGACTCGCATAATAGAGTGACATCAAGGCCAAAGTTCAGACTGAGTATAGCAGGCGGCGATAATGGCTGGGCGGCGGCGCATGCGGCGCAAGGCGGCGGTGGCTTCAAAGCTCAGTTCCCAAGCTTTGGTTGCCAGCAAGTTGGCAATTTCATGAGTCTTGAGATGGCCCCACATATATTCGACCGGATTGAGTTCCGGCGCGTAAGCGGGCAGGCGTTCCAGAACCATGCGCCTTCGGGTGGAGGCGACGTAATTCTTGACCAGCAGACTGCGATGGATCGGCGCGCCATCCCAAAGGATCATGATTTTGCCGGGGATGTGCCGTCGCAGGTGCCGGAGAAACTCGATGACCTGTGGGCTTTTGATGCTGCCCTTATGGATTTGAAAGTAAAACCGCCACAGGGCCAGGCCGCCAATGATGGAAAGGCTTTTCCAGTTGAAGGTTTCATGGAGCACTGGAGTCTGCCCGCGAGGTGCCCAGGTGCGAACGCGAGTCGGGCGGGTGCTCAACCCGCTTTCATCGATGAAAACGATGGTTCGTCTTTGCTGGCGGGCCTTTTTTTTAAAGCGGGCCAGTCCACCCGTTGCCAGCGGCGGATGGCCTTCTCATCCCGTTCCACCGCCCGGCGTTCCGGTGTCTGGCAACTGAATCCGCTGGCTCCCATCAAGCGCCAGACATGACCGGGATGATAACGAACACCCGTCAACTCCTCAATCAGCGCGGCGACACGCGGCAGAGTCCACAGGTCGGTCTTGTAGCCCTGAGCTGCGGGACCAGCCAGCAATGCCGCGGTGACACGTTGCGTTTGCTGCCCGGTGAGCTTGGGTTTGCGGCCCGCCGGGCCTTTGCTGGCCAACCCCGCCTTGCCGCCCTGTTCCCACGCATCCTTCCAGCGATAAGCCACCTGCCGGGCCACACCAAAACGGCGCGCCACTTCCGGTGCGGAGCAACCTCGGCTGAAAAGGGTGGCAGCTCGTTTTCGACGCTTTTCCATCTCGGCATGGTCTCGTGTCTTCGTCATGCCGAAACTATAGACCGCCACTTCTCCCGTGTCACTAACAAACTGTCACTCTATTGAGCGAGTCTCAATAAGCCCGTGTGGTCAACAGGAAAAAGACATCCCTGACGGAAAAGATTTCTTTTCCGTTTTCGCGACTTCAGAACTGAGTTTCCGACTTGATTTCAGTTAACAGTGCGGAACGGAGTTCCGCCTAAACATCCACCTTCGCGCAAGGCTATGGCGGGACAGGCCGATTCGGACTCCATCGGGCCGGCGGCAGCCATACGAGCCGCTACCGGCCTTCCAGCGCGATGATCCGCGTAAGCCGCAGCCTTCAACACCGGCATCAATTCGCTGACGAGGTGTCCGGAGAAGGCATGCACCGTGTTCGATGGCGAATTTATATCCATCAGGGTGCCGCCCGTGACAATCCCGACGAGCCGCCCGCTGTTATCCAACACGGGCGCTCCGCTGGAGCCGTTCAAGTCAGCCGGCTTGTCCAGAATGCAGGTGAATATGAGACCGGGCACGCGTTTGGCATTGTAAACGACCTGGCGCGGATCGCCATTCGTATCCACGGCATATGTGACAACATGCAGCGGTTCGCCAAGAGTGACCAAATCAAACCGCAGGTCCAAGGGCTTCACGGGATAGACCTGGTTATGCGTCGAGAGGGATAAAAGAACCTGGTCGCAATCAGTATTGAAGTCGGCGGCCTGGCCGAACAATCCCACCACCTCCACAGACCGGGTGTCCTGGTCCTGGCCGGGCAGAAAAAGTTCCCATGAAGTGATTTCGGCCGTCAGGGTCGCCAGCCGAGCCTGGTCGAGCCCGCCGAGTCCGCCACGAAGAAAACCCGGGCTGACGCCGCCAGCCCGTCCCAACAGATGTCCGGCCGTCAGAGCGACGATTTCGCCGCCGGGAAGACGGACCAAGGAAGCGCAGCCGGCTTCCATCGACGTGTGATGTTCAAATTCGGCCCGTTGGAGCAGGACCAAAGCCGGCCACTGATTCGTTGGCGTCGCGGCCCAGGCGGCGGCGGGCGCCGGGCGGTTGATTCTTTGTTCGAGGGCTGAATTCCTTATCGTGCTGATAGCGACGTAGCCGATGATGGCCAGAATCGCGACTCCGCTCAGGGCAACGGAAATCCACGAACGGGGATTTTCCTCATCTCTTTCAGTTTCATCTGACAGCACCGTATCGCGCCTCCAGACCCAGATCCCGGCGGCAATGAACCCGACTTTAAGCACGTACGCCAGGGTCGGGCCGAACGCATCCAAAAAGCAGAGGATGATGAAATGCAATCCAACAAAGCCGAACGCGAGGGAAAGAATTCCCCACGCAATCATCCAGGCACCAAGCACTTTCATAATTTCAAATCCCGGCAGTCAATCGTTTTGGTTGCAAGAAATTGCTGGAAGAAAAGCAGATTTTATACCTGCCGCACCCCAATCCGGGCCTGATTAAACAGATCATATCATCATATCATGATTCGTTGATTTTTTATTTGCATGAAAAAGGGTTTCCGTTTAACTTGCAGCCGAATAAACCAATCAAGGCCGATGCCGGATAAAAGTGAACAACTGCAACGTTTGTTGCGCGAACGGATCGTCATTCTCGACGGTGCGATGGGCACCATGGTGCAGCAACGCAAACTGACGGAGTCTGATTTCCGGGGTGCCCGATTTGCCAGCTGGCAGGGCAAGGATCTCAAGGGACTGAACGACCTGCTCAATATCACCCAGCCGCAGGTCATTGAGGACATCCATCGCCAGTATCTTGAGGCGGGCGCGGACGTCGTTGAAACCAACACGTTCAACGCGCAATCCATCTCGCTGGCGGATTACGGAATGGAATCGCTGGCATACGAATTGTCCAAAGCCGGTGCGGAATGCGCGCGCCGTGCCGTGGATGCGTTCACCGCCGCCCATCCGGACCGGATCGGTTTTGTCGCCGGCGCCATAGGGCCGACCACCAAAACATCGTCTATTTCGACCGACGTCAACAACTCGGGCGCGCGCGGGTGCACCTACGACGAACTGGTCACGGCCTACGGCGAGCAGGTGCGCGGCCTGCTCGATGGCGGCGCCGATCTGCTGCTGGTCGAAACCATTTTCGACACACTCAACGCCAAGGCCGCTTTTTTCGCCATCCAAAAAATCCTGGAAGACCGAGGATTGTCTCCCCTGCCCTATCGGAGGGATGAGCTCCGCGAGTCCGACAAATCCGACTTACAAGAAAAGTCAGGGGCTCGTGGAACTCGCCCCTCCGAAAGCATCACGCCACACGCCGAACGGCGCGCACGGAGTGACGCGCCCTACCAAAAAAACATCCCCATCCTCGCTTCCGTCACTTTCATTCAGGCCGGCAGCAACCGGGGAGTGACCGGCCAGACAGTCGAGGCGTTTTGGAATTCGATTTCCCACGTACCCCTGCTTTCTGTCGGCATGAACTGCGCGCTGGGGCCCAAGGAACTGCGTCCGCTGGTCGAGGAACTCGCCGGACTCGCGCCGATTTATGTCAGCGCGTATCCGAATGCCGGCCTGCCGAATCCGCTATTGCCCACCGGCTTTCCCGAAACCCCCGAATCACTCGCGCCGCAACTCCGGGAATGGGCGCAAAACGGCTGGCTGAACATCGTCGGCGGTTGTTGCGGGACCACCCCGCCACATATCAAGGCGATTGCCGAGGCGGTGCGCGGCCTGCCGCCGCGCCGGGTGCCGACGGTGGAACCCTATTTGCGCCTGAGCGGCCTGGATGCCGTGACCGTGCGGCCTGATTCAAATTTTCTGAACATCGGCGAACGTACCAATGTGGCCGGGTCGCCCAAGTTTGCCCAGCTCATCAAGGCCGGCGATTACGAAGCGGCGCTGGCCGTTGCGCGCCAGCAGGTCGAGAACGGCGCGCAGGTCATCGATGTCTGCATGGACGAAGGGATGATCGATGGCGTCGCCGCGATGACGCGTTTCCTCAACCTGATTGCTTCCGAGCCGGACATCTGCAAGGTGCCGGTGATGGTGGATTCGTCGAAATGGGACGTTCTTGAAGCCGGCCTGAAATGCCTGCAAGGCAAGGGCATCGTCAATTCCATTTCGCTGAAGGAAGGCGAGGAAAAATTTCTGCATCAGGCCAGACTGGTCCGCGGTTACGGCGCGGCGGTGGTGGTTATGGCTTTTGACGAGCGCGGCCAGGCGGATTCCTTCGTGCGGCGCACGGAAGTCTGCCAACGCGCCTATGATTTGCTGGTGCAGCAGGTTGGGTTTCCGCCGCAAGACGTCATTTTCGATCCGAACGTGCTGACCGTCGGCACGGGGATGGACGAACACGCGAATTACGCGGTCGATTTCATCCGCGCGACAAAATGGATCAAGGAAAACCTGCCTTTGGCCAAGGTCAGCGGCGGCATCAGCAACATTTCCTTTTCATTTCGCGGCAACAACGCCGTGCGCGAGGCCATGCACAGCGCGTTTCTGTATCATGCGATCAAGGCGGGGCTCGACATGGGCATCGTCAACGCCGGCATGCTGGCCGTTTACGAGGAGGTCCCGAAGGATTTGCTCGGACTGGTCGAGGACGTCCTGCTCAACCGCCGGGCTGACGCCACCGAACGCCTCATCAAGTTTGCCGAATCGGTGAAACAACGCGGCAAGGCCGAGGTCGTCGAGGACGCCTGGCGCCAGGGCACGGTCGAGGAACGCCTCAGCCATGCGCTGGTGAAAGGCGTCGTGGATTTCATTGACCACGACATCGAAGAAGCCCGCCAGAAATATGGCCGGCCGCTGCTGGTCATTGAAGGCCCGCTCATGACCGGAATGAACGTGGTCGGTGATTTGTTTGGTTCGGGGAAAATGTTTTTGCCGCAGGTGGTGAAGTCCGCCCGGGTGATGAAAAAGGCCGTGGCCTATCTGTTGCCGTTCATGGAAGCGGAAAAAAAGGCCACTGGCGGCGTGCACAGGAACGCCGGAAAAATCCTCATGGCCACCGTCAAGGGCGACGTGCATGACATCGGCAAGAACATTGTCGGCGTTGTGCTCGGGTGCAACAATTACGAGGTCATTGACCTCGGCGTCATGGTGCCGTGCGAAAAAATCCTCGCGACTGCGCGCGAGCAAAAGGTCGATATCATCGGGCTGAGCGGATTGATCACGCCATCGCTCGATGAAATGGCGCATGTGGCACGCGAGATGGAGCGGGAGGGATTGAAATTGCCGCTGCTGATCGGCGGGGCCACGACCAGCAAGGCCCACACGGCGGTGAAGATAGCGCCGGGTTACGGCCAACCGGTGGTCCACGTCCTGGACGCTTCACGCGCCGTACCGGTGGTCAGCAACCTGATCAGTGCCGAACATCGGCCGAAGTATGCCGAAGCGATCCGCGAGGAATACGATCGCGTCCGCGCCCAGCATGCGGGACAGACGGCGAAGCTTGTCACCCTGGAACAAGCCCGTGCCAACGCGCCCAAATTGAAGTTCGATGATCTGCCGAAGCCGGAATTCGTCGGAGCTCGCGCCTTGTCATCCGATGTGACCACGCTGAACACCCAGCATTCCGCCCGCATCACGCTTTCAGACCTGGTACCGCTGATCGACTGGACGCCGTTCTTTCACACCTGGGAATTGCGCGGTGTTTATCCGAAGATTCTTCAGCATGAAAAGCATGGCGAAGAAGCCCGCAAACTGTTTGCGGATGCGCAGGCGTTGCTGGAAAAAATTGTTGCCGGGAAACTGCTTCAACCGCGGGGCATTTACGGATTTTTCCCGGCCAACCGGATTGGCGACGATGTGGAACTTTACACCGACGAATCACGCTCGAAGGTCCTGACCACGTTCCGTTTCCTGCGCCAGCAAATCGAAAAAGGCGACAGCACGCCGAACTGGTGCCTGGCGGATTTTGTCGCGCCCAAGGACAAGTCGTTTCACGTTTCACGTTTCACGTTTCACGATTACCTCGGCGCCTTCGCCGTGACCTCGGGGCACGGGTTAAAGGAACTGGCGGAAAAGTTCAAGGCCGACCACGACGATTACAACGCCATCATGGCCGAGGCTCTGGCGGACCGGCTGGCCGAGGCCTTTGCGGAATTTCTACACAAACGCGCCCGGGAAGAATGGGGTTACGGCAAGACGGAACAATTGACCATCGATGATTTGATCGGGGAAAAATATCGCGGCATCCGTCCGGCGGCCGGTTATCCGGCGTGTCCGGACCACACGGAAAAGGGGACGCTTTGGAAACTGCTCGACGTGGAGAAGCACACCGGCATCAAGCTGACGGAAAGTTACGCCATGTGGCCCGGCAGCAGCGTGAGCGGCCTCTATTTCGCCCATCCGGAATCCAAATATTTCGCCGTCGGCAAGCTGGGCCGGGACCAGTTGCTCGATTATCACCTCCGCAAGGGATTGACTTTGCAGGCGGTCGAACGCTGGCTGGGACCCTATTTGAACTACGACCCGGCCAAAGTATCGGCCTCAGTCTGCGGTTGCGGACAGGCACATTGATTTAAGGCCAACAGGACTTGTATTTCCCTGGAATCAGCTTAAATTCAGGCCATGAAGCACGATGTCGTACCGGTGCAAATCAGGGGGATCCTTCCCGCCAACAGCGGTTGCGCACTGTTTGTCGGCAATGATGACAAGGTTTTCGTCATCAATGTCGAGCCCCAGATGGGCGCCGTCATTGGCATGTTTTTACGTGAAACGCCCAAGGAACGCCCCCTTACCCACGACCTCATCAACCGGATTTTCCAGGGCTTCGGTATCAACGTCGAACGCGTCGTCATCACCGATTTGAAAAATTCCACCTATTTTGCCCGGCTCATTTTGCAGCAGCAAAACGAACTGGCCCGGAAAATCGTCGAGGTGGATGCCCGGCCCAGTGATTGCCTCGCCATTGCCGCCGCGCAGAAGAAGCCGATCTTTGTGGCTTCGCAGCTTTTTGAACAGGTTGAGGACATGAGCGAAGTGCTGAACCGGATCAACGAGACGGGCAGCGAAGCTGAATAAAATGCCCGCCGCCAAGACTTCTTCCCCGCTGGCTCTCATTTGCGGCGACGACGAGTTTGCCGTCAAACAACGCGCCAAACAGCTCTACCTGCAATGGAGCGACGAATTGGGCGGTATGGACCACGAAATCATCGAAGCCACCGTGGCCAACAGCGGCGAGGCGCTGGCCATCCTGGGCCGGCTGCGCGAAGCGCTCCAAACCCTTCCCTTCTTCGGTTCCGGCAAGGTTGTCTGGCTGCGCGATTGCAATTTTCTTGGCGATGAACGCGCCGCATCCGCCGCCGCCGTCACGGAAACACTCAACGAGCTGGCCGGGGAATTGAAGGATTTTAAATGGTCCGGCGTCCGGCTGCTCCTCAGCGCCGGCAAGGTGGACAAGCGCAAGACGTTCTTCAAGACGCTCGACAAGATCGGAACGGTGGAAAGCTTCACCGGCTGGTCGATCGACGACCGCGATTGGGCGGAACGGGCGGAGGTGGCTGCGCAAACCGCCGTGCATTCGCGCCAGAAGGAAATTTCCGGGGAAGCGCTGGGCGAGCTGGTCAGCCGGGTGGGCCCCCAGCCGCGCCAGCTTGAAAACGAGATTGAAAAATTATGCCTGTATGTCGGCGACCGCCAACAGATAGACACAGCCGATGTGGCGGCCGTTTGCACGCGGAACAAGGCGGCGCGGGCGTTTGCGCTGGGCGACGCACTGGGCGACCGCGACCTGCCCCGCCTGCTACGGCGGCTGGACGAGGAATTGTGGGAGGTTAAAACGGATTCGCAGCGGTCCGAGATCGGTTTGCTTTACGGCCTGATCTCCAAGGTGCGCGCCATGTTGTTGTTGAAGGAAATGTTGCGCGAAGGCTGGATCAAGCCGGAGATGGATTACAATCGCTTCAAGGCGCAACTGGAACGCGTCCCGGCCGACCAGCTGCCGACGGACCGGCGGTTTAATCCGCTGGCGCTGAATCCGTATGTGCTTTACAAAGCCCTGCCGCAGGCAAAAAAATACAGTTTGGATGAACTGGTCCGGGCGATGGATTTGCTGTTGCGCTGCAACCGGCGGCTGGTATCCAGCGGATTGGACGAGGCACTTGTCTTGCAGGAAGCCCTGGTGCAAATTGTCCAGCCGTCCACCGTGGCGGCTTGAAATAAAATTTATCTAGAATGCCAACATCGTCTGCAAAATTGCTGGTCCGGGTGTGCAAGGATTTCGCCTGCGTCAAGGTGTCGGGCCGGGCCAATTTTTCCTTCAGCCCCGATTTCAAGGTGTTGCTGGCCGGGCTGGCCCAGAAAGGCTACAGCCATTTCATCATTGACCTGTCGGAATGCGTGCTCATGGACAGCACATTTCTGGGCGTGCTGGCGGGATTCGGCTTGAAAATGAATCAGGCCGCGGCTGTCGGCCAGCGCGGCATCGAGCTCGCCAATCCCAACGCGCGCATCACCGAATTGCTCGAAAATCTGGGCGCGCTGCCGCTCTTCAAAATCATTCCCGGCCCGTTGTCCTTTCCTGACGACCAGACCACAGCGCCCGCACCGGCAAATCCTAGTCACGAGGAAATCACGCGCACCTGCCTGGAGGCGCACAAAACCTTGATGGCGGTGAATCCGGACAATGTGGCGCGCTTCAAGGACGTGGCGCAGTTTCTGGCCGAGGATTTGAAGAACCTGGAAAAGGGGAAGTAATTGTCTACAAAATAGACGTAGCGGCTTTCGGTAGGAAGCCGTGCTTTTCAATCCGGTAATGCGGCGCTCTGCCGAGACGCCGCTACGATACGCCAGTTTTCAAACCGGTGCTGGCGCTGGCGTTCCCAAGCCGGGCAGGGTCGGCGGCACGGGTTTGGCCGGAGCTTCCGGCAAAGGCGTGCCCGCAGGCGCACCCATCAGCGGCCCACCTTGCGGCTTGGGTGGCGGCGGGGTGAATTTGCCGGTCTGGATGATTTCCTTCACCTGCGAACGGTCAAGCGTTTCGTATTCGAGCAGCGCGCCGGCGATCAATTCCAGCTTGCTGCGATTGTTGAGCATGATCGTCTGCGCGGTCTTGTAGCCATCGTCAATGAGGCGTTTGATTTCCTCGTCGATTTCGCGCGCCGTGCTTTCGCTGTAAACTTTCGGGCGCCCCATCTCGCGGCCGAGAAACACAAATTCATCATCGGTGCCATATTGCACCATGCCGACCTTGTCGCTCATGCCGTACTGGCAGACCATCGCCCGGGCCATGTTCGTCGCCTGCTGGATGTCCATCGCGGCCCCGGTCGAAATGTCGCCGGTCACCATTTCCTCGGCAATACGCCCTCCCATGGTTACAGCGATGTCATCGCGCATCTCTTTACGGCTACGGCTCAAAATGTCCTTCTCGGGCAATTGCATGGTTGAACCCAGCGACTGGCCGCGCGGAATGATCGTGACCTTGTGCAGCGGATGCGTGTGGTCCAGCAGCATGTTGACCAGCGCATGCCCGGCCTCGTGCCAGGCGGTGGATCTCTTTTCCGCATCCGTCATGGCCAGACTGCGACGTTCGCGGCCCCAGCGGACCTTGTCGCGCGCTTCTTCCAATTCTTCCATGCCCACGCCCTTTTTATTCAGGCGCGCGGCCAGCAGCGCTGCCTCGTTCAGCAGGTTCGCCAGTTCCGCCCCGGAATAACCGGGCGTCCCGCGCGCGATGATTGACAAATCCACATCCGGCAGCAATTTCACGTTCTTGGCGTGAACCTTCAAAATGCCTTCGCGCCCGCGCACGTCGGGCAGATTGACGACCACCTGCCGGTCGAATCGGCCCGGACGCAGCAAGGCCGGGTCCAGAACGTCCGGACGGTTCGTCGCCGCAATGATGATGATGCCTTCCTGCGTGTCAAAACCGTCCATTTCCACCAGCAACGCATTGAGGGTCTGCTCGCGTTCGTCATTGCCGCCGCCGAGGCCGTGGCCGCGGCTGCGCCCGACGGCGTCAATTTCATCGATGAACACCAGGCACGGCGTAGTTCGGCGCGCCTGCTCGAACATGTCGCGCACGCGGCTGGCGCCGACGCCGACAAACATTTCCACAAAATCCGAACCGCTGATGCTGAAGAACGAGGCATCCGCTTCGCCGGCAATCGCCTTGGCCAGGAGCGTCTTGCCCGTGCCGGGCGGCCCGACCATCAGCACGCCCTTGGGAATGCGTCCGCCGAGGCGCTGGAATTTCTTCGGATCCTTCAAAAATTCTACGAGTTCGGAAACTTCTTCGATGGCTTCCTCGATGCCGGCCACGTCCTTGAACATGGTTTTGTTTCGTTCCTTGGCGAGCATCTTGGCCTTGCTTTTGCCGAAGCTCAACGCGCCCTTGCCGGCGATCTTGATCTGGCGGATGAAGAAAAACCAAAACAGAACACCAATGGCCAGGAACGGCACGATGGTCCACAGCGCGCTGATCAACATGGCGTTGGGCATCGTCATCACTACCTTGTTGGAGCGGATCAACTGTTTTTCAACATCTTCGGGGAGCAAGGCATATTCCACGGCAAACGGCACCTCCACCGGCGGCTTGCTGATGCTTCCGTCCTTTTCGGCCTTTAAATATTTCCCGGTGATTTGGGTGAGCGGCGCCGTTTGCGGGTTGTAGCTGATCACCGCGCTGACGATCTGGTTGGACTCGAACTTTTGCAGAAATTCCGGCTCCGAAATCGTGCCGGCCTGCACGCCCATGCGTTGATGCACCAGCATCAGGGCACCAATGCTGCCAATGATGACAATCCACGCCAGCCACGTCGTCGGTGGCACCTTTAAACCGCCCGGTGGTTTTTGTGGGCTGCGCCCGTTATTGTTGTTGCCTTGATTTTGATCGTCGTCGAACATTTTTTACCTTTGGCAGGCCAAATTAACATGGTATTGCCGCTTCCGCAATGTCGTAATTAAGCTATAATGATGCCAATGCGAATCGGCGCGCTGACATTGTCATCCAACCTGTTTCTCTCACCATTGGCCGGCTATACCAACCTGCCCTTCCGCCTCGTCGTGCGGGAGGTCGGCGGCGTCGGTTTGTGCACCACCGACCTGGTCAACGCCCGCTCGTTGCTGGAGAAAAACAAGAACGCGCTCAAGCTGATTGAAACGCGCCCGGCGGACGCGCCTCTGGCCGTCCAATTATTCGGTTCCGTGCCCGAAGAAATGCGCGACGCGGCGGCGCAACTCGCAGCGCTCGGCTATGCTTCCATCGATATCAACATGGGCTGTCCCGTTCGCAAGGTCTGCAACGTCGGCGGCGGCTCGGCCATGATGACGGAGCTCGGCAAGACCGCCGCGCTCGTCAAGGGCATGGTCGAGGCCGTGAAAATTCCCATCACCGCCAAGATGCGGCTCGGTTGGGACGACCAAAACATCACCGCGCCGGACCTGGCGCGGGCGCTCGAAGACGCCGGGGTCGCCGCCATTTTTGTCCATGGCCGCACGCGTCAACAGGGATTCGGCGGCACAGTCAACCTGGCCGGCATCCGGAAAGTCGTCGAAGCCGTGAAACACATTCCCGTCATTGGCAATGGCGACATCATTACGCCGCAGGCCGCAAAGAAGATGTTTGACGAAACCGGTTGCGCGGGCGTGAGCATCGGCCGCGGTGCGTTTTACAATCCTTGGATTTTCCAGCACACGCTGCAGTATCTGGGTAGGGCGGGCTGTTCTCTGGCCGCCGCTCTTCCAAATGCGGGCAACGGCGCGTATGGAGTGACGCGCCCAATCTCAATTGACGGCGAGCTGGTTCCCGAACCCACCTTTGCCGACCGGGTGCGGGTGATGTGCCGGCATCTGGATTTGATGATTGAAGTTTTTGGCGAGGAACACGGCTGCCGGATGTTCCGCAAGGTCGCGCCGTGGTACGCCAAGCGGTTCGGTCCCTGCCACGAATTCAACAAGCGCGTGGTGCAGGTTTCCACATGCGCTGAGTTCCACAATGTTCTGGATAATTATATCCGCTGGCGCCAGCAATTCCTCGACGCAGATGGTGAATTACAGCCGCGTTATCGCCCCCAGCCGATGGTTGCGTCCTTCATGCGCGAATCCGAGCCCGCTTCAACTCAACGTGAACACATCCCCGTGCCCAAAGGGCCGGTGGAGGTTTGGTAATTATGATTTGTGTGTGTTATAAACAGTCGCGAAGCGACAACGGAAATTAGCCGGGGACAACGTCCCCGGTTTACCATGTAGAAAAAACACGTCCTGAAGGGACGGCGGAAAAGATGCCTGGATTCCATTGTCCCTTCAGGACGAAATTGATTTTAGGACAACAAACCCGGCACGATGTGCCGGGCTAATTTCCGTTGTTCCTTCGGAACATTTATTTCCCAATACAAAACTGGCTGAAGATGGAGTCGAGCAGGTCTTCGGTCGTGGTTTTGCCCACGATTTCACCGATGGCGTTGACGGCGATGCGCAGCTCCCCCGCCGCCAGTTCCAGGGTTTCTCCGGCACGTAACACCTCCAGCGTCCGTTGCGTGGCGGCGCGGGCGCGGGCCAGGGCCTCCTGATGCCGCGAGTTGATCATCACCTGCAACATCCCGGCCGTGATTTCGCCCGACCATACCGAGCCCTTGATCGCGTCCTTCAACGCCTCGATCCCCTGCCCGCTCAGGCAGCAAATGTTCACGGCATCTCCGGTAGGGCGCGTCACTCCGTGCGCGCCGGCGGCGGGCAGAGGACTGCCCGCCCTACCAGTAGAATCAAATGGCAATTCCAGTTTCCGCGGCAAATCGGTTTTGTTCGCGACCAGGATCCGTTTCTTGCCGGCGAATTCGGCCAGATATTTTTCGTCCGCGGGCGTGAGCGGCCCACTCGCGTCCAACACGTGCAAAATCAATTCCGCCCGGGCCAGCGATTCATGGCTCCGGCGGACGCCTTCCTGTTCAATCTCGTCACGCGCTTCACGGAGACCCGCGGTGTCAATGAACACGACCGGCAGACCGCGGATGTTCGCCGTCTCCTCAATCGTGTCGCGGGTCGTGCCCGGCACTGGCGAGACAATGGCGCGGGCGTGGCCGAGCAATTGGTTGAGCAGGCTCGATTTGCCGGCATTGGGCCGGCCCACAATCGCCACCCGGATGCCGCGGCGCAGAATCTGACCTTCATTCGCCGTGCGCAGCAACTCGTCCATGAACGTCACGCCGCGCTCCAGGCGTTTCAGCAATTGCTCCTTGGTGTCAGGTGAAATGTCCTCGTCGGGAAAATCAATGTGCGCCTCGACGTGCGCGAGCGTCTTGAGCATTTCATCGCGCAATTCATTGATCCGTTGCGACAATTTGCCGGCCAGTTGTTCATTGGCAGCCGCCAGCGCCAGCTCGGTGCGTGAATGAATCAAATCCGCAACCGCCTCGGCCTGGGCCAGGTCGATGCGTCCATTGAGAAAGGCCCGCCGGGTAAATTCGCCGGGTCCGGCCGCGCGCGCGCCGTTGG
>Ga0265337_1001150_pt1 | contig 13514 bp, 9 predicted proteins | sample 42122metaG_FD_192441 | JGI IMG/M metagenome (GOLD analysis project Ga0265337, IMG submission 192441) | Rhizosphere microbial communities from Carex aquatilis grown in University of Washington, Seatle, WA, United States - 4-21-22 metaG | ecosystem: Host-associated > Plants > Roots > Rhizosphere >... | reverse complement strand
TATGCTTTTCTGTTTACGACTGTCCCGGCCTATGTTATTGGAGCCACACTTAGCTATCAGCTCAGACCCGAATCGTTTAATTCCGGAGGCAGGCAAGAATTATTCGGCTTCGCCATAACTGCTGTTCTTGCCGTCATCATCCTGCCAATTGAAATCAAGCTGTTTGACCAAAAACTTAGATTCAGTGACTGGACTTCAGGAATTGGTCTAGCCGCTATTGAAATATTTATTTTTATCCTCATCATGCCGCCTTTTATTAAGACCCTGGATAATCTTGGTGATAAACACCGTTTAGCCACCCAGCTTAAGTCCTTAAATACCCAGCTTTATAAACCCGGTTATGCTGTTGCATCTACTTTTTTTAATAAATATGAGCCTACTCAGCCGTTTTACGAGATTAGGCTCGATGATTATAGCAAGCTCAATGAATTTAAAGCTCCCGCAAATTATAATCCACCCAATTGGTGTATGAGTCCGACTGCCGGCTACCCGGACCCGGATTCAGGTTACTACAACTTTACCTGCACAGATATTGGTAAATCCTCAAGTGGCTGCCAGGTTTACTACGCACAGGTAGGAGCAGGTGATCAGCCAGTATCATCAACATACGGTTTCTGTAAGATTGGCTCGACTTTAATCAGTTTCTCGAGCCAGCAGATATTTGATAAAGATCAGCTAAAGCAAATATTGGACAGCCTGCAACCGGCAACAATTCAAGAAATGGTTGATTTGGCGAACACCCATTAGGTTTGAAGGTTTTTGCAAGAAATCGCCCTGGAGCAGCAGCGCCGCTTTGCCCAAATGCGCCAGCGTCTGCTGAACCAAGACGCCTGCGTCGACTAGTGGCCGAAGAAGCCGCGGGCTTCTTTGTCGGGGAGGGTTAAGAAGCTCTGCAATTTTTTGGCTGCTAAAGCCTCGGCTATCTCCGAGTCTTTTACAGAGCCGCTGCTGGACAGAATTATTCCGATACCAGCTTCCGCGAGGATTAGAGGCCCATCCGGATAAGGGAAGAAACTATCACTGTAGGCGCAAGCTCCTTCCACATTATGTCCTGCATCTTTAGCTCGCTTTATGGCTAATTCGGCTGCTCCGACTCTATCCTGTTGGCCTACGCCGTTACCTATTAACTTGCCGTCTTTAACTAAGGTTATGGTATTGCTATTGCTAGTTGAGCCAACCCCCCAGGCCAAAACTAAATCGCGCTCTTGCTCAGGACTTACCCAGCCGCCGGCCAATATTGCTGCATCGCGCTTTAAGTTTGGAACGTAGGTGTAATTATCCTGAACCGCGGCCCCGTCCGGTATATACCTAAATCGTGGTTTTGTGTCCAACGAATCGACGCCTAGCTCTGCTAGCGCCGGATTAGTCAAAAGTCTTAGTTTGCCGGTTTTGCGCTGCAAAATATCAATCGTGTCTTCATCGGCGCCGGCGGCTATGACGATATCCAACAAACGTTTCTGGTCACTCGGCATGCCATGGCTCACCAGTAGTTCCGCTAGCTCCCCGTCCAGTTCAAAATTCAACATAATAGAACCGCCAAAAATTGCCCGCTCGTCACCCTCAATCATCTTTCTAATGGCTTCATGGGGGGTGTTGGCGTATGCGGCACCACACGGATTGCCGTGCTTAACGCCAATCGCCAAAGCTGGCACTTCGCCAAAATTCTTTTCAAAACCAGCCGCAATGTGGGCTACGGTCTGGGTCATCCGCTCAGCAAATTCAACCACGTTGTTGTAGCTGGTTTCAATGCCGCCATGCTGTTCAAAACGGTGGAAGGCCAAGGGGTTAGTGCTGTTTCTGTCCATATAGATTCCAGCGTTGCCTTGCCATGGATTTTCACCATAAAGCGGCGTCGAGACCCTTTGGCCCATAAAGCCAAAAACGGCCGGGCCTCCCAAATACCTGGCCGACTCCAGTACATAGGCCGCGACTTCGTATTCAGCGATACCTGCTAAACGGCGGCGGAATTCTTCCTCGTCGGGCCGGCCATTTTTGAGCCACTCCAGAACTTCGGCTCGCTGCTCAACTCTTGATAAGACAATCCGGCGACCTTTGGCGGCGGCCCGTAACATAGTTGGGCCACCGATATCAGTCTGTTCCGTGACACTTTCCTCTGTGCTGTCGGGCTTGGCTAACTCATCACGCAAAGGATACATATCTACGGCGACCAGATCTATCAAAGGTATCCCTAAACGTTCCAGCTCCTCAAGGTCTTCAGGTGTCTTTTGGGCCAAGAGAGCGGCATGGACTTCACGCGATAAAGTGACGACTCGGTGACCCAGAATAGAACCACCGCCTATTAATTCCGCTACGTCGGTGACCGGGATATCGGCTTCGCTAATTCTTCTGGCTGTGCCGCCGGAAGCGTAGATATTAAAGCCTTGAGCCACCAAGCCATCGGCAAATTCTTCCAGTCCATTTTTGTTATAAACCGAGATTAGAGCATTTTCTTTATCGGCCATGGCACTACCTCCTTAGGCTGCACCACCCAGCTGTTTTATAAAACTTATTATTAATGACTGGGCTAGGTATTGCAAACCTATAAATCTCGGTAACGCTCATGCTTGCAAAGTGTTTTACCCCGTGTGATGATTTTGCTATGCAGGTTTAACCGCTTGTAATCGGACCTTCACTACGATGGGAGGAACCCTATCGAAACAGTTTGACGAAAGACGCGAGTAAGCGCGCATCCATCCAGACAGGAAGGACACACCGTGCCAAAGGTACAGGTAGTAATAGGAAGCAAGAGCGACGAGGGTGTCGTCAAGGAATCGGGAATGCTGGACATTCTCGATCAACTGGGGGCGGACCGGGCGGTTTCAATCTGCTCGGCTCACCGCAACCCCGACGAGCTCGCGGCATTCTGCAAAGCGTCGTGCGAAGACGGAACCTTGGTCTTCATCGCCGTCGCCGGAATGGCCACCGCCCTGCCGGGCGCTATCGCCGGCAACACGGGCATGAGCAAGCCGGTCATCGGAGTGCCGCTCGACGAGAACGGCATCGACTCCTGCCTGTACATGCCGCCGGGCGTACCAGTCCTGACGGCGGGAGTAGGCAAGGCAGGCCTCAAGAACGCCGCCATCGCCGCCGGACAGATACTGGCGGCAACCGACCACGAAGTCGCCAGGCGGCTTCGGGCCTACCTGGATCTCAACGCCAAGCCGGCCAACTTCAACATCGAGCTCTAGGAGGAGCACATGACGGCTAAGCCGGAAATGCTTCATCGGGGGAAGGTGCGCGATACCTACCCCGGTGACGAGCCGGACATGTTGGTCGTGATCGCTAGCGACCGCATCAGCGTGTTCGACGTCGTACTACCCCAGCCGGTTCCCGGCAAGGGCATCGTGCTGACGCACATGACCCAGCACTGGCTGACGCAGACGCCAGTCGGCGAGGTCATGCCGCATCACCTGATCTCGCCCGACGGCTGGCACACGCCCGGCTGGCTCGATTCCGAGGACGCCCCAAGAACGATGGTCGTCCGGCGGCTGAACATGCTGCCGGTCGAGGCCATCGTCCGCGGCTACCTCACCGGCTCGGGCTGGAAGGACTACCAGCGAACCGGCATGGTCAGCGGCATCGAACTACCGGCCGACATGCAGGAGATGGAGAAGTTCCCGGAGCCGCTGTTCACGCCTTCGACCAAGGCCGAAGTCGGGCACGACGAGAACATCGACTTCGAGGGCATGGTGCGGATTCTGGGAGACCAGGTGCTCGCCGAGCGAGTACGCGATCGAGCGCTGGAGCTCTACGTCGCCGGCGCAGCCTACGCGCTGGAGCAGGGCATCATCCTGGTGGACACCAAGTTCGAGTTCGGCCTCGACCCGGAGACGGGCGAGCTGACGCTCGGCGACGAGGTGCTCACACCGGATTCATCGCGGTATGTCGCAGTTGAGACCCACGAAGTGGGCAAACCGCCCAAGTCGATGGACAAGCAGCTGGTTCGCGACTACTACGAAAGCCTCGGCTGGGACAAGAAGCCGCCGGCGCCGGAGATGCCCGGCGAGCTCATCGACCGCACCCGAGCCACGTACGGCAACATCGCTGGGCGTCTGACGGGCAGCGACCCGCTCGTCTGGTAGGGGAAGTGGAGGACGATACCGGGGGTGTGTATGCGGAATACGCTACACACCCCCGGCAAGACTTATTATTAAATCTGCTTATGCTTGCAGGTGTTATTTGTACAAGTTAATCTATAAATATTATAAAAGTTAGGCGGGCATGGCTGAACACAATTTAGGTGCCTTTATTCCCCCAGCAGCAGAATCTCGTTCTGATTATTATGGTGATATTGATCCTATGGACGGCCGCTACAGAGATCCTGAGGCCGAAAAGTATCTGGGGGGCGAAACCCGAATCGCTTTACAGGCTTATGTCGAAGCCGCACTGGCTCACACTCTGGCCGATTTTGATATTTGCTCCAGAGAAGTCGCCATGGAAATTGAAGCGGCTTGCGCAAATGTTAGCGCCAAGGAAGTAGACGACCGTGAATACGGACGGGGAGAATTCGATGGCCGCGGGACACGCCACGACATCAAAGCTTTAACCGAAGCCATATCGGCACAAATTAGCGATGAGGCTAAGCCTTGGGTCCACGCAACGGCGACCTCGTATGACATAGTTTCTACAGCCAACGCCTTGCAATACCGCGAAGCGATGAACGGGCTGGTAATGCCAAGGCTTGTAAAGCTTGGCGACAATTTAGCCGATTTAGCGGAAAGGTACGCAGATACGCCCCAGATAGGCCGAACTCACGGACAGCACGCGGTACCAATCACTTTCGGCTTCGGAGTCTCACGCTACTTAGGCCGTTTAGGTGAATCGGCCACGGAATTAGATCGGCACACTTTCGGCTTGCAGGGTAAATTTTCTGGTGCCGTTGGCGGATACAACGCCTCCTCATTAATAATGGATAATCCAATAGTTTTTGAGGCAGCTTTACTAGCAAAGCTAGGACTTGAGCCTTGCGAGCACGCCACGCAGATAGTGCCTGCAGAAAACACCACCCGCTTACTAGCCGAACTTGGCATCACCGCGGGCATTATGGCTCAAATAGCTAACGATATGCGGAACCTCCAACGCACAGAAATTGGTGAAGTTGGTGAGCCTTTCGACAGAGAACACGCTACAGGCTCATCGGCAATGCCGCAAAAGCGAAATCCCATAACCTTTGAGCAAGTCGCTGGTTTTGAGAGAGTGGTGATACCACAGGTCCTGACCTCCTACCTAAATCTGACCAGCGAGCACCAACGTGATCTTCGAGATTCTTCGGCCGGCAGGTTTCATGGAATCATGCTGGCAGAAGTGGCGCATATGGCCAAAACTCTTAACCGAATATTGCCTAAGCTCGAGGTGGATACCGTCAATCTGGATAGAAATCTTGGAGCCCAAAAGGGCGCAATTGGTAGCGAACCCTTGCAAGTTTACTTGCGTCAATACGGTCATCCCGCCGCGCATAATGCCGCTAAGAGAATTGTTCAAAAAGCTCTGGATGAAGATCAAAACTTAGGAGAGGCGGTTATCGACGACGAAGAAATAGCAAGTACCTATTGGCCACTGATGACAGAGGCAGAACAAGAGATTGTTTTGCACCCTGAACATGCCTACCTTGGCCTAACAGTTGAGCAAACCCACAACGAAGTGGCCAAATGGCGCGAGCTAAGACAACAACTTGCGGGTTATGGGCGAGCTGCATAAGCCGCAGGTGGCAATTCTAGCCTCGGGAGGCGGTACGACCGCCGAGGCATTCATCCTGGCGACCGTATCCAAAAGGGCCGACCTAGAGGTGCCACTGGTTATCAGTAATAATCCAGACGCAGGAGTATTTGGTCGAGTAAAATTCTTGAACAAAGCCCACAGGTTGGGAGCAGAAACTCTATACATAAGCGGTAGGCAATACCCCCTTAGGAGGGGCGAGGAAGCCACAAGAGGGCAAACTCCGTGGGAATCTGAAAAAATCTGTGAAGCTCTAGCGGCGCGCGGAATTGACCATGTGGCACTCATGGGCTACATGAAGATTGTGACGGGCGATTTATTGGACGAGTACGGATTCCAGCCTGTTTACGACTCTATCTACCAAGGCCGAATGAGTAACACTCATCCCGGACCACTGCCTTTGACGACTGATACTGCCGGCGTTGAAGCCGCAAAGAAAGTTTTAGCGAAAGGCCGTAAGTATTCTGCCCACACAGTACATCTGGTTTCGGCTGGCGTGGACCAAGGCCCGATTATAGCCAAGCACCGCGTACCCGTGGAGCCGGACGACAGCCCGCAAGCACTTTTTGCCCGAACCCAGCTAGTAGAAAAGCGGGAATTGCCCACAGATATCGATCAGTTCTTAAAAGATCAGGCGGAGTGGCGTGAGCAAAATTCATGAAGTTATAGTAACGTCCACAGACGACGACCCCGCAGGTCGGGGAGTTGCTCAAGAAGCCCGGCGGACTCTTGGGATAGATAACTTAACCGCAGTCCGCACAGCCAAGGTCTACCGCCTGGAGGGGACAACTGAGTCAGAAGCAGAGGCTTTAGCGGTCAAATTATTGAGCGATCCTGTGACTGAGAGTTTCAAGCTAGACACCAAGCCAAATGATGACCCTGACACCGTAGAAGTTGCTTATCAACCCGGCGTGATGAATCCGGCAGCCGCTTCTATCCTGAAAGCGGCTGCCGATATAGGCATCGATTTAACTGCCGCTGATTCTTCAACTCGCTATACATTTGAAGGCAACATTAGTCCAGCACAAGTCGATGCGATTGTTGGCGGTTTATTGGTCAACAAAATTGTCCAACATGTGGTTACCGAACCGCCTGAAAGCCTTCGTTTTGAAGGCCAGGTCGGGCCAGTCAAGACCGTGCCGATAATTAACGCTATGCCTGAACAATTGAATGAACTATCAGCCGGGAAACTTTTTTTGGACTTACAAGAAATGAAAGTTATTCAAGAATATTTTCGCAGCCAGGGCAGAGAACCTACTGACTGCGAACTGGAGATTATCGCCGGCCGGTGGAGTGAACACTGCGGCCACAAGACCTTCAATGGTGAAGTGGTAGTGGACGGGGTTGTAAAGCCACCTCTGTTTACTCGAATCAGAGAAGCCGCTAAGGAGCATTTTGGCGACCTGGTAATTTCGGCGTTCGGTGATAATTCCGGAGTCATACGTTTTTATGACGGCCAAGCGATTTGCGGAAAAGTTGAAACCCACAATAGCCCTTCAGCAGTCGAGCCTTACGGTGGCGCGATGACTGGCAGCGGCGGGGTCTTTCGCGATATTGCCGGAACCGGCCAGGGCGCTAAAAATATTATCTCGACTGACATGTTCTGTTTCGCTCCGCCGGACCTCGATCCTAGCAAATTACCACCAGGAACACTTCGCCCTGATTATTTGCAGAGGAGAGTCGTTCAAGGCGTGTGCGACTACGGCAACCGTATGGGTATCCCAACTGCCAACGGCTCGGTTCATTATCATGAAGATTTCCGAGCTAAGCCATCTGTTATCGTGGGCGCTTACGGCATCATGCCGGAAATTCGGGCCCGAAAAGGCGAGCCGCAACTAGGTGATTTAGTGGTGGCAATTGGCGGCCGCACTGGCCGTGACGGCATCCATGGCGCTACTTTCAGCTCCGGAGAAATGACCGACAACACAGCGCAAATTAACTCCAGCGCCGTGCAAATTGGCAATGCCATAGAAGAGAAACGCATGTTTGACGCATTGTTAGAAGCTAGAGATTTAGACTATATCCGAGCCATAACCGATTGTGGAGCGGCAGGATTTTCATCGGCCATCGGCGAGTTAGGCGAGGATATCGGCGCAACTGTCGACCTCGCCAAAGTGCCGCTAAAGTACCCCGGTTTAGCACCCTGGGAAATCTGGATGAGCGAATCACAGGAAAGGATGGTGGCTGCCATAGCGCCAGAGAACGTCGATAGTTTTATCGCGACTTGCGCTAAATATAATGTTGAGGCAGCAGTTTTAGGCGAGTTTGACGGCAGTCATAGCCTGACCGTTAATTATGGTCAGCAAAATGTGGCAGAACTGGATTATGAATTTCTAAAGAACGGCTTACCACAGCGAGTCATGACGGCTCACTGGGAACGGCCATTAGTGGGAGAGAAGAAGCCGCCGCGCCCAACTAGCGCTATAGAGTGGTATTGGCGAGTCCATGACGTTTTGACCCACGGAAACGTAGCATCAAAAGAAGCAATTGTCCGCCAGTATGACCACGGCGTGCAGGGCGGCAATGTCGTGCCGCCGTTCGGCGGCACGACCCAGCAGGGTCCAAACGACGCCTTAGTGGTTCGGCCGTTACTTGATAAGCCTTATGGGGTGGTCCAGTCCCATGGTATGAATCCCATCTTGAACCGCCTAGACCCTTACGAAGGCACACGCTGGGCGATTGCCGAGGCGGCGGCCAATTATGTATCAGCCGGGGGTAATATTGCCGAAGCGGCCCTAGTGGGCAATTTTATTTGGCCGTTCCCAGACTCACAGGCCATGGGCTCACTAGACCTTTCAGTCGATGCTTCGGTCGACATGATGCACCTGCTTGAAGTGCCGGTAATTTCCGGCAAAGACAGCTTATCTTCGACCTATCGACGCCGGAATGAACAAGACGAAGTGGTCGAAGTCATAGAAATTCCACCAGTTTACTGCGCCTCGATGTTTGGCCGAATCCCGGACGTGGAGAAAACCATGACTACAGATATTAAAAAACCGGGGTCGACTCTAGTCCTAGTTGGTGAACTCAGCCAGAACATGGGCGGTTCGGCCTATTACGATGTGGCTGAGGGCAGTAGCGCCCATGTACCGCTGGTGGACACCGAAAATCTGCCAAAGATTTTGGAGATAGTCCAGACCAGTATAGCCAGCGGTAAGGTACTGGCCTGTCACGATATTAGCGAGGGAGGCATGATTACAGCCATCGGCGAAATGTGTTTTGGCGGCGATTGCGGCGCTGACATAAAACTGCCGGCCGACCAGGATCCAGAGGTTATGCTGTTCAGCGAAACCGCCGGTTGCTTTGTCATTGAAGTAGGCGACGAGGCCCAGGCCGAAGAGCTATTCGCCGGTGTACCACACGCAGTAGTGGGCAGAACCACATATAAAAAAGCTAACGACACCAATCTAATTAGCGTCTCACACGATAAACCGCTGTTTTATGCGTCTACCGAGGCGCTTAAAAATGCCTGGCAAAAACCGCTTCAGGAGATATTCCAATGATTAGGCCGGAAATCTGCGTTCTAAAGACCGACGGGACCAATTGTGATATGGAGCTGGCTCACGCTTTCGAGGTTTCGGGTGCCAGCGCAAGTATCGTACACGTCAACCAACTGCGCGCTGGCGATGTAAGTCTGGACAACTTCCAGGGATTGGGATTGCCCGGCGGCTTTTCTTATGGCGACGACGTAGCAGCCGGAAAAATTCTGGCTAATGAGCTGACCACCCGCTTATCTGACGACCTACAGCGATTCATTGATGCTGCTAAACCGATAATCGGTATTTGCAATGGCTTCCAAGTCCAAGTACGCTCAGGCTTAATACCTGGTGGAGAATTAGGTCGGCAGACGGCCGCTTTAGCCGATAATCAGATTGGGCACTTTGTTTGCCGTTGGGTAGAGCTGGAGCCGCAACCATCGGTATCGCCATTTTTTCAACCGGAAGATTTTGGGGAAGCCAGTTTTCCCATACAGACTGCCCACGGCGAAGGCCAGTTCGTTGCCGAACCAGCTGTTATGCAAGACATGGAACAAAACGGCCAGTTGTTGTTTCGTTATATTGACCCTAAAAATCCCGGCGGACTGGCTGTATACCCCTATAATCCCAGCGGTTCGGCTGGCAACATTGCGGGGGTCTGCGACCCCAGTGGTTTGATTGTCGGAATGATGCCGCATCCGGAACGCTCAGTGTCGGCCTTTCACCCCAATAGAACCCGAACAGTCGCAGCACGGTCGGCCGCAGCTGTGATTTTCAATGGTATCGTAAATTACACCAAGGAGGTATAAATGGCCAACCGTAAGCCTCTTACTTATGAGCAGTCCGGTGTCAACCTGTCGCTTGGCGACTACTTCTCCAAGACGATGGCAGATGCCTCAAGGCAAACTTGGGTTAACCGTAAAGGGAAGTTTGGGCAGGTAGAAGCCGTTAGTGATTCTTTCACCAGCGCCCGGGCAATCTCGTTAACAGCTTTGGAGGGTCATGATCTTGAAAACCTTATGCTGGACCAACCAACTGATGGTATCGGCACCAAAATCGAAATCTCAGAGAGAATCGGAGATCACGCTACCTCAGCCTTCAATCTTATAGCAATGGGCGCTGACGACCCGGCCGCGGAAGGTTTTGAGCCAATCTTCGGCTCTAATGTTATTGACGTTCGTAAATTGAGGGATAAGCCCGAAACCTATAAAGCCATAGGCGAACTTGCCTCCGGGCTTATAGAGGCCTGTGAGGCCGCCGGAATCGTGATGCTCAGGGGAGAAGTGGCCGAACTTGGCAATCGGGTAAACGGATACGGCCGCTTCAATTATAATTGGTCCGTCGCTGTGACTTCGCTGACTCATCGCAGCCGCTTCTTAACAGGTTTAAAGGTCGAGCCGGGACAAGCTTTGGTGGGGTTCAAAGAAGATGGTTTCCGCTCCAACGGCTTAAGTCTGGTTCGCAGTGCGCTAGCTGAACGCTACGGCGCCAAATGGCACGATAAAAAGCTTAGAAAACTCGGCAATATACCTTTAGGTGAGCAAGTTAACTATCCATCCAGAATTTACACAAAACTTATGGTCGAACTAACCGGCGGTTACGATATTAATCGAGCGCCCAGGGCTGATGTCGCCGCTTTCGCGCATATTACCGGAGGCGGCCAGCCGGGTAAGCTAGGGCGCGCACTTGAGCCATCGGGTTATGGAGCTCTTATTGATAATCCCTTAGAACCGCTGCCGATAATGAACGAGGTCCAAAGGATAGCCCAAGTATCTGATGAAGAGATCTACTCTACTATCAATATGGGCACTGGTCTGGTTGGAATTACCGCTGAACCCGACAGAATGATTGAAGTCGCAGCGGAATTTGGTATAGAAGCCCGGCAGATAGGCAGAGTAACTAACCAGCCGGCAATACGTATAAAAAGCCAAGGTGTTATGCAAGAGGGTGAGTGGCTGGTCTTTGAGAGGGCGGCATAGCGTTGCTGGTTTGACAAGTTATTTGGCTGGGCGTATAACCAGACTAGGTCAGTCAAAATAAAGACTGGAAATAAATAAGGGATTAAAATCATGAGCGAACTTTCTTCACACTCAGGTGGTCAGCGGCGTTTGGACTATTATGGCAACCGGACCACAGAGAATGACCTTATTTTAGGTATAGGACGGGATCTTATAGGCGGCGAGCTTGAAGTTGTACCTATTGATGCCAATGGCGCGAGGCCGTTAATCTCAGGAAATGAACCCGCCAAGAACGCATATTTTCATCCTAGTGTTACCCCGGGCCTTGAAGCCGTGGTGGAAGATACTCTGTGGGACCAAGCTCTAGACGAGCTGAACGAGCTAGGAGACGAAGACAGGGCTTGGGCACTTCAACATGTCGAGAGAACGCGCCGAGAGGGTTTAGTGGGTCCAACTCTGGTGTTCGATGCAATTAAACGCCAAACTCGTTACAGACAAATAGACAAAGCCGCGTAGTTTAGCTTGACACGTTTAGCATAAACATGTTATAATTACAACACTCGCCCTCATGGGTTAAACAGAGTAGAATATAGTTTGTTAATGGCTAATAAAAAACGTAAACCGGGACGGCCGGCAAAAAAAGACGCTAAAGACGAAGGCAAGAAATCGGCCAGTTTTTGGCGCGGTGCGGGCGCAGTTAGTCTGATAATCGCCGGTATTATTATCGGTTTTGGTTTCTTTATAAACGCACCTTTGCCGCATGATCTTTGGAACGGCGTGTGGTGGGCTTTTGGCACGGCCAGTGTGCTGGTGCCTTTCGCGCTGGTTTATCTTGGCATTCTGAAATTTGTCAGCGAGGATCAGCAGATTCCACTGGCGAAACTGGCCGGTACCATCTGTTTGCTGGTGTTCTCGGCAAGTTGGCTGCACACTATGTTTCTACATGTCGACGCCGCGACCGGCGCCACGGTGGGCGGCCACGGCGGCGAAATCGGCAAAAGCCTGGGCGGCTTATTGGCGACGGGGCTGGGGCGCTTTTTGGCTTCGTTGGTATTTATCATCCTGACAATCTTTGCCGTGATGTTCACTTTTGGTATCGACCCGCAAACCCTGCTAAAACTATCCGGCCTATTCAAGGGTAAGCAGCCGGAAGGTGAAGAAGATTTAGCAGCCTTAAAGGGCAAGATGGCTCCCGGCTTTCAGCTGCGTGAGGGAGTTCCGGTGGAACACAATGCCGCGCGGCTGAGTGCCGCGCGGCAAACCGCCGAAAAACTGGCACCAGCAGCTGGAAGTCATGCTGCTTTAACCACCGCCAGCGACCCGGACTGGCAATTCCCATCGCTGGAGCTACTCAGCGACAAACAAGATAAAGCCGATGCCGGCAACGTCCAGGGCAATGCTGAGATCATCAAAGAAACCTTCGCCAACTTTAATATTGATGTCGAAGTGGAGGGCGCTAATGTTGGACCGCGAGTCACCCAATATACGCTTAAGCCACCGTCCGGCGTAAAACTAACCAAGCTGACCAGCCTGGACAGCAACCTGGCGCTGGATTTAGCTGCCCACAGTATTCGCATGGAAGCGCCGATTCCCGGCACTCGTTCAGTGGGCGTTGAAGTACCAAATGTCCGTGGCGCAACTGTCACTATCCGTGGGCTTTTTACCAGTCCGGAGTGGTCCGAGACCCAAGGGCACCTCAACTTTGTGGTTGGTAAGGACATTGCCGGCGCACCAGTCATGGCTGACCTGGAAGAGATGCCACACCTTTTGATTGCCGGCCAGACCAAATCCGGTAAATCGGTAATGATTAACACCTTATTGGCCAGCTTGCTGTACCGCAACTCGCCCAGCGATATTAAACTAATCCTAGTCGACCCAAAACACGTGGAAATGGCGCCTTACGAAGATATTCCTCATCTGCTAGCACCGGTTATTAGCGAACCGGAAAAGTGCATCAGCGCGCTAAAGTGGGCGGTGGCCGAGATGGAGCGCCGTCTGAAAGCTTTCGCCGAGATTAAGCAACGCGATATCCAAAGTTATAACAAGCTGAAAAAAGAAGAGGGAATGCCCTACGTCATCATAGTAATTGACGAGTTGGCCGACCTGATGATGGTTGCCAGCCGCGACGTGGAAGCCCTAATTGCCCGCATCGCCCAAAAGGCTCGGGCGGCCGGCATCCATTTGGTAATTGCCACTCAGCGGCCGGACGCCAATATTGTCACCGGCATTATTAAAGCCAACGTACCGGCGCGCATTGCCTTTGCCGTTCAGGACCAGGTGAACAGCCGGATTATTATCGACCAGCCCGGCGCCGACAAATTGCTGGGCAGGGGCGACATGCTTTACAAAACTACTGATATGAATC
>Ga0265337_1001149_pt1 | contig 13522 bp, 17 predicted proteins | sample 42122metaG_FD_192441 | JGI IMG/M metagenome (GOLD analysis project Ga0265337, IMG submission 192441) | Rhizosphere microbial communities from Carex aquatilis grown in University of Washington, Seatle, WA, United States - 4-21-22 metaG | ecosystem: Host-associated > Plants > Roots > Rhizosphere >... | reverse complement strand
AATTCCTAAACCGAACTCGGCGGTACCATGCGTCTGGGCGCCTATGACGCGGTGTTGAAGCCGGGGAGCCGGGTGGCCGAGATCTACGGCTCGATCAACATCAGCGAACGCCACCGGCATCGCTACGAAGTCAACATCGGCTACCGCCGCCAATTGGAAGAACACGGGCTGGTGTTCTCAGGCCTCTCGCCGGACGGCATATTGCCGGAGATTGTCGAGATTCCGGAGCATCCCTGGTTCGTCGGCGTGCAATTCCATCCCGAGCTGAAATCCAAGCCCCTCGATCCGCACCCGCTGTTCGCGTCCTTCATCGGCGCCGCAGTACAGCAGAGCCGGTTGGTTTGATACGTTAAGCCGCCCTGAGCGCCTTCGTTACTGCTTTGGGTGCGCGGTCGATGACCAAAAGATAAGCCCGCGTCGGTCCTTCGGGGACGCGCTTGCCCTGTTCCCAGTGACGCATCGTGTTCACGCTGAAGCCAAATTGGCCGGCGAATTGCTCTTGCGTCATCTTGAGCTTGGTTCGGATCGCTTTCACATCGATGTCGTGCGGCACGTGGACGCGATATTTGTTTGCGTCCAGTTCACCCCGCGCGAAGGCGACGGCTTCTTCCAACCCCCGCCTGATGCTGTCAGCAACTCTTTTACTCATCGTCTTACCTTTCCGTAGTTTTCGGCCAAGTGCTTCGTGAGCCGCTTGCGTAAGCTGTCAACACGAAGAGCGGCATATCGGCGCTGTGATGGAAATAGACCACCCGCGCGCCACCACGCTTGCCGCGGCCATCAAGTGCCCAGCGCAATTTCCTAACGCCTCCCTTGTCCCCGGGATCACATCGCCGCCAGTGGGCGATGTGCGAGATATCCGACCAGAGCCGCACGTTCTTCGTCATCAAGAAATCGGCGCGATGCGCTCAGTAATTCTGGAGTCTCAACAATCGTGACGGGAACTTTATTCATTACGAAATGTAATCCATTGGATTAGTCTGGTCAATTCGTTCGGACTTGAAATGCTGAATTCAACCGCGCCCATGACTGCGAGGCCACGGCTACGTTCGACCGCCGGGCCGCCAAGCTGGACGGATTTACCTGGGTCCGCTAAGTCCTGTCCCTCAAAATGAGGCCTGAGACCCGGCGATGGTGCCCAACGAAACGCTCCTGTTCAACAATCTGCGCAAAATTTCGACCGATTCCATTGCAGGCGTCCTGCTGAAGAAGGGCCTTGGCAACCAATGGGTGCGCGGGCCCATGCCGCTCAGGATGGATTTCCCGCGCACCGTGGGCCGCGCCTTCACCATGCGGTTCATACCGGCGCGCGACGACGTCGACGGCGCCTTCGCCAAGAAGCTCCCCGTCAACCGCGACGCGGTTGAGATGATGCCGCCCGGCTGCGTGGCGGTGGCCGATGCGCGCGGCACGCGCGATGCCGCGACGTTCGGCGATATCGTGGTTGCCCGCATGGCCCAGCGCGGCGTTGCAGGCATCGTGACCGATGGCGCGGTGCGCGACCGCGTCGGGCTGATCAGCATCAAGCTCCCGATCTGGATGAGCGGCATCACCGCGCCGCCGCCGGCCGCGAGCCTGATGCTCGCCGACTGGCAGCAACCGATCGGCTGCGGCGGCGTGGCGGTGTTCCCGGACGACATCATCGTCTGCGATGCCGATGGCGTGGTGGTGATCCCGCCGCTGCTGCTGGAGGAGGTCGTCGCAAAGGGAATGGAACAGGAGCATCTCGACCAATGGCAGATGGACCAGATCAAGCGCGGCGTGGCGCTGCCCGATCTGGCGCCTATGCCGCGCAACGACGGCAGGTCGTCGAAGAATTGATGGCCACGGCTCCAAATCCTGTCGTCCGCATCGGCTCGGTCGAGATCGGCAACACGAAGCCGCTTTCGATCATCGCCGGGCCTTGCGCCATGGAATCGCGCGATCACGCGCTGGAAATGGCATCCGCACTCAAGGAGATCGCCGCCAAAGCGGGTGTCGGCCTCATCTACAAGACGAGCTTCGACAAAGCCAACCGCACCAGCGCCAATTCCGCGCGCGGGCTCGGGATGGAACTGGCGTTGCCCATCTTCGCCGAAATCCGCGACAGTCTGGGTGTGCCCGTCCTCACCGACGTGCACGAACGCGAGCAATGTGGTCCCCTCGCCGAAGTCGTGGACGTGCTGCAGATTCCGGCGTTCCTCTGCCGGCAGACCGATTTGCTCGTTGCCGCTGCGGAGACCGGCCGCGTCGTCAACGTGAAGAAGGGCCAGTTCCTGGCACCCTGGGACATGAAGAACGTCATCGCAAAGATCACCGACGCCGGAAATCCCAACGTGCTGGTGACCGAACGCGGCAGTTCCTTCGGCTACAACACGCTGGTGGTCGACATGTGCGCGCTGCCCGAAATGGCGAAGTTCGGCGCGCCGATCGTGATGGATGCAACGCACGCGGTTCAGAAACCGGGCGGGCAGGGGACAAGCTCGGGCGGGAACCGCGAAATGGCGCCTTATATCGCGCGCGCCGCCGTTGCCATCGGCGTTGCCGCGGTCTTCATGGAGACACACGAGGATCCGGACCGCGCGCCGTCCGACGGCCCGAACATGCTCAAGCTGAAAGACGTGCCCGCGCTTCTGTCCGAATTGGTGGAGCTCGACGCCATCGCGAAACGGCGCATAAGCGGCTAATCTCCCTCGCCTGCAGGTCAGCGGGATGCTTGGGGAGAGGCGTGAAATCCACGGCTGTTGCTCGTCTGCCGCTCGGCGCAGTTCTGGTGTTCTTCCTCACGCTTATGGCGGCGCGCGCGGAAGAGGCCGCCCCGGCTGCGATGCAATCGGCCGCGCAATGGGCCGCCTGGCAGGACAATTTGCGTGAGCTGATAGACGCGTGCGTTGCGGGCAGGGGAAGCTCTTGTCTCGAAAAGGCATACAGAGACCGCCCGCGTCCCCCCATCGACAATCCCCTGCACACGGTTTCCGGCGAACTTCTTTACGACCTGCGCACCGCCGAAGCGATGCTCTCCGTTCCCAATGCCGCCGATGCCCTCTACCGCGAATACGGCATCGACACGGTTGCCTATCTCGGCACGGGGTTCTCCGTACCGGTGTCGCAAGCCGGCGTTGCGCCCTACTGGCGGGGGACGCAGCGCGAGTTCTTCGTGCCCAATCTGCGTGCGCAGGCGATCGATCCCAGCGTATGCCCGTCCGCCGATCCCGATGTGTGGACATGGCGGCTGACCGCGACGCAGATGACGGCCTCTCTCGATCAGCCGATCGCCGCGATAATGACGGGCGATCTGAGCGCTTTGACGAGACACGTTGAGGGCGCGCCGCGCGCGGACGGCTTGCCCAATGCGCTGGTCCGTTTCGGGCTTATCAACCCAAACTTCTACAAAGGCACCTTTGGCCGGCCCGACGCCAAGCGCGTGTTCTTCGCCGATTTTGTGCAGTTGCGCGGCAAATCCCTGCGCGAAGCCTTGATTGCGACCGGCGCCTCCACGCTGATCGCCAATCCCGATCCCAATCAGGCATTCTTCGTGTGGATCTATGCGCCGGGAGACAGCACGAAAGCGGTGCCGGCAAGCTGGCACGCGGTTTTCGAAGCGCTTCAGGCAGATTGAGAGGTTCCGCAGTGACGACCGAGCTGTGGCTGCTCTTCGCGAGCGTCGTCTTGGGCTTCGTGCATATTTTCGCGCAAGCCTACAGCGTGAACCGCGAGCGCGGACTTCGCTGGAACGCGGGCCCGCGCGACGAGCCGATGCCGCCCCTGACCGGCGTTGCCGGACGGCTTCAGCGCGCGTTGCAGAATTTCCTCGAGACGTTTCCATTATATGCCGCCGCTGTATTCATTTCATACAGCGCGAACGTAACGGATTCACGCGCTGGGGCGGCATTCTCTATCTGGCCGGGCGCCTGATCTACCTGCCGCTCTATGCGTCCGGTGTGCGTTACATACGCTCGTGCGCATGGACTGTGGCGACTGTCGGGATTTTCCTTATCCTCGGGGGAATCCTGCTCGGCGTCAGCGCACGCTAGGCTTGACGTCCCCATACCTTTCGTTGCAAGGTATTAATACCTTGTGGCGCATTGTATGGACGCGGGTATGACCAATCCCAATTTCATGAACGGCGTGCCGGAGCTGGTGATCCTGAAGCTCCTGCAATCGCGCGAGATGTATGGCTACGAGCTGGTGCAGGCAATTCGCACCCAAACCGGCGACGCCATCAGTCTCGGCGAAGGCGTGGTCTATCCCGTTCTGCATGCGCTCGAACGCGAGGGCGCGCTCAAATCTCGGCGCAAGGCCGTGAATGGCCGCGTGCGCGTCTACTACACCGCCACGGTCAAGGGCACGAAACGCCTGGCGGGATTGTTTGCGCAATGGAACCGTATCGCAGGCGCGATCGGAGGCGTGACGACGGAGGGGCCCCATGTCCAGGCGGTTTGAGGCTTTGGCGGAACGGCTGCTGCGCGCTGGTGTCGCGCCCCGGCACGTCCGGCGCACGATTGGCGAATTGCGCGATCATTTCGACGATCTGGTGCATGAGGGGATCGCGGGCGGCTTGCCAGGACCGGCGGCCGAAGACGCCGCCCGCACCCGCATCGGCAGCGACGATACATTGGCTGCCGAAATTCTGGCGCGCCCCGAATTGCGCTCCATAGCCGCGCGCCATCCTTTGGCGGTGTTCGGCCTGGGGCCGGTCCTGATGCTCGTGGGTTTCATCGCTTTGGCAGTCGTGCTTGAAGCCGGAATTCTCGAACTGCACCTCGCTTTCGTCCGGGTCACGGGTACGCTTCGGCCTCCCCCGCCTGAGTGGCTTCGACTTTTGGTGGCGACTTTGAATGGGATCGCGACCTATGGGGCGCCCCTGCTCATTGCGGGGGGCATATTTCTCCTCGGCGTTCGGCAACGCACCGCGCCGGCGTGGATGCTCGCAGGCGCTGCCATTGTTTGCATCCTGGGAGGATTCCACGCAGTTACTATGACCTGGTCGACTCTGCCGGGCCATTCGGAGCTCGGAGTCGGTTTCGGGCTGGCACCTCCATTTCCCCACAACATGATTATTGCCGGGCTCTGGCGTGTGGGCGCTAACCTCGCGGTCGCAGGTCTCGTCTACCGGCTCTGGCTTCGCCGTTATTGGCTGCAATCCGAGATTTAGGCGGGCTTGTCTATGTCAGCCCTATTGCTGAAAGAACGATCAATCCAATCAACGCCAACGCGCTCAGCCCGAAGCCAGGCCCCCGCATCTGGGTATTTGTTTGCGCATATCCGATTGCATAAATGACGCGGCCCACGACCCACAGCAGTCCCAGATAAAACGGAATCTGTCCGCCGTAAAACACGCTCGCGATCCAAACCAGCGGAATGAACAGCACCAGATTCTCGACCGTGTTGAGATGCGTGCGGTACGCGCGCTCGAATGCGGGATGGCCGACGACCGCCGGGGCTTCGATCTTGTACTTACCTCTCATGTAGCCGACGCGGCCACCCATGGCCATGGCTACGAGAACGGCAAGAATGGTGTCGACTGCGGCGAGATAATTGGCGAGTGGCATGTTTCCCCCCAAGGGATGAACGATGCGCCAATGTATCGTCTTTTTCCGCCCCGGTCCTGTCCCGCCTTGATGCCTCCAGGGGCATCGCCTAGAAGGGCCGGTCTTTTCAGCGGAGCCTGCCATGACTGCCATCGTCGATATTGTCGGCCGTGAAATCCTCGACAGCCGGGGCAATCCGACTGTGGAAGTCGATGTCCGGCTTGAGGACGGTTCAGAGGGGCGAGCCGCCGTGCCGTCGGGCGCATCGACGGGCGCCCATGAGGCGGTCGAGCTTCGGGACGGAGGTGCACGCTATGGCGGGAAGGGGGTTCGCAAGGCGGTCGACGCGGTGAACGGCGAAATCTTCGAAGCCGTCTGCGGCATGGACGCGGAGGACCAGACCCGCATCGATTCCATCATGTGCCGCCTGGATGGGACGCCCAACAAGGCGCGTCTCGGCGCCAATGCGATCCTTGGCGTCTCGCTTGCGGTTGCGAAGGCTGCCGCCGCCTCATCGGGCTTGGCCCTCTACCGCTATGTCGGCGGCGCCAAGGCACAGGTGCTGCCCGTTCCCATGATGAACATCGTCAATGGCGGCGTGCATGCGGACAATCCGATCGACTTCCAGGAATTCATGATCATGCCGGTGGGCGCGGACAGCTTTTCGGAAGGCTTGCGCGCCGGGGCGGAAATTTTCGCCGCATTGAAGAAACAGCTCAAGGACGCCGGCCATAACACCAATGTGGGCGATGAGGGCGGCTTCGCGCCCAACCTCAAAGGCGCCGACGACGCGCTCTCCTTCATCATGCGCGCCATTGAAAAGGCGGGTTACCGGCCGGGCGACGACATCATGCTGGCGCTCGATTCGGCCTCGACCGAATTCTTCAAGGGCGGCACGTACAATCTCGAAGGCGAGGGCAAGACGCTCGATGCCGGCGGCATGGTGAAGCTCTATGAGGACCTTTGCGCGCGGTATCCCATCGTCTCCATCGAAGACGGCATGGCCGAAGACGATTGGGAGGGTTGGGCCGCGCTCACCCGCGCGCTCGGCGCCAAGGTGCAGCTCGTCGGGGACGATCTCTTCGTCACCAACACCGCGCGCCTGAAGCAAGGCATAGCGCGCCACATCGCCAATGCCATCCTGGTGAAGGTCAACCAGATCGGCACGCTGACTGAGACGCTCGACGCGGTGGAGACGGCCCATCGCGCCGCCTATCGCGCCGTGATGTCGCATCGTTCGGGCGAGACCGAGGATTCCACCATCGCGGATTTGGCGGTTGCGACCAATTGCGGGCAGATCAAGACGGGGTCGCTCTCGCGCTCTGACCGGCTTGCCAAATACAACCAGCTTCTGCGCATCGAAGAGATGCTGGGGGACCAGGCGATCTACGCCGGCCGGAGCGTGCTGAGAGCGTAATCCGGCAATATGGACACTGCTTTGCCGTTGGATTGCGCAACTGAGAAGAAATCGGAAGCGTGATACCGTCCCATCGCATTACGATTCGGGTCTGATTTCCGGTCCAAATTTCTTGTGATAGAGTTCGGTTCTAGAAATTGACGAACATAAACGTCTCTCGACGGGAGTGAGATCCGATGAAACTTGCCGCTCGCATGGCGCTTTTTGCCGCCGCTCTTTCGCTCTCTGCCATGGCTGGGGCGCCATCCTTCGCGCAGATCAATGCCGCGCGGGCAAAAGTCGCCCCTGACGAGAAATCGGCGGTGGCGATCGCGGAAAAGGCAGCACTTCCGCTGATCGGCGGCGAAGACAAACTTGCCATCGCGCGGCCTTTCCGGGCGACCGGGCACGGCGATGTCTGGCTGGTGATCTCCCAGCCCGTCCCCGATCCCAAGGCTCCCAATGGTCCCAAGCGCTCTGTGGTCGTACAGCTGAGCGCCATGACCGGCGAAATCCTCGATCTCAGTACCGCGGATTGAGCAATCCTTTCGGAGATTGACGGCCGGGGATGTAGGCCAGGGGACGTTCGCGCCTCAGGCGTTGTTTGGAACACGCGCTGTTGGAATCGGACGACAACCGGCGGCCACGCGGGGAGGCTTAGGGTTACGGGCATGCAATTGTTTTCGCCCTACCCGGCCACTATGCTCGCGCGCAGCTGCGGCTGGGACGGCGCGCAACGAAGGCTTTAGGGAGGCTATAAAATGAAATACGGTCTAATCGGTTTGGCCATGCTCGCCGGCATGCCCGCGGCGATGGCTGCGGAAAATCCGCCGGAAATCCCGTTCGACGGCGACGTCAATTTCCTCAAAATGCCCAAGGACATGTACCTTGGCGAAGCGTCGGGCGTGGCCGTCAATGCGCAAGGCCATGTCTTCGTCTTCCATCGCGGCAACACCAACGGTCCCGCCTATGGCGGGCGCGCCGCGCAGCTTCTCGAATTCGATCAGAACGGCAATTACGTCCGCGAAATTGGCCACAATTTGTATGCCTGGTCGTTTGCCCACACGGTCCGGGTCGATCCGCAGCAAAATCTCTGGGTCGCGGACAAGGGCTCGGACATGGTCATCAAGTTCCAGATGCCTGAAGGCAAGCCCGTGATCGTGCTCGGACGCAAGCCTGAAGCCTCCGACGAAGGCGCCCATCCGCTCGAGCATCCCAATCCGCCGCTGCCGGCCATCAACGGCATGTTCCGTCAAGTGACGGACATGACCTGGGATGCCGCCGGCAACACCTATATCAGCGACGGCTACATCAATTCGCGCGTCGCCAAATACGACAAAGACGGCAACTGGATTATGCAGTGGGGCGACCGCGGCACTGAGCCCGGCAAGATGAACACGCCGCACTCCATCGCCTCCGATGCGCAGGGCAATATTTATGTGGCGGACCGCGGCAACCGCCGCATCCAGGTGTTCAACGGCACCGGACAGGTGCAGCGGGTCATCACCATCGACGTGCCGGTACCTGCGGGAGCGCAGCCGGTGATCGGCAATCCGACGCCGCTGGATTCTCCCGTCAAGACGCAGCTGCCGGGCGCGCCCTGGGCCGTCTGCATCACGCCGGGTCCCAACCAGGTGCTCTATGCAGCCGATGCGTTTCCCGGGCGCATCTATAAGATGACGCTGGACGGCAAGATCTTGGGGACTATCGGCAGCGGCGGCCGCACGGCCAAGCATTTCGCTTGGATCCACGAGATCGCCTGCCCGAGCGAGAACACGCTTTATGTGGGTGAACTCCTGAACTGGCGCGTGCAGAAACTGACGCTGCATCCGACCAATCAGCAGCGCGCCGAAAACAACCGGTAATGACGGCGAGTATCTCAGAAGGCCAGGGCGCGAGCCCTGGCCTTTTCGTTGAGAGGAGAGTTGATGTGACCAAACCTGTCGCGGTGAACGCCCACGATGTCGCACCCCGCAAGACTCGCAGCACTTACCCCGATGAGTTCGTTGCCCGGCTCGGCGCCCGCATCAAGCGTCCGCTCGGCGATCAATTCGGGCTGACCATATTCGGGGTGAACCTGACTATGCTGCCGCCGGGTGCCATGTCGGCGCTCCGCCACGCGCACACGAAACAGGATGAGTTGATCTACATCCTGGAAGGTACGCCCACTCTCATCACCGATGCCGGGGAGACGCAGCTTTCGCCCGGAATGTGCGCAGGCTTCAAGTGTGGAACCGGCGATGCCCATCATCTGGTCAATCGGGGCAAGACAGACGCCGTCTATCTTGAGGTCGGCGACCGCACGCTCGGCGACGAAGTAGCCTATCCCGACGATGACATTGTCGCGATCAAAACGCCGGACGGCTCGCGCAAATTCACCCACAAGGACGGCAGGCCGTACCGATTCCCTCTTTCCCGATCGGGGCGAGTTGGCGAACCATGAGGGCGTTTTCACATTATTGGTTAACGAAATTCCTTGCCCGCGGAATCGCAATGTGATTCCGTAACGATTATGCGAATGCGTCGTCGATTCGGCCAAAATGCGAGTCTTGTCCTGTTGCCGGCAATTTGCTGCGCGATCAGCCTCTATTTCGGCTATAGCTTCATCTTTGGCGAGCGCGGCCTTCTCGTTTGGCGCCAGACGCAGGACGAGCTGAAAATCGCCAACGCCGATCTGGCCCAGCTTCGTGCCAAGCGCGAGGCGCTTCAGCACCGTATATCGCTGCTCGACGGCAAGGCCATCGATCCCGACCTGCTCGAAGAGGTCGCCCGTGGCGTTCTCCTGGAGACGCGTCCGGGCGAGGTGGCGATCCCGCGCGAAAAGCGCTAGGAATTCCTGGATTTGACTTCCGCCTTGCCAAGGGCAATTCACCCTTGCCATAAGCGGCTGGCCGGCCGGCAGCCGGGGGACGAAAGCCACAGGGTGAGATATGGCGCGCGCGGAAAGTGCGGCGGCCGCGGAAAGTGAGGCCGAACACCAGCAGCCCGAAGGGCCTGCGCTGGATTCGGCTGCTATCGAGCGTCTGAAGAAATTCTATCGCGACATGCTTCTGATCCGCCGCTTCGAGGAAAAGGCGGGGCAGCTTTACGGCATGGGGCTGATCGGCGGCTTCTGCCACCTCTATATCGGCCAGGAGGCCGTGGTGGTCGGGATGCAGGCGACGCTGAAGCCAGAAGACCAGGTCATCACCACCTATCGCGATCATGGTCACATGCTCGCCTGCGGCATGGACCCGGCGGGCGTCATGGCCGAGTTGACGGGGCGCGCCAGCGGTTATTCCAGGGGCAAGGGCGGCTCCATGCACATGTTCAGCCGGGAGAAGAACTTCTTCGGCGGCCATGGCATCGTCGGGGCCAATGTCCCCATCGGCACCGGGCTCGCTTTTGCCAACCGCTACAAGAACAACGGCGCGGTGACGCTGACCTATTTCGGCGATGGCGCGGCCAATCAGGGCCAGGTTTTCGAATCCTTCAACATGGCCGAGCTTTGGAAGCTTCCCGTCGTCTATGTCATCGAGAACAACCAATATGCCATGGGCACGGCGGTCGGCCGCTCGACGGCCGAGGTCCATCTCTACAAGCGCGGGTTAGCCCACAACATCCCCGGCGAAGCGGTCGACGGCATGGATGTGGAGGCCGTCAATCACGCGGGCGCCAAGGCCGTGCAGTGGGTGCGGGAGGGCAACGGGCCTTACATCCTGGAAATGAAGACCTACCGCTATCGCGGCCACTCCATGTCCGACCCGGCGAAATACCGGACGCGCGAGGAAGTGCAGGAGATGCGGCAGAAGCACGATCCCATCGACACCTTCGGCGCACGGCTGATGCAGATGGGCCTGATTCGCGAAGACGACCTCAAGGCGGCCGACCGCGACGTGCGTCAGATCATCAACCGGGCCGCCGAATACGCCACCGAATCGCCTGAGCCCACGCCAGACGAGCTGTATACGGACATTCTGAACTAATGACTCAGATTCTCATGCCCGCGCTCTCCCCCACGATGGAGGAGGGCAAACTCGCCAAATGGCACGTCAAGGAAGGCGATGCCGTGAAGCCGGGCGATATTCTGGCCGAAATCGAAACCGACAAGGCGACGATGGAATTTGAAGCCGTCGATTCGGGGCGCATCGGCAAGCTGCTGGTGCCGGAAGGCACCGAAGGCGTGAAGGTGAACGAACCCATCGCCGAGTTGCAGCAGGAAGGCGAAGAAGCGGCCGCCCCTGCGGCCCGCGCGCCTGCCGCCGAAGCGAAGCCCGCCGCGGCTCCGCAATCGAAAGAAACTCCTCCTTCCCCCCCTGTGGGGGAAGGTCCGCCGAAGGGGGCGCCAGCCCGCGCTGCGGCGGGGAAGGGGGGAGAGGCACCATTCCCCAAAGGCAATGGCGCGGCCACGCCCGAAATCCCCGAAGACGCAGAACTCGTCACCATGACCGTGCGCGATGCGCTGCGCGATGCGATGGCCGAGGAGATGCGGCGTGACGACAATGTCTTCCTGATGGGTGAGGAGGTCGCGCAATATCAGGGCGCCTACAAGGTCAGTCAGGGGCTGCTCGAGGAATTCGGCGACCGGCGCGTCATCGACACGCCCATCACCGAACAGGGCTTTGCCGGCCTCGGCGTCGGCGCGGCGTTCGGCGGCCTTCGCCCGATCGTCGAATTCATGACCTTCAACTTCGCCATGCAGGCGATGGATCAGATCGTCAATTCGGCGGCGAAGACGCTCTATATGTCGGGCGGCCAGATGGGGTGCCCCATTGTGTTCCGCGGGCCGAACGGTCCGGCCGCGCGTGTCGCCGCCCAGCACAGCCAGGATTACGCGTCCTGGTACGCGCATATTCCGGGACTGAAAGTGATCTCGCCCTACTTCGCGGCCGATGCGAAGGGACTGTTGAAAGCCGCCATCCGCGATCCCAATCCGGTCATCTTTCTCGAAAACGAAATCGTCTACGGCCGTTCCTTCCCGGTGCCGAAGCTGGACGATTTTGTGCTCCCCATCGGCAAGGCGCGCGTGATCCGCGAAGGGACGCATGTGACTTTGGTGGCCCATTCCATTTCGGTCGGCCTCATCATGGAAGCGGCCGACGCGCTGGCGAAGGAGGGAATCGAGGCCGAACTGATCGATCTGCGCACGCTGCGCCCGCTCGACACGGCAACCGTCGTCGCATCGGTGAAGAAGACCAATCGCGTCGTCAGTGTCGAACAAGGCTGGCCCATCTGCTCCATCGGCTCGGAGATTTCGGCTTCCGTGGTGGACGAAGCCTTCGATTATCTCGACGCGCCGCCGATGCGCATTACCGGCAAGGATGTGCCCATGCCCTATGCCGCCAATCTCGAAAAGCTGGCGCTGCCGACGGTCGACGACATTGTCGCCGCCGCCAAGGCCGTCTGCTACAGGAATTGAGTGCTGACATGGCGTCGGCCGGTTCACTCTCCTGGAAGAAGGGCGGCTGCCATTGCGGCGCGGTCGCCTTTGAGGTGCTGGCGCCAGACGACATCGACGTCGCCGACTGCAATTGCTCGGTCTGCGCGAAGAGCGGGTTTCTTCACCTGATCGTGCCCAAGGACTGGTTCCGGCTCATCTCCGGCGACGATGCGCTAACCCTTTACCGCTTCAACACGGGCACCGCCCGGCACATGTTCTGCCGCGTCTGCGGGATCAAATCCTTCTATGTGCCGCGGTCGCATCCGGACGGCTATTCCGTGAATGCGCGCTGTCTCGAATCGGGGGCGATCCGCTCGATGCGCGTTGCGCCGTTCGACGGCCGGAATTGGGAGCAGGCCATGGCGGAACACGCGCTGGAGACCGTCTGATGTCGACGCAAATCCTCATGCCGGCGTTGTCGCCCACCATGGAGGAGGGCAAGCTCGCCAAATGGCACGTCAAGGAAGGCGATGCCGTCAAAGCCGGCGACGTGCTTGCCGAGATCGAAACCGACAAAGCGACGATGGAATTCGAAGCCATCGACGAGGGCTGGATCGGAAAAATCCTCGTCCCCGAAGGCGCGGAAGGCGTGAAGGTCAACCAGCCGATCGCGGTGCTACTGACTGAGGGCGACAGCAAACCGGCCCCGGCGCCAGCCGCAAAGGATATCCCGGCTTCGATGCAGGCCATCCGCGATGCGCTGGCTCCGGCAACGGGAGACGCGGGTGTGACTGCCAATCCCCTGAAAGGGGAGGGTCGAAGCAGCGAAGCTGCTTCGGGGAGGGGTCAACCCTCGGTGTCATCAGAAGCGACCCCCACCCGGCAGGCTATGCCTGCCGACCTCCCCGTTTCAGGGGGAGGAAAGAGCCCTCGGGGCAATGGCGCGGCTGCTCCGCATACGGATGACCGCGTCTTCGCCTCGCCACTGGCCCGGCGCGTGGCGCAACAGTCCGGCATCGATCTGTCCGCGCTCAAGGGCTCAGGCCCCCGCGGCCGTATCGTCAAGGCCGACGTCGATGCCGCTCAAAAACATCCTTCTCTGCTTGTGGGGGAAGGTGCCCCGCAGGGGCGGAAGGGGGGGGACGCACCGGCTCCTGCTGCCCTTGCGCCACGGCCGGCACATGCCGAATCCCCCAGCGCGCCAACGGGACTGACGCCGCTTCCCGATGCGCGCCTGTTCTTCAAGGAGGGCGAGTA
>Ga0265337_1001148_pt1 | contig 13525 bp, 11 predicted proteins | sample 42122metaG_FD_192441 | JGI IMG/M metagenome (GOLD analysis project Ga0265337, IMG submission 192441) | Rhizosphere microbial communities from Carex aquatilis grown in University of Washington, Seatle, WA, United States - 4-21-22 metaG | ecosystem: Host-associated > Plants > Roots > Rhizosphere >... | reverse complement strand
CTGCTGGTGCGTGAACTTCGCTGATGAGCACAGTTACAACAACGCCCGCAACATAGCGTCACTCGTCAGGCAGAAGTACAATCAGGCAAGCATCGCCTGGGCGACAGCCCAGGTTGAATTCATCTAGGAGGTACTATGGTTAAGAAACTAGTTTCACGCCTTTTGCCCGGCGAGAAGATCAAGGGCAACGGCACCGTCAAGGATGTTAAAGACTTCGGCAACCGCGTCATCGTGGAAAGCGAAGAGGGCGGACGAGAAAATTACGGCGCTTACGACGAGGTTGACGTAGAAGACTGACCGCCCGGTTAGTCTCATCTAGGTAAAGGAAAATTATGTACACAGGTACACACCGCCTGGTGAAGATCTACCAGGGCATGAGCAAGAGGGCGAAGGTTGCATTCGTAACCGGCGTCCTGGCTGTGGCGACTGCGGCTAGTGTCGTTCCGTCGCTCGCGGCAACTAGTCCGACTTACTCGGACACTAGCGCGACTGTGGTTGCCGCGAGCATCCTGCCGCTCAACTTCGGGGACGTGCAGCACACACTGTCCGTTGTCGCTTCGGGTGTTCACAGTTCCGCTGCTATCAGCATCCCAAGCATTGTCGGAGATCCTGCTACGCAGATCACACCGATCGCCAATGGTGACACGCTGACCTTCGCGGCTACAACCCATCCGGTCTCGGCTGCTCCGTACACCTTCGCCATCACCAGCACCAACATTCCTACGGGGATTACTTGGAGCACTAACGTTAACCCGAACACGGGCACTGACGTGCTGACGGCACAGGTTGTCGGAAGCCCGACGTTCCCGATTGCCAACGCGACTGTTACCGCCAAGGTGACTGACGCTCTCGGTGACGTGACTATCGACACCGTGACGTTCTCACCAACTGTCGCAACGTCAGTGAATGAGTTCAACGTATGGCAGACAGCGGATGCCGTACCGGCTATCTCGCCTCTGTACGCGAATAACAACACGACCGGCAATGTGGACTTCACTGTGCCCGTGAATGACAATGGCGTCCTTTCGAACGCTCCTCAGGGCGTATCACTGGAGAACAACAGCCTCGTCGCTGTGAACGCTGCGCCTGGCACGTATGACAACGTGAAGCTAACCGTCAGCGATGCTGCCGGTGCCGCGTCAGTCGAGACCTTCGACCTCAGTGTCGTCGGTGCCCGTGTCGGTTACCAGGGACCAGTACTTTCCGGTGGTCACGCGATGAAGGTCAACGGATCACGTGAGGACGTGTTCTTCATCCAGTCTGGTGCGGCGTCGTGGGACAAGTTCACCATCGTCGGACCGGGCAAGATCAATGGTCACCAGGGTTGGGTCAACGGCAAGGTCGGTCTCAACGAAGCTGTTTACGGCGGGCTTGAGAACAACCACGGCTACACCGTGTACTACCAGCCGGTTACCGGACAGGGTGGGAGCACTCCTGTCGACGGAAGCAAGATGGGTTACGTTTACTTCGTAAGCTAAACCCGCGTTAAATGAAGAGCCCCTCTCGGAGTATTCTCAACGAGAGGGGCTCTTCGCGTTCCCAGGAGGGGGGAGGAACGCAGCGGTGGAGGGGTACCGCCTAACATTATGTTAACACGTTGACCTGGAGGTTGTCTATCATGCAGAACGGAAACATCAGTAATGTCGTCCAGCCCCGGATATTGCTCGTATTCGAAGGGACACTGGGTCACATAAGTAAAGAAGGAGTGCCCGTCTTTAATCATTTCGCTACGCAAGGCGAGTGGTACACGGCATGGTCACAATGGAGCCTCGACCAGATGATGTGCCGGATGATGTGGGACGTGACGAAGAGGCAGGGGATCAACATCAACGTCGTGTCATTCGTCGGTGACAAGTCGGAAGACTGCCGCATGGGTTTGCAGGATCATCTCGACGCGCATCACTTGCCCGTCGCCGACATCCTGCTTACCGATCCCGGCTTGCTCGCCCGTGAGATCGCTTTCATGCCCGACGTGGCGAGGATATATGACGGCAATGCGGAGACGGCGATGATGTACGGGAACAAAGGGACGCTGATAACTCACTGGAATCAGCTAGGAAAGTAGGTCACGCCATTCAAGCCTGGTCAGGGTGTCACCACTGTCAGTCATGCGCCACAATGTCAACGTGTCTCTTGCTTCTTCACGAACTCCCTTTAGCCAGTTGGTGAACTCATACTTGACTGTGCATGCCCGGATCGGAATGCCCGTGGGAAAGTCATCCGGCACCGGGTGAAGCGCCATGTAGATATAACTTGACCTTGCCATTTAAGCTCCGGGTAGATCGGGGACGAACTTCTTGACGACGGTAAGCTGTTCCGGTTCTTCTGGCTCATATGCCCGCGTGAGGAACTCGGTTGGTACCGTGTTCACACGCCAGCCGGAAAAGCTTTCACGGAAGAATGCAGTGATCGTTGTCCGGTATTTACCGAACGGTATACGGACTGGCTCCTTAGCGGAGAATGACACGCCGAGGTACTTGTTGATGACAGACACCAGCAGGACGAGCCCGAGGGCAAGGCTGACGATAGCGGGCAAGTTGAGGACTATGAGGCTGACGACAAACACCAGCAGTGCAACGTACCGACGGTCAAGGCTGAATGGCAATATGTCAGTGACGATCGTAGCCGCGCTGATGATTGCCGGTACTTCGTAAATTAGGTGCCAATACTCCATGCCCGCATCCTATCACGACGTATATTGCTGAACAGGAGTGAAGTATTCAGGCTGGTATGAGTACTGACCCAAGGGAACGTTCTGTGTCAGTATGCCCTCGATGTACTGTGACGTAATGACTGCCCGGTCATAGAAGTAAGACCTGCCGTTGCCCGGCGTCACTCCCTGCTCCCAAGCCCACCCGTCACTGTTGCCGTCAGCATAAGGAACGGCGTTGTCACCCAGGTTGAGCATGACCTGATCGATATTGAATGTCATCGTGCCCGAGAACCCAGTGACCGGGACAGCCCACAAGCCTAGCGTCATGTTCGACTCGGTAGCCGTGAAGGATACGACGGGTCGGTACCATGCCGGGTTGCCGTTCACGTCGTACGAGTTGAGCGGGATGTTAGCTGGTACCAGCAGGGACAAGCTCGAACCTATGGCGTCAGAGGTAAGGCTGCCCGTAAAGTTAGCCGGGTTAACTACGACTTGGATGTCATGCAGTTGCCCGTTCGACATAGCAGCCGCGTTTGGCCAAACGTATGTGCTCAGTGTATACGTCTGCCCGACGACGAGACTGGTCGCCGTGAATACCGCGCCGAAGTTCGCAGTCGTACCCGATACGAGCAAGCTGTTCGTCTCCGTGAGGTAAACGTGAGCGCCGTCAAGGCTGATACTGCTCGACACCGATGGAGACGTGCTGACGATCGGGCTCCAAGACGTGGTGTTGTTCTCGAATGTCGGGTTGGGACAGTAGTTGAACGTCGTGGGACCGATGACGGGGATGAGTGACCTCGGGCGCTGGTAAGGACTAGGAGTTTCCACGCCGTGCTGAGCCGCCTCGATTTGAGCGAGAGCGAGGTTGACTGCACTGCCAGCTACGATCGTCCCGAACTGGTACCCGGTAGCCGTGTACACCCCGTCATTCCAGATGTACGTCCCGTTATTGCCCGCCTGGTGCTTCGGTACGCTGTACTTGCCATATATCCTCTGCCATCCGTTCGAGTTATTGCCCATGTTGGTGCCCGAGTTGCTGGCACCGATGCGGATGATCGCCGGGTCAATGTCTGTCACCTTGAACGCGGCAAAGTCTGTCATGCCTGACGGCAGCGTGATGACAGTGAATGCCGTCAGCGTGACGAGACCGAATCCCTCAGTAAGGAAAGGAACGCCACCGGGAACACCCGGAGTGTTAGTCTCGATGCCAGCGAATGGAACACCCGATGCATCGACTCCTCCAGTCGCCACCGTAGGACCGAGAGCCGGGTCGAGGTTGACGAGGAATACTGCCTGACCTGATGACAAGAACTGTGATACGCCAGCGGCATGAATCATACCGTTACCGGCGAGCATGAATGCATAAGGCTTGTATGACGCCGACGCATTCGGGGAGCCGACCCATATTCCCTGCGCCTGGTTACCATCGACGTAAGGAGTAGGAAGGACACCGGCATTGGCAGTCGTCGCTGGCTCGTACTGGATGCCGCCGATCCAGAAGGTCGATACGGTCGGGCTCGCCGTCTCGACAAATACACTAATTGTATCGCCGTTGACGAAGCTCAGTCCTGTAATGGACACCTGCTGCCATGGCAATGTCGAGTCAACCGTGTAAGTCGTAGTACCAAGGACCGTGCTCGTCGTCGTATCGACAGCGGACACGTTGAGGGTGACCGGACCACCCTGAACTTGGAAGCTGATTGCACCCGTTACCGTGTCGAGGCTGACACCAGGGGGGAGGCTGACTCCCTCGCCCGTCGCATTACCGGGTGTCTGCACCTGCAAGCTTGTCTGCGCGCTGAATCCAAGCCGGGTCATCTGGCTGATGCCCGCGCCCGCGACTGCCGTAACTCCTGCTATGCCGAGTACGAAACTCGGATTCGGGCAGAAGTTGTACGAAAAATCGTTCGGGAACGCCATGTCATCTCCTACGCGGTCGGTGCTTCTGCAATCATACCGGCGAAGCTCGTGATGCCCGGCGTAGTAGCTGGCTTGTAAGGAGTCGGCGAAGGGAAAGCGATCTGACTGCCAGCCGGGCTTGCCGACATCGCGACGAGGACGTTAGCCGGGGCGACCTGGTTCTTCCATACGACAATGGAAGGTCCGACGATGTTCGTGGCTGAGCCTGGGATAGTTGTCGTTGACGTTGTGTTGTTCGTGTATACGTATACCCTGTCACCGGGACTCAAAGTGGTGCCCGTATACGTAGCCCCGTGGTGCATCGTTCCGGATACCCGGTAGTAAAGAGCCGACTCGCCCGCGTACCACAAGTTGTTATTGTCTTGCGCCCAGAATAGCAGCCCTGATGCGAGCCCGCTTGTCGCCCCGTTGGTGAATGTCACCGCCTGCAATCCCGCTGCCGGAACCTGGATGACGGCAGCGCTCTCCGTGTTCGATGTCGTCGCCCTGATGTCCTGGTCAGGGGTAACGGTAAGCGACCCTTCGAAGACAGTCCACGTCCCGCCGACGTCAAGCTGGCGGGTAGCTACGGGCTGAAGGTACCCGATGCCGAAAGAATCGAAGAAGTAATCACTTGCGAATGTCCTTGAAATGCACCTTCCGATGTAGTTGCCCCAGTCATCATAAAATTCGCTGAACGGGGTCACCGGAGTCGATGCTGCCGGGCTGACTCCTATGTCGGACATCGTGTATGCCGACATCATGACGTGCATCCTGTTGTCGTGCCCCATAGGCACCCACTCGGGTGTCGTCAGCGGGGTAACGACGGCTGACCCGAATACGACGCTGACGGTAGCTGAAGCGGCGTCATTGAGGAATATTTGTACCGACTTGGCATTCGCGTCAGCCGTGAAGTTGACTGACAACATTGTCCATGTAGATGTCGTGATGACGGCTGGCGTAGTACTGAACGTTGTCAGCGCGTTCCCGAAGTTGTCTGATGTGACGGCGGCGATACTTGGTGACTGGTTAGCCGACGTCGTGAATACGTAAGCTGACAAGTTGTAACTCGCACCGGGGATGACCTGTACCGAGTGGACCGAGTGGACCTGTGCCGAAGTGCCCGCGAATGTCAGTTGCAGCGCATGACCGGCTAGTGACGGGCTCGATACCTGGGCGATGGTAGCCGTCGATGCCCACGTTCCCGCGAGCGCTGAAGAGAAGTAAGGGTTGGCATTGGCGGGCTGACCCAGGAATGGCGGCACAGCGCCCGCAGAGCCACGCTGGGCGACGAAGAACGCGTTCTGGTACTGAACAACGTCCCCGATGGCGTAAGCCGTTGCAGGGTCGTACGGGGTCGAGTGGTGGACTGGCGTACCATGCTGGACCGCTATCTCTGAATCGGGCGCGTGCGTTCCCGTGTCATCGATGATGTCATCCTCAGCCCTGCCGATGCTGCGGACCCATGCATTGCTCTCGTTGCTCCCAGTTGTATTGTATGCCCGGAAGGTATACGCGTCAAGGTTCGGGGGCGTGCTGATCGGCGCGGCGATGTCCGTGTTCCACGTCAGCGGGTTGGGGAATCCCACGCCGATTTCGGCACCGTAAGCAGCGCCGTCTGAACGCAGGTTCTCCCACGTACCGGCGAATGAGATCATCGGGGGAATGGTTATCTCTTCGATTACGAATTCAGACCCGTCCCATGAGCCGTAAACGGGGAACCAGGTGTGCGTCGGCTCAAGTGCGGTCGGGCTGCCTGACGGGGCAGGACCAGGCAGGACCGTGACATCCTTTTTAGCGAAGTACGTGAAAGGACCAGTGATCGTCTGACTCCAGTCAGCCGATACTGTCGGGGGGACTCCCTGCGTCTGAACCGTAGCCTCGTAAAGCAGCCCGTCGAATTCAACGATGGCACCAATGGGATAAGTGCTGAGGATGTTCCACGTGTCGGCGACTGGATATGAGACGAGGCTGCCCGTTACGTATTTCGTCCCCGAATTCCAAGGAGTGACCATCGGGTTGACGGGGACGCTCATGTTGTCGTCAAGGAGGATATTCCTTGACAGTGAAAGGTCAACGTCGTAACCGCTGAACAACGTGACGTGCTCGGCAATGCCTCCCAGCGTTCCTCTTTCGAGCATCACCCTCGCCCAGAACGCAGCCGCCTTCCTCATCATGTAAGCAGGCAACTCCGTGCTGAACGGCATTCCTATTTCAGCGCAGAAGTTCTGAAGGTCCGACAGTGACATCTTCATCGGGTCATTAAGCCCGGCTAGCTCGAAGTCATACTGCGTCTTCAGGTAGTCAAGGTTGAATCCGATGACATTAAGGTAGTCTTTGAGGAAAGTATCCGTCTGCTGCGGTGCTACCTGGGTCCATTCCCACGATACGGGCTCGACATTGACAGCCTGCCAGTAGGTATTGTCAATCGTCGGTGCGATTGTGCTCGTCACTACCTGGTAGACAGCCTCATAATACTGACCCTGGTAGATAACGAGCTGCCCCGCCTGCCATGTCAGACCGGGTGTCCACGTCGGGAACGGGGTGAGGGCGAGGGCGCTCCAGTGGGCACCGTCGCTAGCCGGTGGCGTCGTACCGGATACGGGGGTAATGCAAACGTATGAGTTTCCTGCGTAAATTACCGAGTTCCCGACAACGTAACTATTGCCCGGTAGCCAGAACGGGTAAGGGAAGTTAAGTGTTACGGAGCCGCCGCCGATGAGGATGAAGTGACTCGCAGGAGGAAGGGTCAGACCATTGACGATCAGCCCTGTGACTGACCCTTGCAGGTAAACGTTAACATCGAAACCGTAAGGGTTCTGGATCTTCTGCCCGCTCGGCGGGATAACCGGGGGGACGACAGGGACGGGAGGCTGGGGAACGGTGTTCTGGTTGGCACCGAAAGACCTGAAGTACTCGGGCATAAGGACGAGCAGGCGCTCTCCCATGCCGTAAGGGAAGGGAACGAGGGCGGCGGCGAATCCGGAACGTACCCACGTTCCGTCAGATACGAGCATGTATATGCCGTAATACGTTATCTTGCCCGGCTTTGCCGTCGTGTCATTATACGCGGGAGGGACCGTGCCCGACGCGAGAACGACGTCAACGAGGATAGTGCCGTCGTTCTCGTCAACGGGGAATCCCCACTGATTCGACAGCAGCCTGAACTCGGTAACAGTCGAGATCGATGCGTTGTCGATCTGCCCCCACGTTACCTGGATCTCACTGTAGTTGATAACCTGGGCACTCGTAGCTGGCAACAGGTAGGCAAAGTCAACGACGGGCAGGACGGTCTTCGACCCTGGGTACGGTCCAGCGAAAACATCAGGACCGTACCTGCCGAGACCGTAGATATCGTTGTCGTAAATTCCCACTTACAAGTTCCTAAGGAAGTAGGCTTCGAAGGTAGAAGTGAAGCACTGTAGGTGCTGGGTATCCGTCGCATTGCCGAGGAACAGCCTTACTAGGTCGCCCGCGATCATGTGCTCGAAGTGAATCGTATCGGTATACCCGCGTTCGCCGTTGTATGTCTGCCCGTACCTGTTGTTGCCCTGCGGGAACTGGTCGAAGTCGAACACGCACTGCCTTCTGAGTTCGCCGTTGACGTGGCACTGATTGCGGCACCACCCGGAAGGACGGTACTCCCATTCCTGGTGCTGGATGACGAGGTAAAGTCCCGTCGCCCTGACGGTCATGCACGTGCCGTCGAAGTAGTTATGAGTATCCCTCTTAACATGAAAAGGAGGGTGACTGACAAGGAAGTCAGGACCGTTCTGGTTGGTGCTCTGCTGCCACTCAATTGAGAAGTTGTCAAGTTCAAGGCTGATGTACGGGTTGTTCAGCCCGAGACCCCATGCGCTGATCTTCGCCGCTTCATTAGCGTACTGGATAGGAGGACCGAACGGAGGGGAGTACTCCACCTGCGGGTTGATGCCGATTGCCTGCTCGATCGCGACCACTTCAGCCGCGATGCTGTTAGGGTCGGCAGCCCAGATGATCTCCCCGTTTATCCTGTCAGTCCATGACACGATCGACTTCGGGTACACGCTTTGCATTACACACCACCGGAAACGCTAATAAAGAAATTGCCTGGGACTGCTATCTCAAATCCACGGAGGACGATCGGGCTGGTATCCGACTGCGGTGCGTCTTCCCTTGTTATCAATGGTATGACACAGTAAGCTACTCCCGTGATGGCGAGTACTGTCGCGTAAATCGTGCCGACGTTAATCGTCTGACCGAAGCTCGTATTAGGCGAACTCAGCAGTGAAGCCAGTGCAGCCTGCACTTTCGCGAGCACGCCCGACTGACTGAACCCGTTCTGGACGACGAGGCTTGCCTGGTTACCGTTAGTTCCTATGTCGATCGGGACGAGAGTCGGCTGAGCCGTCGTCACCGTGACTCCAGCTAGCGTCTTACCCTGGAAGAACGCTTCCGCGTTGCTCTGGATTCCAGTTGAAGCTGGCTGGTTATTAGCACCCATGAGGTACAAGGTGACCGAGGTAGAATGAGCCGCCACTGCCGTAGCCGCCGTGACGCCCGGTATGTTCTGAGCCATGGCAATGAAGTCACTAAGACTGACCGCCCTCTGAGCGGTAGCAAAAAAAGCAGGTGCGTTCGCCCTGATCTGGTCGTTTGTCTCCGGATCGGTTCCGCCCGTCATCGCGGAGCTTACATAGGCAGTCCCGCTCATCGCCAGCTTGGTCGATACCCCCGAGATAGGGTTTAGGAAAACACCAACCACACCCGACTGGGTGTTGCCAGCAGTACCCACTCCCAGCCGGTATCCCGCCACGACCGTGTACCCGCTCGTCGGTACTGCCCCGTTGACGCCATCTCCGAATTGCACCCATGTAAGACCTGCCTGGTCTAGGAACGTCGTGAAAACCTGGTCGGATGGTCCGAAGTCACCGAGGAACTGAACGTAACTCCAGTCGGTGATGCTCGTCAGGCTCTCGATGTCAATCGTGATCGTACCGTCGATGACACCAGTCTGGGGGATGCCGAATACCTGAGCCGCAGTTCCGTCACTCGTACCGAGCGTGACATTCGAATATGTAATGCCCTGAGTTACGTTGAGCGTCAACTGCCCGCCCGCCGCTGGTACCTCGTACGTAGTCTGACCCGGATCTACCTCGTATACGACCTGGGCGTCAACAACGGAGACGTAGCCACCCGTCAACTGGGTTCCCGGTGGAACCGCTGTCTGCGGTGCGGTAGCCGCCGTCTGGAAGGTTACCGTTCCTGTAGCCGGGTTCCCGTTACTCACGGTGTATCCGAGAAGCTGGGCGATATTGAGGAGCGACTGGCGCTGGGTAGCGGTAGGAAGGTATGCTTCCTGCGAGATCCTGTCTCCGTAATAGCTGAGGATGTCTCCCATGTAAGCGGTCGCCTCAAGGATGGCGAGACCGATGTCTCCCTCGCTGGAGCCGAAGTTCCACTCGGGCATAGCCTGGGCTGCATACGTCTGGAATGCCAGCATGAAGCCGAGGAAGTCCTTCGACGTGTAGTCGATGGCTGAAGGAACGGTCAGCGCCGTGGTGATAGCTGGTACAGCCAGCGGATTCGGTGTCGTCATTATCTGCTTCCGTGTGCTTCACAGTCCGGGTCGGGTATCGTATACGGCTTACCGTCTTCATCGTATCCGGTAAGGCAAGAGCATGAAGCCATCAGTTATTCACCACGGTCCCGCCTTGTGTTATCGTCACGGTCTTGTACTGCGTGCCCTGCAATGTTGATACCTTGTTGCTGCCCGCCATGTACACAACGTCAACGGCGGCGATTCCCAGCATCTCGTCAGTCGATGCTGCCGGGCTCACGCTCGTCAGCGTGATGTTTGGCTCCCACTTGCTGAACGCCTTAGTAACGTCATTCTGCATTACCTGGATGAGCACCGGGTCATTGTTTCCGAAGATAAGCCCGGACAAGTTCAGCCCGTATCCGGGCAACATGACACGTTCTCCCTGGATCGTTGATATCAGCGCGTTTACATGCTGCTGCACCTGAAGGTCAGTATCAGACACGTTGGCTATTCCGCCTGACTGGTTAACCGTGAAAGGCTGGGCGATTTCGAGGCTCATGTGTAAAGGATACCGTTAGCTCAAAGGTAGGAAGATGTGGAAGAAGATTTCCTTGCTGGCGGTCGCGATACCCGTCACCTGGATGTCTCCCGCTGTATCAATGAAGATCCAGGGAGGCGTCGTGCCTCCCGAGTTATTCCATCCAGCGGGGTAATTCGCCGAGAAAGGCGGACGGTACCCGGTAGGTAGCTGGAAGCAGTTCGAGTTGCCCGTGACGCTATTGATGATGTCGCCCATGATCTCTACATGGTAGTCAGTCGTGTACCTGTAGAACAGCCCGCCCCTGCCACCACTGCCGGTCCAGCCGTTGATCAGCGTTGCCGTTGTCCATCCGGGCTGGCTGAACCCGTTGACCTTCTTCATCGTCGTCGTGATCGTGCCACCGAACTCGAAGATGATAGCCGCGTCGGTACTGCTGTCGCCAGCCTGCCCGATAAGCTGGATTGCCGCGTCATCCTTTGAATTCGTCTTGCCAGAAGAGTGAATCATCCACGTCTGCTGGGTCGTAGTACCCGGATTAATCGTAAATCCGAATGTCTGTGGTACGAGCGTTACATTGGTTACGCCCGGAGGCAAGAAGGTGACGGTCGGGACGGAGCCGAACGTCGCATTGGTGCTCTGGAGGCTGATGACGGAGCCGTTTGTAGTTCCGGAGTAGATGTGGAAACCGGCGACATACGCGTTGCCGAACTGATCAGTGCCCGAATTCGGTGCCAGCGACATGATCAGGGGGTTAGGCGGGTACATCCTGTACGCCGTGACGATCTGCGTCGCCGTTGGCAGTGCAATTATCGTCGGCGGAATGGCGTTAACCGGGTGCGCCGTTACCGTGCTGGTAGCAAGATGCAGTGCAACGCTGACATTGGACGCCACCACCAGAGGATAGGCAGTAACGTTTACCCTAGCCATCTGGATGGTTAGCCCGCCGATGAACGGGCTGGGCGACTTCCTGTGCCTCGACTTGACCGCAGCAGTCTTACCGCGAGTTATCTTCGTCGGCGGGTAGAAAGGTGACGCATTCGCGACGTACGGGCTTCCCTTTGAAAACCTGTGCCTAGTCTTAGCGGTAACAGGCTTGCCCCGGTTTGCCTTTACCGGAGGGCTGAATGGCGAAGGCGTAACCGGGACAATGACAACGGGGCTGCCCGAAGACTTCGTAGTCTTGCTCTTCGGTCCCTGAGCGTGCGCTCTTACTTCCCTCGTCGGTGGCGTGAATGGAGACGCAGGAGGGAATACAGGGATAACAGGAGACTTAAAAGTACGGCTTCTCTTAGCCAGTTCGTGCGCGTTCCTGTTGACACGTGGCGGCGTAAATGGTGACGGAGGAGACGGAGCGACAAACGGAGAGCCAACGTTGAAGAATGAACGGCTCTTCCTTATGTCCTGCCTTGTGTTCCTGTTTACTACAGGCGGGGTAAACGGTGAAGATGTCGGACCCGCTAGTATGACCGGGCTGCCCGGAGAAGAAGAAGTACGGCTCTTCTTGTCTAGCTGATGAGCGTTCCTGTTCACATTCGGCGGTGAGAAAGGAGACGCCCCCGGATTGACAGGGCTTCCCGGTGACCAAACGAACCGGCTCTTCTTAATTAGCCCGTGCCTGCTCGCCTCTTCAGTTACCGGAAGCGTAAACGGAGACGGAAGGACAGCAGGAGCCGATCCCTTTGAACTGCTTACCCTGGTTGTCGTCCTTTTCGCAGCCGGGTGCTTCCGGACCGGGGGAGCCGGGGTAAAAGGAGAAGGGGTGGCGCTAACTGTTCCTTTAACCGTGACGATGCAGCCAGCGGAGGCGGCACTTCCCGCTGCGGTCTGGTTGTAGGTGAAGCTGGCACTGCCGGACGTGACGATCTGGTAACCGCACAGCGAGAAATCGTCGGTGAACTGGAGTTCGGTCCATGGTGCCCCGACCGTGGTCATCGACTGCCCGAAGATGACCAGGCTCGCGAGGACGAACTCGGGAACGGCGGTGATGGAGCCGCTAGCTCCGGACGTGACCGCCGTTCCTGTCGTCGCGGGCGTCGCGTTCGACTTGTCAAGCGTCGGGCTCGCGCCCAGTCCCGCGACCTCGATCGCTATAAGACCAACAGCCCCGGCGGTGGGCGACGACCCGATGCCGTTGTTCATCGTGACGGCGACCGTCTTAGCGCTGCTCGCGACGTTCGGCAGCATCCAGATGGCGGTGTAAACCGGGCTTGAGCTGCCGCTGTTAATGTCCTTGAGCAGCGTGGCGCCCGTAACGGACCCGCCGTTGTACAACGGGTTCGTCGCGCTCATCGTCGCGGTCACGACGTTGTAGTCGGTAGCTATCAGGAAGACAGTGTTACCGATGGTGACATTACTCGCGAAGGAGCCGGACCATGCATCCGCAATTTTGGCGGTCTGGACGACGGAGATCGTCATAATTCACCGCCTTCGGGTTCTCCTTATGGTCGTACAGCGGCGATAAACGACTTACTCAGCGAACCAAGCCATGACACGGACGAGCCAGTTGGAACCAGCGCCAGGACCGGCAGGAACGGTGACGTAGAACGCGGTCGTCTTGTTAGCGTTGCTGCTACCGGAAGCACCGAGGTTGATCTCTCGCCCGGTGTTCTCCCATGCGTCAGTTACGAATGCGCCGCCCGCGAACGGGATCGGGGCACCCCAAAGCTCTGTGCTCTGAGTCAGACCAGTAATGGCGGTTGTACCAGAGCTAACTACTGTGTTAGCAGCCAGGAGAGACGGGCTAAGGGGAGCTGGTGTGACTGCCGCGCCGCCCGCCTTAGTGCCTGTCGTCACGTTGAAGCTGAAGTAAAGGTCAGAGTTTGACACTGCGGTCGGGGCAGAACCGGAAACTTCAGCACTGACACGGATCGCAATGATGTTCGCGTCGTTCGTCGTGGTCGGCGCAAAGTAA
>Ga0265337_1001146_pt1 | contig 13531 bp, 10 predicted proteins | sample 42122metaG_FD_192441 | JGI IMG/M metagenome (GOLD analysis project Ga0265337, IMG submission 192441) | Rhizosphere microbial communities from Carex aquatilis grown in University of Washington, Seatle, WA, United States - 4-21-22 metaG | ecosystem: Host-associated > Plants > Roots > Rhizosphere >... | reverse complement strand
CTTGCTCAAGGGACTGGCGAAGGTGCGATGCGAATGGAGCCTGACGACGCTGGCTTACAACCTCAAACGCGTGTTGAACCTGGTGAGCTTCGAGAAATTGATGGCGGCGGTGGGTTGAAAGCCCGGCACAACGCCTGCGCTCGAAAAAAGAGGGTAACTCCAACCTATAACCCGTGTAGTTCACTCCATCACAGCGTTACTCGATCCGGTTTTCCATGGAGAGTTACTCTGCAAAGAAAGATAATTCACTCTTCCAACTTTCAACCCGGTTACTGTCCGAAACTTTTCACACAGCCTCGCGATTTGTTAGACCACATGCTCATTAACTAGCATAGTGACCGCTTATGTATTTTGTCACCTTAATCCTCTTGTTGTCCCTGTCATAAATAAGGACGTGCGTCCATTCAGTCCCATTTAATTCTATCAAGATCGCGATAGCATGCCGTCCTGTTCCATCCTCAAAATCACTTGCATAATAAGCAAATTTCCTTTCTTTGGTTGGGAGCTTTTGGATGTAATCTAGGTAGTCGGCTTGAATTGCTTTATCAAGCTTGGCGGGGTCCGGACTGAAACAAAAATTGAATCCTGCTAACGGGTTGGGCGTGGGATCCGAGCTAGCGCATCCGGCTACCAATATGAATAACGCCAACAAAATGCAGAATCGAATGATGCTCATGGCTCGGTGTGGTCTAACGTTCAGAGCTCAGGCACGCGAGACCAACCAGCGTGAACCGCGAAGCGGAACTGAGAGCGCCATCCCGCGTTGCCTGTAGCGATTTGTTAGGCATCGGCATCCTTTTTTTCACCGTATGTTTTCTTCTTGTGCAGGTAATCCAAACAATGCGCCCCAACGCACAAAAAAATCACACCAAGAACTGGCACAAGGCCAATCATAATAATCCTCACTGACAATAGCATGTAGTGGTAGTTCTCTCTTGTGGCATTGGCCTCATTCTGAACGGCGCGCTGAAGGTGAAAATACCATGCGACGGCACCACCAATCAGAATAAGACCCCACACACAGTTTGCGACACCCATAAACCTCAAATCCCTGTCGAGTTTCTTCAATTTTGCTTCCTGTGAAGGTAGAGAATTCATGTGCGTGCGACGATGCCTAACGAAAAAAGCTGAGCCACCGCCGACTCGCGACGTGAACCGCGAAGGCGGAACTGAAAGGGCCAACGGCGGTTGGCTCCGGCGACTTGTTAGCCGTCATTGTCGTGCCTCCATCTTAAACCTCTTCAAAGCGTCTCGCAATGCCTTGACCACTCTCTGACGCTTGGGCTCCTCACGGAGAAAAAGCGGCAGCCGCTCGAACCAACGCTCACACTCCCAGTGATCGGCAGCACCGATGTCTTGGCGTGAACTCGGCTGAATCTTTCGGTTGTAGTAATCCAAACACGCCCGAATCTGCTGTATCGAGTGGAACTGAAAAGTGAACGAACAAACACGCACGAAATATACCTGCCTCTGAAGCAGGGTCGGAGCGCGATGGTGGTCGGCAGTGGACGACTCAACTCCCAACATCTGGTCCTGATGCTTGGTCCAATCGAAAGTCTCTGACCAAATTTGTGCCATGCGTGTGATGACGGCTAACAAGTATTCGGCCAAACTTGGGTTTGGCCTAAGACGGGAAGGCCGTTTTGCCGGTTTTGGCCGATGTTCTTGCAAACAAGGGTGTTGTCGAAAAAAGACGGAGGAGCGGTTTGGCCTAAGTCGGGGGTGTGACTTTGGGGTTTGGCATGGGGCATTTTTGGGTGCTCCGCACGTGGGGCGGGAAGACTTGCTCCACTCAGATTGAGCCACCGTCTTTTCACTTGCTGAAAGGCTATCATTTTGGTTCAGTTGATGACAAGCCAAATCAGATTCCATTTATGGGCAACACCGCACTGTCTCCCCATCCCCCATTGGGCCATTTTCTGCCCAATCCCAAACTGAAATTTCTCGACCAGTGCCGGGAGGTGATGCGGTTCAAGCAACTGGCGTATCGGTCAGAGGAGACGTATTTGCAGTGGATTCGGCGGTTTATTTTATTTCATCGGAGAAAGGCTGTTCCGGCTCGCGGGGTCTTGGCAGACGGCCACCGTCCTCGCCCCACCGTCCAGAAATGGGTGTGGCGGCATCCGAGGGATATGGGGGAGGCGGAGGTGCGGGCTTTCCTGACGGATTTGGCGGTGACGCGCCGGGTGGGTGCGGCCACGCAGAATCAGGCGTTAAACGCGATGTTGTTTCTTTACCGGGAGGTGGTGGGCGGGGAGATGCGGTGGATTGACGGGTTTGAGCAGGCACGGCGGAGCCAGCGGGTGCCGGTGGTGTTGAGCCGGCAAGAAATGCAGGCGTTGCTGGAGCAATTGAGCGGCACACCAGGTTTGATTGCGCGTTTGTTATACGGCACGGGGATGAGATTGCTTGAGGGTCTGCGGTTGCGAGTCAAAGATGTGGATTTTGCGCGCGGGCAAATCATTGTGCGGGGCGGGAAGGGGGACAAGGACCGTGTGACCATGCTGCCCGACCGCCTGAAGGCGGAACTCCAAACGCATTTGAAGGAAACGAGAAAGACGTGGCAATCGGATGTGGCGGCTGGTTTTGGCCGGGTCTGGCTGCCGGGGGCGTTGCGGGTGAAATATCCAAAGGCGGAATTGGAGTGGGGCTGGCAATGGGTGTTTCCGTCCGCCGAGTTGAGCATTGATCCTGAAACAAAGGTGAGGAGGCGGCATCATGTGACGGATGCTTCGGTGCAAGGAGCGGTGAAGATGGCGGGAATAAAGGCGCGGCTGACCAAGACTGTCACGCCGCATGTGTTGCGGCACAGCTTCGCCACGCATTTGCTGGAAGGCGGGACGGACATCCGCACGTTGCAGGAGTTGCTCGGCCATAAGAATGTGATGACGACGCAGATTTATACGCACGTCATGCAGAAGCCGGGGATTGGAGTGCGGAGCCCTCTCGATGGTTAGCTGCACCCGCCTTCGTTTCACTACGGCGCGGCAAGGAAGCCGGGGATTGGGGTGCGGAGTCCGCTGGACAGTTGAGGCGACGATTTGATTGATGGCGCAGTCAGTGAATCCGTGCGGACGGCTCCTCCAGACGGGCATCAATCAGATGACGGTGTCGTGCGGGATGATGACGCCCTTGGGAATGATGACGATGCCGTCGCGGATGAAGTAGAGTTCGTGGTCCGCATTCTCCGGTTTGCCGGCGGGGGAAATGGTCACGTTGTTCCCGATGCGCGCGTTCTTGTCTATGATGGCGTTGGTGATCTTGCAGTTGGCGCCGATGCCCATGCGCGGCTTGCCTTCGCGCTCGTGCCGTTCCACCGATTCATGCGATTCGTAAAAGTCGCTGCCGAGGATGACGACGCGGTTCAGTTCGGTGCCGGCTTCGATGATGGTGCGCAGGCCGACGATGGTATGGGTGATGCGGGCGCGGTTGATGATGCAACCGTCGGAGATGACGGCGTGGTCAATCTGCGCGCCGTTGATTTTGGAGCCGGGCAGGAAGCGCGGGTGGCTTAAGACGGGCGCGTTTGTGTCGAACAAGTTGAAGCGCGGCAGTTCGGTGACGAGATTCAGGTTCGCCTCGAAAAAGGAGCGAATGGTTCCCACGTCCTCCCAGTAGCCTTGAAAGACGTAGGAGAAGACGCGATGGGTCTGGATGGCGTTGGGGATGATATGCTTGCCGAAATCGGTCAGGGAATTGTCGAGCAGTTCGCAAATGAGCTTGCGGTTGAAAACGTAAATGCCCATCGAGGCGAGCAGGGATTCGTTGCTGTCCTTGATTTCGAGTTTCGCCTGCATTTCCGGCGTCAGCTTGAGGGAATCAATCATCGCGGCGTCCTTGGGTTTCTCGACGAAGCGCGTGATGCGCAGGTCGTCGGCGATTTGCAGGATGCCGAGCGATTGCGCCGCGTCACGGGTGACGGGAATGGTCGCGACGGTGATGTCCGCGCCGGTCTTGGTGTGCTGCTCGATGAGCGGGCGGAAATCCATCCGATACAACTGGTCGCCGCTCAAAATGATGAGGTAATCGAAGTCGTGGCTCAAGAAGTGGACGAGATTTTTGCGGACGGCGTCGGCGGTGCCTTCATACCATGAGGTGTTGGTGAGGGTTTGTTGCGCCGCGAGGATTTCCACAAAGCCGGCAGTGAACACGTCGAACTTATACGTCCGCGAAATGTGGCTGTGCAGCGAGGCGGAATTGAACATTGTGAGGATGTAGACGCGCCGGAAGCCGGAGTTGATGCAATTGGAGATGGGGATGTCCACGAGGCGGTATTTGCCGGCGATGGGAACGGCGGGCTTGGCGCGGTCCTTGGTGAGCGGGAACAGGCGCGTGCCCCGGCCGCCGCCCATGATGACGCACAGGACGTTGCTGGTGTTGAGCGATTGTCGTCCGGTTTGTGGCATAAAATTTTATCGAAGTTCACCTGAAGCATAACGCCATCACAGGCTGTTCGGCAAGCAATGGATTTGTGACGGAAGAAACTTACGCGAAAGGTGGTGCGGGCAGTCCTCTGCCCGCCGTTCGTCCGATGGTGGCCGTCTGCAAAGACCGGCGCGCACGGAGTGACGCGCCCTACCTGACTATGAACGCCGCAAATTCCGCGTGGTGATGCGGCGGGATGCGCGCCTTGAACCGCGCGGTCTTGCCGTTGTAACGCCGCTCAATGACCTGCCCGACCTTGTGCAGCCGCGCGATGACGGCGGATTGCCCGTGGGGAATCCGCAATTCCAAAAACTCGCGCTTGGGCAGCAACTGCGTGCCGATTTCGGCCAGCAACGCCGGAACGCCTTCGCCGGTCGTCGCGGAAATGGCAACGGCGTGCGGAAATTTTTCCTGCAACCGGTTCAGCGCCCCGCCACCATCCAGCCGGTCCATTTTGTTGAAAATCATCAGCGTGGGTTTTTCGTCCGCGCCGATTTCGGCGAGCACGGCATCCACCGCGGCGATTTGTTCCTCGGCCTGCGGATGGCTGATGTCCACGACGTGCAGCAGCAAGTCCGCCCGCACCACTTCCTCGAGCGTGGCCTTGAACGCCTCGACGAGTCCGTGCGGCAGTTTTTTGATGAAGCCCACCGTGTCCGTCAGCAATACATTCTGGTTCGTCGGCAATTTCAACCGGCGCGTCGTCGGGTCGAGCGTGGCGAACAAAATGTCCTTGGCGAGAACGTCCGAACCGGTGAGGGCGTTGAGCAGGGTGGATTTGCCGGCGTTCGTGTAACCGACAATCGAAGCGAGCGGCCACTGGCTGCGCTGGCGTCCGGCGCGTTGCGTCGCGCGCTGGCGGCGGACGGCGTCGAGGTCGCGCTCGATCTTGTCAATGCGTTCGGAAACCTTGCGGCGGTCGGCTTCGAGCTGCGATTCGCCTTCGCCGCCGCGCATCCCGATGCCGCCGGATTGCCGCGACAGATGTCCCCAGAACCGCGTCAGGCGCGGGAGCAGGTGCTGGAGCTGTGCCAGTTCGATCTGCATCTTGCCTTCTCGGGTCCGGGCGCGCTGGGCGAAGATGTCGAGAATGAGCGACGTGCGGTCCAGGATTTTGCACTCGAAGATTTTTTCGAGATTGCGGCATTGCGCGGGCGAAAGGTCATCGTCGAAAATCACCGTGTCCACGTCGTTCGTCTCGCAGAATTTCGCAAATTCCTCCGCCTTGCCCTTGCCGATGAACGTGGCGGGCGACAACGATTCCATTTTTTGAATCCCGTCGCCAATGACTTCGCCTCCGGCGGTCGTGGTCAGCTCGCCGAGTTCGGTGAGCGAATCGCGGAGGGCCGTGCGGTCGTGGTTTTGGCGTTCGACGCCCACGAGGAAGACCCGTTCGGTCCGCGTGTTTCTGGTTTCAATGAGCGCTTTCAACTTTTTGCGAGCTGGAGGTCGTCAAATCTGAAAATCCACGGTGTTTTTCTTTTTCAAATCCGACTTGTTCAACACGCGCATGTCGAGGCCGTCGTAAATCACCAGCGACTTCGGCGCCACGCTGTCCATGATGAACACGTTGCCGCCAATCGTGCTGCCCTCGCCGATGACCGTCTCGCCGCCGAGGATCGTCGCGCCGGGATAAATCGTCACGCCGTCCTCGATGGTCGGATGCCGCTTGCGCCCGCGCAATTCCTCCACGTGCGCCGTGGACTTCGCGCCGAGCGTCACGCCGTGATACATCTTCACCCGGTCGCCGATGATGGCCGTCTCGCCGACGACCGTGCCGGTGCAATGGTCCACGAAAAAGTGCGACCCGATTTGCGCGCCCGGATGCAAATCCATGCCCGAACGCAGATGCGCCCATTCCGTCATGATGCGCGGGATCAGCGCGACGTTCTTCAGATAAAGCTCGTGTGCCAGCCGCTGCACCGCGATGGCCTCGATGAACGGATACGACACGATGATTTCCTCCTTGCTCATCGCCGCCGGGTCGCCGTTGTAGGCCGCCTCCACGTCCGTCTGCAAAATCTCGCGGACGCGCGGCAGGCTCTCAAGAAATTCCAGCGTGAGGTTGTGCGCCGCCGTCGTGATGCTCTTCTTCGGCAAATCGGCGGGCGGGCTGTATTCGAGGGCTTTGCGGATTTCGTCCTCCAGCCTGCCCAGGATGGAATCCAGCAGCGCCGCCGTCTCCGCCTTGATTTCGGAGGAATGAATCAGCTTCTCGTCGAAGAAACCGGGGAACAACAGCCGCAGCAAATCCATCGTGATGGCCGTGATGGCGCGTTTGGACGGCAGGTTTTTGCCGTCCAGATGGTTGATGCCGCCGACGCGCGCATACGACGCGACCAGCTCATTCGTGAGTTTGGTGACCGTTTCCACGACGGCGAGTATCATGCAGCGAACACTTCAAAGCAAGAGGGTCGAAGATCCAAATTCCAAGCTCCAACATCCAGAGAAACTTCAATATTCAACCTCCAAATGAAAAACTCCGTTTCGGAAACAATGCTGTTTGAAGTTTGGTTCTTGGAATTTCTCTGGAGTTTGGATGTTGGCGCTTGGAGCTTTCTCAATTCGCCTTGCCGAAGACGTTGCCGAGCAGTTGCGGCTTGCGGGAAATGTCCAGCAGCGTGTTGCCGGTTCCAACTTGATATCCAAAGTAATTGCCGTTCCCACCCCAATAAAACTCATCTCCCAACGGCCAAAACCACAGGCTGCCATCCGCGGCCAGTGTAGTCACGGGTCCGCCATTGCCGGAAATGGCAATCCAGTCTGAGTGCGTGCCGAGCCGGACCGGAACGGTGTCTAGGATTTCCGCCTCGAACCGGCGCGGGTTCCATATCCCGTGATCGTTGCGGTGAAAATTCCATAACCACAGCGTGCCGTCGTCTTTGAGCGTAACAACTTTGTCGCCTGGGCCAGCCACGGCCAGCCAGTTGGTTCCGGCGCCGATTTGCAAATCAGTGGCCGACCATTCGTAGGAGGCATAGCGTTGTTGATTGTTGGTGGTCAACAGTTGGTGTGCCCAGATGCGAAAGGTTCCGTCGTCACGAATGCCAACCCGGCATTCCAAGCCACGATAAATCAACGCTGTGCTGCGGAATTGGCCGCGCGCCTGACCGGCGAAAATTTGGTGAACCGTGAACCTAGGTTCGATTTGAAGCAGGACTTGGCCATTGGTGTCCCCGCCCCAAGTCCAAAAGCTGCCGTCGGTTTTGCGAAGACAAGTTCGATAACCGCTTTGAAACGCCTCTGCCCAATTCGATTCCGTTCCCAATCGTTCCGGCGTGAAGGTGCGCAAACCCGGCCACCGATTGGTTCTCGCGTTATAATTGAAATTGGTCGCGCCCCAGCGCCAGAGCGTCCCGTCGGTCTTGGTGAGCAACACCGAATACCCCCATGGCATAACGCTGCTCCAGTTGGCTTCGGTGCCGAATGGCACCAGATGGCGCATTTCATCCTCGTTGATTTTCCAAGTGCCCTGCCGCGGGATGACCTGCCTTGGCTTTTCTGAAACCCAGAGCGTGCCGTTGGTCTTGATGCCAACCAAATCCCACGCGGTGCGCTTTGCCGTCAACCAATTCGAGCCGCCGATGTATTGGACGTCGTTCAAAATCATTTTGAAATTGCCCAGCATGAATGCGAGGCGAGTCATCTCTTTGGAGTCGAATGCAACGGCACCCATCCATATTTTTCCGTCTGGCAAACGGACGGACACGCCGCCTCCTTCTGTGCTCAAAGCCGCCGGATTCGCCAGCGTCAGCCGCGCCGCGCCGTGCAGCGGCTCAAACGGCGTAAATTTTTCCCAGAACCGATGATAAATGGCCGAGGTCGCGATCACGCCCAGCACAAAGACCGAGACGAGCGTCAGCAAATTGCGCCTGCCCAGTTTCCAACCGGTCAGGACGTGTTGGTAATTTCCATAGGCGAGTGCCAGCATTGTCAGCGTTATTGCCGGAAACGCGATGAAATACGGCAGCGGCCCGTGCCAGAAGAAGTTAAAACCATATTCATATCGCTGCGGTATCATTGCGACCATGATCAGAAACCATGCCAGCACCACACCCATCAGCGCCGGCGCGAGCGTTTGCAGCGTGTTGCGCGCCAGTGTGGAGGCGTAAAACGAAATGCCGCCGATCAGCACGACGAGGCCTGCCAGCGTCAACAGCGGCAACAAACCGGAGAGTATTCCGAGGCAGTTTCCAATGAAGATTTGCGCGACGGACGCCGACTGATTCCACGAATCGGGTGCAAAAATGCCGTTCAAGTGCGTATCCGGTAGAATTTTGAATCCTTCCAGGAGCAGTGGCATGAACACGCCGAAAAACAATGACAATCCTAGTGCGACCAGCAGTTTCACCTTGAATTGCGTCCGCCGTTTTACCGGGAGGCAAAGCTGGCTTTCGTGCGTGCCAAGCCTGCGTTCCTCCGCCACCGCCGCGCAACCCACCAGCAACGGCATCACCAGCCACAGAACCCAAAAACCTTCCAGTATGAATTCGGTGGTGGAGTTTTTCCGGAAATGCCCCAGATGCCGGGTGGCAATGACGCCGAGATGCAGCACCAGCAGCATAAACGCGATGACGAATTGTGACTGGTGCAATTGGAACTCCTTCCGCCACAGCGCCGCTCGCGGATGCCACATCCGGCGCATGCCGGCGAACGATTTGAGCCGCGTCAGCCTGCCCATTTCCGGCAGGACAAACGTGCCGCCTGTCCATTGCAGATCCTGAGCCCGAAAAAACAACCAGCGCGCAAAGAAAAATCCAGCGAGGCTGTAAAGGCCGAGCACGCATGCAACCATCCCGTTGCCGAACTCATCGGAATGGTCGGCAAACAATCCCATGAGGATCACCAGGAGAAAGCCTGGCACCAGCACCGTGAACCAGAACGCCGCCGCCACCTGCCGCAGCAGCAGCACCGTCCACAGTCCGCCGGAAAAAACCACCAATCCGAACGTCCCGACTCCGGTGAACAAGTCCAGCAAGTCGAGGTTGCGACCAAGCATTATGAGCCGGACAATGCCGCAACCGCTCCAGAAGATGCCGACGATAAAGAGCGAAGCTGCGAGCAGTGAAATCTTTGTGTCCCAGATTTTTTGGCGCGAAACCGGCTGGGCCAGCAGGTTGGAAAATGTTCCCGAACTCATTTCCTCGCCGAAGGAATTGAGTGCCAGCATCACGGCCATCGCGCCGGCAAAAACAAAGGCCAGCACAAACCACCACCAGCCCATGAGCGAGCCATCGGAATCAAAACGGAAGGCGAGATTTGGCAAAGCCAGAGCGCAGCAGATGCCAAAGCTCGGCAGCAGCAGGCGGATTTCCTTTTTGACGAGCGGGTTCATGCATTGGCTTTTTTTAACAGGCCTGAGACAACGAAGATTTCCTCCAGCGACAGTGATTCGGTTTTCAATTCCTCCGGTTGGTGTGACTTCAGTTCGGCAAGCAGTTGCTCGCTGTTGCCGTTGGCAAGAATTTCCACTTCGCGCCCGCTGCGCTTCACCTTCAGCGCGCTGGACAAATTCAATTTCAACTCCTGCGGGAAGCGGGCGCGGATTTTTTTGAAACGGTCGCGCGCGGCATCGGCTTCCATCGTCAGCAGTTCGCACCCTTGCTCGATGATGGTGAATTCATCAATCAAGCCCTCGAATTCGGAAATCAGGTGCGTGGAGACGAACACCGTGCGGCGGCCGGGATCGCCGGATTGATATGCGCCGATGACGGTCTCGATGAATTCGCGGCGGACAATCGGGTCGAGGCCGCTCGTCGGCTCGTCGAGCACGAGCAGTTCCGGTTCGGGACAAATCGCGCCAATGAGCGCCAACTGCGTGCGCTGGCCTTTTGAGAGATGGCTTGTCTTCTGTTTCGGGTTGAGCTGAAAGCGTTTCAGCAGGTCGCTTTCGATGTCGCCGTTCCAATGTTTGCGGAAGGACGCAAGGTATTCCAGCGTCCCGCGCACCGTCATCCACGGATAGAAAGCGACCATGTCCGGCACATACGCGAGCCGCGATTTCACGGCGACTTCGTTCTTCTGCGGGTCAAGTCCGAACACGCGCGCCGTGCCGGAATCCGGGCGGAGCAGATTGAGCAGGCACTTGATGGTTGTGGTTTTGCCCGCTCCGTTGCGGCCGAAAAATCCGTAACATTTGCCGGCACGAACGTTCAGCGAGAGGCTGTTTACGGCGTCCAGCTTGCCATAGCGCCGCGAGAGGTTTTGGATTTCGATGATGGGCGAGTCAGTGTTCATGCGTGATTTGCTGTAGCGGCGACTCGGCAGAGCGCCGCTGATTGGTTTCCGAGAGAGGACGGCGCTCTGCCGAGACGCCGCTACGGACTTCGCCTGCCTGCGATTTATTGTTCATTCTTTTCCTTCACCTTTCGCTCGAAGCTGTCGAGCCGTTCCTTGACGAGCGCGAGAAACGCATCGCGGTCCACCTGCAGGTGGTGCGCGGCGACGACGGCCTCGTCAATCTCCTTGGTCAAAATTTTCTGGCGCGCGGACTTGGTGAACGGCGAATGGCCCTCCTTGAGAAAGCAGCCCTTGCCGGGAACCGTCTCGATGACGCCCTGGCTTTCCAGCTCCGCGTAAGCCTTGGCGACGGTGTTGCGGTTCACGCGCAGTTCCTCGGCGAGCGGGCGGATGGAGGGCAGGGGTTCGCCGGTGCGCAGCCCGCCCGACGCGGCGGCGTAGCGGATCTGGTCCACCAGTTGCAGATAGACCGGCTTGCCGGACTTGAAATCAATTTGCAGGAGCATAAAAACTTACTGACATAGGACACTATGACAGTTGGCGAGGGGTGTCAAGAGGAATTTTCAAGCGGCAGGGAAAAGCTCAAACCTCCAGAGAAACTTTAGACATCAATTGGACGGCGGTGTTTGGCAGTTGAACTTGCAGTGGCGGCGGCGCTCTCATTAACACCCGGCTTTAGCCGGGTGTTTCGACAGTGAAAGGGATAAAACCGTTTCAACGGTTTGCCCGTGCCGGAAGAAACCGTTGAAACGGTTCTGAATTTATGCGGCCATGCCACACCCGGCTGAAGCCGGGTGTTAATGAGATGCAGTCACAGATTGAACCGCTTCGACGACACGTTCGACGCTGATGCCGTTCATGCAGCGGAAATCAATCGGGCATTCGCGCAGGAAACACGGCGAGCAGGGCGCGTCGGATTTCAGCAGTCGGTGGCGCGGGTCACCCGGCAAACCTGGCCCGGTCAATTCCGGCGAGGTGCTGCCGAACGGCACAACAACGGGTGTGCCCAGCGCGGCGGCGACGTGCATCGGGCCGGTGTCGTTGGTGAGCAACACGCGGCAAACTTTTAGAAGCGCCCTGAGTTCGCCCACGCAGGTTTTACCAGCCAGGTTGAAAATTGCGGATTGCGGATTGCGGATTGCGGATTCAATTTGTGCAGTCAGCGGCCTGTCGTTTTTTCCACCAAATAAAACCCAAACACAATTTGTTCGTTTTTGGATTTCACGCGCAGCAGTGATGAATTTTTCCACGGGCCAGCGCTTGGCCGGTCCATATTCCGCGCCTGGATTCAAACCGAAAATCGGATTTGAAATTTTGTCTAAGCCAAACTTTTTCTTTGCCGCTTCAATTTCCTCAAGGCTGACAAACAATTGCGGTGCCAGCGGTTCGGGATTCGCGCCGAGCGCGGTGGCGAGGTGCAAATACTCGTGGATTTGATGCGCGATTGAAAGTGGCGCAGGCATCTTGCCTGCGATTTTATTTTCAGACGCAGGCTGGAAGCCTGCGCCACTTTGCGTCGCGGCAACGAGTTTTTTTATTTCCGCGACAGAACGCTTCCGCATTTTCACACTGCCAGCGTGCGGGGCGATGGCCTGCGTTAGGAGGAAATTCCGCCACGGCCGCGTGTAACCAATGCGCTTCGGAATTCCAGCAAGCCATGTTTCAATCGCCGAGCGCGGCGAATTGGGCAGCACAAGCCCCACATCAAATTTCCCCGCGCGCAGTTTTTTGCCGATGGCGAAAATACTTTCGCCAGGCGCGAAGGAAATAGTTTCATTCACCGCCGGATGATGCAACCAAAGTTCGCGCAACTTGTCCGGTGTAAGGAGCGCGATGTGCGCGTTGGGGAATTTTTCGCGGAGCCGCAGCAGGGCGGGCGTGGTCATCACGGCGTCCCCCAGCCAGTTAGTTCCTCGCACCAGAATTCTGCGAGGATTAAGAATGGAAGATTGAGGATGGCGTCCCATTTTCTATCCTCCACCCTCCATCTTCGCCTTCACTTCTGCGGCTTTCCAGCGGCGGTGGACCCAGAACCAGTTGGCCGGGTCGCGGCGCACGGCGATTTCAAACGCGCGGTTCACGTCACGCATGATGGCTTCGGTTGAACGCGGCTTGCCGTTTTCGCGTGTGGGAATTTCGTCGCCGGCTTCGATTTCCCAGCGCGCAAGACCGATGCGGTAGCAGATGGCCGTGTGCAGCGGACAGTTGTAGCGCAGGGCAAAAATCGCCGGGGCGGCGGAAGTCGAGCAGTCGTGGCCGAGAAACGGCAGGCGCAGTCCGCCGCGGCCTTCGGTTTGATCGGCCAGCAGGCCGAGCAGCAGGCCGGTGTCGGACATGTGGGCGCGCATCATCTTGCCTTCGGTGCGACGCTCGTAGAAATGGCAGCCGGAACGTTCGCGGAGCGATTGCAGCAGGCGATTGAGCGCGGGTTGGTTGAGCGCGCGATAAGTGGTGGCGCATTTGAAAATGGGCACGAACTGGCCGAAGTGGGCGTAAAGCTCGAAGTTGCCGAAATGGCCGACGGCCACGATGCGGCTTTGTGGTCCGACGCCGGCCTCGTGCGGCAGAATCTTCTCCGCGCCGGTGAAAACAAAATGCGGGAGCATGTCCACCGGACTCATTGTGGCGGTTTTGACGGCGCAGGCGAAATTTTCCCCGATGCGCCGGAAATTTTCCTTTGCAATGGCGCGGATTTCGACCGGCGGCTTTTCATTTCCGAAACACATTTCCAGATTTTGCAGCGCCACGCGCCGGTGCCGCGCGTCGAGCCAGAATGCCAGCGCGCCGGCCGCGCGTCCGAGCCGGGCGACCCGTTTCAGCGGCAGCGCCTGAATGAACGCGACGAGCGCGCGGGCGAGCCAGTAGA